>Ga0070733_10000687_pt1 | contig 26601 bp, 23 predicted proteins | sample Coa_R1_9_FD_66450 | JGI IMG/M metagenome (GOLD analysis project Ga0070733, IMG submission 66450) | Surface soil microbial communities from Centralia Pennsylvania, which are recovering from an underground coalmine fire - Coalmine... | ecosystem: Environmental > Terrestrial > Soil > Unclassified ...
ATTCGATTGTTGAGGGATTTCGCTATGTGCGCGGCGCGCCGGAAGTCCGGTCGGTGTTGATTCGCACGGGGGCGTTCAGTGTGGGGGCGACTTCCCTGCTGGCGCTGCTGCCAGTGATTTGCCAGCCGCACGGGGCGCAGGGATATGGATTCCTGCTTACTTGTTTTGGGCTGGGCGCGCTGGGAGGAGCGGCGGTGTTGCCACGGCTAAGGCTACGATATTCGGTGGACGGGCTGGTGGCTGGGGCGACGGTGGTTTTCGCCGCGATGACCTTCCTGGCGGGCCAGGTGCATGGTTTTGAGTGGCTGTGTCTGGTATTGTTTACGGCGGGAGCGGGTTGGATCGGAATCCTGGCGTGCTTCAACGTTGTGGCGCAAACCATGTGTCCTTCATGGATGCGGGCGCGGGCGCTCTCGATGTATCTGCTGGTGCTGCAGGGCGGAATGGCGATTGGCAGCGCGGTGTGGGGAGCGCTGGCGGCGCGGGAGGGCATTCCGGCGGCGCTGGCGTGGTCGGCGCTGGCGATGGTCGTGGGGATGGTTAGCATTGTGCGGCATCGGCTGACGGCGGCGGAATTGAAGATGGCACCGGCGGTGGTGAGGGACTGAAATGCGCGGAGGATTCGAGATGAGGAAACTGGGACTGGTTGCATGTGGGTTGCTGGTGCTGACGATGGCGGCTGCGGGACAGGCAAGCATGCCGAAGGAGGAGCAACGCAGCGTCACCCAGGTGCTGGACCGGACGCTGTCGAATCTGGAGCATGATTTTGTTCCGGCGGCGGAAGCGATGCCGGAAGACAAGTACGGATTCGCGCCGACCAATGGAGCGTTCAAGGGCGTGCGCACGTTTGCGCAGCAGATCAAGCACGTCGCGGCGGTGAATTACGAATTGGGAGCCGCGCTTCTGGAAGAGAAACCGCCGGTCGATATTGGCGACGAATCGGGACCGGCGACGGTCACGTCGAAGGCGGACATTCTGAAGTATCTGAAAGAGTCGTTTGAGTATGTGCACAAGGCGATCGCGACCATCAATGAGAAGAACCTTACCGGAACGGTGAAGAGTCCGTTTGGCGAGGGATGGGTGACGCGCATGGGCCTGGCGACAAGCGTGGCGTGGCATGGGTTCGATCATTACGGGCAGATGGTGGTGTACTTACGGATGAATGGGATTGTGCCGCCAGCGAGCCGGTGAAATTTCCCCTTCTTCCGGTTAGTTAGTCACTTCTCGCTGCGTTGAAAGCGCTTCAGCACACAAAGGCGCTGGCCAGCCGAGGCACTTCGGCACCCAAAGGCGCGTTCCTGCGCTTACTCTCAGACAATCAAGATCGGGATTTTGACAGGCGCGCGCCGCGGAGGGCGATCGAGGTGGGGAGAAGTTCCGCGGCGAGATTGTTCTGTGCGAGATACGCGGCTACGAGTTTGCGCGTTTTGTTCAGCGATGCCCGCGGGTCCAGGAAGATCAAGACGGACGGGCCGGCGCCGCTGAGGGCTACGCCGAGGATTCCTTGTTTGCCTTTGAGTTCCTGCAGACATGGCAGCAGCGGGCAGAGTGGGGCGCGGTAGGGCTGGTGGACGCGGTCTTCGAGAGCCACCGAGAGCAGGTCGGGACGGCCTTGGGTGAAGGCGGCGAGCAGCAGCATGGCATTTTGAATGTTGGTGACGGCGTCGGCGCGGGAATATTGCGCGGGGAGGACGTCGCGGGCTTTCTCGGTCGAGAGCGCGTGATCCGGAACTGCGAGCAACAGCGGCCACTTCCCTTTCGGGGTGATGCCGACGACTTGCGCCTCGGATGGCCCAGACATGCGGGCGACGGTGAGGCCGCCCATCCAGCAGGCGGAGGCGTTGTCGGGATGGTGCTCGCGGCGGGATGCTTCACCGATGATTTGCGCATCGGTCCAGCGCAGTCGGCCGAAGTGAACGGCGAGAGCAATGCCGGTGAGACGGGCGGCAGCGGATGATCCGCAGCCTTTGCCGATAGGGATATCGTTGGCGATCTTGAGCAAGAGTGGAGTGACGGGACGGCTCGCGCTGGTCAGGATTTCTCTATAAGTATTGAGGATGAGATTGTCGTCGAGTGTGCCGCAGATTTCGCGGTCGCGTCCGGTGGCGGTGATGGAGAATTTCTCGGCGGCGCGCGCGTCGATTTTGATGTAGAAGGCGAGAGCGAGGGCGGCGGCGTCGAAGGCTGGGCCGAGATTGGCGGAGGTCGCGGGGAGGGCGAGGCGGAGCGTGGACTGTTTTCGCGCGGGCATGGTCAGTGGGTTTTGGTTTTTGCAGGCTGAGATTCGTAGTGGGAGTAGAGATCCTTCGACTGCGCATGGCATCCACTTTGTGAATGCCATGCTTCGCTCAGGATGACAGTGATGAGGGAGTCGTTCATCTTTAAATTATCTTTCCGGGCCCGGTGAAGATTTCTCGGCTTCGTTCAATGCTCCGATAACCGCGTCGAGCGTGGCATTCAGCACGATGGGTGGGCGACGCAGCGGATTCAGCGCGGCGCTGGCGGCTTCATCACGCGTGTTCTTGAACAGGTCGCCGCGGTGGAATTCCATGGTGAAGTCGGGATCTTTGAGCAGATTCCCGGTCAGGACCAGGACGACGCTCTCTTCGCGCTTCACAAAACCTTGCTGCACTAATTTTTTCAGACCGGCGAGGGTGACGGCTGAGGCGGGTTCGCATCCGATGCCTTCGGCGCCGATTTCGGCCTTGGCTTGGGCGATCTCGATTTCGCTGACTTGTTCGCAGGCGCCGCGGGTGGCTTCGAGGATGTGCACGGCTTTTTTCCACGAAGCGGGGTTGCCGATGCGAATGGCGGAGGCGCGGGTTTCGGCGTGCACGCTGATCAGGTTCTTGCCGGCGGCTTCGCGCAGGGTGCGCACTAACGCATTGGCGCCTTCGGCTTGAATCACCGACAACTTGGGCAGACGCGAGATCAAGCCCAGGTCGCGCATTTCCAGCAGGGCTTTGCCGATCGCCGAACTATTTCCCAGGTTGCCGCCGGGGACGATGATGTGGTCAGGCGGCTGCCAGTCGAGTTGCTCCAGCAGTTCGAGCGCGAGAGTTTTTTGGCCTTCGAGGCGGAAGGGATTGATCGAGTTCAGTTGGTAGATGGGGGCGCGCAGGACTAATTCCTGTAGCAGCTTGAGGCAACCGTCGAAATCGGTGCGCAGCTGACAGGTGACGGCTCCGTAGTCGAGGGCCTGCGAAAGTTTGCTCCAGGATATTTTTCCTTCGGGGACCAGGACCAGGCTGCGCAGGACTCCGCGAGCGGCGTAAGCGGCCATGGACGCAGAAGTATTGCCGGTGGAGGCGCAGGCAACCCAGCGGAATCCGGCGCGGCGGGCGAAAGTGGCGGCGACGGTCATGCCCGCATCCTTGAAGGAGCCGGTGGGATTCATCCCCTGATGTTTAGCCAAGAGGCGCGGAATTCCCGTGATGCGGGCGCACTGCGGCAGTTCGTAGAGTGGAGTATTGCCTTCGCGCAGAGTGATGGCTTGATCGTAGTTCTCGAGAGCGGGTAGCAGTTCGCGGAAGCGCCAGACGCCGCTGAGATCGATGGCAGACTGGGAGACCCGGCGCTGGCGCCATTTGGATTTCAGCTCGTCGGCGGTCTCTTTCCAGTGAGGATAGGTAATCTCGAGAAGGTCGCCGCACTGCGCGCAGCGGAAATTCTGACTGGCATGGTCGGCGAGATGGCCGCAGGCGATGCAGCGGAAACGGAAATCCGTTTGACGCACGCCGGGCGCGGTAGTGGAAAGAGAGGTCATGAGCCGGGATTATTTTTCCCCTCGAAGATATTGGTCGGTTTTGGCGATCCAATCGGCGCGGGGCGGAGTGAAGATGTCGAGATCGACGGTGTCTTCGAGCGCTTCTGCCTTGTGCGGCAAGCGTGATGGGATGCAGAGGACTTCGCCGGCATGGATCACGATTTCTTCGCCGTCGATCCAGAATTTGAGGGCACCCTGCAAGATATAGGTGAGTTGTTCGTTGGGGTGGCTGTGCTCGGGCACGATGCATCCCTTGCGCAGGAGCACGCGGGCCAGCATGATTTCCTGGCCGACAACGAATTGGCGCTGGAGAAGAGGATTAAGGTCTTCGAGGGGGATGGTGCTCCAGGGGATATGTTGGGGGGCGGGAGTCGCGCGTGGTGCGCGGGATTTCGCGGGGCGCGGCTTCTTGGCGGAACGGGGTTTCGATCTCTGTTTCTTATTCGGCATAGTTCGGTGTCGGCATTATAAATGGTGCGCTCGAAAGTCCCCACCCTTCGGCAAGCTCAGGGCAGGCTCTCGCGCAAAAGACGCGCGAGAAATGGGGCACCCGGCGGTTGCGCTTGCCGGAGGCGAATCTGGACGATTACTCTGGGAGTGCGAGGTGGCGATGAAACGGAAAACGCGTCGTCCGGAAACGGCGGCGGTACATGGCGGGGCTGAACTGGAGAAGAAGAATGGTCCGGTAGGGACGCCGATTTATCAGACGTCTACGTTTGAAGTAACGGACAACGACGAGCAGCAGCGGGTGACGACGACCGACCGTTACTACACGCGGTGGGGGAATCCGACGAACACGGTGGCGGAGCAGGCTGTGGCGGCGCTTGAGGGAGTGGAGGCGGCGCGGACGTTCGCATCCGGCATGGGAGCGATCACGACCACGATTCTGGGGCTGCTGAAGACTGGCGACCATATTGTCGCGCAGCGCGATATTTATGGCGGGGTGACGAAGTTTTTTTCGCAGTGGCTGCCGCGAGTAGGGATCGAGACCACGTTTGTCGATACCAACGATTTTGAGCAGCACGCGCGGGCGATCCGGGCGAATACGCGGATGCTGTATCTGGAGTCGCCGACGAATCCGACACTGCGCGTGGTTGATGTGAAGAAGGCGGCGGCGCTGGCGCGGCAGCATGGGCTTATCAGCATGATCGACAGCACGTTCGCGACGCCGATCAACCAGCGGCCAGCGGAGTATGGGATTGATCTGGTGATGCATTCGGGGACGAAATATTTGGGCGGGCACGCGGATTTGACTTGCGGCGTGGTGTGCGGGCGACAGGAATTGATGGATCGGCTTTGGGAGACGCGGACGACGCTGGGGAACTGCATGGATCCGCATGCGGCGTGGATGCTGATTCGCGGGATGAAGACGCTGGCGGTGCGGGTGGCGCAGCAGAACGAGAATGCGCTGCGCGTGGCAGAGTTTCTGGGACAGCATGAAAAGGTGCGGCGGGTGCATTATCCGCTCTTGAAGAGTCATCCGGACCACGCCATTTCCTGCGAGCAGATGCGCGGCGGCGGGGGCATGGTCACATTTGAAGTGGAGGGCACGGGCGAGGACGCGCGGCGGGTGAGCGAGGCGATGAGCCTGTTCACGCTGGCCACGAGCCTGGGCGGAGTGGAGTCGCTGGTATCGATTCCGGTGCTGACGTCGCATGCCATGATCTCGGCTGAGCAGCGCGAGAGGATGGGCGTGACCGAACAGATGGTGCGGCTGTCGGTGGGAATCGAGAGCGGTGATGATCTGATCGAGGATCTGGAGCGGGCGCTGGCGGTGGTGGGGCGGGTTGCGGTGGCTGCCAGGTAGTTTCAGTTGTCAGTTCGCTTGGGTTCGACTGCTGTGCGCGGGTGCGCTCGATTTCGCCATCGCGGGACAGCCGAAGGCGGCTGTCTTCACATATCCACATATCGGAAAACAGGAAAATTCCGTCTAGAAGTTAAAGCGGGCGCCAAACTGGAACTGGCGCGGCGTATTGAGCGTCGCTTTGATCTGCCCGAAAGGAAGGTTCTCCGTCGGCGTCGTAGCACCCGTAATGCTGGGCACGCTTGGGTATCCAAATTGTGCGGTGTTGCTGGTGTTATAGGCGGAGGCATCGAAACGGAGCGCTTTCGTCTCCCCGAAAGAGAACGTCTTGTAAACGGAAAGGTCGAGATCGCGCGCACCCCGGGTGCGAACGTGGTCAAGATAGGCCGGGGCGGTTCCGGGAACGAATGGGTTGATAGCCCCACCGTTTTCTGTTCCAGGTATGGCGAAGCAGGTGTCGTTAAACCAATGGTCTGTGGTATGTGGAGCACCCGCGGCCGGATTGCAGGTCAGGTCGGCTCGCTGATTGAAGTAAGACGGGTTTACTCCCGAAGTCGGTGAGGCGATCGGAACGCCGGTGCTGAGATAGCCAATGGCATTGACGGTCCAGCCACCCAAGGCGGCGTTTGAGATTCCACTCAGGTTGACGGCCCGGCCCTTGCCGACTGGCAAGTCGTACGATACCTCGCCCGTGAACTGATACTTCACATCCTGGGGGCTGATGGAGTGTTCCAGGCGCAGATTTCTAAAGTCCTGGGCGCCGCCAGTGTGAGTACCCACGAAACCCAAAGGAGGATTGCCATCGTCGGTCAGGATCTTCCCCCAAGTGAAGGTGGCAAGGGTGGTGAAGTGATCGGTCAGCCTCTTCTGCACTTTGGTTTGCAGAGAGCTGTACTCGGAGTCGCCGGCGGGATAGCCGTGGACGACGACGCCCTGGCCGGCACCGTAGTTGCCGCTGCCAAACTGCGGGTACTTCTGAAGCGATACCCATAAAGGAACGGTGGCTAGGCCAGCGTTGGCGTTGGTAGCGGGCTGAATGGGGGCCCAGATGTTGGGCACCATCTGGCACGCTGCGTTCGAGGGGTCGACGCACAGGGCAGCGCCGTTCTTCGCGATCGTGCCCAGATCGAGCTGGTTCAAATCGACCGTGCCGAAGGGCAGAAAAAGACCGCGGCTGCCGACATAGCCCGCCGTCACCACCACCTGATGGGGCAGTTCATACTCCAGGGCGAAATTAAAGTTATAGGTAGTGGGCGTGCGTTGGGAGCGCAGCACGGTATTCAGCGTTGTCCCCAGGTTGTTGGCCAACCCTGCCGGAGCGCTGGTAAAGACTGGAACGACTCCATTGGGAAAAGGGTTGCTGAACGAAAACGGCCCGGTAAAATTGTCCGGCTGGCCGGCAACGCAGGGGCCGTTCCCGGTGTTAAAGACCGTGTTCCCGTCTCCGTTCACACAGGTGGCATTCCACGTCGTACTGGAGGCGAAGCCATCGGTGTTGCTTCCGGCGCCGGCGACGTTGTGCGTGGAGGGACCGTAGTAGAAGCCCGCACCGCCGCGCACCACCAGGTGGGTGACGGGCTGCCAGGCGAAGCCCAGGCGAGGTCCGAAGTCGTGCAGATTGGCGGTATAGGGGCTGCGATTGCCGCTGTTAGTGTAGATTTCCGCGCCGGTATAGGCGACGCCGCTGGCGGTATTGGTGGCGTTTGGATCGAAGTACTCCTGGCGGTTGAAGCGCTCATTGCGGCCGCCGAAGATATCCCAGCGCAGGCCGGCGGTGACGGTCAGATTTTTCGAGGCGTGGAAGGTATCCTCGACAAAGGCCGCATAGTACGGGTTGGACTCGGCGGCGAAAATGTCTTTGGTGAAACTGGGGTAATTGCCCTGATTGGATTCGGTGCCGGGGAACGACCCCATGCCGATGAGGGTAGAAGCGAAATCGCTGCCGCCCTGGGCACTGGCAACCGTCTGATCGGTGGCGCTGATGTCGAATCCGTACGCGCCCGCGGGGGCAGGGGGCTGGCCGACGTTGAGGTAGCGCTTCAGGTATTCGACGCCCACACTCAGTTCGTGCTTGCCCTTAATTTTGGTGATGGCGGCGTTGAAGTCGCTGTTCTCGCTGGCGTATTCGAAGTTGTTGAAGTCGGCAGTGCCCCCAACTCCGGCGCTCACAGTGTTGCTGCTCAGGTCGTCAAAGAGGACGAAGGGCAGCTGTTTGAAGACTACCTGAGTGGCCAGAGAAGAGGGAAAGCCTACGGTGGTGCCATTGACTTGTCCCAACTGAGTGATGTCGGTGTTCAGGTAAGACGCGGGGCCCCCCTGATTCTCGTGGTGGCGGGTAAAGGAATAGCGCAAGTTCAGGACGGTGGAGGAATTGAGCGTCAGGTCGTCGGCAACGAGAATATTGCGGCCGTTGGTCAGGTTCTGGGCAAAGTCGGGGTCCCAGCCACTGGGGAAGACGTTGGCCGTGGAGAAGGCTAATCGGTCATAGGAAAAGCGGGTGAAGATGCGCTGCCGGTCGCTGGCATTCCAATCCACGCGGGCGTCGAAGCGATGTCCCCGGAACGGGTCCAGCCCCGGCAATGCAAAATTAGGGCTGAGGTCGCTGGTGGCCTGGTCACACGCCGCAGGAGTGGGAATGTTGCAGTGCGGCAATTTCGAGAGATAGAGCAACCCGAGGGGATTTGGGTTGGGGATTTTGTTCCCGGGGAACGCCTGGCGGGTGCCGTCAGGGTTATCGGGTTGAGTCGGATCGTAGATAACGACGGGAGCGGGAAGGCCGGTGGTGGGATCGACGTTATTGAGTAAAGCCGAAAAGTCTCCGTTCCGTTCGGCAGTCGTCGGAACGGCAAAGTTCTTGACGCCCTCGAACTGCTGCTGCTGCGTGTCCTCGTAATCGGCGAAGAGGAAAAGCTTATCTTTCTTGATGGGACCGCCGATGGCTCCGCCCTCCTGGTAACGGTGGAAACCTGGAGGGGCATTTTTTTGGCCGAGTGACGCTTCCGTTTGTTTGTTGAAATATTCGTTGGCGGACAAGACATCGGGCCGGAACACACCGAAGACATCGCCATGAAACTTATTAGTGCCGGTCTTGCTGACCAGACTGATGACGCCAGCGGCGCCGCTCTGATACGAGGCCGGAGTATTCTGGGTTTCTACCCGAACCTCCTGAATCCCGTCCTCGGGAATATTCATGGCCGGGATGATGGCGGCGGAATTGTTTTCCGCAACCCCGATGGGACTGCCATCGAGCATGTAATAGACCGAGCCGACGATGGCACCGTTGATGGTGGCGGAGGAGACATCGACGCCCGGGCGCCCGCTCGAAATGTTCTGGATCGACTGGAACGAATCGCTGGAGTTGGGCGAACCGTTGGGCGGAGTCACACCCGCACTCAACTGCACGAGATCGTAAACGTTGCGGTAGAGCAAGGGGACACGGTCAATGGCTTCGGCGGGGATGAGCGAGCCGACGGTGGAGTTGCTGGGCTCAACCAGTGCAACGCCTTCGGTGACGGTGACCGTTTCCGTGGCAGCGCCAACCTGGAGCGTAATGTTGACGTTGGTGACTTCATCGACGCTGACCGTGATTTTGTCCTGGGCGACGCTCTTGAATCCGGTCTGGCTGGCGGTGACCTGGTAGATTCCGGGATTGAGGGAGATGAAGGTGTAGAGTCCGGCGGAGGTGGTGACGGTGTGCTGCGAAACTCCGGTTGCGGGGTTCAGCAGGGTGACCTTGGCTCCTTGAATGAGCGCTCCGCCGGGATCGGTAACCAGGCCGCTGATGCTGCCCCTGCCGGCCTGAGCGAGCGCGACGGAACCCGCGCAAAGGAAAAGAACACAAATCGAAAGAAAATTCCGCACTGTCTTGCCCATTGCGTTTCCGCTAATCATGATTACGCTCTCCCGTAAGGCGCGGACTTCCGTCACGCGCGTTCATGCCTCTGCCCGTTTCCTGTGAGCCTCGCAGCTCAGCGTATGGTTGCGCAAAACGGGGTAGGTTTCCCGGTGGATTGACACCCCCCGAGACGTTTATTAAAACGTATGAATAGTGCGTTTATTGGGCATCCGCTGTCAAGAAAAAAGCGCTGCGACGTGTGCGGGGGCACAGTCCGATCAGCCTAATGGATTCTAGTTACGCGAGAATCAGATCGCAGTTTGTACTCGTTCAACGATTCATTCAACGCGAAAAAACTAGAGCAAACCGCGGGTGGACTCGCGCACCACCAATTCGGGTGTGACCTTGCGATGACAGGCGGCGATCTCGCGTTTCTCGAGGACGGCGTTGATGCCTTCGACGACGATGCCCACGGCAGAGGATCCCATGGCTTCCATGGGTTGGCGAACGGTGGTGAGCGAGGGCGTGTAGAGAGCCGAAGTTGCAACGTCATCGAAGCCGATGACGGAACACTGGTCAGGCACGCGGATGCCGGACTTGGTCAAGGCGCGGATCGCACCGAAAGCGCTCATGTCGTCGAAGGCGAGAAGAGCGGTGAAAGGACGCTTCTGGCGTATGAGATCTTCCGTGAGCTTTAGACCGGACTCGAAACTCGAGATGGGATCGCGCGATTCGGGGAGTTCCATGATCAGGCGAAGGTCGAGTTCGAGACCGCATTCTTTGGCGCAGTTGCGGATGCCGCGCCAGCGCGGAGAACTGTCGGTGAGCGCCTTGGGTCCGCGAATGAATGCGATCTTGCGATGACCGAGGGAATACAGATGTTCGAGCGCGAGGTAGCCGCCAACTTCGTTGTCGACGATGACGGAACTGATGGAATCGGTTTCGAGTTCGCAGCCGATCATCGCGGTGGGGATGCTGCTTTTCTCCAGGTCGGCGAGCAGGTTGATGTCGAGGAAGAGCCAGTTGGCGAGCACGATGAGACCCTCGACGCGGCGGTCGAGCAGCATCTCCAGGTAGCGCTCGAAGCGGCTGCGTTCGTTATGCACGTCGGTGAGGATGGGCAGATAGGAACCCTGGTAGAGAGTATTTTCAATGCCGCGGAGCACCAGCGTGCAGTAGGGATCGGTCATGTCGAAGACCATGACGCCGACGGTGTGGCTGCGCTTGCTGCGCAGAGAGCGGGCAAACTGGTTGGGACGATAGCCGAGCTTCTGCGCCGCTTTCTCAATGCGCTTCTTGGTCACGGCAGGGATGTAGCGCGCCAACGGTGCGTTATTCAGGACAATCGACACCGTAGTCGAGGAGAATCCGCTTTCCTTCGCCACATCACGAATGGTTACCATCGCAGGCCTTGCGCGGGAGTCGCGAGCAGCAGCGGGTCCGAGGAAATTTCAAATTCGCTGCGCGCGTTGCCGCTGGAACTTAGAGCGTACACTGGCGGACAACTACAGCAGAGAGTAAAACCAGTGTCAAGCGCGCGAATCACACGGCGATGTTTTGTGTGGCCGTTTCAGGTGAGCGGGGCGCCGGCGATTTCGCTTCGGTAAGGGTCATGCGGCGGTGGGCGTTAGGGGGCGGGCGACTGGATTCGTAGCGGAAGCCATGTTCTTGCCGAGGCGGCTTTCTTGCAGGGATGGGTGATTTATCATAGAGAATAATTGTTTTATCACAGAGAAATTATGGCTGGAATGACGGAAGCGATTTCCGATGGATTGGGGCGGTATTCCATCGGGGAAAAGCTGCGCACCATGCGGCTGCGCAAGAGCATGGGGCTGGTAGAACTGGGTCAGCATACAGGGCTTTCGGCGGCATTGCTGTCGAAGCTGGAACGCGGCAAGTTGTTTCCTACGCTGCCAACGCTGCTGCGCATTGCCATGGTGTTCGGGGTGGGGCTGGATTATTTTTTCACCGACGAACGCAAACGGCGCGTGGTCGGGGTGGTACGGCGCGGGGAGCGAGTACGGTTTCCGGAAAGGCCGGGCGCGCAGGATGTGCAATACGACTTCGAGTGCCTGGATTACCGCGCCACGGAACGCAAGCTGAGCGCGTTTCTAGCGGACTTTCAGGAACTGCCAGCGGATAAGCTTAAGCCGCACCAGCACACGGGAGTGGAGTTTCTTTACGTGTTGAAAGGATCGCTGGTGCTGAAGATTGCCAACGAAGAATATACGCTGGAGGCGGAGGACGCGATTTATTTCGACTCCGCTGTGCAACACAGCTACCGGCGGCGGGGGACCAAGAGCTGCACGGGCGTAATTGTGACGGTGCCGTAGGGCAGTGATCAGGGATCAGGGGTCAGTGGCCAGTTAAGCGTACAGCTGAGTCGGCCCGTCGGCGAGGATGGTAGTATTTAAGGTTCCGTGGAACGAACGTCGGGAGTCGGGCAGCCTTTGCGTGATTCCGTGAATCGAAGCTAGAGGAATTGAAGCTGTTGACTGAAACCTGCTCATGTTGAGATCCGAGTCATTGAAATCTGAAATGAAATTCCAGGCGCGTTATGGCGTCTTGCTCTGCATCGCAGTGGCGTTTATGACGCTGCTGCCGTCGGCGCTTGGACAGGACTTCACCCTCACGGCGGCCCAGCCATTCAGTCCGTTTGCCGTGGTTCCGGGAGAAGACTCGGCGTTGAACCTTGCGATTAAGTCGGTCGGCACTTATAGCGGCACGGTGGATCTGGCTTGCACGATCACTTCTCAGACATCGGGCAACCCACCGCAGTGCCAGGTAAGTCCGAAGTCGGTGAAAGCTCCGGGCGGAGCCACGATAACCATCCTGACCGCGCCGAACAATGGCGGAGCGGTGACTCCGGCGTTGTACACCGTCACCATCACCGCGACGGCGCCTTCCGAAACTGCGCTGACCGTTTCGCAAAACGTGACGGTGCTGTCGGTGACGCCACAGTTCACGATCACGGTAGGAACGCCGGTGACGCCCAGCAGCGTACCTGCAGGCAATGGCGGCCAGGGAACGATCATTGTGAGTCCGCTCAACGATTACACAGGGAACGTAACGCTCTCCTGCGCTTCGGTGAGTCCGCTGGTGACGATTCCTCCCGTGTGCTCGTTTTCCTATCCGGCGGGCTTGACTTCCTTGCCGGTGAGCCTGACCCCGGCCATGTCGACGATTACGATCCTGGCTCAGGGGCCTTCACCCGTGGGGGCTGTGGCGCGTTCGCGGGGCTTCTACGCAGTATGGATACCGCTGCCCATGCTGGCGCTGGTTGGCTTGGGCGCGGCGGCCGGCGGAAAAAAATCCAGGAAAGCATGGGGGCTGCTAGCTCTTTTTGTGCTGAGCGGGGCGCTTCTTCTGATGCCCGCCTGTGCCAACACCAGCACGGTGAAAAATGCCGACAACGGAATCACTCCCTCCAATACCTATACCTTCACGATCATTGGGGTGGACGCTCTAGGCAACGTGTCGAGCAACACGACCAGCACCACGAGTCCCAGCGTCACATTGACCGTAACCGCACCTCCCACAAACTGAGTCATGCGCCCGCTCCGCCACCGCAGGCTGCCCGGGCTGCCTTGGGCTCTGGCTGCGGTTTCATTGATCTCTCCAGCTTTGCCGGGCGAGGAATCTCCAGCTGACAAGACGCAGATTCCGGCGGTGCGCTGGGATGAACAGCGCCCAGGCTGCACGTTCTCGCGAAGCGAGGACGGACGTTACGTCTACGGATTTTGGTCGGGCGACGTTGGGATTACTCTGGCGGTCGATTCCCAGGAACTGGAAAAAGTGCACCGACGGCATGAGCCATTTTTCGCGGCGCTGCTCACCGTTCGCGAACGCGGCCCCGGAACGCTCGATGTGGCAACGAATGGCATTTCGCTGGAGTTCGTACAGCATTTTCAAGTGGTGCAGACGGCGCTCGACCCGGACGCTTTCGCGACCAAAGTGCAAAATGATGCGGACGAATTGGATCACGAGACTGCCCGCGAAGTGCAGAAGCATCCGGAAAAGAAAGAGGCGAAAGAGGCCTACGTGCGGGCTTTCCAGAAGGATTCTGCCGAACTGCTGGAGTTTGTGGGCAAGAGCAGTTTACGGCCGACGCGACTGGGGCCGGGAAATCCTGAGGCGAGCGGGTGGGTGATGTTTAGCGCGGACAGCAAATGGATTGGCGGATGGAAGAAGCAAGAAGAATTCATCCTACGCGTGCCGCTGGACGGGAAGATGTTCGAGTTTCCGTTTCGACTACCACCCAAGCCGGGAGATGTGATGTTGCGGCGGAGGGAATAAGGGAACATGGGTCGACGCGGAGTCCTAAGTTCAAAGTCTGAAGCCCGGCGCCTGGTCTCTACGAAGCTGCGCGCTGGCCCTGGCTTTCGAGTTCAGCGGCCCGGCGCATCAGGATGTCGCGGAGTGACACCAGTCCTTTCACTTCCTTCCCGTCGATAATCGGAAGATGGCGGAATCCGAACTCGCGCATGATGAACAGGCACTCTTCGATGGTTTCATCGATCGGGACGGCACGCGGGTTCGCTGTCATGACTTCCGAGACGGCGGTGGTTCCTGGAGTTCGGCCCACGGCGACGACGCGATTCATGATGTCACGCTCCGAGATGATGCCGGCCAATTCTCCGTTGCGCAACACGGGCAGGGCGCCGATGTTGTGCTCCATCATGAAGCGCGCGGCGTCGAGCACGGTGCGTGCGGCGTCGACGGAGTAAACTTTGCGGTCTTTTACGATATCGCGGAGAGTGGCCATGGATTGCTCCTTCGGCAGCGGAAAACCGGAGTGGACTCGGGCCATCCCCACGGGCGGCCTTTGCGGTGGGCAATACTTTATCACAGGCGCGGGGCGGGGGAACGGGCAACGATTCTGTTTCCAGAAGAAAATTTAGCCTACCCGCGAAGACCCCACTTCTCGCAAAAGATGCGAGAAATGGGCACCCACTGCGCCGTTTGGTTGGTCGATTATTGCAGGTGGTTCAAGTGGGCGGGTGTGGCGTCGGCTGCCGTGCTGTCGGTACGGGGCGTCATCGAAACTACCACGTACTCGCGCTCCTTGCTGTCGAGATCTTCCACCCGCAGCAGCAATTTATCTTTCTGCAGGCGGAACTGGGCGTGGTCGCTGACCGGCAGAAGCAGTGGGTGTTTCTGATCGCGCGGACGGATGCGATAGACGACATGGTCGGCCTGCAGCGTGTATTCCTGGCAGAGGAGTTCCTGCGTTTTCTTGCTGCCCGAGTCGGAGCCCAACATTTCCCCGGCAAGACTGGTGGAGTCTTTCTCGGCTGTGCCGCAGGAGACGGAATCCATCTGCAGGATTTTTCCCGACTGATAGGCCTTGGGATCTTTGGCGTAGGCCGAGGCGGCTAAGCAGAGAGTCAGACACAGCATGAGTTTTGATCGCATGATTCGTTGTTCCTCCGCACTTCGTTGCTGGTGTGCAAAACGTCGGCAGCACGCCCCAAGTCGGATCGCAGCGGTACCAGGTGAATATTGTTTAATGTGTGGACTGGATAAGACAGGTCACGACAGTAATCGACCTGAAGTTACCTTTTGAAGTGGGTCGCATCGGGAGCGCATTCGTCCGCCCCGTGCGCGATCTCTGACGCACATCGGACCAGTGCGTCCTGTGCTCCACGATTCAGATTAGTTTGGCTAGCGTTCGGTGAGTTCCTCGAGCGTATGAAAGAAAGCTGGATAGGAAATCGCGGCGGACTCGGCACCGCGGATGAGGGTTTCGCCTTGGGCGCGGAGGGCGGCAGTGGCGAAGGCCATGGCGATGCGGTGATCGCCGAAGGAGTCGAGGTCGGCGCCGTGGAGGGTTTGACCTCCGGGAATCTTGAGGCCGTCTTCGCGCTCTTCGACTTGCGCGCCCATCTTGCGAAGATTGGTGGCCATGGAAGCGATGCGGTCGGATTCTTTCACGCGGAGTTCCTTGGCGTCGCGGACTTCAATTCCCTGCTCGGTAAAGGGCGCGATGGCGGCCAGCACGGGAATTTCATCGATCAAGGCGGCGGAATCGGCGCCGGCGATGGTTGCGCCTTTGAGCGTGGCGCCTTCGATCTGCAGCGACCCCACCATTTCGCCGTGAACCTCATCCAGTTGGGTCACCGAGATGCGTAAGCCCATCTGCATGAGAATGTCGAGCAGGCGGGCGCGAGTGGGATTCATCAGAAGATTGGGGATGGTCAACTGCGAACCGGGAAATAAAGCGGCGGCGCACAGAAAAAATGCGGCGCTCGAAAGGTCGCCGGGGATGCGGGCTTCGATGCCGCGCAGACGTTGGCCGCCGCGGATACTCGAGGCGTTGCCCCGGCGTTCGAGTTGCGCGCCGAAAGCACGCAGAGCTACTTCGCCGTGATCGCGGGTGCGGAGAGGCTCTTCGATGCGGGTTTCACCGTCGGCGAATAATCCGGCGAACAGCAGACACGATTTCACCTGCGCGCTGGCTACGGGCATTTTGTAGTCGATGGCTTTCAGCATCGCGCCGGTGATGCGCAGCGGAGGATTTCCTTCCTGCGACGCGATCTCCGCGCCCATGGCGGTGAGTGGCGTGATGACGCGAGCCATGGGACGGCGGGAAAGCGATTCGTCGCCGACCATTTCGCAGGTGAATCTCTGGCCGGCGACGATGCCGCTCAACATGCGCATCGTGGAGCCAGAGTTTCCGCAGTCGAGTGCGACCGAGGGAGCGGCGAGCGACGGGCCGCGTCCCTGGACTTCGATCATGCCATCTTTTCGTTCCCAATTCACCCCGAGGGAGCGAATGCAGGCGAGCGTGCTGGCGCAGTCGGCGCCGGTGGAATAATTTTCCAGGCGCGACGGGCCTTCGGCGATTGCCGACAGCATGGCGTAGCGGTGGGAGATGGATTTGTCGCCGGGCAATTGGACGCTGCCGCGGAGGTTGCGCGCCGGGCGCACGGTGACTTGGGATTTCATTCTGTAATCAATATTAGCGGATGGGGTTGACTCAAACCCCACTTCTCGCAAAGGACGCGAGAAATGGGGCACCCGAGAAGCGCAGAATTCCGTGGGAACTCCTTATTTACCCTTATTGTGATTTCTGCTGCCAGGGGTCCTTCGACTGCGTGGATGCTTCGCTTCGCGAAACAACCACTCCGCCCAGGATGACAAGGGCTAGGCGAGGGCTTTCGCTTCGGCGGTCGCTGCTTTCAGAATCTCGGACGGGACTTCTTTCATTCGCACATCGAATTCAAACATAGGCGTTTCAGTGCCGCGGCCCCAGCGGGCGACTTCCCAGTGGAGGCGGATGAACTTCACGTCCGCGTGCGAGGTGAGATCAAGCAACAGAGGCGACTCGCCGCAGTAAAACCTCTGGGGGAAAGCGACGATGGATTTTACGTCCCAGGTCGCGCCGTCAGGCGAACCGTAAATGCTGATGTCCAGAGACTCCTGCTCGATGATCTTTGTGATCTCAAGAGTGACCAGAAACACGCGGTTGGTAGCGCCGCTAAGCTCTATGGCCGGCCCGTCGCCCTTGCAGGTGGCTACGATTTTTCCCTTAATTAAAGAAGCGTCGATCATGGCGAAAGGATTGTAGCAAAAGAGCCGTTCTCGGATCTCCGTTCTCAGTTCTCGGTTCTCGATTCTCGGTTCTCAGCCCGTGAAAACAGCGGATCAGAATACGCTTGCGGCAGTGACAGTGGCAAAGATCAGGGCTATATTGATGGCCGATCATGGCCACGACACACCCGCTGGTTCAAACCGAAGAGGCCTCAGGCGAGATCTCAAAGCGGCCCTCAGAACGGCTCATGAGCGTCGACTTCTACCGCGGCCTTGCCGTGGCTGGCATGATTCTGGTCGACAACCCGGGCAGCGACGATCTTGCCTACGGGCCCATCAAGCACGCCGAGTGGAATGGCTGGACGCCGGCTGATTTCATCTTCCCGTCGTTTATTTTTCTTGTGGGCGTGTCCATGGTGTTCTCGTTCGCTGCCCGTCTGCGGCGAGGCGAGTCGCGACGGAAAATTTTCAATCACGTTCTCGTCCGCACTGTCCTCCTGATTGCGATCGGCCTTCTCGTGAACGTCTCTCCGCTCATTGGCCTGAACGTGCATACCTGGCGCATTTACGGCGTCACTCAGCGGATTGCGCTCTGCTACTTCGCCCCCGCGATGCTTCTGCTCTGGACCAACCGGCGCTCGCAGGCCATTGCGCTGGGCGCTTGTCTCGTCGGCTATTGGGCACTGCTGCGTTTCGTGCCTATCCCCGGCTTCGGCGTTCCAGGACACGACGTTCCTTTCATGGATCCTGAGCGCAATATCGTTGCCTGGCTGGATCGCAAGCTGTTCATGGGACGTCTTTTCGACGGCATGCGTGATCCCGAGGGATTGCTCAGCACAATTCCGGCGATTGGAACGATCCTGATGGGAGTGTTGACTGGCCATTGGCTGCGCTCCGACAAAACTCCTGGCACAAAAGCGTTGCGAATGTTGGGCGCCGGAATCCCAGTTCTGGCCGCGGGCCTCGTCTGGAGTCGCTGGTTCCCCATCAACAAGAATCTATGGACCAGCTCCTTTGTGCTGTTCACGGGTGGTTTCGCGCTGATCTTTCTAGCTTTTCTGTACTGGATGCTGGAGATCAAGAAGTGGCGCGGCCTTTGGACGATGCCGATCTTAGTGTTTGGGATGAACGCAATTGCCGGGTTCGTGGCGGATTCTCTCGTCTATGGCCCCGGCTACTCCTTCACTGTGAAAAGCCCGGGCGGAGGTACGGTGAGCTGGCATGAAGCCGCACAAGCGTGGCTGATGTCGCTCGGCGCCAGCGCGGCCAACGCCTCGCTCATTTACTCCGTGGCGGCGGTGTTGTTTTGCTGGACGTTGCTATGGTTTTTGTGGCGAAGGCGAATCTTCCTGAAGGTCTGACTCAATAAGATATGACTCGGGAGTTCTACCAGCGTGTCATTCCGACGGATGTGGGCCGGTAAAATCTGAACAGCACGGCTTCTGGGCGGGTTTGAATTCCATTAGTTCCACGCGGATGAGATCGGGATCGTAGAGGTTGAGCTGCCACTTGCCGTCCTTGCCGATCTTCGCTACTTCGTCTCCGTGTGCCTTCCAGCCGTGCGATTCGAGAAGCGCCTGAGTCTTCTTCATGTCGGCGACGCCCAGTGAGATGTGGTTCATCACTCCGGTCAATCGCAGGTCGGCGTGTTCGGGCTGATTCAGCATGTACTCGATCCAGTCGGTGCCGTCAGGGACTTGCAGGGCGAGCCAGTCGGTTTCATCCTCTTTCATGCCGCCGTGCCAGTAGGGGCGGAAGCCCAGGAGGTCGCGGAAGAAGTGGTCCTCGGCGTCGCGGTGGTAGACGAGAAATCCCGCATGGATCATGTGGCGGGAAGCAGCGGCGGTATCGGCGGGTGCGGCCGCGGGCGTGGATCTCTCCACGAACTCGATGCTGTGGCCTTCGGGATCGTTCACGTTGAAGCTCAGACTGTGATCGGACCGTCCCTGGATCTGTGTGGCTTTGATTCCCTTCTCGACGAGATAGCGGCGGAGGGCGACGATGTTGTCGGTGGCGAGGGCGACGTGATCCATGCGATCGGTGGATTTGGGATCGGGCGCAGGACTATAGCCAACCCATTGCTTGCCGACTAAGTAGCGCAGAGTGCCGGCGGGCTCGATGGGTGTGGCAGAGGCGAGACCGAGGATGTCGCCATAAAGTTTTCTTACACCGTCGGGCGCGGTGGTGTAGAAGGCGACGTGATCGATGCCGAGAATTTTCGGGCGCGGAGTGGATTGGGCGCAGAGCGGAAGGACGGTGAGGAGAACCAGGAACAAGAGTTTCTTCATGGCGTGTCGATTCTAGAACAGGCGGCGTTTCACGGGGCGGGTTTTTCGTGGTCACGGGCTGGAAGCAGGTTCCTCACCCGCGCTTTGCGCGCGTTCGGAATGACAGAGGATATTGACTTGCTCAAAGGCTGTCCAGAAACTGGCGGAAGAGTTTGGCGGCTTCTCCGGACTGCTCCCAGGGAGCATAGTGGCCGGCCTTCGCGATGACGCGCAGTTGGCTGCCGGCGATGTGCTGGCGCATCAGCTCGGCTTCGTTCACGCCCGTCATGATGTCTTCGTCGCCGGTGACGAGGAGCGTGGGTACATTGATGGTCTTCAAGGTTTCGATGGAGTCGGGGCGGGCGGCCATGCCACGCTGCACTTGCGCGATATCTTCCGGGGACATCTGGCGCATCATGCGCACAGCGCCGTCGATCAAGTCGGGACGGGTTTCGCGGGTAGTCTTGCCGAACAGCTTCGGAATCATCGATTGGAAGAAAGGTTCGGTGCCGCGGTCGAGAACGTCGTTGGCCGCCTGCAGGCGTCCGGCGCGGGCTTCGGGGCCGTCAGCCGGGGCTTTCGTGTTGCACAGGACGAGTGCGGCTGCGCGGCCGCGATGCTTACGCCAGAATTCGAACATCACGTAGCCGCCGATGGAAACGCCGATCAGCGGGGCCCGGCCTACGTTGGCGTCGTCCATGACGTGCGCGAGATCGGCGGCGTGCTTTTCCAGGGTGGCCGGACCTTCGCCGACTTCGGACTCGCCATGACCGCGCAGGTCGGGCAGGATCAGGCGGTAGCGCGTGGAGAGAGCGTTGGCCACGGGCAGCCAGAATTCGTGATTAGCGGGGAAAGGGTGCAGCAAGACAACTGGTGGACCGTCGCCGAGCGTCCAGTAGGCGATTTCGGCGTCGTCGCTTTTGATGCGGTGGGGCGGCATGGTGGGGATTATAGCTTCTGGGTTCTGGCCCTTGGCAGCCGCTAGGGCACAGCTAAGAAGTCGAGCTGCGCTCGACGGCCAGCCGTGGGCGGCTGTCCCCACATGGAAACCGCGCAGTTAAACTGTCGTCATCGGTTGCGCATTCACCGGCGCCGGAAGCAGCAGGGGCTCTTCGGGCATCACGATCCAGGCGATCAAGTAGGGAAGGAAACCGACACAAGTCAGGAGGGCGGTGACCAGCCACACCACGCGAACCAGGGTGACGTCGATGTCGAAATATTCGGAGAAGCCGAGGCAGACGCCGGCAACTTTGCGTCCCACGCGCGGGCGGACAAGTTTGGTTCTGGCCAGCGAAGCTCCGACGCGAATGCCACAGTAGGCACAAACGGCGGCGTCATCTTGAATCACTTTTCCGCAGTAGTTGCAGTACATGGATCTACCCCAGAGGATGGTACGCAATCGCGAGGGAAAAGTTCCCTTCGTCCTAACGTGGGGACAGCCGCCCTCGGCTGTCCGGTCGAGCGAAGCTCGACGGGCTGTCCTCCTTCATTCCCGGTACGCGTCTTTGAGGTAGCGCCGGGCCTGGTCGGCGGGACCGGTGTTGGCGTTGCCGGCCAGGACGGTTTGGTAGCGCTTCATGGCCAGGTCGCGTTTCTGGAGCAGGTCGTACATTTCGCCGGCGGCGAGGTTGGCTTTTTGCAGCACGTCGGGGTCGGGGTTGGGAGCCAGGTTGACGAGTTCGTAGGCGGTGGCCGCACCAGCCAAGTCTTTCTTGCCGCGCAAAAGTTCTCCCAGGCCCCAGGCAGCCGTTTCGTAGTGCAAGTTGCCGTACTTCCCTTCCCGTCCGTTCTGCCATACCTTGCGGTAGATGGCTTCGGCTTCGGGCAGGCGTCCGGCGGCGCGCTGCAGGTTTGCGACTTCGGTAAGGAACAGATGATTGTGGGGATATCTGGTTGAAAGCTCCTGCATGTAGCCCAGAGCTTCGTCGTACTTTTGTTCGCGGCGCAGAAAGAGGGTTAAGACCACTTTTGCGTCCGGAGCATTCTCGCCGTTGCCCTTCGCGACTTCGCGAAGATATTCGAGTCCCTTCTCTTTCGAGCCGCTCAATCCGGCCAGGGCAGCGGCGACTTTCACGCTCCAAGGCAGATTGCCGACTACGTAGTTGTGGGTGCCGACAACCAGTTTTGCGTCGACGTAGTTGGGGTCGATCTCAAGCACGTGCTCGTGGTCGTGGCGCGCGCCCACCGCGTTGCGCAGGGCCGAAAACCACGCACGCTCGACCAGTCCGGTGTAGACGGAGAACTGTGCCCGGGTGACGCCACGGCAGTAGAGGGCTTCCACGTCTTTGGGATTGGCCTTGAGCTGTTTCTCTTCCAGATCCTCGGCACGATGGGCGAGGTCTTTGATGCGATCTTTGATTTTCTGGCCGGTCGGACGAGGCGTGCGACCAATGAAACTGTCGTTGGCATAGTCGCCAGTGTTCATGGCTCCGGTGTCGTAGAGGTCGCGCATGAGGATGGCGGTCAGGAGATGGTTGACGGCAAAGGCATCGTCGGGATGCTTGTCGAGAATCTTCTCGAATTCCTGCGTGGCGCGGTCGTACTGCATGTCGAAGAAATCGTCGAAGGCGGCGTCGGTCTGGGGATCGTGCTGAGCGGCGCGGGAGGTGCTGGGAGTGGCGGGGGTTTGGGCGGCTGCGGCGAGGGATGCGATGAAGAGGAGGAAGAACGGCAACCGTGGATATGCGGTATGGCCGGGATTCCTCGAGAATCGTGTCGTTCGGGACTTCACGGGTGACTTGCTAACCAGTTTAAATGAAGTCATGCTTTCGCTGCGGGCGGCAGCGCTGAGGAATTTGGATCTGGGTCCAACTAGCAGGCGTCGAGCTGCGCTCGGCCGGAAAGCCGAGGGCGGCTGTCCCCACATTCAAAACACAACCCTGAACCAAAAGCGTCATCTACGTGCCTGCGACGCCACCTGTCAGACCTGCGACGCCCTCCTATAATTTTCACAGCTACAGACTGATCCAAGTTGCGGGACGGCTGTTGTGGAATGCCCTGCTGGGCAGTCCGCTCCCCGGTTCGCCGAATGGAGCTCGGCGAACCTGGGGCGTTGTTACTAGGATGCGTTTCCGGACTTCATGCGACACGGGCCTTCCGCACTTGTTCAGGAATTTGTGACGTCTCTTGGGGGTGTTGGGGCTTTCGTAACCGATACATCTTTACTCGCTGGCGCGCGTAATTATTGCCCGCACGGACCGGGAGTAAGTGGTTCGCAGAATTGCAAGTATTTAGGATTGATGCACTTAGTGGACGGACCGCTTTGGTGGTTGGAATGCCATAAAGGGATCAAGGTTTTGAGCGTAGGACCTACTATGTCGCAGGTAGCACAGGAAACACCGCAGGAGTTCTGGCGCCCACCGATTCCGGTGGTGACCGAGGAAGTCGTGGTTCCCGAGGCCGAGCCCATCATGGCTGAAACCTGCGGGCGCTGCGGCAGTGAGTTCCTGCTGGGATCGCGATTTTGCCACTCCTGCGGCGGAAGGCGCCTGGAAGCCCGGCGGCTCGAAGTGGCCAGCGAGGACGCGCTCGCCGATGCGGCTGCCATCGCGGGATTGTGGCGGCAGGCGGTCGGGCGGGTTCATTCCGGGGTCACGGGATTAGGGTCGACGGCGGGCAAGATTTGGAATGCGATCGCTGTGCTGGATTGGGTTCACTACCTGCATTTCGATGAGATCAAGCGCTGGGTGGGACTTTCGACCGGGTCGCTGATTGCGTTCGTCATCGGCATCGCGTGCGTGGCTGGGGCGCTGTTGGTGGGCCTGCTTACGGCCAAGACATATGTGGATTGGCAGGCGATCCAGTTCTATCGTGCGGAATGGCTACTGGCGGCGACGGCGGCGTTTGTGGCGGGGATTCTGTTGAAGAAATCATCCGGGCCCGACGGCGAGTAAGCCGCGCCGCTCGCGGCGGACCGAGCCCAATACCGCATACCTCGTTCGATCTCAGCCGTCCCTGTCGGGACGGTGTTCTTTTCGCCTCAATTACCCGGCATTGAAACGCCGGGCTAGTGTCAAAGGTCCCTTCGGGACCTTTCTGCTTTCCTGGCTTGCTCAGGATTCGGTGCTGCCGGAGCCGACGGCGCGGCGTTGTTGGCTCATTCGGTAGAGGTGGTGCACGGGGCCGGTTCCCTTGCCCAGGGGATGGCCACTAGTGATGGCGGCGGATACGTAGGTCTTCGCCAGGAGCGCGGCTTCCGCCAAGCCCCGGTCGAGCGCAAGGTGGCAGGCCATGGCTGTCGAGAAGGCGCAGCCAGTGCCGTGGGTTGAGGTGGAACGCTGGCGCTCGGCCTTGAAGACTTCCTGCTCGATTCCCCGCTTAGTCGAGAAGCTCAACAGATCGATGGCTTTGTCGAGGTGCCCGCCAGTGATGACCATGGCTCTGGATCCCATCTCGTGTAGTTTGGCGCAGGCGGCTTTCATGCCGTCCAGGTCTTCGACTTTGAGGCCGGTCAGAACGGAGGCTTCGTCGACGTTGGGCGTGATGACGTCGGCCAGCGGAAGCAAGCGGTCCAGCAGCAGCTTCGTGCCTGCTGCGTCGAGAAGGTCGGCGCCGGAGGAAGCCTTGAGAATGGGGTCCAGCACGATATTGGGAAGACGGGTCTTGCGTTGACCGCCCGCGGGGCCACTTCCGGGCTGGCTGACGGATGGGCTTGAAAGGAAGTCCGCCACGGCCTGGACGACCTTTCCGGAACCAAGCATGCCGATGTGGACGGCGGCGATTTTGATGTCGGCAGCCAGTTCTTTCAGAGTATCGGTGACGAGGGCCGGATCGACGACCTCGACTCGGTGGACGCCGGAAGTCGATTGGACGGTCAGGGCGGTGATGCAGGCCACTCCGTAGCAGCCGTGGGCAGCGATGGTCTTAATGTCGGCGGTGATGCCGGCTCCAGACGAGGGGTCGAACCCCGCAATGGTGAGTACGACAAGTGGTTTTTCGGCCATGGACTTTGGTTCTGGCGACCTCGATAGTACCCCGACCCAGGGCTCAGCATCTCACATCGGCAGGCTCGTGAAGTTACTTTCGGAGCCTAGCCTCAGATAAAATTCTTCTGTGCTGTCTTTGGAGTCAACCCTGTAAATACATGATTCGATGTAAGTTGCCGACGGCGACTCTGTAAGGCATTGATTCCAATGATCTTGTAAATTCTACCTTGTGGGTGAGGGTTCATTATTTACTATTTGGTAAATACGTAACCTTCCTGAAACAAAGGGGCTTGGCTGCATGTACCTAAATTACCAAGGGGTTACGTGAGAAGTCGATTACTAGGAGGTCACCGCTCTACGACCCAAATGGCCTTGACAGGCAGTTTGGCACGCCGATAGCATCTACAAACTGCAGTTAGATACCAGCCTTAAGGCCAAAGGGCACTTTTGAGTATGCGAGGAGAACTGAATGCGAAGACGTATAGCTCATGGACTGGCGCTTGCTTGCTTATTCGCCAGCCTGGGAGCGGCTCAGGGACCGAACATCTCGGAGGCGAAACCGGCTCCAGTTAGTTCTGTTCAAACGAAATCCGAAGTCCGCAAACAGGCAGGCAAGGCAAAACCGTATCAAATTGGGACGGCGTCGTGGTATGGCGAGTTCTTTGACGGCAAACCCACTGCCAGCGGCGAACCGTACGATATGTACGACATGACAGCGGCGCACCTTACGCTTCCCCTGGGAAGCATGGTGCGGGTGACCAACCTGCGCAATGGCCGGGCCGTGGTGGTCCGGGTGAATGACCGGGGACCAATCGTCCCGGGCAGGATCATCGACCTGTCTTATAGTGCGGCGGAGGCGCTGCAATTCCGGCAGCGCGGTCTGCAGCGCGTGCGTCTGGATGTGGTTGGCCCCAGCCAACAGAAACCTCACTACCAGACCGTAGCCGTCAACCATCCCCCGGTGGCGGAACTCCCGTAAAAGAGGTTACACTGGCCGGGATGCCAGCAGCGTTACCCAACCGCATCCCGGGCTATAACAGCGACGACGTTCGCGAGAACGCCGCGCGCGACGATATTCGTCACGATGGCGTTCGTCACGATGACCCAGGCCACGTTGACCCAGGCCACGTTGATCCGCGAGAGCGGCTCATCGTGGCGCTGGACTTTTCCAGCGCGGCCGCGGCGCAGAAGATTGTGGCGACGGTGGGAGACTCGGCGCTGACCTACAAGGTCGGCATGCAGCTCTATACGGCCGAAGGGCCGCAGGTGGTGCGGGATCTGGTGGCTTCGGGGCGGAGAGTGTTTCTCGACCTGAAGTACCACGACATTCCAAGCACCGTGGGCGCAGCGGTAGGCGAGGCGGCGAAGCTGGGCGTGAGCATGCTGACGGTGCACGCCAGCGGCAGCGGCAAAATGCTGCGCGCAGCGGTGGAAGCGGCCAAGGCGCGTCCGGGATTGATTGTGCTGGCTGTAACAGTACTCACCAGCATGGATGGCGACGACCTGGAGAAGATTGGAATTCGCGGGACGGTCGAAGACAGCGTGGTGCGGCTGGCGACCATTGCGCGGGCCAACGGATGCCAGGGCGTAGTCGCGTCGGCGCGCGAAGCTTCCACCTTGCGGGCAGAGCTGGGACACGATTTCGCGATCGTGACTCCGGGCGTGCGGCCGGCGGGCTCAAGCGTTGGAGATCAGGTGCGAGTCGTGACTCCGGCCGAGGCGATTGCCTCAGGAGCCAGCCATATCGTGGTAGGACGACCGATCACGGATGCGGCCGATCCGGCGGCAGAGGCGAAGGCCATTCTGGGGCAGATCTCGGGATAGTTCTCCTGCGCCAATCGCTTTTCCCCGATTCCTCTGGTTGTCCGATTACTCCGGTCCATCATCCGATGGATGTTGACGCAGCCTTGAGACCGGCCCACCATAGGTCTTATTCTCAGATAAATCCTCACACATTGACTTGATCGAGGAAGGGCTATGCGTGTCCGCGCACTCGCGGCGTTCTTGACTTGGCTGGTTTTCAGCTGCATTTCCGGCGCTGCGCAAACGATAGCAGCTGGATTAGGCGCGCCCCAACTGTTCGAAAAGGGGATGAACGCGCTGGTTGGCAGCAGCGCCACGCGGAGTCCCGCGAACTCGATCGAATATTTCCGTGGTTCGGGTGAGATGGGATATGCGCCGGCGCAAGTCGTGCTGGGATATCTCTACGAAACCGGGCGCGTCACGACCGCCGATCCTCGGGAAGCGTTCGAGTGGTACAAGAAGGCGGCGCAGCAGGATGATCCTTTGGCGCAGTGGCTGGCGGGACGGATGATCTATTCCGGGACTGTGCCAGGGCACGATTTGAATCAGGCCAGCGGCTTTCTGCAGAGTTCGGCTGACCATGGAGATCCGTTCGGCGAATATCTGCTGGGGCAGGTCAAACTCGAACGTCAGGATTATTCCGGCGCCGCGGCATGGTTTCGCAAAGC
>Ga0070733_10000689_pt1 | contig 26588 bp, 23 predicted proteins | sample Coa_R1_9_FD_66450 | JGI IMG/M metagenome (GOLD analysis project Ga0070733, IMG submission 66450) | Surface soil microbial communities from Centralia Pennsylvania, which are recovering from an underground coalmine fire - Coalmine... | ecosystem: Environmental > Terrestrial > Soil > Unclassified ...
TGCCGGCTGATGCCGCGGCGGACCCGCTTGCCTGACCCCAGGCCGGTGCGGCGAGAAACGGAAGTGCCGCCGCGATCATGAATAAAACAGAGCTACGACCTTTCACGCAACCGCCTCCTTCTTTCGTTGTATGGATGACGCGCAGGCTCTTTAGGACTCACCTTTGCGGCGGCTGTGGCGGATAGACTTGGACTTGGCCGGCGATCCGGAAGCGCACGTAAGCGCGGATTCCGGCTGCAGGCTCGGACACAAGAGTTCCCACACGCGCTCGGCCGTTCCGCGCAATGAGCCCTCCGGGTTGATGGCCCAGGCGATCGTGACACCCATGAAAATAAGGCGAACCATGCGGCCCAGTTCGGTGGGCGAAATGTCAGGGCGGACTTCGCCTCGCTCCTGGCCGATCGCGAAGATTTCGCCGAGCAGTTCGCGGCTGCGCTGAATACGCCTCTGAAGTTCAGCGCGTACAGGCGCGCAAGAGAGGTTCGCGGCAAAAACAGAACGAAGCAAATCGGGACTTTCGGAGGATTGCCCCGCGAGGTCGGTAGCCAAATCCTTCAGGACCGACAAAACCGGTTTTCCGCCGCGCGCTCTTTCCAGCGAGCGCTCGATTTCGTGAATGCGCTCCTGCCCGTAGCAGCCCAGGACATGCTCTTTGGTGGGAAAATAGTTGAAGAATGTTCCCTTGCCCACATCGGCCGCTTCCGTGATGTCTTCCACCGTGGTTTCGAGGAAACCCCGCTCGGCGAAAAGCCGCAAAGCGGCCCGATAGATGCGGTCGCGCATTTCGACGCGATGGCGCTCGCGGCGGCCTGGCCGGGGTGTGGGAAGGAGGTGCGGATGGGATGTGACGTTTCGAGTCTTGCTCTTCATAATGACCTTCCCTCAAGTCCGACTGTAGGTCATAGTAGGTCGGAAGTCAAGTGTGAAGGGGCCGGCCCCGGGAACGGGTCGGGCGGCGCGAGGAAAATGCCATTCGGCGCCGCCGACGGGATGGCTGCTTTTCTTAGGAGGACCTCTTTGGGCTATGCTGGTTCAATGTGGAAATCAGAGCTCTCGCCGCGGCTGGAACCGGAACAGCGCCGTGCAGCGCGATCTCCTTGGCGCCGAGCTTTCTGCCATAGATGCGTGCGTTGGCGTCGTTGTCAGGCCTGAGAGACGAGCCAGACAGAGATATGCCGGCGAACAAGCCACGCGAGCGCGAATAGGTAAGGACTTCGGCGCGCAGCGTCACGTCCGTCGCGGCCTCGGCATGGCGCCCTTTGGGACCGGCGGCGGCGGAAGCATCGGCACCCAGTTTCACCTGGCTGTTCAGGATGGAACTTGCGCCGCGATTGTTCATGACGAGAAGAACAAAGTCGGTGGCCTGGGCGCCAAGCTGGAAGCCGAAACTTCCGCCTCCGAGGGCCATCATGGTGGGAGCGCTCCACGGGCCTTCGAAGTTGTCGCCGCCGCGGCAGGTCATCGCGCCGCGTCCGTAGCTGCCACCGAATCCAAAGGCGGCCTTGATGACGGAGGGCATGACGATCACGCAGGCCGCCTTGTCGAGCAAGTCCTGCGGAATATCGTCGGGGATATCGAGAATTTCCTTCATGACCTCGCCGGAATTCTCGAGCCGGCTCTCGTCTTTCGATTTGTCACTCGCCCGTGCCGAGGATGGATTCAACAAAGCGGGAAGAGCGATCAGCAGACCCGCGAGCAGAAACGAGAGTAGCTTCTTCATTTCGTACCTCCTAAATTCCCCTTAGGAATCATAGGGAAAGTCGGGCCGCGAGCGCAACTTTTTGCGGGGACGAGAGCGGCGCGCCGGGCGGTGTCATATAATCGCTCGCTCTGCGCGCATTGCGAGTCAGCGCAGGAGATCGAAGCAACGGGGTCGATAATCGATGAAAATCGGGCATCATAAAACTTTTCGTGTCGCGGTTGCCTGGATGGTCGCGGGAGCGTTCGCATCACCCGCGGCGTCGGCGCGAACGGGCGCGGGCTCGAACGCACACTACAAGGCTTCGCGTGCGAGAGCAGAATCGCGAGACGAACTTCGCCGCTTCCGGACGCGCGTTGATCAAGCTCTTGCACAAGAGCAGGCAAAGAGAACGTTCTGGGGAATCGAAGTTGCGGACCGGGACACCGGCGAAGTCCTCTATGACCTGAACGCCGACCACTACTTCATGCCGGCATCGAACGCCAAGCTTTTTACGACGGCCCTGGCCCTCGCGACGCTGGGCGGCGGCTACCAATTCCGGACGACGCTGGAGTCCTCGGCACGCATCGGTCCCGATGGGAAACTGGCCGGAGACCTGGTGTTCGTCGGGCGCGGCGATCCAGACCTTTCGAATCGCCAGTTCCCCTATCAATTGAAGGCCGAGCGCAGCGGCCCTGTCGAAAAGGTGCTCGCGGAAATGGCCGACGCTGTTGTGGGCAAGGGATTGAAAGAGGTCGACGGAGACATCGTCGCGGACGACAGTTATTTTCCGTACGATCCGTACCCGGAAGGCTGGGCCGTGGGGGACATTTTCTTCGAGTATGGCGCTCCGGTGGGAGCGATCACGTTCAACGACAACATCGTCGTGATGCACGTGGCGCCAGGAGCGAATCCGGGCGGTGCTGCGACGATTGACGTTGAGCCGGCGGCGGCGCTCGAAACCATCACGACTCAAATTACGACAGCACCGCCGGGCGGGCACGCGTATTTCTCCGTTGCGCGGGAATCCGGGCCGAATTTCCTTTCCATTCGCGGAACGATCCCGGTCGGACAGGCAGCGGCCGAGTTGCAACTCGCGATGACGGATCCCGCGGAGACGGCGGCGCGCGCGCTGGAGCAATTGCTGGAACAGCGCGGCGTGAAAGTGACGGGCACGGTCCGCGTGGTCCACGCGCCTCCGCCGGAGACGAGCGACGAGAATGGCTTTTCGCCTCCGCATCCTGCGCCGCAAGCGAGCGCGGCCGGGCCGAATCCGTTCGTTCTCGCCGAGCATTGGTCGCCGCCGCTGATCGAGAGCATTCGGCTCACAAACAAGATCAGCCAGAACCTGCACGCGGAACTGTTGCTGCGAACGGTGGCGCGCGAGAAGGCCGGTTTCGGTTCGACGGAAGCGGGGCTCAAAATCGAGAAGGATTTCCTCAGGGCGGCCGGAGTGGCCGACGGAGACGTGATCTTCTCCGATGGTTCAGGGCTGGGGCGGGACGACCTGGTGACGCCGCGGGCCGTGGTGGCGCTCCTGCGATATGCCGCAAACCAGCCCTGGGGAGCCGAGTTCATCTCGACACTTCCGGTGGCGGGCGTTGACGGCACGCTGGAAAGTCGCATGAAAGGGATCAGCGGGCCGGCGGAGATTCATGCTAAGACCGGATCGCTCGAGCACGTTCGTGCCATGTCGGGCTATGCCAGGACCAACCGAGGGGAGAATCTCGTGTTCTCCATCTTCGCGAACAACAATACCGAGCGCGGGACGGACGCCACCGAAACGCTCGATGCGATCGGCATGGCTATGGTGCAGACGCTCGGCAGGCCGTCGAAGGAACACAGACGGTAGGAGATTGAGAAAATCGGACATGAAAGCGTCTTCCAGGACGATCACAGTATTTGGCAGTTCGCGGCCGCGCTCCGGCGACCGACATTACGAAGAGGCGCAGCAACTCGGAGCGGCGCTCGCGGCGAAAGGCTTCGCGGTATGCAGCGGAGGCTACGGCGGCGTCATGGAGGCGGCGTCGCGCGGCGCGAAGGAAGCTGGCGGAAGAACGCTCGCGGTCACGGCAAAATTCTTTCGTTCGCATGCCAACCGATGGGTGGACGAAGAGATCCGTGTCGATACATGGCAAGAGCGGCTGTTCGAGTTGGTTCGACGCGGGAACGGGTACGTGATATGCCGGGGAGGCACGGGCACGCTCGTCGAACTCGCTGTCGTGTGGGAAATGGTCAATAAGGGCGTGATGAAGCGGAAGCCGGTGGTTGCCCTGGGTGGTTTTTGGGCGCCCGTGATTCAGTGCGTGCGCGAAGTGGAACTCGCGGATGACTCCCAGTGGAGCGAGCGCGACCAGACTCTCATTCACAGCGCCACATCGCCGGCGGATATCGCGGAATTTCTCGAACGGCAACTCTAGCCAAAGCTGGCGAGGGCGGTGGATTCGTCATCGAACGTGGGAATGGAGTGGATGAGGCGGGTGAGTTCGAGGACTTCGCGGACGTGACCGCCGGGTTTCAAGAGCTTCAGCTTGCCGCCGCGGCGCTCCAGAGTGACGAATGACCGAACGATCGTGCTGATTCCGGAACTGTCCATTTGACTGACGCCGGCAAGGTTGACCAGAACTTTATCAGTGCCTGCCTCGGCCAGTTTGCGAAGCGCATTGCTGAGCGCGTCGTTGCCCGCCCCCATCGTGGCGCGCCCCTGCAGGTCGAGAACGATGACTTCACCAACCTTTCGCGAAGAGATTTGCACGCCCATTGCGTTTCCCGCTTACATGGATGAATGGAAGAAAACCCCTTCCTGCTCGTCCCTGAACGGCTGCACGATGGAGCTGCCCAGCGCGCGAATTATAACCCCAAAACGAGGGTCTAGGCCGCCACAAGTGTGCTTGCACGCTGGGAGCGGCGAAAGGCCCTTTCAGCCGACGGGGACCTATGGCGGAGGCCAGTTGGCCAGACTTGGCGATGCTTTGCCCGGTCCGCAACTTGACACTGTTGTGCCGACCGATTAGCGTGCCCGGGTGAAAGCGCTGCGATTGCATCGTTGGAGCGTAACTCCGCGCGAGGCTGCGCGGATTCAATTGGGGCTGCGAAGCCGTTTCGAACCGTTCGACAGGTTTTCCAAGATCCAGCAGGTGGCGGGCGCGGACGTGGCGCTCGATCTCGGGCGTAGCGTGGCAATCGCGGGCGTCATTGTGTACCGGTTCCCTGAGATGACCGAGCTGGAACGGGTCTGGGCGCGGCGTCCCCTCACATTTCCGTACGTGCCGGGCCTGCTTAGCTTTCGCGAGATTCCGGTGCTGCTGCGGGCGTTTGCGAAGCTGAGGCACTCGCCGGACTTGATTTTTTATGACGGTCATGGGTACGCGCACCCGCGCCGGTTTGGGATTGCCAGCCACCTGGGAGTAATCCTTGACTGCCCGACGGTAGGTTGTGCCAAGTCGGTGCTTGTCGGGGTTCCCGGGGAGCCAAGGCAGAGGCCAGGGTCGTGGGCGGCCCTGGTGGACGACGGGGAGACGATTGGAGCGGTTTTGGGCACGCGGGAGGGGACCAAGCCTGTGTATATCTCGCAGGGCCATCGACTTAGCTTGAAGAGCGCGGTTGCGTTTGCACGCGCGGTGACCGACGGTTTCCGGATTCCACGGCCAACGCGGGAGGCCGATCATTTCGTCGGGCAAGTCAAGCGAATGCAAGAGGAAGCAGCGGTTTCCGGGATTCTGAAGAGGGCACAAATAAAAACGGGAGGCGAAAGCCCAAAGGCGTTCCACCTCCCGGGGTGGGTGGGGTGATTACCGGAAGCATCCATCCGAATCGTGCGATCCGGCCTGAAGTTCCGGCAACCCGGCGTTCTATCGCCGGTGCCACGTATACTCCCAAGTAGCATAGATCAGCGGGACGTGTCAACGGCAATCGTGAGCCCGTCGAAACGGCGGGGCGAAGAAAAATCGTTTCAATAACCGGTTTCGGGAAAGTCTGCCGCTCCCTTGACGGTCTCGCGAGTACATTCCAATATGTAGGGCCAATATATGTAGGGCTTACGTTTCCGGGGGGAGAACGCGGGAAGGGTCGTTCGCGGAGATTCGGCCCTGGTGTCCGTCTCACCCAGGACCGGGCATAAGTAGGACCAAGATCGCTTCGCGGGATGAAGTGACCGTTTGACAAGCTAACCATTTCAATCAGGAGAATCGTTTCGTGGCTATTGAACGGGCGCTAATCAGTGTGTTTGACAAAACCGGAGTCGTGGAATTCGCGCGCGCGCTGGCGTCGATAAAGGTGGAAATCGTATCGACTGGCGGGACCGCGCAGTTGCTGCGGCAATCGGGCATTCCGGTGCGGGATATTGCCGAGCTGACCGGATGGCCCGAGATGCTGGGCGGGCGTGTGAAGACACTGCACCCAAAAGTGCATGGCGGGATTCTGTTTCGGCGCGACAAGAGCGAGCACCGGGAGGAAGCGAAACGGCATGAGATCACGCCGATCGATCTGGTGGTGGTGAACCTATATCCCTTTTCGGCAACGGCAGCGAAGCCGGGAGTCACACCCGACGAACTGATCGAGAACATCGATATTGGCGGCCCGTCGATGGTGCGGTCCGCGGCGAAGAATTTTCAGAGCGTCGGAGTGGTGACCGATCCCGACGATTACAGCGCGATCGCCGACGAATTGAGGGAGAAGGGCGAGTTGAGCTTCGGGACGCGGCTCGCGCTGGCGCGCAAGGCGTTTGCGAGGACCGCACGTTACGACGGGGAGATCGCGACGGAGTTGGAGCGTCTTGCGGCAAACGGAAAGGAGACCATGAATGCGCCTTCGGCGCTGCCCGAGCGCATTCACATCGCGCTCGAACGGAAACAGGCGATGCGGTATGGCGAAAATCCACACCAGGCGGCGGCGCTGTACATTCCGGCGGGGACGCCGGCAGCAGGACTGGCGGGCGCGAAGCAACTGGGGGGCAAAGAGCTTTCCTACAACAACCTGGTGGACCTGGATGCGGCTTGGAGGCTGGTGCTGGAGTTTCAGCAGCCGGCCGTGGCCATCATCAAGCACAACAATCCGTGCGGAGTTGCGGAACAGGCATCGCTCCGCGAGGCATACGTGAAGGCGCTGGCGTGCGATCCCGTGTCGGCGTTTGGCAGCGTGATCGCGGCGAATCGGCCGCTGGACCCCGCTGCGGCGGAGGAGATGGCAAAGCTGTTCATCGAGTGCATCGTGGCACCGGGGTATGATGCCGCCGCGCTGGAAAAGTTCGGCGCGAAGAAGAATCTCCGACTGCTGGAATTGTCGCGCGGCGGGGCCGACGAACTGGAGTTGAAACGGATTTCCGGCGGCGTGCTGGTGCAGGAGCCCGACAATCGAGTGCTGAGCGAACAGGAATTGAAGGTGGCAACCGAGCGCGCGCCGAGCGCAACCGAACTGCGGGTCCTGCTCTTCGCGTGGAAAGTCTGCAAGAACGTGAAATCGAACGCGATCGTGTTTGCCCGCGAGGGGCAGACGGTCGGGATCGGCGCGGGACAAATGAGCCGAGTCGACTCGGTGAAACTTGCGGTAATGAAGGCGGCGACCGCTGGATTATCGCTCGATGGCAGCGTCGTTGCATCGGACGCGTTCTTTCCCTTTCCCGACGGAGTGGAGGAGGCCGGGAAAGCGGGAGCGACGGCCGTGATTCAACCCGGAGGCTCGGTGCGAGACACGGACGTGGTTGCGGCGGCCAATAAACTGGGAATGGCGATGATCTTTACGGGCGTCCGGCACTTTCGACACTAGCGGCTGCGAGCGTCACAAGATCGACTCGAAGCCAGGCGGATTTTTCGAAGCCTACGGGCTGGGCCAAAGTGGGGACACAAACAATGGAGACACGCCGATGCTGATGGGAGCCCACATACTGCTGCATAGCGAGCATCCGGAGGCGGACCGCGCTTTCTTCCGGGACGTATTGGGCTTTCCTTTCGTGGATTCCGGCCGGGGGCTGGCTGATCTTCAAACTGCCAGTCTCGGAAGCGGGAATCCATCCGATCGAAAGCGGAGATAGCCGGCCGGTGGTTCACAGTGGGCACGGGCTCCTCGGCGGAGCCCTTTACCTGATGTGTGATGATTTGCAAGCGTACGTCAGCGAGTTGAAGAAAAATGGCGTCTCGTGCACGGAGGTCGAAACGCAGGGGTGGGGAATTCGCACGACGATCAGGCTGCCCAGCGGGAGCGAACTGGGTCTTTACCGGCCGACGCACGAAACCGCCCTCAATCTAAAGTGATCGAATCAGGCGGATTGCGACTCAGGGCGGGAAAGCTCACTTTGCTTTCTGATTCGCTGACTTTCCTGGCGGGATGCGGCCGACGCCTGTTTGGCGGTGAAACGTAATCTCAACCACCTTTGCGGTGCCGCCGCTCGAAACGATTTCCGAACGCGATATGTAGGTGTCCTGATCGACGCGAATGAAGAGGGCGCGTTTGGGCTGACCGTTCATGGAGTTTTCGAAGACAGCCTGCTTCGAGTCGATGCTTTGGAGGGTGAGGATCGTGGCGTCCGCCTTCTCCCACGGCTCGAGAGCGGGAGTGAAATGGCGGAAGCGCAGTTCGATCTGGTTACCCTTCTGAGTCAAGGTGAACAGTTCGACGAGCAGGGTATCGTGGTCCTCGAGGAGGCGGAAGGTTCCAAGCATGAGACCGGCGCGCGGAGACATCCAGTCCTGTTCGGCTGTTCGGGGACCCCATTTGCCCAGCCAGCGTCCAGCAAGCCAGGAGAGGTCGTCGAGCTGAGGAGCCACCGCCTGCCCTGTTGGCTGAGCTGATTGCGCCGACACGTTGACATCGAACCTGGCCACCCGGGCGCCAGCGCTTTCCGACAACATGAGAATGGAGACAAGCAGCACTGCCTGCCATCCGCGCTGACACAGGCTCATCCGCCGACTCCGCTTATTCTTCGCGTCTCGCAACTACGAATCACCAAACCCACCGCCTTCCGAGCTTAAGAGCAAGAACCTTATGGTCGAATCGAGAGAACCACGTGCTTGGATGCGGATTTTGGACCGGCCAGAGACTCAAACGACTTTAGAAAGCACCCCGAAATGCTTCCCTTGCGTCTTATAGTATGTGCGTGGCGGTGGAACAGAGAAGGGGAAATCTTTGACCCCCTCGCACCTCTGTATGATAATGGAAAATTACGGTGTGTCGCGAAAACAATTCTGACCTGAGCGTGCCTGTGAAACCCATTCTGAGTGTTGTTCTGCTAACGGCGCTGTGCAGCGTGGCGGCTGTCGCCGCCCAATCCGAGCCATCCAATCCGTCAAACCTGGTTGCACAGAACCCGGCCGGAACCTCGCCGGCGGCGACGGCGGAATCCAAGCGCGCGGACGTCTACTACTACTTCACGCTGGGACATCTGCTCGAGCAGCAGTTCGAGACGAGCGGCCAGTACGAACTGGCCGACCAATCGATCGACGCCTACAAAAAGGCGCTCGAGATCGATCCCGATTCTTCCGTGGCCCATGAGAGGCTGGCGGAAATCGACGCCAAATCGCAGCACATCAAAGATGCGGTTCTGGAGGCGAATCAGGCACTGAAGATCGATCCCAAGAACGTGGACGCCCACCGCCTGCTCGCCCGGATCTACATCCGCAGCCTGGGAGACATGAGCACGGGCGAAGTTCAGAAGACGAGCATCGACAAAGCGATCGCGCAGTTCCAGGCCATTCTTGCGCTGCAGCCGAGCGACTCGTACTCCGCACTGTGGCTGGCGCGCCTCTACCGGTTCGAAAACCAGCACGGTGAGGCGGAGAAGGTGCTGCGCAGCGTTCTGCAGCGCGAGCCGGACAACGAGCAGGCGCTCGAGCAACTGAGCCAACTGCTGATGGACCAGGGGCGTTCGCAAGAAGCGGTCGGGCTGCTCTCGCAGGCGGCCAATGATTCCTCCTCGCCGGACTTGTACGACATGCTTGGCGACGCGTACTCGCAGCAGAAGGATTGGCCAAAAGCGGAGGATGCTTACCGCAAGGCGATCGAACAGGAACCCGATGAACCCACGCACCGCCAGGGTCTGGCACAGGCTCTGATCGCGCAGGAAAAGTACCCGGAGGCCTTGGCGCAGTTCAAGAAGCTCTCGGAGCTGCAGCCGGCGACGGCCGAGAACTACGTGCGCATGGCCGAAATCTACCGTAGGCTCGGCCAGTTCGACCAGGCGCAAAGCAGCTTGTTGCGCGCGAAGGAGCTCGCGCCGGGCAACTTGCAGGTGCTGTACAACGAGGCGCTGCTCTACGAAGACCAGGGGCAATATGGCGAGGCCATCAAGATTTTGACCGACGCGATCGCCAGCATGAAGGCGCAGGCGAAGGATTCGACGGCCGCCGGAAACGCCAACGCGCTGGCAATTCTCTACGAGCAACTCGGGCTCGTGTACCGCCGCGCCCAGAATTACCCCGAGGCGATCGAGACATTCCAGCAGATGGGCAAGCTGGGGCCCGACGGGCAGAAGCGCGCGGAGATGCTGCTGATCGATACGTACCGCGAAGACCGCGACATCGATCGCGCAATCGCCGAGACCAAGAAGGCGCTGGCGGACTCGCCGAACGATCCGAATCTGACGGTCACTCTCGCGATGCTCTACGGTGAAAAAGCGGATGCGCCCGAGGCGACGAAACTTCTCCAGGGAATGCTGCAGGGCAACCCGAACGACCAGGAAATCTACATCGACCTAGCGCAGGTTCAGGAGCGCGGCAAGCAGTACCCGGAAGCCGAGAAGTCCGCGGAGAAGGCCGAACAAATGGCCCACGGGCCCGCCGACAAGGCAACGGCGTGGTTCATGCTCGGCGCGATTTACGAACGCCAGAAGAAGTTCGAACAGGCGGAACAGGAGTTTCGCAAGGTGCTCGAACAGAACCCGAACAATGCTCCTGCCCTGAATTACTACGGCTACATGCTGGCCGACCAGGGAGTTCGGCTGGACGAGGCGACCTCGCTCATCCAGAAAGCCGTGAAGCGGGAGCCGAACAACGGGGCGTATCTGGACAGTCTCGGCTGGGCCTATTACAAGCAGAACAAACTCTCAGAAGCCGAAGAATACCTGCGCAAGGCCGTGGATCGCGACAGCCACGATCCAACGATCCTGAGTCATTTGGGAGACGTCTACCTGAAAATGGGACAGAACGAGCGGGCTGCCGAGACGCTCGAGCGGGCGCTGTCCGAATGGCAGAAGGCCGTGCCGGCGGACTACGATGCGCAGAAGGTGAATCAGGTCGACACGCAGTTGAAGACTCTGAAGAAACGCCTCGCGCAGAAATCTTCCCCGGACGCGCCCAGGCCGCAGTAACCTCGCCGCATGAAAAAATCGGTGAGGCTTCCCGCCTTCGCAAAAATCAATCTGCAGTTGCGCGTCCTGGGCCGGCGGCCGGACGGCTATCACGAACTGCGCACGATCTTCCAGACAATCTCTCTGCACGATAACCTGACGCTCTCGGCTTCGCGGCGCGCCGCCATCCGGCTGCGGACGAATGAGAAATCGCTGCCAACCGGACCAGGGAACCTTGTTTACCGCGCGATCGAGGCAATGACCCGGGAGCTTGGGTTTCGGGGCGGAATTGAAGCGGACCTCGAGAAGCGGATACCCGTAGCGCGAGGGCTCGGCGGCGGATCGAGCGACGCCGCCGCCGCGCTGATTGGCATGATGCGGCTCACGGGCACAGAGCCGCCGCTGGCCCGGCTGGCCGAAATTGCCTCGGGATTGGGCGCCGACGTGCCTTTTTTTCTTTCCGGGGGACGCGCTCTGGGTGTGAGCCGCGGGGACGAGATTTATCCATTGCCTGATTCCGCTTCTCGCGTGGTTCTGGTGGTCTCCCCGCGCGAAATCGGTGTGAGAACGAGAGATGCCTATCGATGGGTCTCGGCCGAATTGACAAAACGTCCCGAACCCCCTAACATGTGGAGTTTCTGCGCTCTCTGTTGGAGCCGGCCGGGAAAGCTCTCGAATGATTTCGAGGGTCCTGTCTTCGGCCGATATCCGAGACTCGAAGAAATTCGAGACGGATTGCTCGAGCACGGAGCAACGGAAGCCTCGCTGGCGGGCAGCGGTTCGGCGGTGTTCGGAGTGTTCCGAAACCCAGCGCAGGCGCGCCGAGCCGCTCGAAGTTTTCCGGAAGATTCGGTTTTCGTCGCTGAAACCCTATCCAGGGAAAAATATGGCCGGGCGCTCCGGTGGCGCGCAGGCGCCTGAGGAAAAACTTTGGCACTCGACAAAGTGAAGATTTTCTGCGGGACGGCGAATCCCGTTCTTGCCGACGCCATCTGCAAGTACATTGGAGTGCCGCCCGGACGCGCCGAGCACGGGAAATTTTCCGATGGCGAGTCGCGCTACCAGATTCTGGAGAACGTGCGCGGCGCGGACGTTTTCGTCGTACAGCCGTGCAGCAATCCGGTGGATTTTCACTTGATGCAACTGCTGCTGATGACGGACGCGTTCAAGCGGGCCTCGGCGCGACGCATCACGCCGGTGATTCCGTATTATCCGTACGCGCGGCAGGATCGCAAAGACAGGCCGCGTGTCCCGATATCGGCGAAGCTCGTCGCGGACCTGCTCGAGACGGCGGGAGCGAACCGAGCGCTGACGCTTGATTTGCACGCGCCGCAGATTCAGGGCTACTTCAACGTTCCGGTCGACCACCTGTTCGCCGCGCCGGTGCTGGTGGAATATTTTCAGAAGAAGGGCCTCGGGCAAATGACGGTGGTCTCGCCGGACGCGGGCGGCGTGGAACGCGCGCGCTACTTTGGCAAGAAAATGGATGCGCCGCTGGCGATCGTGGACAAGCGGCGAATTGACGTGAACGTGAGCGAAGTGATGCACCTGATTGGCGAGGTGAGCGGACGCCCGGCGCTGATCATCGACGACATTATCGATACGGCGGGCACGCTGGTAAAAACCGCGGAGGCGCTGATCGAACACGGCGCGACGCGCGTCTTCGCCGCATGCACGCATCCCGTGCTGTCGGGACCCGCGGTGGAACGGCTTGCGAAATCGGCGATCGAAGAAGTTGTGGTAACCGATTCCGTGCCGCTGAACGCCGTCGCGCAGAAACTCGAGAAGATCAAGGTGCTCAGCGTGGCCCCGCTGCTCGCGCGAGGCATTCAGTCGATTCACGAGGAAACATCGATCAGCGAGCTGTTCATCTAGAATTCGAGAAGAGCCAGGGGAAAAGAAATGCAAACATTCACAGTGGAAGGAAAGATTCGCGAGGAGCGCGGCAAGAATCCCGCGCGACGCGCGCGGCGGGCGGGAGAAGTCCCCGCCGTTCTGTACGGAGCGAAGAAAGAACCCATCGTGCTTTCCGTGAACGCCAAGCAATTGAGCCGGATCCTTCGTTCCGAGTCCGGCCACAACACGATCTTCACGGTGAAGGTCGCCGACGGCAGCGAAGAGCGCGCCATTCTGAAGGACTGGCAAGTGGATCCGGTGAGCGGAACGCTGTTGCACGCCGATCTGCTGCGCATCGCCATGGACGTGCGCATGCGCGTGAAAGTCCCGGTGCATACATTCGGCGATCCGCAAGGCGTCAAGCTGCAGGGCGGCGTCTTCGAGACGGTGACGCGCGAGGTGGAGATCGAGTGCCTGCCCACCGACATCCCGGAGGAAATCCGAGTGGACGTAACCGAGATGCTCATCGGCAAGCAGCTTCGAGCCGCCGACCTTCCGCTCGATCCGGCCAAGATGAAGCTGGTGACCGATCCGCAGCGCGTGATCGCGCACGTCGTCATGTTAAAGAAGGAAGAGGAACCCGCGCCGGGTGAAGCGGCTGTGGCCACGGAAACAGCGCCGGCCGAGCCTGAGGTCATCAAGAAGGGCAAGAAGGAAGAAGAGGGCGAGGGTGAAGCCGCTGCGGAAGCCGCTCCAAAGGCCGAAAAGCCTGAGAAGAAGGGCAAGGAGAAGTAACGAACGAGACTTCTTTCGCGACTTCTGGGGCGGAAGATCGAGCGTGACGGCGCGCCGCTGATGCGACTAATCGTCGGCCTCGGGAACCCGGGCAAGGAGTACGAGCGGACGCCGCATAACGTTGGTTTTCTGGCGATCGATGCGCTGGCCGCGCGCGGAGCGCTGCGAGTCACGCGGCCGGAGGCGAAGTCGCTGGTGGGCCGAGGCGAACTCGCCGGGCGGCCCGTGATTGTGGCCAAGCCGCAGACGATGATGAATCTGAGCGGGGTCGCCGTCGGGATGCTGCTCGAGAAGTACGGATGCGATCCGGCGCAGATGATCGTGCTGGTGGACGACGTCGATCTGCCGTGGGGCATGCTCCGCGTTCGCGAGCGCGGCAGCGCGGGCACGCACAACGGCATGAGGTCGGTCGTGCAGGCGGCGGGGCCGGAGTTCATTCGGATCCGCATGGGTGTCGGTCCGGACAAAGTTTGGGGCGAGCTGCGCGACTACGTGCTGCGGCCGATGGGAAGAGCGGAACTGGAAGTGGCCAGTCAGATGGCGACGGACGCGGCCGACGCGGTGGAACTGATTTTGACCGAAGGCGTGGGCAAGGCGATGTCGCGGTACAACCGCCGCGTGATGCCTTCGGAGGAGAGCTCGGAATAACATTTGCGGGAGTCGGTGACATAAGGAATCGAGGGAATATGGAAGAGCGATTGTACGATCTGATTTTCATTTGCCGGCCGGACACGCCGGAGGCCGACGTCGACAAGATCATCTCGACGCTCGAACACGCGGCCGGCGAGAAGCAAACCAAGATCGAGAAAACCGAGAAGTGGGGCCGCAAGCGCATGGCGTACCGCGTGCACAAGCTGCGCGAGGGTTATTACGTCTACATGAGCCTGCGCACCACGCACGGCGAACTCGTGAAGGAACTCGAGCGCCGCTTGAAGGTGGCCGATCCGGTGATCAAATACCTGACCGTGCGGCTCGACGAGGAGTTGAAGCGGCAGGCCAAGCTCAAGGCTCATCGCGAACGGCGTGCGGCGCGACGTCCACGGAAAGCAGGAGCGACAGGCACGGCGCCCGGCGGAAGCGAACAGGCCGTCGCATCGTCCTAGCCTATAGGGCGCGAAGAATTAAGGAGACAAACCAATGGCAGAAGAGACTCAAAGACCACAGCAATCCTCTGGCCCGGGCGCAGGCGGGCCTCGTCCCGGCGGAGGGCCCGGCGGCCGCAGCGGCCCCGGCGGAAAGAGGGGCAAGCGCAGCTACGTTCGCCGGAAGAAGGTCTGCCGCTTTTGCGTCGATAAGGTGGACTTGATCGACTACAAGAAGGCCGACGTGCTCGGGCAGTTCATTCAGGAGCGCGGCAAGATTCTTCCACGGCGCATGACCGGCACGTGCGCTCGTCACCAGCGATGGCTTTCCGTGGCCATCAAGCGGGCGCAGAACATCGCGCTGCTGCCGTTCGGGGCGGAGATTTAGCAGACGCCGCGGCAGTCCGAGCGGCCGATTCGGATCGCACAAGGAATTCGAGGACTGAGACCATGCAGATCATTTTGCAAGAAGACGTCGAAAAGCTTGGAAACCGCGGCCAGGTGGTAGCCGTGGCCGAGGGCTATGCCCGGAACTTCCTGCTTCCGCGCAAGCTGGCGCTGGAAGCGACTCCCGGAAACATGAAGCGGCTCGAGAAGATGCGCGCTGCATTCGCGAAGAAGGAAGCGACGGAGAAAGACTCCGCGCAAACGCTCGCGGAGCTCCTCGCCAGCGTGACGCTCACAATGTCGCGCAAAGCTGGAGAGAGCGATCAGTTATTCGGCTCCGTGACGTCGGGCGACATTTGTGATGCGCTCGCGGGCCAGGGCTATACGATCGACAGGCGCAAGATCGTGCTGCCGGAGCCGATCAAGGTCGTTGGCGAGTATGAAATTCCGGTGAAGCTCTTTCGCGACCTCCGGGCCAACGTCAAAGTCATCGTAAAAAAAGAAGAGTAAACGGACTTCCGCTTCCCGAGCCGGATCGAGAGCGCAGGTTCTCTGCGCTCTTTTTTTTTTGCAATGCTTCGACGCCTTCGCGCGAGTTTTCCAAGCAACGCGGCCTCTTGTCCCGCAGTGCTGGCGCGGCGAATCGCGCTTTTCCACTTTTTCCGAATCTTCCACAGGCCACGACGGATTGACCTGCTCGCGTGAACTGGCAGAATGCTCCGCGTCAGCAACACCCGCCGCGAAAATTTACTGCGCGCGCGTTTCCCCGAGAGGGTAAGCGCACGCGCGTCAAGCCCGGCGAGCGACTCCAAAGAGAAACGGACCAGTTGCCGGCCCGGAGAAAAACGGGCGCAAGAAGACTATTGCGCCCACGTTTGGCTTAGGCGAAAATAAAGCGAAATAGATGGCCACCGATACCTCACTCGAACGTCCCCTGCCGCACAATCTGGAAGCAGAACGCAGCATCCTCGGCGCGGTCCTTCTGGACAATCACGCCCTGAACGCCGCCCTCGAGAGGTTGCGCGCCGAGGATTTCTTCCTGTCCCAGCACCGGCTGATTTTTGAGCGCATGGTCCAACTCGCCGAGAAGCAGCAGGCCATCGACACGATCACGCTGATGGAGGACCTCGAGCGGCAGAATCAGCTCGAATCCGCGGGCGGGATCGCCTACCTCTCGCAGCTCGCCGACGGTCTGCCGCGCGTGACCAACGTCGAACACTACGCGCGTATCGTGAAGGAAAAGGCCGTGCTGCGCGGCCTGATCTTTTCCGCTTCGGCCATTCAGGAGCAGGCGCTCGCCGCGGGCGACGATGCCGATACGATTCTCGACCGCGCCGAGTCCGCGATTTTCCAGCTCGCCGAAGATCGTATCCGTGCCGGCCTGATCGGCGTCAAGGAACTCGTCCGCGAAAATTTCGAACGGCTCGAACGTATCTTCAGCGAAGGCCGCCGGATCACGGGCCTCGCCAGCGGCTACACGGACCTCGACAATCAAACCGCCGGGCTGCAGCCTTCCGAGCTGGTGATTCTGGCCGCGCGGCCCTCGATGGGAAAGACGGCTCTCGCCTTGAACATCGCCGAAAACGTGGCGCTGCGCCATCGCGAGCCGGTGGCGGTCTTCAGCCTGGAAATGTCGAAGGAATCGCTGCTGCTTCGCATGCTGGCGTCGGAGGCGCGCGTCGACGCCCACAAGTTCCGCACGGGTCACATGAACCGAGACGATTGGGCGAAAATTACCACCGGCCTCGCGAATCTCGGCGAAGCACCGCTCTGGATCGACGACTCGGCCTCCTCCACTGTGCTCGAGATGGGGGCGAAAGCAAGGAGGCTCAAGCGCGATAAAGGCCTGTCGCTGATGATCGTGGACTACCTCCAGCTCGTCGTTCCCAGCAACACGGGCCGCGGCACGAATCGCCAGGAACAGGTGGCGAGCATTTCCCGTTCGCTGAAGGGACTCGCCAAAGAGCTGAAAATTCCCGTTCTGGTGCTGAGCCAGCTGACTCGCGCGCCGGAACGCGACGAGCGCAAGCCGCAGCTCGCCGACTTACGCGAATCAGGCGCCATCGAACAGGATGCCGACGTCGTTCTCTTCATTCACCGCCCCAATTTCTACAAGACCGACCTTCCCGAGGAAGACCGCGCCAAAGCCGAAGTGATCATCGCCAAGCAGCGCAACGGCCCGACCGGGAACCTCAATTTCGTCTTCCTGGCCCGCCACACGCGTTTCGAGGAAGCTGCCCCGGACGCGTGGTCCTCAGTCGGGGACGAGTAGAACCGCCGGTCGGCCGACCGCACCAAGCGCGCACCGCGTCAAGCGAACCGCGCTTGTGGCTGGGGTGACCCGCTCGCGCGAACCTCGCCTCCGTTCAATGTTCCGCACTCGCCGCGTAAGGCACTGATTCCATAGGCTATCCGAGCAAAGCTTCCACTCGCCAGATCGCCCCCGCAGCGGCACGCGAATTGCCTCATCCAAAACAGCATGTTTACCCAAACGCGACGCACGCTGCGGGAGGACGCGAAGTTGTTGCACGCGACAAGCGCCCGCTCTGGCATCGTATACGGATGCGGTCGATGAACAGGACAGTCCACGTCGATGGCCGCCCCGTGTGGGCGGAGATTTCGCTGAAAGCCATTCTTCACAACCTGCGGGTGATCCGAAAGCAGATTGGTCCGAAGCGGAAGGTTCTGGCGGTGGTGAAGTCGAACGCCTACGGGCTGGGTGCCGTGCCGATTTCCAAAGCTCTCGAGAAGGCCGCGGTCGAGTGGTTCGGGGTCACCTGGGCGAACGAGGGCGTCGAATTGCGGGAGGCGGGCTTACGCAAGCGGATTCTGATCCTCACCGGCTTCTGGCCCGGCGAGGAGAGACGCTTTATCGAGTACGGACTCACGCCCGCGGTCACGCGCGTCGAAGACGTGGCGCATCTCGAACGCGCCGCCAAGTCCGTGCGGACTAAGTCAGTGTCGCATTCGCGCTCGGGAGCGATTGATCCCGACACGCGACGGTTCCGGTTTCATCTGAAGATCAACACGGGGATGAACCGGCTCGGTATCGCGCCTTCGGAAATCGACGCGTTCGCAGCGGAACTGGCCAAGTGCAAACACATCGAACTCGAGGGCACGTTCACGCACCTCGCTTCTTCCGAAGATCTCGAGTCTCCGCAAAGCGACGACCAGGAGCGCGTATTCCGCCAAAGCCTCGACCGGCTGCGCACGCTTGGAATTTCGCCGGGAATCGTGCATATGGCCAACAGCGGCGCGATCTGCGCGCGGCCCAGCACGTGGTTCGACATGGTGCGGCCCGGCGCGATTCTCTACGGGTATTACCAGTCGTTCGCGCCTTCGCAACTGCTACAGGATATTCGCCGGACATTCCCTCTCGAACCGTGCCTCTCGATGCGGGCGCGAATCATTTCCCTGCGCGATGTTTCGGCAGGCCAGGGAGTGGGCTACGCCGCGCGATTCGTCACGGAAGGGCCTTCGCGGATTGCCGTGATCAATGCCGGCTATGCCGACGGCATCGTGCGCCAGCGCACCAATCACGGTTGCGCAATCGTTCGCGGCAAGCGCGTTCCGCTGGTCGGTACGATTTCCATGGATTTGACAATGCTCGACGTGACTGGCGTTCCCGAAGCCGCGATCGGCGACGTGGTGACCATCTACGGCAAGGACGGAAACGCCCAAATCGTGGTTTCCGACGTGGCCCGCGAAATCAACACCGTCACATCTGAATTGCTTTGCGCCCTCGACAGGCGCGTCCCGCGCTACTATCTCTGACCGGCCTTCCCTGGAGTCCCGGCCTATTTTCGATTTGTACCCTTTTGGGAACTCGATGCTATACTTGCGGCTTCATAGCCGAGCCTTATAATAGTCATGTCATGCGGGAGAGGCCGTGTATTTTTTCATTGAAGGCTGCCGGGCACGAAAAAATTCATAGGTTTCATCAGGTTCTGCGTCGAGCTCATACGCTCATAAGACTTTATGGGATTCATAGGGTGCCTCCATGCCAAGGCCTTCGAATGTACCCAGCACTGTTGCAACCAGCTCATCCGTAGAAAGCGCTCCCCCGCGTCCTTCTGCTGTCCCTCGCGCCGCGCGCCGCCAGGCGGGAACTTTCTGGGACATGCTCGCCATACGCGGGATTTTTGCGGCGGTGTGCGCCGGGGCGGGCTTCCACTTCAGGCCGTTCAGCCTGCCGCCGGCGACAGCCGCGCTGGTGGGTTTGTCTTTCGCCGTCGCGGTGATTTTTCTCGAATTGAGGCTGCGCCGCGCTAGTCTCAGGCGGCTGATTGGCGCAGTCACGGGCTCGATCGTCGGCATTCTGGGCGCGTATTTGACTTCACTGATTCTCACGCACACCACGATGCCCGAGAGCACCCGCTCGTTCATCAGCCTCGCGGTTTTCCTGGTCATGACCTACATGGGATTGGTATTGGGCGCGAACAAGGGTGAAATGCTTAATCTGCAGGCCCTTGGGGGACTTTTTGGCAGCGAACGGAACACGCGGCCCGCGTCTAGACTGCTCGACACCAGTGTGATCATCGACGGCCGTGTGGCCGACATCGCCGACGCGCAATTTCTGGACGGGAATGTGATTATTCCGCAGTTCGTCCTGCGTGAACTGCAACTCGTCGCCGATTCCGGCGATCCGTTGAAGAGGCAGCGCGGACGTCGGGGCCTGGAAGTCCTGCAAAGAATCCAGAAAATGACGCACCTCGACGTGCAGATCGCCGAGGATGATTTCCCTCAGATCGCCGAGGTCGATATGAAGCTCATCGAACTGGCGAAACGGTACGAGGCGAAGATCGTGACAAACGACTTCAACCTGAACAAGGTGGCGACGCTGCAGGGAATCGAAGTGATGAACGTCAACCAGCTTGCCAACGCGCTCAAGCCGGTGGTTCTGCCGGGCGAAACCATGCGCGTCTTTATCCTGCGCGAAGGGAAAGAGTACAATCAGGGAGTCGCTTATCTGGACGACGGAACCATGGTGGTCGTCGACGGTGCGCGCAAAATGATCAACAAAACCGTCGACATCGTCGTCACTTCCGTCCATCAGACGACCGCAGGCAAGATGATCTTCGGCCGCTACGACGAACGCGGCGAGCAACTCCGCCCCACCGCAGCAAATGGCGGAGAGGCAAACGGACCTCGTGTCGGCGAAAACGCCGCGAACGACCGAAGTCCCCGTCCGCTCTATCCGGATTCTAACCGCTCGTAACGTTCCGGCATCTCACTCGCCGTCCGATTCATCGGATGGGTGTGTCACTGCAGGCCCGCCTGTCTTTCAGATCATATATGAGCGAATACTCATATCTGGTAGGATGTGAGCTTGTCCTCATATTCATCTACGGCGCAACGGCGGGTCCCGCGACAGAAGCGGGGAAAGCGCCGCGTGGCCGGTTTCTTGCGAGTGGCGGCGTCCATCATCACGGAAGTCGGCTACGACCGCGCAACCACCAGCGCCATCGCCGAACGCGCGCATTCCTGCATAGGATCGCTTTATCAGTTCTTCCCGAATAAGCCGTCGATCGCCGAGGCGATTCGGGCTCAACACCTCAGGGAAATCGAACAGTCGTGGGTCGCTCTCAGCCGCCGGGCCGCCCGCCTGAGCGCCGAAAATCTCGCTCTCGAGTTGGTCAATCTGCAAATCGAGATTGTCAAGAATCATCCCGTCTTGCTGGCTCTGCTGGACGCCCCTTCGACGCCCAGCACGACCACGCGGCGACGCCTGATTCGGGCCCGAATCGCCACCGTCCTGATGGCGCACAAGCCTCGCATGGCGAAGACCACGGCATTGCGAATTGCTTCCGTCGTGCAGCAGGTGAGCAGAGGGTTGTTGACGTTATACGCGCACGCAGACGCGAATGAAAAGATCGGAATCATCGAGGAGTTCGAAGCCGTTTTGAGCGGATATCTGACGGCCAAGCTCAAGTAGTCCGGCCGCAAATGCTTCGGTCGCGGTCGAAAGGTCAGCACATGGGACAGAGCGGATGGAACCGAACGAGACTGCGCCCGCAAACGGGCGGCTTCTTCTTGATGGTTGCGTTCATTTGCTGCGGCGGATGCGGCCGGCCGGCGGCGTCCGCGCCGGCACGGCGGCCGCCGCAGGTGGAAGTCACACCGGTTGTCGAAAAAGATGTGCAGATCCATGGCGAGTGGGTCGCCACGCTCGACGGCTACGTGAACGCGCAAATCCAGCCGCAGGTGACGGGATATCTCATCAAGCAGGACTATCGCGAGGGATCGTTCGTGCATAAAGGCGATGTGCTCTTCGAAATCGATCCCCGTCCTTTCCAGGCAATGCTCGACCAGGCGAAAGCGCAACTCGCCCAGGCGGAGGCACAGCTTGGCAATGCGACGATCAACGTAAACCGCGACATTCCCGAGGCGCGGGCCAGCGCGATTCCGCAGAGCCAGCTCGATACGGACAAACAGGCGCAGCTCGCGGGGAACGCCTCGGTTCAGGCGGCCAAGGCGGCTGTCGAGCAGGCGTCGCTGAATCTGGGATTCACGAGGGTTCGCTCGTTGATCGGCGGGATTGCGGGAATTGCACAAGTGCAAGTCGGGAACCTCGTCGGTCCCACCATCGTGCTGACTTCCGTTTCTCAAGTGAACCCCATCAAAGTTTATTTCCCGATCAGCGGGGAAGACTATCTCCGAATCGCCGGCAGCGCAGGCGTCGGCACCGTGAACTTGCTCTCGGCCACATCGCCGGCTCCGCTGCAACTGATTCTCTCCGACGGGAACACCTATCCTCATTCCGGCAGATTCCTTTTCGCCGGCCGGCAGGTGAATCCTCAGACGGGGACGATTCGCATCGCGGCGGCGTTTCCAAATCCCGGCAACATCCTGCGGCCGGGGCAATACGGCAAAGTGCGGGCGGTAACGGCGATTCGCAAGAACGCGTTGCTGGTTCCCCAGCGCGCTGTAACGGAATTGCAAGGCTCCTACCAGATTGCCGTGGTGGAATCGGGCAATAAGATCGCGATCCGCAGCGTGGATGTGGGCCAGCGCGCCGGCAGCATGTGGATCATCAGGAAGGGACTCGCCGCCGGCGAGCGAGTCGTGGCCGAAGGCGCTCTAAAGGTGAAAGACGGCAGCGTGGTGACACCCATTCCCTTCAACGCCCCCCTGGCGAAACGGTGAGCCATGTCTAAGTTTTTCATCCGTCGTCCCATTGTCGCGATGGTGATCGCAATCCTGACGCTGATCATCGGCGCGATCTCGATTTTGCGCCTGCCCGTCGCACAGTTTCCCGACATCGTTCCGCCGGAAGCAAAAATTCAAGCGACGTTTGTCGGGGCGGATGCCCAGACGCTCGCCGACTCGGTTGCCACGCCCATCGAAGAGCAGATGAGCGGCGTGGACAACATGAACTACATGTACTCGGTAAACGCGACTGCAAACGGGCAGATGACGATGATCGTGGATTTCGGCGTCACCACGGACCCGAACACAGACCTGATTCTGACGCAGATGCGCGAGACACAGGCCGCGCCACAGCTTCCCTCGACGGTCGCGCAATATGGAGTGTCCGTTCAGAAGTCCACGTCTGCCCCGCTGATGCTCGTCGCGCTCTATTCGCCAAAGGGGACGTACGATGCGCAGTTCCTCGCGAACTACGCGTACATCAACCTGCACGATCCCATCACACGCGTGCCCGGAATCGCCAACGTGCAGGTCTTCGGCGCGGGCCAGTACGCTATGCGTGTCTGGTTGAAGCCCGATCTGCTGGCAAAGCTTGGCCTCACGGTATCTGACGTCGCCAATGCTGTCGAGTCGCAGAATACCGTCAATCCCGCGGGACAGATCGGTGGCGAACCGGCGCCCGCAGGCCAGGAATTCACGTATTCGGTGCGGGCGCAAGGACGCCTGGTCACGCCCGAGGAATTTGGCAACATCATTGTCCGCGAGAATCCCGACGGCGGCGTCGTTCGCGTCAAGGACGTGGCCCGAGTCGAACTTGGCGTTCAAAGCTATACGCTGATGGGCCGTTTGAACGGAAAGCCGAGCGCGATTCTCGCCGTCTATCAACTGCCCGGCTCGAATGCAGTGGACGATGCGCAAGCCGTGCGCGCGCTGATGGGCCAATGGAAGGGCCGGTTTCCGCCGGACATGAGCTACGTAGTCTCGCTGGACCAGACCCGCGCCGTCACCGAAGGAATGCGGGAAATCCTGATCACGCTGGTGATCGCACTGCTGCTCGTAATCATCGTGGTCTACCTCTTCCTGCAGGGCTGGCGCGCCACGCTGATTCCGTTGCTCGCCGTGCCGGTGTCGTTGGTAGGCACGTTTGCCTTCTTTCCGCTGTTTGGCTTCTCCATCAACACGCTCTCCATGTTCGGGCTGGTGCTCGCGATCGGCCTCGTCGTTGACGACGCCATCGTCGTCGTCGAGGCCGTCGAGCGGCACATCGAAGAAGGTTTGCACCCCAAAGAAGCCGCCCTGAGGGCCATGGAGGAGATTTCGGGCCCGGTGATCGGTATCGCCCTGGTCCTTTCCGCCGTGTTCGTGCCGACGGCTTTCATTCCGGGCATTACGGGACGCCTGTATCAGCAGTTCGCGGTGACCATCGCCATTTCCGTGATCATTTCCGCATTCAACGCGCTCAGCCTGAGTCCTGCGCTCGCTGCTCTGCTGCTTCGGCCCACAGAACCCGGCAACGGATTGCTCCGGAGATTTTTCGCATGGTTCAACCGACTTTTCGAGCGCACGGCGAATGGTTACATCCGCGCGAGCGCGGCGCTGATCGGCAAAAGCGTGCTGGCCGTTGCGGCGCTGCTGCTGTTCGCGGTGGTAGCCGTTTTTTTTGGTAAGAAGCTGCCTTCCGGCTTCCTGCCCGACGAGGATCAGGGCTATGCATTCGTCAACCTTCAACTTCCCAACGCCGCTTCGCTGCAGCGAACCGATCAGGCTGCCAGGGCCGTCGAGGCCGTTCTGGCCAAGACACCCGGCGTGCAATATACAACGAGCGTCATCGGCTTCAGCCTCCTCAGCTACGTGCAGACCAGCTACAACGCCTTTTTCTTCGTCACCTTGAAGCCGTGGTCCGACCGAACGCAACGCGATGAGCAATTCCAAGCCATCAAGGCCAGCTTAAACCAGGAGCTCACGAACCTGCCGCAGGGAACTGCGTTCAGCTTTTCACCGCCTGCGATTCCTGGCGTTGGCACCTCCGGTGGTTTCACCTTCGTCCTGGAGGACCGCGGCGGAAACGGAATCTCCTACCTGGCCCAGAACGTGGACAGATTTGTCGCCGCTGCCGGCAAGCGTCCGGAAATCACGGGCGTCACGTCATCTTTGCTGCCGAGCGTTCCGCAGGAGTTTGTCGATGTTGACCGCGACAAAGCGCTGAAACAGGGTGTGCCCATTGCCGATATTTACCAGACGCTGCAAACGTTTATGGGCGGCCTTTTCGTCAACTATTTCAACCGCTTTGGTCGCCAGTGGCAGGTTTATCTGGAAGCTGAAGGGAACTATCGGGCCGATGCACGCGATGCCGGACAGTTCTACGTGCGAAACAATCGCGCCGGAATGGTCCCGCTCTCGGCCTTGACGAAATTCGTCCCGCGTTTCGGCCCGGAATTCGTCATGCACTACGACGAATACCCCTCGGCTCAAATCAACGGCAGTGCCGCCCCGGGATACAGCTCCGATCAAGCCATGGCCGCGCTCGAACAGGTGTTCGCAGAGACCATGCCTCACGATATGGGGTTCGACTACATGGGCATGTCGTTCCAGCAACGTCAGGCGGAGCAGGGTGTGTCCGCCGCGACGATCTTCGGAGTTTCCATCCTCTTCGTTTTCCTGATTCTCGCGGCTCTCTATGAAAGCTGGTCGCTCCCTTTCAGCGTGTTGCTGAGCACGCCTGTTGCGGTGTTTGGAGCGTTCGGAGTGCTGCTCCTGCGGCGCTGGTACACGCAAGCCTTCTACCCGGCGTATATGGTTCAAATCGAAAATGACGTCTATTCGCAGATCGGACTCGTGATGCTGATCGGGCTTGCGGCCAAAAATGCGATCCTGATCGTCGAGTTCGCGAAAAACGAGTACGAGAAGGGGGAATCGCTCGCCGAGGCGGCGTTGCGCGGCGCGCGACTTCGGCTCCGGCCCATTTTGATGACCTCGCTCGCCTTCATCCTGGGCGTTTCGCCTCTCTGGTTCGCATCGGGAGCGGGTTCCGTAGCGCGGCAAATCATGGGCACCACGGTCATCGGTGGAATGTTGGCCGCGAGCGCGATCGCGATTTTCTTCATTCCCGCGATTTTCTACGTCGTGGAGAGGATTTCCAACAGGCAGCGGAGCCACCTGGCCGAGAGCACCGAATGAAAAGGCTTGTACTCTTCGCGTGTGGACTTCTGATGGCGGGCTGCACGGTTGGCCCGAACTACCACAGGCCCCCCATCGCTACGCCCAAGGGATATCGCGGCGCGAGCCCTGATCAGACTTCCATCGCCTCGGTCGAATCGCTGGGGAATGAAAAATGGTGGCAGGTCTTTCAAGACCCCGTATTACAGCAATTGATCCGCACCGCTTTGCTGCAAAATTATGACGCGCAAATCGCCGCGGCCCGCGTGCTTCAGGCGCAAGCTCAACTCGGGATCACACGCGCCAACCAGTTTCCGATGGCGGGCGCCGGCGCCGACGTTTACAGCGAGCGAAATCCGAAGATCTCCAGCGGCTTCCAGGGATACCAGGCCAATGCGGGCGAAGTGGATTTCTCCGTCATCTGGAATCTTGATTTCTGGGGAAAATATCGGCGGGAGACCGAGGCCGCGCGCTCGAACGTCCTCGCTTCGGAATGGGGGCGCCGCGCCGTGCTCACGACCGTCGTGTCGAGTGTCGCGACCGGGTATCTCCAGCTTCGGGAACTCGATCTGGCGCTCCGAATCTCCCAGGAGACCCTGGACTCGCGCCGCGAATCCCTGCGCCTGATTAACGTGCTCGCAAAGAACGGCTCGGCCTCTAAGCTCGACGTTCGTCAGGCGGAGCAGCTCCTCTACACCGCGGCGGAGACCATTCCTGATATTCAGCGCCAGATCGCGCAGCAGGAAAATGCCCTTAGCGTTTTGCTTGGCGCAAATCCCGGCGCAATTCCCCGTGGCCGTGCCCTCGAGGACCAGCCGATTCTGCCCGCTGTTCCGGAAGGCCTTCCTTCTCTCCTTCTGGAGCGCCGCCCCGACATCCGCGAGGCGGAACAAACTCTGATTGCGGCCAACGCGGAGATCGGCGTCGCCAAGGCGGCATACTTTCCAAATATCACTCTCACCGGAACGGCGGGACTTGAGAGCTATGCACTCAAAAACCTCTTCACCGGTTCAGCCGGTCTTTGGAACACGGCTGCAACGCTCACTCAGCCCGTGTTTGAGGCGGGAGGCCTGCACGCCGGCATGCGCCTGGCTGAAGCCCAGGAACAACAGATGCTTCTCGCTTACAAGCAAACGATCATCGGCGCGTTCCAGCAGGTTTCCGATGCCCTCGTCGCCTATCAGAAGGACCGCGAGTATCTCCAGCAGCAGGAGTTGCTGACGTCGGC
>Ga0070733_10000692_pt1 | contig 26532 bp, 18 predicted proteins | sample Coa_R1_9_FD_66450 | JGI IMG/M metagenome (GOLD analysis project Ga0070733, IMG submission 66450) | Surface soil microbial communities from Centralia Pennsylvania, which are recovering from an underground coalmine fire - Coalmine... | ecosystem: Environmental > Terrestrial > Soil > Unclassified ...
CGACTGCATCGGGTCGCCCACCAAAAACAGCGTGCGCCCCTCCCCCGGCTGCCATCCCGTGGTCAATTTCTCCAGAAGCTCGACCTGGACTCGCGAGGTGTCCTGAAACTCATCGACCAGCAAATGCTCGATGCGCGAATCCAGCCGGAAGGCGAGGTCGCTTGGATCGCGGACGTTGCCCAAGGCCCGGCGCGCCGCTTCACCCAATTCACAGAAATCGATCGCGCCCTCTTCGTGAAACACGATGCGGAGTTGCGCGGCCGCCATCTTGAGCGACGCCAGCAGCTCGCCGACGACGGTCCACTGGTCATCGGTGTAGCACGGCGGCGGCAACTTTTGCAGCAGTTTGAAGGAGTCGAGGACGCCCGGAGCTGCTTCCAGCCGCGGCATTAACTCGGCGCACCTTATCGGAGGCCGGCGTCGCCACTCACCTTTTTTCGTTAGAAGCGTGTCCGCCATGTCGAGCGTGTCAACGCTCAAGAAACGTTTGATCTCGCCCCACGCGTCGCGTGTTGCCGCGGGGATCGAGCGCTCCGCGGCCTCCACCGCTTCAGCACGCGCGCGAGACATCGCGCCTTCGATCCGCTCGCGCTCATCTTCGTCCGTCTCGACCGCCAGCGGGAGCCACTGGTCGCGCTTCTCCAGCATGTCGGCCAGAAGCCGCTGAACGTGCGTGGCGTTGTTGTCTAGGTGGCGCAGCAGCGTTTCCAACGGCTCGCGATACTGCGGCTCACCATTGATCAGCAGAACCGTGCGGCGCGCGGCTTCTTCATAAAAGGGCCGCATGTTTTCTTCGATCCGGGGCATCGCGCCCAGCCGTGCCAGCCACGGCATCTCGCCTGCAATCGACAGGCACAGCGCGTCGATAGTTTGGACGCGCAGCCGCCCGGGATGGTCGAGCAGGTTCCACCCCAGCGCGCGATCGCGCTCGAGCGTCGCAACCGCCAGCTCCCGCGTGAGCCGCTCGTGCGGTTTGGCGACGGCAGTCCCCTCGATCGCGTCGCGCAGAGCCCCAAGAATCCGCTCCAGCATCTCAGCCGCCGCTTTCCGCGTGAACGTGATGGCCACGATGGCCTCGGGCCTTTCGACAATCGCCAGCAGCCGCAGGACGCGCTGAATCAGCAGTTCGGTTTTGCCGGAGCCCGCCGGCGCCTGCACCGCGAAGGAGCGCGTGGGGTCGATCGCAGTCCGGCGCTGCCGCTCGTCCGGCGAGGGGAGCAGAACCGGGCTACTCATCGCCGTCCCCTGTCTCCATTTCCACGGCGCGCAATTCACCGATGCGGCACAGCGGACCGAGCTTGCAGTTCTCGCAGGTTTTCTTCCCATCCTTCGGATCGACCGCCGCGCGGCCTTGCAGAAAATCGGTCGCGAGCTTTTCCAGAACCCTCTTCCACTCCGGCATGCACTTCTGCGCATCAGCACCCTCGGCCGGAAGCCAGCGCAGTTTGCCGGAAACAAGCTGCCCGTAGTAAATTTTGGACACGCGATGCTCGCTCTTCACCGCGTAGAGCGGCAACTGAGGGGCATCCGGGCGCTCGCCGTCCCAACCCGTGGTCTTCAGCACTTTCGAGGTCTTGTAGTCGACGATGACATGTCCGCCGTTCGATTCCTCAATATCGACGCGGTCGGCCTTGATGCGCAGTTGCAGGCCGGCTAATTCCACGACCGCGGCAGTTTCAGTTTCGATCACGCGGAACGGCGGTCGCCTCCGCTCCACCATGAGCCATTGTTCCAGCAGCCTCTCCAGGCGGGTCTGTTCCAGGATGCGGAATTGCTCGATCGCGCCGGTTCGGCGGCGTCCAAGCGTCTGCTCGAGCGCCCTCGTCACGCTGAATCCGATCAGCTCGAAAAGCTTGGCCGGCGAGCGCTCCATAAGCCCCTGGTGCGATTTTAAGTCCTGCCACAGAAAGTGCAAGGCAACGTGAGCCGCGGTCCCACGCTCGCGCGGAGAAATGCCCAGCTCTATATCATCCAGTTCGCGCGCGCCCAGGCGATGAATTGCAAACGCGCGGAAGGGGCAAGCGGCCTGATCGGCAATTACTCTCATCCCGCCGGACTGCACCGCATCCACAGCAATCGGCGGCGCGTCGCCCAGCGGCGGCGCGTCGAGCGCAGGAGCGGTGGAAAAGATCCGCTGCAGCGCGGTCTCAGCGGCCCCCGGCAGACCAGCGGCCTCGGCAAGACGCTCGATGAGCGGGCTCACGCGCAATTTCTCCTCGCCGGAATATTGCGGATAGCTGCACACCACCTCCGGCGCGGAGTCGAGCAGCCGTTGGGTGACGCGCCTCGCATAGGCCAGACCACGCTCAGGCGAGCTGTGCGGCATTCCCGCGGTCCGCTGCAGTCCCAGCGGCAAGAATGGATTCGGGCGTATTAACGGGGGCCAGATTCCGCCGTGCAACCCGGCGATCCACAACGCGTCGAAGCGCGAGCCCGCCGCTTCGAGAATATCCATGATCTGCACCGGCGCATCTTCATCGCTGGGAGCGAATCGCCTTGCCCGGGCCATTCGCCGCAGCCGCTCCAGTGCTCCGCCATAAGAAACCGAAGGCAGCACGACGTCCAGGAGCGCGAACTGAGACAACAGCGTCTTCCAGTTCTCAAGCGCCTGATACTCGGTGCTGGAGAGCGTGCGCCCGTATGGCCAGCCCGCCACATCCAGAAGCCGCGCGAAGGCCGCACTCCACTGACTGAAACGCTGGCGCTCAGGCAGCGTGCGCACAGTCTGTTCGAAATCGCGAAAGTGCGGCCGGACCGCTTCGAGCGAGACTTCATCGGCGCCCGCGCGCCGCAGTTCGCGGTCGAGCCTGCCAGCCTCCTTCTGGCCGATGCGCAGGAAGGGCGATCGCAACAGCATGGCCGCCTCGCCCAGAGCGAGGCCCTCTCGCAATCCCAGCATGAGCAGGGCCGCTGCGATCAGCGGTGTCTCTGCCGCCGGAGCGCCCGCCGAAATATGAAACGTGCGCCCGGAATCGGATGGCGCGAGATCAAGATGAGGATGAAGAACGTCGTCGAATATGCGCTCGGGAGCCGCCGGCATGTCCCCCAGACGGCGCACCACCACGCCGATGCGCGGCGCAGGCGAGGCTTCCAGTTGCCGTCGTGCCCAGGCGGCAGCGTGCATCAGCTCATCAGACACGCTGTGGAATGTCGCGCGATGTGCCCGTGTTTCACTCAAGCGCTTCTCTGGCGACCGCTCAGAGATCGCCAGCGCATCGAATAAACGCCGGTCCGCGGGCGTCAGCTCGTCAAAGCCCGCATAAGAGATCGGCCTGGGCAGGCTCAGCTCGCCCCTCCCAACGCGATCGTGCAAAGCGCGCGGGAGCTGGCTGGCGGTGATCCAGCCATTGTCGTCGAGCTTGCGCTCAACCGCTGTCATCCACCCGAAGAAGGCCTGAGGATCGTCGGCCGCACTCTCAAATGCGGCTGCTTCGCGCGGCGCTTCCCAGGCGTGCAGCAGGTCCCAAGCGCGCGCGGCTGCTGCCGCGGTCGCGGCCATGTCGAGCAGCGGCGTGTCAGCCGTAGATTCTGCAACCGCCTGCTCCCACAGCGCCTCCTCTTGCGCGGCGTCGAGCACCACCGGTGTGTTTAGAGGATCGCGATACGCACACTCCTGCCAGCAGCGCGCCAGCCAGGCGTCGCGCGGAAGGATGTCGGGCGATTCCCAAAGGCGCTCGCCGCGCTTTCGCCGCTCGGCATCGTACTCGCGGCGGACCTGGCGGCTTAGGCGCGCGTTGCCGGTCACGATGGTCCCGCCGTCCTGCTCTTTAATTCGCACGCCTTCCGAAATTGTAATATGCTCTCAACTGTGGGCTTTCAAAGCATGGGCAGATTAGCAAAATTGAGCGTCGCGCTGCTAGCGGTTCTGGCGGTAGCGCTGCCGTTGCTCTCCGAAGAGCGCGTCGATCTGGACGCGGTTCACCAAATTCGGCAGGAAGCTTTACAGAACTCCAAGGTGATGGACCACATGTTCTACCTCACCGACGTATATGGCCCGCGCGTCACAAATTCGCCCGGATTTTTCAGCGCGGCCGACTGGGTGGTCAAGCAGCTCGGCGAGTGGGGCATCAAGGCGCATCTGGAAAAATGGGGACCATTCGGGCGCGGCTGGACGTTTACGCATTTCTCGGGGCACCTCATCGAGCCGCAATATTCCCCGCTGATCGGTTTCCCGCTGGCGTATAGCCCCGGCACGAACGGTCCGGTGACGGGCGAGGTGACCATCGCCGTGCTCAACGCCGAACCCGATTTCGATAAGTACAAGGGCAAGTTGCGAGGCAAGATCGTGCTGGTAGGCACCGGGCGCGACTTGCAGATGAGCCTCCAGCCACTGGCGGTACGCCGGTCCGACAGCGATCTAGCTGCGCTATCCCAGGCCCCCGAACCTCCGCAATTCGGCGTGCGTCCCCCCGGTGCAGCCGCGGCTGATCTCCCCGGCGGGCGCGGCGGGCCCGGCCAGAACCAGCGCTTCCAGCGGGCGCTCAATCAATTCTTGTCGGATGAGGGAGCCTTGGTCGTTGTTCGCCTGGGCGGCGGGCGCAGCGAAGGTGGCACTGTATTCGGTCAAGGCGCGGGCTCGCGCGATCCCAAGGACCCGGTGCCCCCGCCCACCGTGGCGCTTACGCCGGAGCACTACAACCGCCTGGCCCGGCTGCTCGATCACAAAATTCCAGTGAAGCTCGAGTTCGACATCCAGGCCAGGTTTCTGGACGACCGCAACGATTCCGTCAACGTGATCGGAGATATCGAGGGCGGCGGGAAGAAAGATGAAGTGGTGATGATCGGGGCGCACCTGGATAGCTGGCAGGGCGGCACCGGCGCTACCGATAACGCCGCCGGGAGCGCCGTCATGATGGAGGTTATGCGGGTCTTAAAGACGCTGAATCTGCGGCTGGACCGCAGCGTTCGCCTGGCCCTTTGGAGCGGCGAAGAGCAGGGCATCCTGGGGTCGCGGGCGTACGTAGCCGAACACTTCGCTGCGCGCGAGGACATGAAGCTCAAGCCCGAACACGCCAAGCTTTCCGCCTATTTCAACGTGGACAACGGCTCCGGGAAAATTCGCGGCGTCAATCTGCAGGGCAACGACATGATGCGCCCGGTTTTTGAAGCGTGGTTCAAACCACTGCAGGATTTGGGCGCCGGGACCATCGCCATCCGCAACGTGGGAGGCACGGATCACCTGTCCTTCGATGCAGTTGGTCTGCCGGGCTTTCAGTTCATACAGGACCCGCTCGAATATGATTCGCGCACGCACCACTCCAACATGGATGTCTACGATCGCATCCAGCGCGGCGACATGATGCAGATGGCAGCGATCGTGGCGTCCTTCGTCTATAACGCGGCGAACCGCGACCAGATGCTGCCGCGCAAGCCCCTGCCCAAACCGCAGCCCGCGCAACCCCCAGGTGGCAGAGGGCCTGCGCCCGCCGCAAACGGTATTGGAGCAAGCGCCCCCGGGAATCCGTAGAACTCACTTGCGGAATCCCGGTTCCAGATCAAACTCAGAGCGATCCGCCTTATCGCGGCGAACATACCAGTCGTCCACCACTCAGGAGCGCACGCCCGAGTAGCCCTTGCTCTCCAGCTGTTGACATGGCCTCTCGGTAGCGTTGTTTTCCTTGTACCGGTTTCATGGTATCGACGATTCCGCCATTTTCACCCGCGGCCCGAAACGAAACTTTCCTCCCGCTTTCGCTGAATACGGGCTGACGGACCATCTAGCACGTTCGACTCCTCTTGTTGGTGGGCTTTCCGTTCCCTCCCTACGCAGCCTGTCTGAGATTTAACGGTGGCCGCTCACTTCGGCGCCAGCATGACCCTCCAATCCAAAGCAATCGAAAACCGCCACGATCGCGATGATCGAAACCAGTGCAAATGCGACGTGGAAATCCGTCAGCGTGGGCACGCCCGTCTGTTCGCCGTGCATCCACGCCGAAAGACGCAGCGCCACGGCGCCGACAGCCACTCCCATGCCCATCCCCATTTGGGTGACCACTGAAATAAAACTGGTGGCCGAACTCATCAGCGGCTTGGGAATGTCTACGAACGCCAATGTGGCCAGGCAAGTGAATTGCATCGATCGCGACAAGCCATGCACGAACAGAACGGCGACGATCAGCGGCCTCGGCGTTTGAGGCGCAAGGAAACTGAACGATAAGATCAACAGGCCCGTGATCAGTCCGTTGTAGATCAGCACCGCTCGGAAGCCGAAGCGCCGCAGCACGGGCGTGGTGATGCTTTTCATGCTGAGATTGCCGGCGAACATGGCCAGGATCAGGAGCCCGGATTGAAACGCGCTCATACCAAACGGGACCTGGAACATCAGCGGAAGCAAGAAGGGTGAGACGCTGATGGCGATCCGAAACAATGAGCCTCCCCAGATCACGATTGCGAACGTTCGCACCTTCAGGGTCGCGAATTCGATCAGCGGATGCGGTGTGCGGTGCATATGCCGAACCGCCATCCAGCCGGCCAGCAGACCGTATCCGAGAAACAGCCCAATGGTCGACCAGTGTGCGCTCTGTCGTCCCAGCAGTTCCAGGCTGTACATGAAGGACGTGCAGGAGGTTCCGCCCAGCGCGAAGCCTAGCCAATCGAACGGGCGGGCTGCGTTTTCATGCTCATTGGTGATCCACAACGTTGCCAGCACGATTCCGACCACGCCTAATGGCACGTTCAGAAAGAAAATCCAGCGCCATGACGAATAGGTGGTGATGAAGCCTCCCAGGGGCGGCCCGATGACCGGCGCCACCAGTCCGGGCCATGTGATATACGCGATCGATCGCATCAAGTCCTTTTTTTCGGTGATCCGCAATACCACCAGCCGGCCGACCGGCACCATCATCGCGCCGCCCATGCCTTGCAGAATCCGCGCCGCGGTGAATTCCCACAGTCCGTTGCTTATCCCGCACAGAATTGAAGCAAAGGTGAACAGTCCGATGGCGGCCGAAAACACCGCGCGAGCGCCCAGACGATCCGCCACCCATCCGCTTACAGGAATGAAGACTGCCAGGGTGAGCATATAGGCCGTCATTCCCAGGTTGAGATCGACGGGGCTGACGCGGAACGACGCCGCCATTTGCGGGAGCGCGGTGGCGATTACCGTTCCGTCCAGGTTCTCCATGAAGAACGCGCCGGCGACCAACAGCGCTACGAAAACTGACCGGTGAGTAGAGGCGGGGACTTCCGCTTGATTTAATTCTGTTGGATTTAACTTCGCCATGCGGCCAATAAATCCATTCTACCGGCCGCCGTTCTGATACACGAAGCCCCAAGCCCCTTTGCTGAGCCTGCCGCCGAATATTTCGCGTAGCTTCGAATCCGACTAGCTCGCCAGTGGATCTGGACGGAGCTGGAAGTGATACACCTTTGGAGGCGTGCCCTTCCCGGTCTCGGAGTGGAAAGGCGCGCGAGTGCCGCTGGTGGTCCACAAGCCTTTGCCTTTCCAGCCAGCCTTCGTATCGTCGATGCGTCCGTCCAGGCCTTTCACGTAGAAGTTCAGCGGATAAGGAACGCGCATCACCACGTACTTTCCGTTCACCAAAGCCAGCAGGGAGTCAGATCCGCTGCCCGCCGCGATCGGCGTGTTCTTGCCGAGGCCTAACGTGTCGAACTGATCCACCCAGTTGTAATACGATGCGTCGGCGCTGCCGGAGTCGCTAACGCCCTTGAGCTGCGGGCCGGGGAACGGATAGAGGGTCCACCCTTCAGGGCACTGCTGACCGGTTGCTTTCGGGCCATTGAGAGGGCCCTTGCACTTGCTGCGATCGAAGCTGGCGAAGTGGCCGCTCGAGAGCACGGTCCACACCACGCCATTCGTGTCGACGTCGAGCCCGCGCGGCGAGTACCCCTGAACCGGAGCCTTGGGGTTATTCCACGGCAGTTCGTAGTATTCCGTCAGCGCGGTCGAGGGCGGATTTGATCCAGGATTCAGCCGCGCGATTCCACCGGGGAAGCCCAGAATGGTGCCCCAGACAGTTCCGTCGGCCGGGCTCACGGTAAGGCCGTAGAACGACCCGCTAATGCGCTTGTCCTTGCTGGGATCGACTGGCTGGTCAGGCTCGACGTAAGCGTCGCGCTTGCCGTTGCCGTTGGTATCGAGGATCAGCGCGGTCCAGCCCTGCGATTTCTGCTCATCGTGGGTTTGGTCCCACATTTTGACGTTTAGCCAGCCGACCGCTCCGCCGCCTCCACCGCCGCTGGTCCACAGCGTGTCGTTGGCATCCTTCGCAAATTGCAAGTGATGGGTGGAGAAACAGGTGCTGATGAGTGAAACCTTCTTGGTCTTGGGATCGTACATCGCCAGATGCCGGCCGGCACTCTTCAGCGGGAACAGCTTGGCCGAAGGATTAGCCGATCCCTCCTGGCACCACGCCGGATTCTCGGGAGGCCGGACCGCGGAGGTGAACCACAACCGCCCCAGTTCGTCAAACATCGGATTGTGAACCTGAGCCTTGCTGTCCCAGATCGGCTCGTCTCCCCAATAGATCGACGGTTTGAGCATCTGAGGGCCGGCCGCGACCGGCGTATTCGGATCCCGCACCGGGACGGTCACTTTAGCCACGGTGTTCTTCACCGGATCGAGCACCGGCAGATAATCCGCGCTCACCTCGGCCGAACCGTACAGAGAGCCGTAGGCATTCACCGTGGGATTGCGCTTGTCGGTCGAGATTTCGTCGTGGAGATAGGTTTTTCCGTCGGCCCAATCCCACTCCGTAATGACCACGTTGCGCTCGACGCCCTGGGGGCGCGGCGGAGCGGAGGCCGGCAATTCGCCCTTGGCGATCCGGTCGGTCCAATCCGCGTACATCGCCAGAGCCCGCGACTTGCCAATATTATTCAGGCTGTTAACCATCTGGGCGCCCGCTTGTCCGGATTGCACGCGCCGCTCCCAGGCCAGCGTCGACGAATCGAAGGTGCCGAGGTTCTTCGAAAGCTCGCGCGTGGCCTTGTTGCCGAGCTGATGACAGGTTTCGCAACCGTCGATGTGAACGTTGCGAATCCATTGAGCCTGGCTCTTTATGTTTTCCGAGATGCCATTGCCATTGGCGCCGGTGCCGGGAAATTCCTTCTTGTCAGGAACTTTTAGGAGCGAATACCAATAGTTGGCGGGATAGTATTCCGCGGCTGCTTTCACGCTCGGCGCGATCACCGCGGTGAGGTTTACCATCTTGCCGGGAGCGGTTTGGACCTTCTTTGAATCCACCAGCCCGTATCCGCGCACCCACACGTTGTAGTTCGCCTTCGGAAGATCGGGCACCAGGTAGCGGCCCTGATCGTCGGTGACCACGATCTTGGCGAGCTTGGTCGGCAAATCGGTGGTTTCGGCAATCACCCACACGCCCGCCTCGGGGCCTTTGGAACTGGTGACCACCCCGCCAATGTCGTTTGCCTTGAGGTTAATGCCGCCGGCCTGTTGTGCCTTCAGCCCGTTCCGTCCGGCAGTCAGATAGACCGCGAAAGCGATGGCGATCATCCCGGCCAAGCACAGATTTTTTTTCGTTCTCATATCCAGCTCCTGTTTTACGGCCGCAGCCTCTAGACTAACGGGAATTAGTATATACCCATTGGCCCCGGTTGCAAGGCCATATCCCAGCCAGAGGCCATGCCCCAGTTGATCGAGGCCATGCCCTAGCCCCGCCGGGTTTCCTCTGGTACACTCAGTCCGATGTCCAGTCGCAGAGAGTTCTTTAAAGAGGTAGCCGGAGCGGCCGCCGGAGTTGTCTTCACGGGTTGCGGTCTTCTGGGCGCGCAGCAATCCCCCAAGCCCGCAAGCGCGCCCAAGCGGCGGCAAGTGATGGTGGGCGGGCGCCGCGTGAGGACCATCGACATTCATGCGCATGTCGTCGTGCCCGAAGCCACGGCCTTGATGGGGACAAAGACCGAAGCCGATAATGCCGCCATCATGGCCGGGGAAATGGCCGCCGAGCGCTTTGCGCGCATGGACGAATGGGGCACCGACATGCAGGCCCTCAGCATCAACCCCACCTGGTACGCGGTGGAGCGCGATGTGGTTACCCGGGTGATCAGGCTTCAGAACGAGAGACTGGCCGAGCTGTGCGCCAAATATCCCGACCGGTTCGTGGCGTATGCCTCCGTCGCGTTGCAATATCCGGATCTTGCGGCCGAGCAGTTGGAGGAAGGCGTCAAGAAGTACAATCTGCGCGGCGCCGCCATCGGCGGGCACGTCAATGGAGACGAGCTGTCGGCCGCCAAGTTCGATCCCTTCTGGAAGAAAGCCGAGGAGCTCGGAGTGCTGGTGTTCATGCATCCCCAGGGCATCCCGGAAATGGACAAACGGCTGGCGGGCGGCGGCGGGCTGACCAACGTGATCGGCAATCCGCTCGAAACCACCATCTTCCTGTCGCACCTGATTTTCGACGGGACGCTCGATAAATTCCCCGGCCTCAAAATCTGCGGGGCCCACGCCGGCGGTTATCTGCCGTCCTACGTCGGCCGTTCCGACTACGGGTGCGTGAGATTTCCCGAAGGCTGCAAGAACGCCAAGAAAAAGGCATCCGAGTATGTGCGGCAACTCTATTTCGACGCGATGGTCTTCACGCCCGAGGGGCTCCGGCACCTGGTCGCCGAAACTGGGGTAAGCCAGCTCATGATCGGCACCGACTATCCTTTCCCATGGAGCACGACCCCCGTGGATCACGTCCTCAACACGCCCGGCCTGAGCCACGCCGATAAGATCGCCATTCTGAGTGGCAACGCGGCCCGGCTGCTGAAAATTACGACTTAGGAGTGTTCGCCATGAACCGCCGCGATTTTCTCAAAGCCTCCGGATTGGCAGCCGCGGGTCTTTCACTCGACCCAAGATCGGCCGTCGGCGCCGAGGCCGACGTCAAGCTCCACATCACGCCCGTGTCTCTGGAGATCGGTCCTGGAAAAACCATCAAGACCGTGGGCTACAACGGGTCGTCGCCAGGACCGATTCTGCGATTCACGGAAGGTAAGCCGGTTACCGTCGACGTGTTCAACGAAACCGATGTTCCGGAGACCGTGCACTGGCATGGTCAACTGATTCCCTCCGCAGTGGACGGGTCCGTCGAAGAGGGAACGCCGCCGGTTCCCCCCCGCGGCCATCGCCGCTATCGCTTCACGCCCAGGCCCGCCGGCACGCGCTGGTATCACACCCACAGCATGGCTCACGCCGATTTCACCCGCGCCGGCTTTTCGGGCCAGTTCGGCTTCGCCATCGTCGAGCCGGCCCATCACCCGGGCGATTACGACCAGGAAATTTGCATCGCCGCGCATCATTGGGAGCCGGAGATCGCCGCCATGGGCCCCTCCGATAACGGGTTCGAGGTCAGGTACCGCTCGGCCACGCTGAACGGCAAAATGCTGGGGGCGGGCGAGCCGCTTCGCGTGCGCCAGGGACAGCGCGTTCTGTTCCGGCTGCTGAACGCCAGCGCCACCGATGAGATCCGGCTTGTGCTCCCCGGCCATCGCTTCAACGTGATCGCGATGGATGGGAATCCCGTGCCTCGTCCTCAGATGGTGGATATGATTTATCTGGATATCGCCGAGCGCGTGGATGCCATCGTCGAGATGAATCGGCCGGGCGTGTGGGTCCTCGGTGCGGCCAAGCCGGATGAACGGGAGATGGGCATGGGCGTGGTGGTCGAATACGCGGACCGGACCGGAGCGCCGCAATGGGTGCAGCCGGCCGAGGTTCCGCGTGGGCCGTGGGATTATTCGCTGTTCAGCAATGACCGTCCGGCGCCTGAACCGGATCACCAGTTCGATATGCTCATCCAGAAGATACCGGGCAATCACAAGGATTTCAATCACTGGACCATCAACGGGAAATCCTTTCCTGACCTTGAGAAGCTCCGGCTGGAGAAGGGCAAGCGCTACCGTCTGTTCTTCAACAACGATAGTGGCGACATCCATCCCCTTCATCTGCACCGTCACACCGTCGAGGTCGCCAAGATCGGGGACAAGGCGCTGTCTGGGCTGAAGAAGGATGTCGTCAGCGTGGCTCGCCGCAGCACCGCGGCCGTGGATTTCATCGCCGACAATCCCGGCCTGACGCTGTTCCACTGTCACATGCAACTGCACATGGATTTCGGCTTCATGCAGTTGCTGGAGTACGCCGGCTAGGTTCATCGGACCGGTTACCGCGATGAAGGTGCCTGGCGAACGGCCAGTCCTTATCATCGACCGCGTCGATGCCAATGGCAGCGGTTTTCAATCGAAGCGTTTGCCTGCGAGCCTTCGGGCGATCGAGTATCACCGGATTTGCTTTGGCTCTTAATCCGCGTTCTAGATCAATCCTCGACATCAGAACCATCTCATCGTTGCATCGTACATCCATAAGCTGCGTACCGTTAAATGGACCACCGACAATCTCGATGACGGTTCCTTCAGGAATAGGGATGGAAACCTCTTTTCCGTTGCGCAACACCATTCCTGAAGCAGGACGGTTGAGACGGAAACGGTCTCCATGTTTGCGAGCCCCCTTTTTCATAAAAGGTGGCGCCTCCTCCTCGCGCTGGGATTACCAACGAGACTCTTTAGACTACAGTCCCTGCTTCTGTTAAGACGATCCTTGCGAAGGAATTGTTTCAAACCGACGTGCCATCCGTGGCGCCGCCGGACGCGGATGCCGCGCCTGAAGCCCGGATTCACCGTCTTGTTATCCGCCCGCCAGTCCGAGCTCGGCGGCCTGCGCTTGCATCGCGCGAATGCAGAAATCGATGTGCTCGTCCAGATCCACGCCCAGATCCGCTGCGCCTCTCACAATATCATCGCGGTTGACGTTGCGGGCGAACGCCTTGTCTTTAAGTTTTCTCCGCACGCTCTTCACATCCACCTCCTGAATGCTGCGGCCCGGCTTCACGTACGAGCACGCCGTCAAAAAACCGGCCAGCTCGTCGCAGGCGTACAGTGTCTTTTCAAGCGGGCTGATTCTTGGAACGCCGCTATAATCGGCGTGCGAAAGGATGGCGCGACGAATCTCCTGGTCCACGCCCCGCTCGGCCAGCAGGGGCTCGCCCTTCATCGGATGGTCCGGAGCGGCGGGATGAATCTCCCAATCGAAGTCGTGCAGCAGCGCCGCCAGCGCCCATTTTTGCTCGTCCTCGCCGAGCTTGCGCGCATAAGCGGTCACGCAGGTCTCAACCGCCAGCGCGTGCCTCCGCAGGCTGTCCGACTTCACGAACTCGCAGACGATTTCCCAGGCTTGGCTTCTATCCATATCGCTCCCACCATACCCGAAGATCGGCGACCGAATCCAGCACGGTGTCCGGCTGGAAGGCGGTATTGAGATCCGGCGGGCGAAACTTGCCGGTCTTCACCAGCGCGCCCTTCAATCCCGCGTCCTGCGCTCCGGCGATGTCGATCTCGATGTCATCCCCCACCATCAGAATCTCAGCGGCGGGAACGCCCAACTTTTCCGACGCCATTTCGAAAAACGCCCGCGCCGGCTTGCCGAACACCACCGCTTTGCGTCGCGTGGCATGTTCGAGCGCGGCCACGAAGGGAGCCACGTCCAGACTCAGACCGTCCGGCGCCTCCCAGAATTTGGTCATGCCGAGCGCGATCAGAGTCGACTCCGGATTCGAGTGCAGCAATCGGAACGCGCGGTTGAGCGTCCGGAAATCCCACGTTTCACCCAAGTCGCCGATCACCACGTAGCGGGCGCCGCTCTCGGCCTTCTCATCCACAACGGCCAGCCCGGCGAACTCGTCGCGCAACGCGGGTTTGACGAACAGAGCCACACGTCCGCTCGCGTGCAATCGCAGCCAATGAGCCGCCGCGGCCGCCGGCGTCAGAATTTCGTCCTTGATCGCGGGAACCCCGAGGCGCGCCAGTTTCTCGATCAGCGCATCGCGCCCGCGCGAGCTGGTATTGGTCACAAATAGATGCGGAATCCGCTGCGCCCGCACCCACTTCAGCGTCTCCGCCGCGCCTTCGATGGCCTCGCCTGAGTTGTACAGCACCCCATCCATGTCGAACAGAATGGCCCGCATCCCGCCCTCGATCATATCCTGGGAGGAGAGAAAGGACTTGGCCCACAAGGTACTCGATCTTCAGGTTCCCTACGTTTCCCCTTGCTCGCCCGAGCTCTACTTTGAGATCTCCTCCAGCGCTCGATTGCTGGTCTTCGGTCCGTAGATCCCGATGGCCAGCATCACCACCGCCATACTGCCCGCGATCAGCGCAAAGACGCCCGGAACCCCGAAGCGGTCCAGAAAAAACGCGATCACGAACGCGCTGAACACCACCGACAGCCGGCTCCAGGAATACACGAATCCCACCGCCAGCGCGCGGACGCGCGTGGGGTACAGCTCCGGCTGATAGGTGTGGAACGCCGTTGACATTAGGTTGTTGGAGAGCGTCAGTAGAATGCCCAGTCCGATCAAGACGGGCGCTGCCGCCGCCTGCCCGAACAGGATTCCGAACGCGGCGACTCCAAACGCGCCGCCCACGATCAACCACTTCCGCTCGAAGCGGTCGGCCAACGCCGCGGCCAGCACCGGGCCGAATGGCGCTGCGATGGCGATCAGAAATGTGTACTGCAAGCTATTGGTGATCGCGACGCCGCGCGCGATCAGCAGCGTCGGCACCCAGTTCGAAAAACCGTAGAATCCCACCGTCTGAAAAAGATTAAACACCACCAGCATCACCGTGCGCGTTCGGTACGGCGGCCTCCAGATTTCGGCGAAGCTGCCGCCTTCGGTGGATTCCTCGATCGGCGCAGGCGGCGGCAGAGCATTCATCCCCGCTTCAACCGTCACGTGCGCCTCCAGCTCCGCGACAATGCGGTCGGCTTCCTCGATTCGCCCATGTTGCGCCAGCCACCGCGGGCTCTCCGGCACGCGCAGGCGAATCCACCATACGAACACCGCACCCGCCGCGCCCCCCAGTACCACCCACCGCCAGCCGTCCAGGCCGAATGGCGACGTCGGGACCAGGAGCCAGGCTAGCAACGCGACCACCGGCACCGCCGAGAACTGAATCATGGAATTGTAGGCGAACGCTCGCCCGCGCAATGCCTTCGGCGCGACCTCGGAGAGATAGGCGTCGATCGTGACCAGTTCCACCCCTACGCCGATCCCGGCGATGAAGCGCCACAAATTCAAGCCGAAGACGTCATGCTGGAACGCCATGATCACCGTGGCTATGCTATACCAAAGGAGGGAAAACGTGAAGATCGTCCGCCGTCCAAATCGGTCCGCCACGAAACCGAACAGCGCCGTTCCAATGAAGAGGCCGGAGAACATGGCTGCCACGAAGCTCGCAATCCCAGTGGTGCCGAAGAGGCCTCGGGTGGTCGCTGTCAGGATGTGGCTGCGAACCAATCCCGGCGCGATGTAGCCAGTGAAAAACAGGTCGTAATATTCGAAGAATCCACCCAGCGACAGTAGAAACACGCGGGTCCAGATAGAGCGGGTTGCGGGAAGACGGTCAAGGCGTGCGCTAATCAGAACCGCCCCATTAGGGTTGGGCCTAGCGGGGCGGGCTGAAGGTAACAAAAACCTTTTCGAAACTGAATACGAACTATCCGCGAGCCCTCTTCCGCAAGCGTCCGGCCGCGATGAGAAGGCCGCCGCCCAGCAGGAGAAGAGATACGCTAGCCGGTTCAGGTACGGGAGCTACGCTGTCAAGGTCAGACTGGATCAGGATCGTGTCCGTCCCGACCACCGCGCCGCCTATGCTGCTGTGATAAGTAATGGTCTCCACAGTCTGAGCCGTGCCGTTTTCGTCGAAGTTGGCGACTGTACCGGCAGTAAGCAGTGCAATCCCGCTTTCGCTTGAAACGAAGCTCCAGGCGTTACTGCCCCCAGCCCCGACGTCAGTGTTGTGCAGGGTGTCCGAGGCTAACGTAAATGTCGGCGGCTCCAATAAGTTAACGGACGTGGCGCTGAACGTAGTAGCCCCTGTCGCCGCGCCTGTCTGACCAGCGAGGGCGAAAATGCAACTCGATTCGGACGTGCAGTTCGTCGTCGTGAGACGGGCGGTGGTGGCGCCGCTGTCGGTGGTGAAGCTGATGACGTCGTTCGCTAAATCGACGATGGTGATTGTTCCTGCGCTGGACGACGCCGGCAGGAAAACGGCCAATCCGACAGTGGCCACGACCGTGTTCAGAACCTTGCAAGCTGCACGCATATTAGCGGCTCCTCCCAAAGGTCAATTCTTGCACGATTAAGATTGCAAAGCAAGAGGAATGTATGACTTCAAGTACTATTGCAGGTGGTCTCAATCCGGTTTTGGGATTCCCGAATGGCTGTCCCTGTACTTTCAGTAAGTTATGGGCGGGTTGGGTCGCACTTTATAATCTGCTGCCTGGCAGGAGTTAGTCCTCGATTTCCTGCATTAGTTGCTTAACCTCCGCTACATATTGCACTTTCGGGTTATAAACCTTAAGCTTGCCATCGATGGTCTTGTCTTTATATCTGGCGCCTCGAGCCAAGGTTTGGGCCAAATAACGTATGCCCGCCCTAACTGATGAAAACCCACTGCGGGCCGAATCCCAGCCCCAGTGGTTGTTTAGCCTGCTGTGACGCCCGCAGGTGCTTTCCCGGACGGAGATCGCGGGCAGCAGCCGGTAGTCGATTGCGTTCTTATCAGCTTCCCGCAGATAGTCGTCGACGTGATACGGGACAGGGCACCGGTAGGCCTCGAAAAAGGCCTGGAGTCTCTGCCTGCGCTCATCGGGGGGCTGCGCCGGGGCGCTCGCCGCACGCGCCAGCTCTACTGCGATGATTCCGAGCAATGCCAGCTTGGCCATCCGTAGAGGAGATCACCTCCGCGAGGCGATCATTACGTTAATTTAATAGAGCTTGGAAATCATTTAGTTACGGCTGACACTACGGGTTCATTCCGGCGAAAATATTTCTGACCGCCTCACTCCAGCCGGCGGCCACCAGCCTTGTGGCGGTTCCCACCGCAGCCTCCTGTGCCCCCCTCGCCAGCTCTTCCATCAGAGCCGCGATATATTCTTCCAAGGGCATCGGCATTGGGCCACCTCGCCGGGGCCGGTGGGTTTGCCCAAGGTCTGTTGCAACGTAGGGCGGAACGATTTCAATCACTTTTACTCCGGCGTCCAGCAACTGGCGCCGGATCGAGAGGCAGAAAGAGTGGACTGCGGCCTTGGTGGCGCAATAGACCGGGAATCGGGAAAGCGGGACAAAACCCAAAGCCGACGAGACGTTCATCAGCACAGCATTTTCCATTTGTTGAAGGTGTGGCAGGAACGCGGCTGTGATCCGGATCAACCCCAGAAGGTTCGTATCTATTTCCAGCTCGACTGCGGCGTCGTTCACCGCGTGGCCCTGCGTGAAGTCATGTTCCCGTTGGATTCCGGCGTTATTGATCACGCAGTTGAGCTGGGGAAATCGGAAGGTAACCTCGGCGGCGCCCGATCGGATGCTGGCCGCGTCGGTTACATCCATCACGACGTAGCTCATCCCCGGATTCGCCTCGCAGGTTTTCTTCAGCGCCTGCTCGCGGCGGCCCGCAATGATGATCTGGTTCCCGATTTTGTGAAACGCTTCCGCCAGCCCTCGTCCGATACCCGATCCGCCGCCGGTAATGAAGATGGTGTTCGATTGCATTTTCATAGAGCATTATCAGTCCTATAATAGGCCCATGCCTCACCTCAAGAGCCTCCTGTTGATCTCGCTCGCCTGCCTGCCCATGATGGCAGCCGATCTTGCGCCCACCGGCACGCTGCGAGCCACGTTTCTGGGCGACAATCCCGTCCAGGGTACCGTCGATCCCAAAACTGGAGCTGTCAGCGGTCCGGTGGCCGACATCGTCAAGGAACTGGCGCGGCGCGAGGGTGTAACCTACAAAATCATCCCCTCCGCGAGCCCCAAAGAGGTGATTGAGAGCCTGAAAAACCACACCGCCGACATCGGATTTCTGGCATGGGAGGCCGACCGGGCCCGGCAGGTGGACTTCTCCGGCGCCTACTTACTGATGGGAAGCAGCTACCTGGTTCCCGCTGCGTCCGCCATCCGCACGGTGGAGGATGCCGATCGCGCCGGCGTCTTGATCGGAGCGGTCAGAGCCAATTCCCCCACGATTTTCCTCAACCAGCACCTGAAAAACGCCAAGGTAAAAGAATTCCCCGCGATGCCGCCGCTCGAGGACGTGCAAAAGATGTTGGCCAGCGGCGAACTCGCCGCCTTCGCCGGAAATCGCGCGCGTCTGGTGGAGGCGGCCGCGCAATATCCCGGCCTGCGCGTGGCGCAGGACAATTTCACGGTGCTCGAGCAGAACATCGTGGTGGAAAAGGGCGACACCGTGCGCCTCGAAATCCTCAACAAGTTTCTGAATGACGTGCGCGCTTCGAGCTTCGTCAAGGATTCGCTCGCTCGCGCCAAGCTGGTCGGAGTCGAAGCGGCGACCAATAAGAACCGTTAGATCCTACGACAACATTCGTGCCGCCCGCGCGGGAAAGACCGATCAGGAGATCTTCTCCGCTAAGCCTTGAAAGGCATCGAGTAATTGGAGGCGGACGTCGTACCGGCCCCCTCAATCCAGCGGTTGCACGCGGACCAGGTAACCGTTGTAGTCCGCATACCAGACGGTTGGCGGTTTGGTGGAAGTATCGATGACGGTTCGCCGGTTATAGGAAAGCGGCTCGGGCATCTGGTAGACGGTCCAATGGTCCGTCTTGGGATTGTAGCGAAGCATCTGGCGGCCGTGCAGCACGCCGGCCCACACCTCGCCGTTTTTGTCCGGCATGGCTTCGTAGAAGTCCGTGAAGGGGTGCGGGGCAATCGGTGGTATATGTTCATCAATGCGGGCTTCTTTCGCATTGAGCTCGATGAGAGCGCCGTCCGCTCCGCCCCACCACGTGTTGCCGAAGGGATCGAAGCCGCCCCGTTTCGCGGTCATCATGTGATCGCCGCTGTTTAAATTCAGGAGTTTTCCGGTCTCAATATCCAGCATCTCGACTGTATTTCCCCAGTTAGCCGGGCCGCTGCCTCCCCAATACCTGCCGTCGTATGAAATGGCGTTGTCGTAGCTGCTATTGGCCTGGAGAGGCCATTCCTTCAGGACCTCCCCGGTATTCGGATCCATCTTGACGATGCGGTTCGCGCGGGCATCCCACACAAAGCCTTGCGCGTCCAGAGTGAAATTTCCGAAACTGGGGGCGTTGATGGGAGTCTTACTCGCGATCAGAACCTGCTTCACATCGCCGGTCTTCGGATCCAGCCGGTTGAGTTGGTGCGCCCAGTTTTCCGAGATCCAGGCGATCCCGTTCTTGTCGATCACCTGGTGATGGGTTCCCGGCATGGAGCCGGGGGTCAGAGGAAGCGTGTAGTCGGTGAAGATCCCCGTCTTGGGGTCCATTTTGCCGACGTAGCGGGTCTTATGGCTGGTGTACCAAACGTTGCCCTGCCCATCGAGGGCGGCGTCGTGGAGCATGAGCAACTGGCGCGGCATCTCGAATTCGGTGACGACCACCCTGGTCGCCTGGCCGCGGGGACGCGGAAAGACACGCAGCGGGGCGTCCTGCGCACCCGGACCGCGGATCCGCGAGAGCCATTTGACCAGCAGCGTGTATTCGGGGTCTGGATCCGACATGGCCCGGTTGCGCACGGCAATCGCGGTGCCGCTGAAATGCATCATGCGGTCCACGATGAGACTCCAGCCGTGTTCGTCATAACGGCTCCTGAAAATCTGATTCCAGGAGTGGCACCCGGAGCAATTTTTCTGCAACATGGCTTTTTCTTCCGCCGTGCCCGGCACGTTCCACAAGATCTCCGCGCCGCTGAGCTGGGATTCCAGTTCCGGTGAAGCCGGCAGATTGTCCGAGTCGGCCACCCGTTCCAGCACAATGTCTTCAAACTTCGTACCGTCGTTGATCGAAACCGAATCCCGCCGGTACGGCTTGAAGGGGACGGGCGTTGCAATGCGCAAGGTGTAGGAACCGGCTTGCATCTTGGGGAATTCGAATTTGCCTGCGCCGTCGGTATACACGGTAGTTCGGACTCCGCTCGGCGCGACCAGTTGCACGGCTACGCCCTCGGGGGAATCGCCGCTCTTGATCCGCACCATACCGGTGGCGCCGCCGGTGAGACCGCTCTGCACCGGCCACTTTTGTGTCGCGGCCTTGTAGGCGGGGTTCAGCGGAGGATTTTCGCCGTCCGCGCAGCATTTCCCCGAGTGGAAATAAGCTCGCAGATCCGCGATGTCGGTATCGGAGAGGCTGAATTTGAACGCCGGCATGAGGGCTCCGCCCTCTTTGATCTTGGCGGTGACGCTATCGTCGCTGACCGGAGCGCCACTTACCAGGTTCTTGCGCTGATAGAGGTCCTTCAACAACGGCGCGCTCTTAGCGTATTGGTTGTGACACATCCAACATTTAAAGAAGTAAATGTTTTCGCCACGCCCCGCGCCGCTATCGGCCACAACTCGATAGTTATCCAGCATGAGGGAGCGCTGGAGGTCATCCGTGGCGACCTCCCTATCGGCCGCTGCGGCCGTCGCCGCCAAAAAAACAACCATCAAGAGCCTTCGACTTTGTACTTGCATATGTACCTCCCTGGCCGCCATCGATTATACATCCCCGCCCAATCCAGTGGGCAGGCGCTCAGGCTCTGCGCGGGACCCCCCTCCCGCCCTCCTCCCAAATTATCGAAACGAAGGTCTGGATCGAACGCTCTTACTGGCAGAGGGAGTTTACTATGAAACGCTGTACATTTGCATGCTTTGGCTTACTTTTTGCCGGTGTGATGAGTGCACAAGAAGTACCCCGGTTTTCCTTTGATATCGGTGGCGGTTTCACGCAGCCGGTCGGCAACACGGGAAGGCAGTTGGACACCGGCTGGAATATTCAGGGCGGTGTAGGCTTTAACTTTTCGCAGTGGGTGGGCCTCATGCTGCAGGCCGATTACAACCGCTTCGGAATCAACGGCGCCACTCTGAGCAACGTCGGTTTCCCGGGCGGAGACTTAAATGTTTTCTCAGCCACGCTCGATCCGATCGTGCACCTCACGCCCCGGAGTCATTTCGACGTTTATTTGATCGGTGGAGGCGGAGTGTATCATCGGACTCAGGAATTTACGCAGCCCAGCGTCGCGACGTTCGCTGCGTTTGACCCGTTCTTCGGATTCTATAATGCGGCGGTGCCGGCGACGCAGGTGCTGTCCTCCTACACGGTGAATAAACCCGGCGTGAATGGCGGCATGGGAATCGCGCTCGGCACGAAGTGGCATGGAAAATTCTTCGCTGAAGCTCGCTACCACCGCATCATCATGAGCAACTACCAGCACACCGACTATGTGCCGGTTTCCTTCGGCTTCCGGTGGTAAAGGGATTCTTATTGCGCCGGCGCGTAATAGCCGTGCCGATAAGATACGTTTAGACTGGGCATCGCGTCCGATCCAACCAGGTTGACTTTCACCTGGCGGTACTTGCCGTCGCGGGATTCGTTCAACGGACTGTACCCCAGCAAATACTCGTTGCGAAGCGCGTTGCCCAGAGTGGAGCTGATGGACTCCAGCTCATTGAGGTTGTCGACCCTATAGAGGCGGCCGCCAGTCTGTGCGGCAAGGTCGTTGAGCAAGCTTGGCCCGTTCTCTTCCTCCGGCGTTTGTTTGGCTTGGTCGTCGCGGCCGAAGATGCCCATTGCATACATTTGGACGTCGGATTCAAGCAAAGCGCCTTTGATTTCGCGGCGTGTGAGGCGGCTGCGATTGTCTCCGCCGTCCGACAGAATTACGATCGCCTTCCGGGTGTTCCGCGCGCGCTTCATTTGCACCAGCGCGAGATGAATCGCGTCGATTAGAGAGGTGCGTCCGAAGGGTCTGGATTGAACGATCTTCCGGTAGATCTGATCGGAATCCTGCGTAAAAGGCATCGTCAGTTTCGGCCGCTCACCGAACTCGACTAAGAAAAACTCATCGCCGGCATTTGCGGTCTTGAAGAACGCCGCGGCAGCTTCGGCCGACTTGCGGATTTTGCGTGTCATGCTGCCGCTCGAATCGAAAACTAAGCCGACCGAGAGCGGGGCATCCTGTTTGGCGAAATACGTGACCTTCTGTTCCACGCCATCTTCGAACACTCGAAAGTTCGCTTCGGTCAGATCCGTGACGGAGGTACCAATCCGAGACGTCGCATGGACGGGCACCAGAACCAGTGAAGTGTCGACGCGAAGGTGGACTTCGGGAAAGCTCTTGGCGTTGGCCGGAACCGCTTGGCTCGAGCGAGGAACAATCGAAACGACGGGGCCTGACTGCGCCCGGGCCCCTCCGACCCAACAGATACAGAAGGCGATGACAAAGCCCAAGGGGCGGTTAAAAATCCATGCCATTGGGAGATTGTATACTATCCCCTCGTCGGTCGGGCGATTAGCTTCAGCGCCAGTTCGCCCGCTTTCGCACGGCCTCGAACGAAGCCTGGGCGTCAGCCAGCACCTGATCGACGGCGAGGGCCGTAAGTTTGCCGCCCCGCTTCAGAATACGGCCATCCACGATGACGGTGTCGACGTTATCGGCCTGCGCAGACTCCACCAGCATGTGCGCCGGATCGGTGAACACGCCCATATTTAATTCCTGAGTTGCGACCATGATCACGTCGGCGCGCTTCCCCGGCTTGAGCGATCCGATGTGCGCCTCTAAACCGATGGAACGCGCCCCGTCAATGGTGCCCAGTTGGAGGGCGCGCCGCGCGGACATCTTGAATTCGTCGTGATTTTTGGCGTTCTCAATATTCCTGACCAATTTCAGGAGGCCGAACATGTTTGCGTCGCCGGCCAGAACTGTGTTGTCCATCGACACGCCCAGCGGCACGCCCGCATCCAGAAATTCGCCAATTTTCGTGAAGCCGTAACCGATGCGCAGCTCCGTCCCTGGTGAGATGCTCACTGGCGAGCCCGCCGTCGCCAACATTTCAATTTCGGCGGGAGACGCCGAAAGGGCGTGCACGATCTGAGTGTCTTTACCGAGCAGTTTTTCCTTGGCGTGCGCCTCGATCTGCCCCTTGGCGTTTTCGCTGCTGCCCAGGTGCACGGAAATGGGGATGCCCAAGCGCCGCGCTGCGTCAAATTCGGGGCGATAGACCTCGCGCGGCAACATGGTGTTACGAAACATCCCGCGCCAGGCGAATCCGAGAGAAATCAGTCCCTCGTTCGAGAAGTTCGCCCAATCGCGATGCAGTCCCTCCAGATCGGTCAGGTTGCTGACCTGCGTGTCGGCCAAACCCTGCGGCCACCCGTATGACCACCGGGAGCGCAGGCCGGCTTCTTTTACCGCGCGTATATCGGCCTCGGCGTGCTGGCGGCTCCGGACATTGTGGCAGAAGTCATGGACAGTGGTGATCCCGGAGTGCAGCGCCTCGGCCGCGCCCAGACGGGCGCCGTGATACATGTCATCCGGTGTCATCACCGCGCCGAACGCTGCCGCGGTCGGGAAGTATCCCTGATCCGGTTTTTCACCCGCGAAGTTCCGCAGGAACGTATTCCAAAGGTGCCAATGAGTATCCACCAGGCCCGGCAGCACGATCATCCGGCGGCCGTCGAGAACCGTTGCGGCCGGCGCTTTGATCGCCTTGCCAACCGCGACGATCTCGCCGTTCTTAATGTGAACATCGCCGCCGGCAATATCGCCGAGATCAACGTCCATCGTCATGACGTACGCGTCCCGCAGCACCACCTCGCCGCGCGAGGGCAACTTGTCTGCGGCACGCTCGCGCCGGGCGCTCTGGGCACTCGCCTGAGAAAGTGGAGACTTCGTGAAGCTGGTCGCCCCAAGTGCCGCCATGCTTCCAATGAATCCACGCCTATTTATTCTGCGTCTCATGGTTGCCTCCTGCTCGCTCATCGGCGTCGCACATCGGGATTGTACTACGCCTTGTGTGCGCCATCTGGAAGTGGTCTAGAATCCAGAAGGAGGTCGTGTCATGAAGTTGAAGATTTTGGCTGGAACGGCGCTGTGCGCGCTGACCGCTGCGTATTGGGCGCTGGCCGCCTCGCCCACCGGCATACCTAAGTTCGAGCCTGACCCCTACTGGCCCAAGCCGCTTCCCAACAACTGGATGTTCGGCGAGGTCTCCGGCGTCCAGGTCGATTCGCACGACCACATCTGGGTCACTCATCGCCCGCGTACGCTGAGCGATCACGACAAGTACGGGGCCGAAAACAAGGGCGATTGCTGCGTTCCGGCCCCAGCGGTTCTGGAATTCGATCAGGCGGGCAATGTGGTGCAAGCCTGGGGCGGGCCGGGACAAGGCTACGACTGGCCCGACAGTGAGCACGGAATTTTCATCGACTATAAAGACAACGTCTGGGTGGCTGGCAACGGGGACAAGGACACCAACATCCTGAAATTTACCAAGTCCGGGAAATTCATCATGCAGATCGGGCATCACGGCACCACCGCCGGCAGCAACGATACTCAGAACGTGAACCGGCCCGCGGGTATCGTCGTGTACCAGCCCACCAACGAAGTTTTCGTGGCGGATGGCTATGGGAACCGGCGCGTGATTGTGTTCGACGCCGATACCGGCGCCTACAAGCGGCATTGGGGAGCCTACGGCCAAAGGCCCGACGACGCCGCGCCGCGCACCCGCGTCTATGAAGGCGCTGGATCGCCGCAGTTCAATCTAGTGCACGGGATTAACATCTCCCACGACGGTTTGGTGTACGTGGGCGATCGCGTGAACAACCGCATTCAGGTGTTTCGGCTGGATGGCACGTTCCTCAAGGAGATGTACATCGAACGCAAGACCTCGGCCAACGAAGGGACCGCATTTGGCCTGGCGTTTTCCCCCGACAAGCAACAACAGTTTTTCTACGTGCCCGATGGGAGCAACAAGAAGGTGGACATCGTGAACCGCGAGAACCTGGAAGTGGTGGGCTTCTTCGGCGGTCACGGCGGCCACGGCGTGGGCGACTTCTACCACATTCACAGCATCTCGACGGATTCCAAAGGGAATATCTATCTTGGCGAAGTGAATGCAGGACGGCGTGCGCTGCGCTGGAATTACAAGGGAATGGCCAGCCGGTAAGTCGGCACAGCCAAAATTTCTAAAAAGAATCTCTTGACAAGCTCGGAAAACGACGGTATATTCCTTTTGTCATAGTGATTGCCATGCGCTAGAGGAGTGGCCTTTCCGCAGGTGATTGCGTGTCTTCTTCAGGGAGTAAGTGATGAGTATTGCGTCCGGGGTCACCATCTATGCGAAATCGCTGTTAATCCAACTATATCTTTTTTTGCAAACGAACTCCCTTTGTTTACAAACGATAACCGGAGCGTGGATAGATTGTGCTGTGGGTGAGGAGAGCTAGAAACTGCCCACACTGCTAATATCGCTATCTTCTTACCGGCAGTGGTAGCAGGTAGTTGAATTTATTTCCTGTGTTGGGGTCCCTCCTGGAAGGACCTCAGCGGGTATCGTTATTTTTTCGTGTTCCGAAAAGGAGGCGCTAATGAAATTCCTTACGTTGACGACGGCCCGGGCCAGAACAAGCATGCAAGTGCTCGGTGCGATTCTCGGAGTGTCACTGTTCTCTATCGCGCTGTTTGCGCAGGGCAGTTTCGGCCGAATTCTGGGAACCGTTACAGACCAAACCGGCGCAGTGTTGCCGGGGGCCACCGTGACCGTCACCGACACGCAGAGAGGCCTCACGCGAACGCTGACCACGGATGCAGCCGGGGAGTACAACGCTCCCAACCTGATTCCCAGCACATATACCGTCCGGGTCGAGGCGAAAGGGTTCAAGACGCTGGACCGTCAGAACATTGAGATCGAGGTTAATAAGGAGGTTCGAGTCGACCTGACGCCGCAGCCCGGCGAGCAAAACCAGACCGTAACGGTCAGCGAATCCATCCCGCTGGTGGACACCGCGAGTTCCAGTCTGGGCGGCACGCTCAACAACGCCGACATTAACGATCTGCCCTTGAATGGGCGCAACTACCAGGCTCTGCTGGGCTTGCGGCCGGGCGTGATGCTCCAGCCGGGCGGCGGACCCTGGACCCAGAGCACCAATGGCATTCGGCCCGATGAAACCGCCTGGATGGTGGAGGGCGTAATCAATGCCAGTATGGATTTCGCCCGCCCCATCGCAAATATGAGCAGCCCGTTGACCGATGCGGCGACCATCCTGCCCGTCGACGCCATCCAGGAATTCAATATTATGGAGAATCCTAAGGCGGAGTACGGCTGGAAGCCCGGCGCAGTGGTCAACGTGGGCGTCCGATCGGGGACCAACACTCCTCACGGCTCGGCGTACGCGTTTGGCCGCGACGACTCCTGGGACGCCCGCAACTTGTACAACCCCGCTCCCCAAGCCAAGCTGCCCACCACGTTGGAGCAGTTCGGCGGCGTGGCAGGCTTCCGGATCATAAAAGACAAACTCTTCTTCTTCGGCGGCTATGAGGGCCTCCGTTCCACCGTCGGCAACCCGTTTACCCAATCCGGTCCCGAAACCGGACCAGGGGGTGGGCCGGCAAATAGCATGCCGGATGCCATCGCAGCGCTGCAAAACGCCGGCGTGGCGATCAGTCCAGTCAGCTTGAATTTGCTGGGCTGCACCACGACAGGAGGAGTCAAGTGCACGGG
>Ga0070733_10000693_pt1 | contig 26524 bp, 23 predicted proteins | sample Coa_R1_9_FD_66450 | JGI IMG/M metagenome (GOLD analysis project Ga0070733, IMG submission 66450) | Surface soil microbial communities from Centralia Pennsylvania, which are recovering from an underground coalmine fire - Coalmine... | ecosystem: Environmental > Terrestrial > Soil > Unclassified ...
CCGCGATTTTCCCGATCAAGCCTGGTTCCTGAATCAGGTGGTTGAAGTCGAAACCAACCTGTTCCCCAAGCAACTGCTCGCGCGCGTGCAGAAAATCGAGCTCGCGCTGGGACGCCTTCCCACGCGCCCCAAAGGCCCCCGCACCATCGATATCGACATTTTGCTCTACGGTGATACGATCCTGTCGAATCCGGGCCTGGAAATTCCTCACCCCCGCCTCGCCGACCGCCGCTTTGTGCTGGAGCCTCTGGCGGAGCTGGCGCCGGATCTGCGCCATCCCCGCACCAATGCCACCATCCGGGAGATGCTCGCGCAGGTGCACAACCAAAAGGTCCAGCGAATTTAGTGCCCCAAAGGCACTCGCACTGAGCCAGCAGCGCCGGTATTGCGATCCTGCACTACGACGCGAACCGTTGCGTCAGCCGCCCCTCCGGCTTCGACGATCTCCTGATGCACGAACCCCTTGCTTAGCAGCTCTCGCAGATCCTTCTCCGTCGCGTGAATCTCAAACCGGTGGATCTTGCCTTTGGGCGGATTTGAATTCGGCACCTGCAATGCCAGATCGAACGATCCCGTCCATCGCGGGACTTGTTGGCCGTCCTTCGTCTCCTCCAAGTGCAGGTCTGCGACGCTCACGCTCACGTAGATGGCAAACGTCCCGGGCTTGCCCGGCACCGGATTCGCCATGGCCGTCAGGCCCACTGCGTTCGCATCCAGCGCATCGTCGAAGAGGTCGTCCACAGACAACCCGCTAAATCGCTCCGCGTGCTGTGGAGTCGAGGCTTCCGCCGCCACGTACCCCTCGCGATAGCGCACCTCCGCGCCCTTCGCCAGATCCACTTTCGCCACCTTCACCTGGATCGGATGAAACTTTCCGTCCAGCGAACTGGAAGCCGGATAAAAGCCGAGAGTGTAGGTGACCTCGGCGTCGTCCATCGCCTGTTGAATCGCGCCGCCGACGTCGTTCGAGTTGTAAAACGCGCGCCCTCCCGTGTCTCGCGCCAGCGCCAGCATGATATCGACGCCCGGCGGACCGATGGGTATCGCCGGCGCCCTGCGTCCGAACCGGATCGCCGCCGAGAGTCCCTTCACATCCACGGGGTAGATCGCCATGTTGCCTTCGTTCGAGGCCCGCGTCGCGTCCTCGATGCGTTCGACGTCCGGCGTTCCTCGCAGCAGCCGCGGATTGACCAGGGGAAAGCTGCCCGAGAGCCACACCAGGCTCTTGCGCCCGTGTACTCCGCGCAGATGCCTGGCGATTCTTTCGAGCGCTTGAGCCGTCGTCAGCGGGCGATCCACTTGCTCCAGGTTCAGCACTTCTTCGAGTGAGGTCTTGAGCAGCTTCGCGGCTTGCCCGTCCGCGTAGTTCGCAGCCGGGATCTTGTCCTTCAAGCTCGCGGCCGCGCGCATCAGCCGCCCGGGGTCTTCCGTAAAATCATGCACTACGCTCAGATCCCTGCCCAGAATATACAAAGCGATGGGGGCGCCCGCTGTCATCGTCCCCAGAACGTCCAGCATCTGCCGTCTCAGGTAAGGCTGAAATTCGAAGTCCGTATTCAGCCGGTCGACTAAAATAACCGTCGCCCCCGTTGGAGCCTCGCCCGCTTTCGCGCTGCTTTCCGCCGGGCGCTCAACGATGCGGTTCGACACCACTCCCGGCGGAAGCGGTGCTGTCACTGTCCGCGCGTCGTTCTTCGCCTTGAACGCGAACACGGCGATCTCTTGCGGCTTGCCCTTATCCAGCAGCGTGAAATCCTGCCGGGTCAGTCCTGGAACCGGACCGTCTTTATTGCGAACCACGACGTCCACTTCCACGAGGCGCGTGTTGACGCGAATCGGCTGATCCTGCGCCGGCGCAATTGCTGCGCAGGCCGCCGCGCACAACGCAACCGTGAGAAGAGGCCGCGTCATAATCCGGGCGCCGTGCCCATCATCACTCGATCGCGATCCAGCGGGTCCGCGGGCATCCAGTCCGAATCCGGCAGCATGTGTATAGTGTACGTTCCCGACCCGGCCGCCACCCGTTCCGTGGTGTCGATCCGGAACACATTCCCGTCGGCGCTGAACGTCAGCGAGTTGCCGGCGGCTTCCCCCGCGCTCTCGAACCCCAGCTCCGCATGCGCGTGGAGCGAGAGAACATACCGCCCGTGGCCGGGAATGTACATCCACAGCACCGGCCCGCGGAGCGTATCGGGCAGCACCGCGACGCAGTCGCACGCAACCCCATTGACGCGAATGCGCGGCCGAGTGACCGCGATCTCGGCATCGTCGGCATAGTAGTCGCGCGGAGCCTCCTTGCGCAGGACCATTCGATCCTCCCTGCCGGCGTGGATGTAGTCGACCAGTTCCCGCGTCGTGTTCATCGCGGTTCCCTCCGCGTACAGCTTCAGCCGGACCGTATCCCCGTCCCTCAGGATCTGCGGTACCGGATATTTCGCCGGCGACAGCGCGCGCCAATCCGCCCTGCCGCGCACATCCCTCGGAGGCTGGTCGCTCGAAGGGCCGAAGGTCGCGCGGTAGGTTCCGTCGGGGAGTGCTTCCACCGTCACCGCGTAGCTCACATAAACCTGCCGGAGTCCGTCGCGCACAAAACGGCGCAGGACGATCTTCCCTTCGGTCCTCTCGATTCCCGTAAAGCCGGTCTGGACGCTTTCCGCGTAGTCCGAGGAGCGCTCCTCGGCCCAGGTTTCGAAGGCGACGCAAGGCGCCTGGGTAGACAAGAGCTCCGTCGCCGAACCATCCGGATGGATCGCCAGAGGAACTGCGCCGCCGCATTTCGCCTGTGCCTGCGATTGCTCGCGCCGGGCCAAGAGGAGCTGCGCCAGCCTCCGCGCATCCGGGTCTACATAAGAAGCCGGCTCCCGGACGTCGGAGGACGCGGCCAGGTACGCGATATTGCCCCCGATCCTGACTCCTTCGTGGGGCGCCGATTGAGCGAAGCCCGGCACCACGGCTAAAACGAATACAAAGCCAGCGAGCTTCACGCTTTCCTATCGCCCAATCACGCCCAGGGATGCCCCGATCATGACTCGTGCGCGATCCTGCGGGTCCGCCGGCGCCCATCGCAAATCCGGCAACACGTACACGGCATAACTACCCGATCCGGCCGCAACCCGCTCCGCTGTGTCGATCCGGAACACGTTGCCGTCCGGAGCGGTAAAGGTAAGCGAGTTGCCCGCGGCTTCCCCAGCCTCCTGGAAGCCCGAGTCCGGATGCGCATGCGGCGAGAGAACATACCGTCCGTGGCCGGGAACGTACACCCACAGCACCGGCCCGCGAATTGTCTCGGGCATCGCGGCGATGGCCTCGCTCGCAACCCCCGCGACGCAGTCGCATGCAACCCCCGCGACGCAGTCGCATGCAACCCCATTGACTCGCAAACGCGGCTGAGTGACGGCGAACTCCGCATCGTCGGCATAGTAGTCGCGTGGAGTCTCCTTGCGCATGACCATCCGGTCCTGCCTGCCGGCGTGGATATAATCGACCACCCTCCGCGTCGTACCGTTCGAATACAACTCCAGCCGAATGGCATCCTCGTCTCGTACGATCTGCGGCAAGGGATATTTCACCGGCGAGAAAACCTTCCAGTCCCCTTTGCCGAGCATGTCCGAGGCGGGCGCCGGCGGCCCCAGGCTCACTCGATACGTTCCCTTGTCGGGAAGCGTCTCCACCGTAACCGTGTAGCTGGCGTAGATTTGCCGGAGGTTGTCGCGCACAAACCGCTGCATGACTATCTTCCCTTCGGTTCTTTCGATTCCCCCAACGCCGGTTCCAGCGCTCTCCGCGAAATCTGAGGTTGCCTGTTCGGCCCAGGTCTCGAATGCGACGCCGGGCTCCTTGCTGTTCGCCGAGGTAAAATTGGTCGCAGCCGCCGATCCGTCCGTCCGGCGGATCACGATCTGTAGTTGGCTCTTCTGCCCAGTGCCATCCCCAAGGAAAATGACCGGAGTCCCATCCCGGATGTCGGGAGGCTCCTTCAGATACGCAACTGTGGTTCCAAGCTTGTGCCCGTGCTCGAATCCCGCTTGAGCCCCTGCTGGGATCGCCGCGAGAACGAGAAGGAATCCGGCCAGCTTCACATCCAGCATTATCCCAGACGCTGCTTCATTCGTAGCGCAGCGCCACCGTCGGGTCCACCCGCACCGCTCTCCGTATGGGAACCATGCACGCGAACAAGGCCACCAGCGTCAGCAGCAGAGAAACCCCGGAGAACGTCGCCGGGTCCGTCGCGGTCACGCCGTAAAGAGCGCTCTGCAAGATGCGCGTCAGCGCGAACGACGCCGCAAGCCCCAACCCCAGCCCAATCGCCACCAGGATCAGCGCCTGCCGCACCACCAGCCGCAACACTTCCGGTCCGCCCGCGCCCAGCGCCATGCGGATGCCGATTTCGCGCGTCCGCTCCGTCACCGAATACGACATCACGCCGTAGATGCCGATGGCCGACAGCACTGCCGCGATCGCGCCGAAAATACCCAACAGCAGAATGTATAGGCGCTGATACTGAACCTGCTGATCCAGATTCTGCTCCACCGTGCGCAGATTCGCCGCCGGCTTGTTGGGGTCCACCTCGGCCACGGCGCGGCGCACGGACGGAATCAGGCTCAGCGCATCTCCCGTGGTGCGCAGCACGAAGGTCATGGCCGCGCGATCGTTCCAGGACGGACCCTCCCAGCGCGGCGTCTGCTGCCGGTGCGGCACGTACATCACCGGAGCCCCCGGAGTCCCCTCCTTCTGGAAGCGGTTATTCACGACGTCGCCCACCACGGCGATGATCTGGCGCGGCCTTTCGTCCGGCACGAAATCCAGCGTGATGCGCTTGCCGACAGGTTCTTCATTGGGAAAAAAGCGCTTCGCAAAACTCTGGCTGACGATGATCACCAGCGGCGCGGCGGCCGTGTCGTCGACGGTGAAATCCCGCCCGCGCAGGATGGGGATTTTCATGGTCGCGAAATAATTCTGCGTGATCGCGAAGTAATCCGCCGTCTGCCCCTGCTCCTGCGAGCCGCTGGAATCGTTCGTGGGCGGAGGCGCGGGATGCCCCTCGATCAGAAACTGCATCGAAATGCCCCCGCCGTTCAGCGGAGGACGGTTGATTGCCGCCGCCGAGGCCACGCCGGGAACGCCCTGCATCCGTTCCAGCACACGGTCATACGTGATGGCCGTCAGCGGGCTCACGTCCCACAACCCCATTCCACGGAAGCGGCCGTAGGGCTTGATCGCCTCGCCTTGCGGGAAGCGGAATTCGAAGGTCAGCAGGCCTTTCGGGTCCGCGCCCAGATCCTTGTGCTGCACCCGCAGGAAGCTGTTGATCATCAAGCCCGCGCCGATCAGCAGCACCAGCGCCAGCCCGATCTGCACAGTCACCAGAGCGCTGCGCAGATGCGCGCGAGCCACTCCGTCGGTGCCGCTGCGCCCGGTTTCCTTGAGCGAGCCCACCAAATCGGGCTTGGACGCCTGAATTGCGGGAACCACTCCGAACACGATCGCGGTCAGGATCGCGATCAGCAGAGTGAATCCCAGCACCTCCGTGTCCAGCGAAAAATTCAGCTGTTTCAGGAACCCCGACGGGGCGCCGGCGATGAAGGCCTTGAGCCCGCCCCACGCTAAAAAGACTCCGAGGACCCCTCCCAGAATCGCCAGCGGAACGCTTTCCGTGATCAACTGCCGGATGATCCGCCCTCGCCCAGCCCCCAGCGCCGTCCGCACCGCCATCTCGGTCCGCCGCGAGGCCGCGCGAGCCAGCATCAACCCGGCCACGTTCGCGCATCCGATCAGCAACACGAACGCCACCGCCCCCTGCAACAGTAGCAGCGGCTGCTTCAACCCACCATAGGCCGCCTCTTGCAGCGATTGCACCTGCGCCGTCGTGCCGGAGTTGCGCTCCGGATCGCCGGAAGCCAGTTGCGCCGAGATGCCTTCCATCTCCGCCTGCGACTGCTTCATGGGCACACCCTTCTTCAGCTTCGCGACGATCACCAGAAAACCCACCTTGCTCTGCACTTGAAGGCGGCTGAGCGGCAGGGGAACCCAGTAATCCGTGTCGTCGCTAAAAAATGTGAAATCCGCGGGCATCACGCCGACGACCGTGATCGGCTTCAGGTCCATCATCAGCGTCTTGCCGATGACGTTGGGGTCGCGATTGAAGTGGCTCTGCCAGAAGCGGTCGCTGATGATCACCACCGGAGCCGCGTTCTCCACCTGATCCTCGTCTTCGGTAAAGATGCGCCCCAGCTTCGGCTTCACGCCGATCACCTTGAACATGGAGGGCGTGAACGTCTCCCCGTTGATCCGCTCCGCCGGGGCTCCGTTTTGTTCCGCTCCGATGTTGGCCAGCGAGCCATTGAAGGCGCCCACCGATTCAAAGGAATTGTTATGATCCCGAATCGCGAAGTAGCTGGAGACGTTCGGGTTGTTCCGCTGATCCGGCTTGCCGATGGGGTTTTTCCACACCACCACCAGGCGGTCGGGCTCGGCAAACGCCAGCGGCCGCAGCAGCGTGCCGTTGATCAGGCTGAAGATCACCGTATTTGCGCCGATGCCCAGACCCAGGCTCAACGCCGCCACCGCGGTCAGCCCCGGCTTCTTCAGGAGCATCTGAAAACCGTGCACCAGATCTTGCCACAGGGAAGTCATGGTAGTTATACGCGATCCTCCGGATTTTGTTTCCTGGAACTCTCGGTTCTATCGTACTGGGGAATGCATACTCCCGGTTGCGGGTATCCCTCCCGCGAGCCACACAGCGAGCTAAGTGCTTCCGCCGATTGCCGGGTAAGCGCTGGCACCCTACACTGACCTCACGGTATGTTCTGGACCATAAATGCCATCATTACGGAATTAATCATCGTGTTATCGATGTTTCTTTTCGTTTATTGGGCCACGCGTGCACTTTTGATCCTTACGGGATCGGAAGAAAAAATCAACCTTGTTTTGGAACGTGATCTGCGCTTGACCCGCAAAATACTCCTCCGGTTTTAGCCGCCGCGCTACTTCAGAAACTCCGGTTTCGGATTGCCTTCGGCCGGAGAGCCTTCCGGAATCTTCGACTCCCGCTGGATGCGCCCGTTCTCGCCGTCCTCCAGCGTCAGGTGGTTGATCTCCAGCGTCGCGCCCAGCATCTGGTCCAAGCCCACCCGGGCATGCGCGTAGGCCGCCTGCGCAGCCACCTCCGCACTCTGCGCCCCCACCAGCGCGCGCTGCGCCAGGACGATGCTGTCGATGCTCGACGATCCGAAGCCGAACTTGTCCTGCTCGGCTGCGAGCAGCAGCTCCTGCAACTCCCGCGCGCTGACGGCCGCCGCGTATCCTGCGCGTGCCTGCTTCAGCGCGACCACTTGATTCGAGATATCCGCGACAATCTGGTTCTTATTTCTTTGCGAGACCAGCTGCGTTTGCCGCAATTGCAGTTGCTCGATGCCGTAGTCGCTCTGTGCCGAGCGGTTGTTGAGCGGCGCCGTTAAGTAAACGCCCGCGTATTGGGTGGGATAGTCGCGCCGGACCACCTGCCCGAACCCGGTACCCAGCCCTCCCGCTGCGCCGGCATTCCAGGCCCGCGCGTACGCAATCCCGGTGGGCAGCAACGGGTTGGTGGTTCCCACCGTGGAGATCGCCGCGTTCTCATCGTTGATCCGTGCCACGGCCAGATCCGGCCGTGACGCCATGGCTTTTGTCACCAGTTCGCGCAGCGGCGGCAAATCGTCGGTGGCGGGAATTTCGATGCGGTCCAGAGGCACGATCCGTGCCGCCTCCAGCAACGGATCTTCAATGCGGGTGATGGCGTCCTTCAGCGGCTGCTCGCTTTGCTGCAGCTGCATTTGCGCGAGCGCCAGCACCTGGCGCTGGCTGGCCAGTTGCGCGTCGGCCCTGGGAATCTGATAGAGCGCCAGAACTCCCAGCCGCACTCGCTCCCGGGTATCGTCATCGAATTTCTGCGCGATATCCAGAGACCGCTGCGCCGCGCGCACTGATTCGTTGGCGCTCACTACATTCCAGTACAGATTGAGAACATTCGCCGCCAGATCCAGCAATTGCGACCGGAAGGATTCCTGCGCCGCCCGGATGTTGTTTTTCGCCTGGCGGATGTAATACGTGTTGACGGTCAATCCCAGCCCTTGAAGAAACGGCTGCTGCGCCGCCACAGTTATACGTGGAGCCATCGACGGGTTGATAAAGTCGCCCGGCGAGTTCTCGTTGAGGTAGTTCTCGGTCTGCTGCATCTGAACCAACCCGCCTGTCACGAGCCCCTGCTGAACCTGGGTCGTGTAGGCGCGCGTATTGTCCACCAGCGCCACGGTCTCGCTCACCTTTTGGTTCGGCTGCGGAGTGGTCACGTGCGAGAAAGTCGTGGAGTTGGTCAGCGTCGGATCGTAATTGGGCGCGACGTATCCTACTTGTTGCACGACGGCATTTCCGCCCGCCCCTCCGCCCCCGCCGCCGCCGGTTCCGGTCGACAAGCCCACGCTCTGCTCGCTTCCGATGACGCCCTGCCCGCTCGCCACGGCGCCCACCTGCGCGCTGTTTCCTCCGGCTCCACGCAGCGGACCGCCCCCCTGTTGGCGTTCCAGCGCCCACTCCGCCAGCACCGGTCCGTAGCGTTGCACTTCCAGATTGAGATTGTTTTCTATCGCCAGCGCGAGCGCATCCTGCACCGTCAGATATAACTGCCCTGCGTGAATCAGATCGTGCAGCCGGGACGAGTTCGCCAGGCGAACGGGAGGAACCGCCGGCGGGATGTACGGCCGCACGATCATAGGCCGCCGCGACGTCTCCGGACCCAGAAATTGGTCCTGCGCCCGCAGCCTCAGTCCTCCGAATTGCAGTAGGACGCATGTTACAGCGAACACCTTTTGAAGTTGAGATTTCATCGTGCGCCCCCGTTCTGCGCCGGAAGTACGGCCGGCAAGGTAGACTCTCTGGCCACGCTTCCCGCGATCGCCTCATCCATGGAAACGTGATTCACCTCCAGCGTCTGTCCCACGGCGAAATCGAACGCAATTCGAGCGTGAGTATAGTTGGCCGTCGCCTGCACCTCGTCGGTCTGATCCTGCACCACATCCTTCTGCGCCTGAATCACCAGAGTGGTGTCCGGGGTCTGCCCGAAGTTGAAGCGGTCTTGTTCCGCTCGCAGCGTCTCCTCCGCCAGAACACGCGTGGCCACCGCGGATTCATAGCGCGACCGCGCCTGCTGTAATCCCATCACCGCGTTTCTCACATCCACCCGAATCTGGTTCTCGGCTCGCTTCAACCCCAGCTCGGTTTGCCGGAGCTGGAGCTCGTCGGCCACGTAATCGGCCTGCGCCACGCGGTTGCGAAACGGAATATTCAGCGAAAACCCCACGGAATAATTGGGGAAATTGCGCCGCAACTCCTGAGCCAGGGCGGTCCCCTCGCCTCCGGCGAAGTAACCACACGTGCTGGGACACAGGGACGTCACGGCGCCAGCCAGTCCGTTGTTGGTGAGCTGAACGAATGCTCCCAGGTTCGGCAGCAGCGCGTTCCGCGTGCCCGCTTCCATGATTTTGTTGCTCGCCAGAGTGATGTTGCTTTGCTGGATCTCGGGCCGCTGCCCCAGGGCCTGCGCGATCAGCTCGCTGACGGGTTTCATGTCCTCCGTCTTCGGGACCTCGATCTGGTCGAGAGCGATGATGTGTACGTCGTCCAGCCACGCATTGGAAGCGCCGTTGCGGCTGAGCGCGTTCTTGAGCACCGTTTCCTGCTGCGCCACGTGTGTCTGCGATTGCAGCAAGTCTTCCTTTCGAGCCGATACCTCGGCCGCTGCGCGCGTCACCTCGATCTGCGGCAGCGTTCCCAACTGCACCTGGCTGCGATTGTCGTCGTACAGCTTTTGCGCCAGATCCAGCGCCCGCTGCTTCAAACGCACATCGTCGTTGAAGCTCACCAGGTCCCAGTACAGATCCAGCACCGCCGAGATGGTGGCGATCACCTGCATCTTCATTTGCAGATCGGTGGATTTCAGGCTGTTCTTCGCTACCCGGATATCGCGGTTGTTGACCGCCTTGCTCAGGCCCTGGAGCAAGGGTTGATTGATGGTCAGGTTGACCGCCCCGTTGATGCTGGGATTCAGGTTGAAATCGGGGCTGTTCACCAGCGAGCGATTGCTGTAAAAGCCGACCGACACGCTGGTGCCCGTAATGAAGGACTGGTTATAGCCAAAATTGTAGTTCCGGAAATTGGTGGTCTCCGACTGCGTGCCCACGGCTACCGTGTCGGTCTCCGGACTGGTTTGGTGTCCGACCGTCACCTGGGCGTAAAAGCTCGGATCGAGACTCGGCGGCGATGGCCCGGCCTGCGTCACGATGGTGCCGATGGCGCCCACGCCCGCTCCGCCCGCGAGGCCCGTGGAGCTGATGCCCGCCGTGCTCACGCTCTGCGGCCCTTCCAACACCGGCTTGTCGATGCCGCGCAAAATCCCGCCGGCTTCCGCGCGCCGCAGCACCTCCCGCGCTAGAAACGGTCCATAGCGCTGGATGGCGATGTCCAGATTGTTTTCGAGCGCCAACGCGATCACGTCCGGCGCGGTCAGATACAGATTTCCCGCGCGCGCTAGCGCCTCCAGCCGTGGGGAATCCTCCAGCTTGATCGGCGACACCCGCCGCTTCTCGGTGTGGAACGGCTTAATGATCGGGCCGATATAACGCGGAGGCTTGGGAGTCTCGATGGAAACTTCGGACGTTTGAGCGAGGCCCGCGACAGCAAAGAGAAAAATGGAGAGGGAACTTCGAAGGTAGTTCATTGGAGTGTTAATCGCAGTCCAAAAAGCACGTCTTTCGCCAGCTTTCGCGGAGAGCTATGTCTAAGACTCGAAAGCACGTTGCCGCCCGGGTGTGAAGGCAGCGGGTAGCGCTCCTGTTCGCTTGTGGGACGGGTGTCGTCCATAAACGAAGCCCGAAAGCGCGCTAAGCTGGAGCATTCGCATGAGTTCACCGTCCACTGTCTTGGTCACCGGCGGCGCCGGCTACATCGGATCGCACACCGCCAAGGAGCTCGCGCGCGCCGGCCATCGGGTCGTGGTCTACGACAACCTCAGCCGCGGCCATCGCTCGGCTGTGCGCTGGGGGCCGTTTGAGCAGGGCGACTTGCTCGACCAGGACCGCCTGCGCCGCGTCCTCACCGAACATCGTATCGACGCTGTCTTGCACTTCGCCGCCTTCATCGCGGTGGGCGAGTCCATGCACAAGCCCGAGCTCTACTTTCACAACAACGTCGAAACCAGCATGAGCTTGCTCGACGCCATGCGCTCGACCGGCGTCCGCCGCATCGTCTTCTCTTCCACCGCCGCCGTCTACGGCGATCCGGAAACCGTGCCCATCACCGAAGACAATCCCAAGGCGCCCACCAGCCCCTACGGCGAATACAAGCTGATGGTGGAGAAGCTGCTGCATTGGGAAGGCGTATGCCACAGCCTGCAATGGATGGCTTTGCGTTATTTTAACGCCGCCGGCTGCGACGCTGACGGCGAAATTGGCGAATCGCACGAGCCTGAATCGCACCTGATTCCGTTGCTGCTCGATGCCGCGCTGGGCCGCCGACCCCCATGCGCGATCTTCGGCGGCGATTACCCCACGCCGGATGGAACCTGCATCCGCGACTACATTCACGTCACCGATCTGGCGGACGCGCACGTGCGCGCGCTCGGGCATCTGGAAGCTGGAGGAACCAGCACCGCGTTGAATTTGGGCACCGGCGACGGCTATTCGGTGAACCAGATTCTGGCCGCGGCCGAAGCGGTCATCGGCCGTCCCATTCCCGTCGTCCGGCAGGACCGGCGTCCCGGCGATCCCCCGCGCTTAGTCGCCGCCCCGCAGCGCGCCTTTGCGACGCTCGGGTGGAAGCCCACGCACTCCTCCATCGAGAACATTTTGGCCACGGCGTGGCAGTGGAGTTCGCGGACGCGGTCGCCGTTGAAGTAACTCGCGGATCGGTGGATGTCCCAGTCTCCGGCGGCCTTCAGCAGCGGGCCCGGTTTGGGCTTGCGGCAGTCGCCCCCGGCGTTTTCGAAGACTACGCTGCCTGTGCGCAGCCGCGGGGGATGGTCCAGCAATCTGCGCACGAAATCGAAACCCACTCCGCGAGTCTGCCCGGGGCCCAACCACATTGCCGAAGCGGAACACGCGCGCGGTTATGCCGAACATCGCGCAGTAAGACGCGATCGGAGCCTCGCCCGCGAGCTTACTCGCGCCATAGGTCGACACCGGCTGCATGGGCGAGTAATCTTCGCCGCTTCCGGAAACATACAGCAGCCGCGGAGTCTTGGTGACGCGCATGGCCTCGGCGACTTGTTGCGTGAGGAACGTGCCCGCGAGAAAGTAGCGGCGGGAGTTTATTTCACCGACTCCCATTTGGTGCGGTCGCGCTGAAGCAAAGGATGACTGACCAGCAGATGCCACACCACCGCGCACAAACCTTCGGTGTGCGGCGTGACTCGCTCGGGCGACGCGGTGGGAATCACAACGCAAGCCTCGGCCGCCTGGCGCGTGAATCCGCCGCGTCCCACGATGCCGAAGATGTGCGCGCCCGCCTTCGAAGCGGTTTCCAGGGCCTTGACGATGCTGACCGAAACGTTCTTTTCGCGATTTCCCCCGCCCACCGAAAACACCAGCACGCCATCGCGACTCTGAATTTTCGAGCCCTCCAGCCAGCCCGCGAAGCACGTATCCCAGCCCTCGTCATTGACCCGCGCCGTCAGCTCGCTCACATTGTCCGTGGGAGCGTAGGCTTCGAAGCCGCAGATCTTGCGGAAGTCGTTCACTGCGTGGCTGGCGTGCCCGGCCGACCCTCCCACGCCTAAAATGAACAGGCGTCCGCCTCCCTGGCGAACCGTGTTGAGACCGGTGGCCAGACGCTCGATTTCCTGCGTGTCCAGGCGCTGGAGGATATCGATGGACTCAGCCAGAAACGCCTCGGTGAAGCTTGGCGACGGCCCTCCGAGCGCCGTCGCCAGATTGGCCAGGTCCAGATTCGTAAAACTGGAACCGGGTCTTTCACGGTCGGCCAGCGTCTCAACGATTGAATGCTTGATGTCGGCTGCCACCTTAAGGTTATTTCGGCAGTCGGCAGTTGATTCAATAGGTTGAATCTGTTGAATCTATAGACTGCGTGGTCCGCCCCAGCGCGCCACCGCTGCAGTCTGCCAGCCCCAACCCGTTCCCTTGTACGCTCAAGGAGAAAAACGGGCGAAACGACGGGCCGTCGCGGTGATCGCGGCAGGTTCGGCCCGGCCGCTTGCTGCTGCGCCCGGACGCGCGATCGCCACCGATGCGCGGCACGTACTGGAAGAACTCAAAACCCGATTCAAACGCCGTGCGAACGGCATACTTTCCGCTGAGGGTGCCGGCAATCGACGCCAACGTCTGCATCGGGTTGGGCCTGGTCAGAGCCTAAGGCGCTGCCGAGAACGCCGGCTTTTGCAAGAGCTCTCCGGCTGGCGCGTGGCAACGATCAAGCTCGAGTGTCCTTCATCGCGGAGTCTCCTTCTCCGAATCAGCGGCTCCTGGATATACGGCGAGCCGCGGCGGAGTTTGGTCCGCATCCAGCATCCAGACTTGGCGATCGGCCTGGCGATCGCGATAGTAAAGGATCAGTTCCCGATCCGTGGCCGGATCGATGGCGCGAGCCCATACTGTCTGTGAGCCGTCGATATCGGCGCGGTTCCAGACCCATTCTTCGAGCGGGCTGTGTCCGCGAGCATAGCGGACCAGCACCAGTTGACGGCCGGGCTTTTGCGCCAGCTCCCGGGAGATTAAGTCCCGTGCGACTGCGAACGGCCAGGGGGCCATGCCGCCGTGAAACAACAGAAATAGATTCATAGCGAACTGATAGCCGAACAGCGCGACGAAGAATACCGCCGCCACCGCGCCCAAGGGTTTGCCCGCGGGACGCCACCCGTGCAGACGCGACAGCGTTTGCAGGAAGCGGACGTAGAGAAGGCCGGCGATCGGCGCGACGTAGTGGATATTGAGGACTGTTAAGGGGAAGATCGCGACGGCAAGAAACACAACCAGGATGAAAGCCGTGGCGCGCTCCTCAATGGTTTTCAGGCGGTAGGGCCAAAGCAGTGGAGGAATCAACAGCGGCCACAATCCGAAGAAGAAGTCATAGATCTGAGAAGACTTGCCCAGCACGGAGGTAAGAGGGTCATTGCGGGTGGCTCGCCAGGCGGTCGTGAAAGTGCCCTGGGCGCCCGCATACAGCTCGGGAATATGGCGCCCGTAGGACGGTTCCGGCCCCAAGGGCAGAAATGCGAAGTTCGGCGCCATCAAATACTGCTGGTCATACAACGCATGCGGCAGCGTCAGCGGATTGCCCGTGATGCGGTAGTCCAGGAAGGCCACCGCTGCGAGCGAGACCACCAGGATCGCCATCGCCGGGATTGCGCCGCGCATGCATTGCTGGCGGAGAGCGGGTGCAAAGGCTCGCCACATCCGGGCCAACACGCCCAGAGTCGCCAAGGCCAGAACCGCTCCCTCCCACGGGCGCGAATGCATGAGAATGGCGAGCCCCAACGCGAATGTGATCAGTTGTACCGGCTGCGCCCGCCGCCAGATACGCGGGAGCGCCCCCAAAACCAGAGCCCCGCCGACGCCCGCGACGGCTCCGCCCCAGTAGGAATTCATCCAATAATCGAAAATGCCCACGCGAAGCATGAGCAAGAGCCCGCCCAGCAGTGCGAGATTGGGCGTCACCCATCCTTGCAGCATCCAGCAGACGGCCGCGCACATGAGGCCCGCGGACAGAAAAACTCCGGCCCAAGGCTGGCCGAAGAACTTCTGTCCGAAGGCCAGGACCAGACCTTGCAGCGCCGGATATTGGGAAGCATACACCGGCTGCATGATTTCAAGAGGGGTCTCGAAGTGCTCCCACATGGGGTGCGGCGGATTGGCCACACGACCGGAACCGTAGGTGTCCGCAGCCAGCAGATAACTGAACTCGTCGTGAACCCCGGGCACGGGAACCGGAAGCCAGGGCAGCAGCGCAGCGCGGATTCCCAGCGTGAGAAAGAGCACTGTGGCGCACGCGAGCATCTCGCGCCGGGCGAGCCATTCATAAGCGTGAAACATCCGCGTAAGGACGCCGGCCGGGCGCTCGACGGGAACTGGAGAAAGCCGCGACGGTGCGGGGGTGGTCAAGGCGTCGTTCATGGCAGACTAGCCTTGATCGCAACAGTCGCGTCACTGAGAACCGGCTGCGCGGCGGAATAGGGAGTGAGCCGAGGCGGCGTCGCGTCGGGCTCGACCAGCCACACATGGCGCTCGCGATAATAGTCCAGGAACGGCGCATCTTCAGCCGGGCTCATTTCGCGGGCCCAGACCACGCGCGACCCATCGATGTCGGCGTGATTGAAGACCCACTCCAATCCCCGCGGATCGTGTCCGGGCTGGTAACGCACCAGCACCAGTTGCCCGCCGGGCAGTGCGGCAAGATCGCGGTCCATCGCATCGCGCGCCGCGCCGAAGCGGGAGCCTCGTTCCGCCAGGACCCTGCTGAAGCTGTCGCGGCCATGGGCCAAGGGAACGGGCTCGCCTCCCGCGCGCGCCAATCCAATCGCGCTGTTCAAAAACGCGAGGACGAACAGAGTGGGAACGGCGGCCGCCAGAAGCGGCCCAAAGGGTTTCTTCCAGGCACTCAGGTGTTTCAGCGACTGGAGGAATCGCAAATAGAAAACTCCAGCGAAGGCAGCGGCGTAGTGCGGCAAGACTGCCATCAGGAGCTCGAGCGGTACGAGACACGCGGCCAGCAGCCCCGCGCAGACGCGCTCCTCCGTGGTCTTCAGAGCGAACGGCGCAAGCAGCAGTGGAACGGCGAGGGGCCAGAAGCCAAAGAAGAAATCGCTCGGGATGTAAGCCTTCGCGAGAAACTGTGCGACTAGCGCAGTGCGCGACTCCTCCCACCGTTCCATATCCGAGCGGGCAAAGAAGTCGCGCATCACGGCGTGGCGATACCGGGGCTCCGGCCGTGGAGGGAGCATGAAAAACGTGGAGGCCACACCGTATTGCTGCTCGTAGACCAGATAAGGCAGGGAAAGGGCGTTGCCGGTGACGCGGTAATCGGTATAGGCGATTGCGGCGAGGGTAACGCTCAGCACGATGAGCGCGGGCACGGCAGCACGGAAGAAGAGCCTCGTGGATTTGCGGTGCATCCACGCCACAAGCGCCGCACTCGAAATCGCAAAGAGGGCGGCATCGTAAGGGCGCGAGAGCATCAGCACTGAAATGCCGATGGCCCAGGTGACGGCGTGGCCTAACTCGGCCCTGCCATGCTCACTTCCGCGCCAGATCCGCGCGACCGCGCCGACAGCCAAAGCTCCGCCGATGGCCGGGACCGATCCGCCTTCATAGGAGTTCATCCAGTAGCTCAAGACCCCGATGCGCAGAGTAAACAGAAAGGCCCCAAGTAACGCCCATTCCGGCGCAATCCAGCCTTGCAACATCCAACAGATGGAGGCGCACATAAGCGCAGTGCTGAGGAACACTCCGATCCAGGGTTGGTTGAAAAACCGTTCGCCGAACGCCAGCGTGAGCCCCTGCAGAGGCTGATATTTCGAGGCGTAGGTGGGCTGCTGCAGTTCGTGAAACGTTTCGAAATGCTGCCAGAACGGATGCGGAGGATTGGTGAGCCGTCCGTGCGCGTAGGTATCACCCGCCAGAAGATAGCTGAACTCGTCATGAATAACCGGTTTCGGGATCGGCAGCCAGGGCAGCAGTGCAGCGCGAAGAAGCAGTGTTAGCAAGAAGATAGCGGCGCAGGCGCACGCTCGACGGCGGGCCAGAGACCGGTAGATGGTGAGCAGGCGGACTAGGGCTGTTCGCTCGGAGGCTTGCACACACTTAAATCGCCGGTTCAGGGAATGAACTTTAACCGGACTTCGCACAGCTGACGCGAATCACCAGGCACTGCGACTGCGCCAATGGGATCAACCGGTACGTGTTCGAGAAAAACTCGTCTCCGCTATGTCACCTTCGATACCGGCGACCGCCCGGACAGTGTGATAAATTTGCGCTGCTTCAAGGCCGCTCAGCAGCATCTCCCGTTCGACCGCTACTTGCCGGATCAGATCCGAGACGGTCTCTGATTTTATAACCACTGGAATCCATCGAGCCACTTGAGCCATCGACGGAATGCGGTAATCACAACCAGCGGTACTCGATCTCCGCCCGGTACGCCTGACGTGCAAGGGCGACTTCCGCGTCGAAGAAAAAGCTTGACGCCGACGCGCGATAATCCTATACTCGATCTAGTTAGTAGAGTAAGGCCGGCAACGGAGAGCACCTTGACGTTTCGCTTTCGCCGGCAAGGCCGCTAGGGGTGCGGCCGCCAAAAGCGCAAGGAGCCGTTTATGCAGGTCCATCTACACACCCATCTCCGATTCGTTCTCCTCATCGGGCAGGCCCGACGGACGGCATGCCGCCGCTGTCGCCGCTAATTACCTTCCCGCAATAAATCATTTAAGGTATGCAAAAGCAGAGGGGAATTGTGTCTAAATTCATAGCGAATATAGTCTTTTTTGCGGCGATGTTTTCGGCGGCTGGACAGGAAGTCACTGAAGCAGTCGTGGTGGGCTCGGTTCTGGACTCGACCCAGAGCGCGATTCACGGGGCCGCAGTGGAGCTCAAGCACCTGGCAACCGGCTCCGTGATCCAAGTGAAGACGGACGAGCGCGGAACTTACCGGACGCCTCCGCTGCGTATCGGAGAATACACAATCAGCGTGGAGGCCGAAGGCTTCAAGCGTTTCAACCAGAGCGGCGTGGTGCTGGACATCGGCGACGTGCGCAAGGTGGACGCAACGCTGGAAGTCGGGCAGGTGTCGGAGAGCGTCAGCGTGGAGGCCGAAGCGCCTCTGCTTCAGACCTCGGACTCGACTGTCGGCACGGTGATCACCAACTCGCAAATTGAAGATCTGCCTCTGAACGGGCGGGATTATTTGCAGCTCGCGGCGTTGTCTTCGGGAACGATCGCGTCGGGGCAGGGTGTCAGCACGTGAGTTCACTGCCGACGGCGGCACAGCGATCAGGACTCTTCTCCAAGAGGGGGTGCTGAGGGGGAGCCAGTTCGGTACAATGCTCGAACAGAGGTTGCGGGAACTGGAGGAGGAAATCGCCGAGCGCAAGCTGACGACGCAGGCGAAGGTGGTGCTGCAAAGTGCGTACGGCATGTCGGAGGAACAGGCGCATCTTCATTTGCGGACGATCAGCCGGAGAAGCCGGAAACCGCTGAGGGAGATCGCGCGAGAAGTGATCGAGGAGAAGAATTCTTTATGGCTGAATCCGCAGTGACGAAATCCGGGCCGAGGCTTTCGCCGTTTGAGTGGAGCATGGACTGGTGGAGCGTGCTGCTCGCACTGGCTGCCGCGGCGCTGGTGAAGGCAGGGGTCCTGCCGCATATCCCCTGGTGAGACGATGAGGCATCTTGGATGAACCCGGCGATTCCTATTTCCAATACCAAAGAGGCCGCGGCCAGCGGCGGATTCCTGCGGCTGATTCCCGGCATTCTGTTGCTCGCTGCGCTGGGGTATGCCGGCAAGTTTACGGAGCAATCGATCACGGCCTATGGGAAAGCGCATCACGTGGCGCTGCCCAACATCGAGTACGTTCTGTGGGCGATCATATTCGGTTTGCTGATCTCCAACACCATCGGCGTTCCGGCGGCATTCCTGCCGGGAGTGGATACCTACGAGTTCTGGCTGAAGATCGGGATCGTGTTTCAGGGCGTCCGATTCCTGCTGGGCGACGTGCTCAAGCTGGGCGGCTTGAGTCTGGGCTTCGTGGCGGTTGAACTGGCGGTGTCGATTGCGCTGATGACCTGGCTGGGGCGGCGGTTTGGATTGCCGCCGAAGATGACCAGCCTGCTCGCGATCGGCTCGTCGATCTGCGGGGTCTCGGCGATCATCGCCGCGAAGGGCGCGATCGAGGCCGAGGATGAAGACGCATCCTATGCGATGGCGGCGATCCTGGCGCTAGGCGCGTTCAGTCTCTTCGCATTCCCGGCAATCGGTCACGCCCTGGGTATGAGCGATCACGCTTTCGGGCTGTGGGCCGGGCTGGCGGTGGACAATACGGCGGAGGCAACCGCGGCGGGCGCGCTGTATTCCGATACGGCGCAGAAGTTCGCCGTGCTCGCCAAAACCACTCGGAATGCGACAATCGGCTTCGTGGTGCTGGCCTACGCGTTGTACTGGGCCCGTAAAAGTCAGGCCAAGGAGATCGCGAACAAGGGCGCGTTCCTGTGGCAGAAGTTCCCGAAGTTCGTGCTCGGCTTTCTTCTGATTTCGTTGCTGGCAACGGTGGGCGTATTCTCCAAGTCGCAGACCGCCGACATCGCGAATCTTTCGCGATGGGCTTTCCTGCTGACGTTCGCCGGAGTCGGGTTGCGCACCGATTTCAGGGAGATGCGCAAGCAGGGATTGCGGCCGCTGGTGGTCGGCGCGGTGGGCGAGTTCGTGATCGCGGCATTGACGCTCGGGATGGTGGTGGGAGCGGCGCGCCTGACTTCGTTATGATGGGAACGCCGACTGGTGTAGACAACATGAAACGCGCACTTTTGACGATCGCAGCCGCGACGATTGGAATTTCCGTTGCCGGGGCGCAGTCCGCCCCGCCATCCGGTGTCAAGAAATCAACCATCCCTGGGATCACGAATTTCGCCCAAGTGGAGACAACCGTCGCATGCGCCGGGGCGATCACGCCGGCTTCGGTCGCCGGGATCAAGAAGATGGGCTTCGCATCCATCATCAACCTGCGGCTGGCGGACGAAAAGGGCGCCGACATCGATGCGGAAGCGGACGCGGCCAAGCTGGCCGGCATCAGGTTCGTGCACCTTCCGATGAGCAGCAGCGCCCCCGACCCCGCGGTGGCCGATCGTTTTATCAAGATCATCACGGAACCCGGCACGGAGCCGGCGTTCATTCATTGCGCCAGCGGAAATCGCGCCGCGGCGCTGTGGCTGATCAAGCGCGTGCTGGTCGACAAGTGGGACAACGATCGCGCGGTGGAGGAAGCCGCGCAGCTGGGCCTGACCAACCCGGCGCTGAAGACTTTCGCGCTCGACTACATCCAGGCGCACAAAAAGTAGGAGCGCGTCGCGGTCTGTGCGCCGAATCGATCTCCCTAAGTCGGCATGGTGTCATCATGTACCAATGGTCCCAGAGATCAAGTCCTATTCCCTTGTTGATGGGCGGTCAGCCGGGCGAGGAGTCATTCGACATCAGGGTCTGCACGCCCGCCTTATTAGCTGAGGAATGTGCCGCAAGTGGATTTGTGCTTGGAAGGCACCGGCTGGTTGTGTCTGCTTATGACCCATCCCTCATCATGAACGCCGTTAGAACATTGGTGGCGCGTTGCAGCGGACTCTCGTGGACTGAGGTGGGTTCAAGACTTGCGCGTATCCGATTAAGGGAGTTTGAGGAATATCAGGATGCTCGCTAATTCGGCATTCGCGCACGCTCCCCACGCGATCCGCGGCGCGACAGCCCACTCTCTGGAAGCGCCCCCATGTGATGGCTGACACTGGAGCGCACTACCGGGGCCGGTGTGGCTCACGCATTGTGAGAGAATAATTCCAGCGGAGCCCAACTCTCTCGTGGTGACCAACGAACAACTTTACATCGCGCTTGGGATTCCGCTGCTGTTCAATGCGACGCTTGTCGGTGTGCTGATTGCGTATGTCAACGCGAAGTTTCAAGGAATGGAAGCGAAACTTGAGGTGAGATTCGACGCCATCGATCAGCGTTTTGACGACATGCGCGAGCTGTGGCGCGCGGAGTTGCATCGGGTAGAGGAGATCCTGGACGCGCGGCTGAAGCACATCGAAGACCGGCGCTAGGGCTGCTCGACCGGCAGCCCTGCCTGGTTCGTGCTGGTCGACAAGTGGGACAACGATCGTGCGGTGGAGGAAGCCGCGCAGCTCGGCCTGACCAACCCGGCGCTGAAGACTTTCGCGCTCGACTACATTCAGGCGCACAAGAAGTAGAGCTGAGTGGTGACCAACGAACAACTGCTTTTGATGATCGGGATTCCGATGGTGTTTAATGCAGTGCTGTTCGGAATTGTGATCGTCTTCTTCGAAGTGAAGCTCGGCGTTCTCAGCTCCAGGGGCCTGAGCCGACTCCCGTTATGTCAGTTCGGAGTAGGGGTTTTCTCGATGCTGTCGATAATCAGCGTATCGACAGACTCGGTCCGATTCTCCACATTCAAGCCGAGCCCTCTCAGCATTTGCCGAAGGGAGCCGGCGTCGATTGGCTCAGGCTCCGCCGCATTGGCGCCGGGTGGCGCCATTATGGCACTCACACGATCGTCGATCTGCTCGTCGGTGACATCCAATTCGATCTCGTAGCTGTCTTTCAAATTAGTCCGGTCGACTACCGGCTTGTCTGCGCACAGCGAGAACAATTCCACAAGGCTGGATATCCTTGACGCCTTGAGATGCACCCCGTTCGGTCCCGGGGTGATTTGCAGGTCCCCGCCGGCCAGTACAAATTTGAAATCGCCGGGACCTGTCATGAACGCCGAACCGGAAAACACCCTGAAGGCGGCTGGTTCAGTAGGCGGGGTAGGGCCCAAGCTGGTCTTCTGCCGAATCTTGAGCCCCTTTGGGTCGGGCACGATGGCATACACAGTCTGTTCACGGCCCACGTGCCGAGCCCTAAGCATAAAGCGTTCGGCCAAAAGCCCTTGGAGCATCGTCGGCAGTTGATCTTCTCTCGCGTTTGGCGGAAGAGTCGCCTCGATAACGAAGCGTTCGTTCGCGAGCCAGGCCGGGCCCACAAGCTGAGTTTCCCTGATCTGGTAGGCTGCGAGGATCACGGACTGGAGAGAAAATCCGTGTATGCGAAGACGTCCTCCGTCCATGGTCATGCCTCTAGAAACCTCCGCCGGTCCCAGCGGCCTAACGGATGTGACCTCAAACGCTGGCGTGTTGCTCTGTGTCCACACGACAGGCGCAAAACAGAGAAAAACCAAGTGTAGTTTCATGGATTCCGCGCATTTTCAGTTTATGACAGTTCAACTCCACCGATCGGATCTGACGGGCAAGGGAGTTGACGCTTACGTTGCCAGCCATCAACAAGCGTCTGCGAGGGAAGGCTCGATCAGAGCTTCTCGACCGGCAGCCCTGCCTGGTTCCAAGCGCGCCAGCCGCCGTCGAGCGAAATCGCATTGGTATAACCCATCTTCTGGAGCTCCGCGGCGGTCAGCGCGGAGCGAAAGCCGCCCCCGCAATACAGCACCATCGTTGTCGATTTGTCGGGGATCTCGGACTCGATATCGCGCTCGATGACACCCTTGCTCAGATGAATCGCGCCGGCGGCGTGGCCATCGGCCCACTCGCGGTCCTCGCGAACGTCGATCAGGACGTGGCCGTCGCGAGGCATCTTTTGATACTCGGCGATATCGACTTCCTTGATTCGTGACTTGGCTTCGTTGACCAGAGCCAGAAACCCGGGGTTGTGCGCCTTATGCGGGATGCTCATGAGATTCTCCTGATGCGGACGCCCGCGCCCGCCAGCTTCGCCTCGATTTTCTCATAGCCGCGGTCAATGTGATACACGCGGTCGATGACGGTTTCGCCTTGGGCTGCCAGTCCCGCCAGAACCAGCGACGCGCTGGCGCGGAGATCGCTGGCAATCACCTGCGCGCCGGACAACGGCGTCGGCCCGGCGACGATAGCTTGCCGCCCTTCGATGCGAATATTTGCGCCCATGCGCGCCAGCTCCTGGGCGTGCATGAAACGATTCTCGAAGATGGTCTCGGTGATGAAGGAGATGCCTTCGGCGCTGGTCATCAGCGCCATGAACTGGGCTTGCAGATCGGTGGCGAAGCCAGGGTGCTCCTCTGTCGTGATGTCGACGCTCGAGAGCTTGCGTGGAGCGCGAACACGCAGCGAATCGGGCGCGGGTTCGGTAACCTCGACCCCGGCTTGATGGAGTTTGGCGATCAGGGCGCGGAGGTGAGCCGGATCGCAGGCGGTAATGAGAAGGTCGCCGCGGGTCAGCGCCCCAGCGATCAGGAAGGTTCCAGTCTCGATTCGGTCGGCGATGATCGAACGGGACGCGCCGCCGAGTTTGGAGACGCCGCGAACGCGGATGGTGGACGTGCCCGCGCCCTCGATGGACGCCCCCATGTCGATGAGGAGACCGGCGAGGTCCACGACTTCGGGCTCGCGCGCGGCGTTATTAATGACGGTGTCGCCGGTGGCGAGCACAGCGGCCATCAACACATCCTCGGTGCCGGTGACGGTGATGCGGTCGAAATGGATTTCGCCTCCGTGGAGTCCGTTGGGTGCGCGGGCCTCGATGTAGCCGTGTTCCTGACGCAGCTCGGCGCCCAGGTGCTCGAGCGCCGAGACGTGCAGATTGATGGGCCGCGCTCCGATGGCGCAACCGCCCGGAAGCGAAACGCGCGCGACACCGCAGCGGGCGAGAAGGGGGCCCAGCACCAGACTGGAAGCGCGCATGGTCTTGACCAGGTCGTAGGGCGCCTCCGGGCGGGCGATTTCGCGGGCTTGAATCGTGACGCGGCCGCCTTCCACAGCGACCTCCGCGCCGGTGTGGCGGATGAGGTCGAGCATGGTGCGGATGTCGCGAACTTCTGGCACGCGGTCGAGAGTGACGGTATCGCTGGTTAAAAGGCAAGCTGCGATCGCCGGTAGAGCGGAGTTCTTGGAGCCGCTGATGGCGATGGTTCCCTGAAGGGGCGTGCCGCCGTGGATGAGAAACCGGTCCAAACGCTATTCTCCCAAAGCCTTTTCTTCTAAAACCACGCCCAGGCGGCCGCGGGCTTGGGTCAGGAGCCGCTCGGCTTCGGAGCGGGAAACACCCTTCTTTTCCATGACGATAGCAGCGGGAACGCTGCGGCCGGCCAAATCCAGAAGCTCGGCGGCGCGCTCAATGGAGACGCCGGTGATTTGACGGATGATGCGTCGAGCGCGATCCTCCAGCTTTTGATTGGTCGGCTGGACGTTAACCATCAGGCCGCCGTAGGTATAACCGAGCTTGATCATGACCGCGGTGCTGATCATATTTAAAACCAGTTTGGTGGCGGTGCCGGCTCGCAAACGGGTTGATCCGGCCAGAATCTCGGGTCCGGGAAGGGGCTCGATCGGAAATTCCACGACACGAGACAGTTCGGAATCAGGGGTGCAGCTAATCCCGGAAGTGACTGCGCCGAGGTGGCGGGCATAGGTGAGGGCTCCCACGACATAAGGAGTCCGTCCACTGGCTGAGATGCCGACGACGGCGTCGTTTTGTGAAACACCGGAAGCGGTAAGATCGCGGACTCCGGCTTCCGAATCGTCTTCGGCGCCTTCGACGGACCGGCGCAGAGCGGCATCGCCGCCGGCGATGAGAGCTCGAACCAGGCCGGGAGGGGTGTTGAAAGTGGGTGGGCACTCGGCGGCATCGATAACGCCAAGACGGCCACTGGTTCCCGCTCCAATATAGATAAGGCTGCCGCCACGATCGAGCGCGGCCACGATTCCATCCACGGCTCGTTCAATCCGCGGGATTTCGTGGGCGACGGCTGCGGGAACCAAAGCGTCGGCCGCACTCATCGCCGACAGGATTCCGCCGGTCGGAAGCGAATGGATCGTATGCCATTCAGCCAGCTCATGTTCGGTTAAAAGGTACTCCAACATGTCTTACTTCAGTCCTATTGTACAAGGGCGCACAATGGCGATCTCCGAAGGCACGAGCCGCACCCGAAACCGGCAAACCGACCATGTTCGTACTGGTACTCAAGCGACTACGGTACTATTGGCGGAGCTCTTGTAAGCCATTTATTCACATATCGATACAAACCGCCGACTTCCTTTCGGGGAGGAATCGAAAAGAAAAGTAACGGGGAGCAAAAGGACTAGATTTGTGCTTGACAGCTAGAACGAAAGGCCCGTATACTGTGAAAGTACCGTAGCATAGGGCCAGGGATCGCTGGCGCTACGGGAAAACTTTGAGTCGGAGGCTAGTTAAAATGAAAAGTAAATTTTATGGTTTGTTTGCTGTAGCGGCATTGGCGGCCGCAACAGCGTCAACCGCCAGCGCGTCTGTTTTGTGCGCGGGTATTTCAGACGTTACGACGATCGCAGGCCTGGGAGGGTGCACGGTCGCCGGAAGCAGCATGTTGTTCAGTAACTTCTCAGTCAGTGCCAGTGCCGGGTTTACCAGTGCGCAGGTCGGACTTGCCCCGGTCGGGCAGGGTACGACAACCATTGGCCCGGACGTTGATCTGGCGTTCCAGATCGGCGGTTTGCAGGGCACTGGCGTGGCGGCGGCGTTGGGCGACGTCGAGTTGCTCTACACCGTACAGGGTGGAATGTCTGGTGTCGACATTACTCTCCAGGCGAGCCCTGTGACAACCGGCGGTATCGTGACAGTCACAGAAGTGGCATGCAACCAGGCTTTCGTCGCTGGTGTCTGCGGTGGAACTACGCTCGCGAACTATACAGTGATTTCGAGCGGCAACGCTGTAAGCAACCAGGAGTTCTTTATCCCGTCGTATTTCGGCGAGGTTTGGATCAAAAAAGACATCTCCTACGATGGCGCGACGACGAGCGAGCTGGTGAACAGCCAGATCTCCGTTCCCGAGCCGATGACGTTCTCTTTGATGGGCGCGGGCCTTCTGGGCCTCGGCCTCCTGGGCCGCCGCCTCCGGAAGTAACAAGTTAGCTCAATTTTTCCTTCGACTTGTGGCCGGGCTGGAGTGAACCTCCAGTCCGGCTTTACTTGTTTGTGCAGGCAGATTGGATGCATTGCACAAGGGTCGGGCTTTCCCACGTCGGGCGCTCAAGGTTCTCTTGGGGTTTCTAGGGGGAGGGTCGGGCGTGCGCGGCCCAGACATCTCTTGAAATGCGGGCAGGATGTAACTGAGCGGCACAACTGGAGCGTGCCGCCCCGTGCCGCTTAGGCGCTGAAAGAACTGCCGCAGCCGCAGGTGGACTTCACATTCGGATTATTGAACTTGAAGCCGGCGCCTTCCATAGACTCGACGTAATCGACCTCGGCGCCGTCCAGGTAGAGCATGCTAGCCTGATCGATAAACACCTTCAAGTCGCCGAACGCGTACGTCTTATCCAAGAACCCAGGACTGTTTTCGAAGGCCATGGAGTAGCTAAAGCCGGAGCATCCGCCACCCACCACTGAAATTCTAAGCCCGGCGGGCTTGGGCTCCTGGGTGGACAGAATCTCCCTAACCTTACCAACCGCCGTCTCTGTGAGTTGAACCATAATCGAGTACCCCCGCCAATAGATAGATGAAAGCGCCGACCGAACCGATTCAGACGTGGCCGAGCGAGCCCATTCCTCACGTCTATTGTACCCGATCTGCTATCGTGAGGGAAACGCACTGAAACCCTGTCGTGATAGGCTGCGTCGGAAAGATAGCTATGAGCGGCCTCAGCGACGTACTTCAATATCCGGCAACGGGAGTCCGGAACAGAGCTCTCCCTTCTTCGTTGGGGTCGAACAGAACTCGCGTGGACCACAAGAACAGCGACGAGGCAGCCCTTGTCAAGCGCGTCCAGGC
>Ga0070733_10000695_pt1 | contig 26507 bp, 34 predicted proteins | sample Coa_R1_9_FD_66450 | JGI IMG/M metagenome (GOLD analysis project Ga0070733, IMG submission 66450) | Surface soil microbial communities from Centralia Pennsylvania, which are recovering from an underground coalmine fire - Coalmine... | ecosystem: Environmental > Terrestrial > Soil > Unclassified ...
CTGCAGCGTCCCCGTGACCAGGGAGCCGGGTCTCTTGCTGATCCGCCGTGACGCGGTGGCCGGGGTGGTCGTATGAACGGTCAGGTCACCACCTATCAGGTCTTCGTGACCGACACCGCTGCCGGCCACGAGATCCCGATCGGCCCCCGTGTCGACGTGAAAGATGCGCTGAACGGGTTGGTCGAGCAGACCAACCTTGCCATCATGCGCGGTCGTTTGAAGGGTTGGAAAGACGCTCACATCGTCACCGTCGACCCGTCCGACGGACGCCGGGTGGTCTCATGAACCTATTCAACCTGAAGTTCTTCATCAAAGTTGCCCCAAGGAGAAGCGCCATGAAAGCTGAACTCGAAGCTCAGATCACGGAGCTGCAGGCCAAGCGTGATCAGGTCCAGCAGCAGCTCACTCAAGAGCTGACCGAGATCGACGCTGAGCTGAACGTCGCGGTCGGCAAGATCAACAAGTTGATGGCGGAGATCCCCGTTGAATTTCACAACCTGACGCAGGACGTCTTCGATAAGCTGAAGGAATTCTTCAATTAAGGTCCCTGCCCTTTCACCTTCAGGAGTTTGCGATGGCGTTCCAAGAATACCCCAAGGCCATGAGTCACCCGAAGTACCAGGCGGCCGTGCTCTCTCGTGATACGATCGACCCCGTTACTCACCAGACGATCAAGGCAGCCCCCGGCCAACCGGCGAAGTTTCCTCCGGTCTACGTGAATAACAAGGACCAAGAGGCTGACTACGCCTCAAAGGGCTACGTGCCAAACGGTGTGTCGGATCCAGACGCCTACCTGTCATCGATCATGGGTGCGGACAAGCCCACTCACCATACTCACGTCGAGTTCCCGCGCTGGCTCTACACGCGCGATGACGACGAGGGCGACATGGTTATCCTGGCCGAGTCCGGCGAGCACGTGAAGGTGCGCTCGCTCTTGGTCAAGGACGAGGTCGCGCAGGGCAAGCTCATCGGCGCGTGGTACGCAAACCCCGGTGAGGCTGCCAACGCGTCTGAAGACGGCGACGACGACGAGCCCTCGGGTGATGCGTCGGTTGACGAAGGGACGGAGCAGACCGCCGCGACGGGTCGAGGTAGCAAGCGGAAGTAATCACGGGAGCAGGTCATGTCAACGGCGCTTCAGCTCATCACCGCTGCGTATCAAATGATCGGCTACCTGGGCGCGAACGAGACGCTGACGGCTGCTGACTCAGCGCTCGGCCTTCAGCAGCTGAACATGATGCTCGATTCGTGGTCGAACGAGTCGCTGACGTGCTTCGCGATCACCGAACAGAACTTTCCGTTGGTTGTTGGAAAGAGCTCGTACTCAATCGGCACCAGCGGTGGCGCGGACATTACTCAGCAGCGGCCGATCCGGATCATGGAAGGGCCGGGGGCTGCGTACCTGCAGGACTTTAACCAGAACAACTACCGGGTAGACGTGGTTACGCGTGAGCAGTGGAACCAGATCGCGAACCGGGGCCCGACGACGACGTCAGACATCCCTGACACGCTGTTCTATGACCCTCAGTTCCCGTTGGGGATCATCAACCTCTGGCCCACGCCGATCATCGGGTACACGCTCTTCTTTGATTCGTATGCTCAGTTCGGCGATATGGCCAACCTGGTGCAGCAGTTTGCCCTCCCGCCCGGTTACGAGCTGGTGATCGAGTCTAACCTGGCGGTGCTGCTCGGGCCGTTCTGCAAGAACGCCCTGGTTTCCCAAGATGTGAAGGATATCGCGAGGTGGTCGAAGGCTAACGTGAAGCGCACGAACAAGCGGACGAACGTGGCTCAGTTTGACAAGGAGATCACGAAGAGCGGGCAGCCTAACTTCAACATCTACTCAGGGCGCTATCAATAATGTTTGGCCTCGGTCTCGTCAGCTCGCTCGATCCGTTGGATTGGTTAATCATGTTTGGAGCGTACCATGAAAAAGCAAAGTCCCATGAAGATGCGCCAAGCGCCGAAGAACGACAGCAAGGCGTCTATGAACAAGTCCACGCGTCGCCCGAAGTCGGCCATGGAGCGGTACGCGGACCAGCGCAACGCGAGCTTGAAGGCCACGTTGGTCCCGACGATCATGGAGCACGACCCGCAGTCTGACCTCTATCACCTTCAGAAGGCCGCTGAGATTCAGAGCGACAAGCCGCGCCATCGCGCCGCCAAGGCGCACGGCAAGAAGAAGCTGAAGGACCTTCAAAAGGTTTTGGGGTAGTTCATGGCAAAGACCCCGTTTCTCGGTGGCACGTACGTCGGGCGCTCCCGAGAGCTGGCCTACAACCGGTGCGTCAACCTCTATCCTGAGCTCGTTGAGACGAAGGAGGGAAAGGACGTTGGTGCGCTTTACAACTGCCCCGGCCTCTCGCTGCTGGCTACGGTCGGATCCGGCCCGATCCGCCAGGCGTACCTGGCCTCGAACGGGGTGCTGTACATCGTCTCCGGTCCGGCGGTCTACCAGGTAAGCAGCTCGTGGCAAGCGACGGTGATCGGCGCGGTAACCTCGCTGACCGGCTACGCGAAGCTGGTGGACAACGGTACCCAGCTGCTGATCGTCGACGGTGTAGGAGCCTGGTGCTACGTCTTCGCTACCGCCGCTTACACCCAGGTGCTGCCGGGCACGCTTGGGATCACCCCTACCTCGCTCTCGTATCAGGACGGGTTTGGGGTGGTGAACGACGCCGGCACTAACCAGTGGTGGCAGTCGGACCTGAACGATTTTACCACCTGGTCCGCGCTGAACTTCTCCTCAGCTGATTCCACCCCTGATCAGATCGTCACGATGTTTGATATCCACCGTGAGGTTTGGCTCTTTAAGCAAACGGTGACTGAGGTGTGGGTCAACGCGGGTCTGCCAGGGTTCGCTTTTCAGCGTCTGCAAGGCGTTCAGATGCCCGAGGGTTGCGTCGCGCCTAGCTCGATCGCCCGCATGGGTGACACGATCGTCTGGCTGGGTCAAGACGAGCAGGGTCAGGGCGTGGTGTACCAGTCGAACGGGTACAGCGCGATGCCCATCTCGACCTTTTCAATCAATATCGCGATCCAGAGCTTCAGCACGATCAGCGACGCGATCGGCTACGTGTACCAGGACACGGGCCACGTCTTCTACGTGTTGACCTTCCCGACCGGTAACATGACCTTTTGCTTTGATGGGGTGACCCGTCTCTGGCACGAGCGCGCGGCGTTTAGCAACGGGCTCTTTAGTCGGCATCAAAGCAACTGTCACGCTTCGGCTTACGGGGTTCACGTGGTGGGGGACTTCCAGAACGGCAACCTGTATTCATTGAGCACCAACGTCTTCACCGATAACGGTGCGCCGCGGAAGTGGCTCCGCAGCTGGCGAGCCCTCCCGCCGGACCAGCAGTCGTTTGACCCGTTGCGTTACGACAACCTGCAGATCGATTGTCAGACCGGGATCGGGATCACCCCCGATACCAACCCGCAGTTCATGCTGCGCTACTCGGATGACGGTGGTTACAACTGGTCGAACGAGGAGTGGACCGACGGTAACCAGCAGGGCGCAACCGGCGCGCGGGTGCTGTTCCGCCGCATGGGGTCATCGAAGCGCGGCGGCGGGATGGATCGGATCTTTGAACTCTCTGGCGTCGACCCGGTGCCACAGTGCCTGATCGGGGCCGATCTTGACGTGAGTCCGGCATGACTGCCAACTACGGTGGCCCCAGGTACACCATCCCGCCGTTGCTGGGGTTGCCGAACCTGTTTACGCCGGAGTGGTACAAGGCCATCGTGCTGATCGCGCAGAACAGCGCGGGGTCGGTGGTCAACGCAGTCGCGCCTCCCGTGGCGCTAGGGTTTGACGACGCCAACGAGTCGGAGCCGGTGATCGTTCCCGGCCCACCTGGCCCGATGGGTTTTACTGGTCCGATCGGCCCTCCTGGCGCGACGGGACCGGTGCTCGTGCTAGACGTTCCCGAGCCCGACGAGCCGCTCGTCAGACCTGGGTTGGTCGTGCCCGGAGGGTGGTACGACGAGAAGGGCAGCGGCGGCACGTACGGGTTCGCGGCGGGGGTTGACTTTACCGGCGGTACCACGACCAGCCTGACCCTCTCGCAGGGCTACGGTTCCGCGGCGAACCTGATCGTGGCCTTTGACGCGGGTTGGCAGGGGGCGGACCAGTTCTCGCTGAGTGGTCGGACGCTGACCTTTACCTCAGCGATCCCGTCGGGCATCCAGAAGGTGTATGTGAAGGGCTTTATCATGCCCCAGTAAGGAGGTTTCATGGCTTCGAACAAGGTAGATCGGTTTGGCCCCGTGGCGTTGACGACGTCCGCCAACAACCTCCTGAGCCCGCCTACGCTCTCAGGTGGCGCGGGCCTGCGCGGGGTGACGGCTAACACCTACGTCACCATCCGTCACATGAGGGTGGTGAACAAATCGAACGCGGCGGCCACGGTGTCGCTCTTCCTGGGTGCGTCGGGTGGCTCGGTGGCCGGTACCGAGGTGGCGTTCAACAGCACCAGCATCCCCGCCAACGGGAACGCTGGGAACTACGTGGATTGGTACGGACTGCTGCGGCTGGACGTCGGGGATTACCTGACGGGGTTGGCTTCAGCGAACACCTCGCTGACCTGGGAAGCTGAGGGCGAGGTTGGGGTAGCATAACGGTGAGCAAAAGATCATGAAAAACTTTCTGAGGCTGGGCGAGGGTGTTGACATCGTGCCGCTCCTCTTGGCGGTTCAGCAAAAGCCGTATCTTTGGGATCAGTACAAGTTGAGGACCACGCACGCTCGCACCCCGCACGCCGAGGTGAGCGACATCTGGTTGCGGTTCAACGACCTGAAGCCGTTTGAGGGCCGCGACCCGACTGAGGCCCGTGACGAGTTTCTTGACCAGCACGAATCCGTCTGCTACCCCGCTTGGGACGAACTGCCCGAAGCTCAGCTGATCGTTCATTCGCTCAATGCCAAGGTGAAGGGGTTCAGGATCGGCCGCGTGCTGCTGACGAAGCTCGCTCCCGGCAAGAGGATCTACCGCCACACTGACACGGGTGACCACGCGGCCTATTACGAGCGGTTCCACGTGGTGCTCCAGTCCTCGCCCGGCTGCCTCTTCAACGCAGGTGACGAGACCATCTGCATGCGGACCGGCGAGGTCTGGTGGTTCCAGAACCAGGCCGAGCACGAGGTGATCAACAACGGTACCGATGACCGGATCCACCTGATCGTGGACATTCACACCAACCGGGGGCGGCCGTGATCACCTATCAGGTCGAGCGCTTCGCTGACACCTATGAGGAGGCGCTGCCGCTCCTGTGCGCTCACTGGGAGGAGGTAGGCGTGAACAAAGAGGCCGTGCCCTTTGACCCCGACGTCAAGGGGTACCTGGAGCTCGAGCAGCTTGGCATGTTTCACGTGGTGACGGCCCGTGAGCGCGGTCGGCTCGTCGGGTACCACGCGAGCTTGGTGAAGACCCACCTGCATTACAACTCCACGCTGGTGGCTTTTACCGACATCTACTACCTGGACCCCGTCCAGCGGGCGAAACCGAGGGCTGCGCTGAGGCTCTTTCAGGCAACGGAAAAGACTTTGAGGCAACGGGGGGTTCGGCTTATAATCTCTACTACGAAGATCCACCTTGACAAGAGCAAGTTGTTCTCTTATCTGGGCTATCAGGAAACGGATCGCGTCTTTATGAAGGTTCTCGAGGAGTAATCACCATGATTCGTTCCGTAGGCGGTGTTCCTCTCCGGCTCGGGGCTCTGACCGCGCTGTGGGCCCCGATCATTGGCGGGGCGATCGCAGCTACCGGAGCGATCGGCAGCTCGGTCATCGGCTCGAACGCGTCATCGAGCGCGGCGAGCGCTCAACAGGCGGCGGCAAACCAGGCTGACCAGACCCAGCTGGCAATGTTTGATAAGACTCAGCAAAACCTTCAGCCGTACATGACGGCCGGGACCAACGCGCTCAGCGCGTTGCAGGGCTTCCTCGGGATCGGCGGTCAGACGTTCGGGAACCAAACGGGTGCTGGCGCACAAAACTTCACGTTCAACCCCTCTCAGGATCCCGAGTATCAGTTCATGCTGAACCAGGGTCTGGGCGCGATCACGAACCAGGCCTCAGCGCTCGGTGGCGTGAACTCCGGGGCGACGCTGCAGGCGCTATCGAACTACGGCCAGCAGTCGGCACAGAGCGCGTACCAGACGGAGTTTAACAACTGGAACACGCAGCTGAACAACATCTTCAGCCGTCTCACCGGTGTGACCCAGCTCGGTCAGACCTCCGCGGCAGGGGTGGGGAACGCGGCGCTCACGACGGGCCAGGGAATCGCCAGCAACCAGATCGGCGCGGGCAACGCCCAGGCGGCCGGGATCGTGGGCAGTGCCAACGCGCTCTCGGGTGGTGTGCAATCGTTCTTCGACAGCCCCGCGTTCCTTAGCGCGATCTCAGCGACGGGGAACAACGGTGGTTATTCCAGCGCTTTGAGCACCAGCACACCTCAAGATCTTATCGCAGGTTACACGGGGTAACGTCATGGCCGGTATCGATGCTAGCATCCCGCTCTCGTTTCAATTTCCGAAGCTGCCCACGGCTCAGGACGTCCAAGCCTATCAGCAAATGCAGTATCGGAACCAGCTGGCTCAGCTGCAGGTGGGCCAAGCTCAGGAGCAGGCTCAGGAACAGAACGCGCTGAAGGGGGTCCTGAGCGCGCCAGGAGCTATTGACCCGAGCACCGGGCTTCCGACGCCCGCAACCGTGGGTAAGGTGACCCAAGCGAGCCCGGAGGTAGGGCTGAAGCTGCAGAACAGCCTGGCAGAGCTTCAGAAGACGAAGACTGACGCGCTTACCAACCTCATGCACCAACGGTTGCTGCAGCTGAACATCAACGATAACCAGGCCGACAAGCTCACGGACATCGCGACCCAGGCCCAGGTGCGGTATGACACGTTGGTGAAGCAGGGCACGAACCCGCAAGAGGCCCAGAAGATCGTCAGCGACGAGCGGAACAACGCCATTGACGACGCGGTGAAAGGTGGCACGCTCCTGCCTGAGCAGGGTCGCACGCTGCGGATCCCGTTTGACCCGAACGTCAACCGGGCGTTCATCGCAGGTTCGAAGCAGTACAAAACCATCCTTCAGGAGCAGCACCAGGCTGAGCAAGATAGGCTCGCTCAGGATCGCGAGAACCGGATCGCCGACGCCGAGACCGCCCGAGCCGACGCGGCGAAGGAAACGCCGTTCATGAAAGAGGCGGCCGAGACCTATGGCAAGGATACCCCCGAGTACAGGAAAGCGATCGCGGATCACCTGAAGAAGGAAACGGCAGGTACCGGTACCAGCGGCCCCATGGGGTCGCGTGAGGCTGTGTACGTGAACCGCGCCCTCTCGTCGGCAGGGCTGGCGGTGCGAGACATCTCAAACATCGCACGCGGTCCGGTGAGCCAAAGCTCCGGGATCTTCGGTGGTCGTGGCCAAGGCCCCTCGTTGCTTGATGCGACGAAGGAGCAACTGGCGAACAAGGTCACCTCTCAAGAGGCGCAGACGTACAACGTGAAGATCGCGGGCCTGCAACGGAACCTGGCCACGCTCGAGTCTCAAGGCTTGGCCCCGAGCGGCTCGTTGACGCACCAGATGGACGCGATCGTTTTCAAGGAAGGTGACACGAACCTGACGAAAGCGTACAAGCTAGCTGAGGCCCGGCAGATCGTGGAAGGTGCTATGGACGTGGTGACGAGTAATGACCGTGCCCCGCAGAGTGCCAAGGACCTGGCCGAGAAGATCGTCGGCAACGTGAAGAAGTCCGTCCCGTTCACGGTCGAGGACCTAGACAACTTCAGCAACTCGGGGAAGCCGAATGCAAAAATTGGAGATTTTATCGAAAAGGCTCCGAAAGGTGCTCAAGGTGGCGGAGTAGTTCCGACCGGCCTCCCCTCAGGATCGAAGAAGATCGGCCGTACTCCGGGTGGTAAAGATGTGTGGCAAGATCCGAATGGTAAGCGTTACGTGGAGAGTTAAATGGCCTTTCAAGTGTATGAAGGCGACGTGATTCCAGACGACAGCTCTCAGCTGGGGAACCCTGACGCCTTCAAAAAGGCTTATCGATCGGCCGCTGAGCGAGCAGGAAAAGAACTAGGGATTGATCCAAATGTGATCTTGGGGCAGTGGGGTGAGGAAACTAATTGGGGGAAGTCCATTATCCCAGGCACGAATAATCTTGGTAATATCAAAGGCTATGGAACGAAAGCTAAAGATAATCAAACGGGTACTACGGATTCTTATCGTAACTACAGATCTGCTAATGATTTTGCTGATGATTACGTCAAGCTGATTAAGAACAAATATCCGAGTGCTTTAAACGCCGGAAATGATGCAGCAAAGTTTGCTAGCGCGTTGAAGACAGGTGGTTATGCTGAGGATAAGCAATATGTGACGAAGGTAGTTGCAGCGTCAACTGCTGCTGCCCCAAAATTCATAACATACTCAGGTGATGTTGTTACGGATGACCAACAGCAACCGTCGCAGCAACCGGCTTCCTCGGTGGCCCCGCAACCGACCCAAGCTCAGGAGGACCTCCGTGGCCTGGGCCTCGGTGCCCGCGCCACGGTCGCGGGCGCGCTGAGCCCGCTGACGAGCCTCGGTGACCTGCTGAACACCGGTATCAACTACGGGATCAAAGGAGTCAACGCGCTTGGGGCCCACGTACCTGAGCTCCAGCTGCCGAGCCAGGTGACCCAGAACGCGTTGACCTCGATCGGGCTCCCGCAGCCGGAGACCCCGACCGAGCGCGTGCTTAGTGACGTTCAGAGCGGCGCGGCGGGAGCGCTAACCGGAGGCCTGGCGGCAAGCAGCGCGGCCGAGGTAGCTGCGAGCCCTGCCGTGAAGAATGCACTGACGCAGCTCGGCTCTCACCTGACCGCTCAGACGGCTTCAGGCGCGGCTGGGGCGGCTTCGGCTGGGGTGACTCGCGAGCTCGGTGGGGGTCCGTTGGCGCAGTTCGTAGCAGGGTTCGCGGGCGGCGCGCTGCCGGCCACGCTCACGGGTTTTACCCAATCGACCGACCGGGCAACCCGCAACGCGGGGGTGCTGCTGAAGAAGGCGCTGGCTGACAACTCCCCCGAGGACTGGAACAACGCTCGAAACCTGTTGACCGAGAGCCAGCGTCAGGGCGTTCCGCTCGTCGGGCCGGAGGCATTCCGTCAGGGTTCGAAGGTTCAGGAACTTGCTAGCCAGGTCTTCGCTTCGCCGCAGGGCGAGCAGGCCGTAGACGCAGCGCTTCGCGACCGGAACGCTCAGGTCGAGGCCACCGCCCGTCAGCAGGTCGGCAAGGTTGGCCAGAACGTCGGAGCCCAGGGAGCCGCGGACCAGGCCCAGGAAGCGGCGGAGAAGGTCGTCAAGAACGCTCAGGAGTACCGCACCGAGGCGGCAGGGCCGTACTATCAGGGGCAGCGCGCGAGCGATCAGGAAGCGGTCAAGCTCAGCGATCAGCTTGACACGCTCCCTGGAAAGATCGTGGACCTGACGAAGAGCGCAAACAGTGCTACCCAGGTAGCCGGGAAGCTTCACGCGTTCGTGAACGACCAGATCAACCGCATGAACCAATCGATCATGAAGGGCTGGTACAACAAGGATGGCAAGCTGGCGGTGACGGACATTCGCGCCCGCCAGGCGGCCCGGTTCGAGGGCACCGCGGATCAGGCGAAGGGTGGGGTGTACGAGGCGATCAACCGGGCGAAGCAGTTACGGGCCCAGCTTGACGCCTCGCAGCGCCAGCTTGACCAAGCAGCGGACCAGTTGGCTCAGAAGAACCTGCCGGCGATCCAGGGCAAGGTCAACTCGTTCCTCAGCAACCTTGATCAGGACATCCGGCTGGCGGGGTACACCCAAGAAGGTAAAATCCTGCGCCAGTACCGTGATGAGCTGGCCCCTGGGGGCAAGCCCCTGGTGCTGCCGTCTCAGCTCGAGAGCGTGTACAAGGCGAACCGCAACAAGGTTTCGTTGAACCTGAACCCCACCGCGGAAGAAAAGACCACGGCAGGGGTGCTGAAGAACCACGTCAAGCAGCTCGACGGGCTCATCAAGGACGTTTCACCCTCGATCGCAGCCGGTCGTCAGGTTTACGAACAAATTAGCCGTGAGGTCGTTGACCCGTTGCTCAAGAGCCCGGTGGGACGGATCGCGGGGCGCGGCGCTGACGCCCAGAAGGAATCAATCGCTTCGCGTGCGTTCGGTGAGCTCTCGAGCAAGAATGCGACGCCGGAACGGATCAGCTTCCTGGCTGATCAGCTGGGTCAGGTGGATAAGACGGCGTTCCCGAACTTGGTCCGATCGTACCTAGAGCAGAAGCTGAACGGCGCGCTAAAGACCCAGCGGAGCGGCACGCTGCCGAGCGCCGGGGTCAACTTGCGCGACGCGCTCGAGGGTACCCCGCAGGAACGGACGAACCTTCGTACCATGATTCAGAAGGTTGCGGAGGCGCAGGGCCAAGACCCGACGGCAACTTACGAGGGCTTCGGCCGCTTCCTCGACGTCCTCGACGCGACCGGACGGCTCGGAGCGGTCAAGAAGCCTGCTGTGGACGTCGCGGGTCAAGCGGGGCGCATGGCCGTGGATGCGGCGCTCGAGCTGAAGAGCGCCGGAGCGAAGACGGTGCTAAACTTCATGCGAGACTTCACCCGTCGGAAGGCCTATGCCAAGCTCGCTCAGGTGATGACGAGCCCGACGGCGGTTGATGACATGAGGGAGCTGGCTAACCTGAAGCCTGACGACCCGAAGAAGTATCAGCTCGCTGCAGCGGTGATCCGGTCCGCGCAGCAAGCTTCGAAACCATCTTATCCGGATGACGGAGAGTGAGATGGCTAGCCTCAAACCGAAGAAGCTGAAGGTTCCGAAGCAGCAGAAAGCAAAGTCGGCCAAGGTCCTGGCAGCGGCGCAGCGTGGCGGCTTGGCGAAGGGATCGCTCACCGCGGACCTGAAGCAGGTACGTAAGGAAGCGAAGCCGCGCGCCGGTCGACCGCTCCCTAAGTTTAACTCGTGAGGTTTGCCATGCCGCTCGCCAAGGGTAAGTCGAAGAAGACCATCTCGAAGAACATCTCCGAGTTTCACACCGGCAAGACCTACGCGGCCACGGAGAAAAAGTTTGGGAAGGCCAAAGCTAACAAGCAGGCCGTCGCCGTGGCGCTGAGCCAGGCCCGTAGATCGGGCGCGAAGATCCAGAAGCAGGGGAAGAAACGATGAAACAGGGCTTCTTTAAGCGGCTCACCTCCTGCGGCCGGTGCGGGCGCGAGGTGTGCAACTGCTATTTGGAGGACTAGGTGAAGGTTCTCATCATCGATCCGGACTGCATGGGACTCGACCTGGCTTACCGCGCTGCGGAAGCCGGGCACGAGGTGCAGTGGTGGCAGAAGCCAGGCGAGGGCGGGCAGCAGCCCCGCGACGGCGAGGGCTTCCCTGGCCTCGTAAAGGTCAAAGACTGGCCGAAAGCCATGCTTTGGGTCGGGAAGACCGGGCTCGTGGTGAACATGTTCAACGATCGTGAGGTCACGGCGAAGCTTGACAAGTGGCGGCCGCTCAGCTGGCGGATCTTCGGCCCGAGCGTTAAGAGCATGGCGTTGGAGCACAACCGTGGCCTCGGCATGAAGCTCTTTGAGAAGTTTGGCTTCGAGGTCCCGGAGTATCAGACCTTTGCCACGCTCGACGAGTGTCTCAAGTACGCGTGGAAGTGTCAGGATCCCATGGTCCTGAAACCCATGGGCGACGAAGAGGATAAGAGCCTGACCTACGTCGCGCACGACCCGGCGGACCTGGTGTCGTTTCTCGAGGCGCTCAAGGCTCGCGGAGCTAAGGTCAAGGGCCAGCTGATGCTTCAGCAGAAGGTTGACCTGCTGATGGAGCTTGGGGTCTCGGCCTGGCTCGGGCCCAACGGGTTCTCAGCGGCCCACAACGTCAGCGTCGAGTACAAGAAGCTGATGAACGAGAACTACGGGCCCTCGACCGGTGAGATGGGTGACCTGACGAAATACTACACAGACACGGCTGAGAGCGTCCTGTCTGACCACCTGCTCAGGTTCGAGGATATGTTGGTCGAGATGGGGCATGTAGGTGATTTTGCGATCGGCGGTGCGGTGACGAAGCAGGGCAAGTATGTGCCGTTCGAGGTCTCGGCCCGGTTCGGCTACCCTGAGATCTTCGCCTTCCTCCACTGTCACCGGTGCGACCCGATCGAGTGGATGAACGATGTCGTGGATGGTCATGACAGCCTCGAAGTTGACGAGCGGCCTGCGATCTGCCTGGTCATGGCGAAGCCGCCCTACCCAGCCCCGACGAAGGATCACACCGAGGCCGTGGGTTCGGTGATCACCGGGATCGAGGAGGTGTGGGAGTACGTCTCACCCGCCGCGATGATGATCGAGGAGGGCCCGTGCTGGCGGAGCGGGAAGATTGTCAAAGAACCGGTCTATAAGACCTCGGGTCCGTACGTCTGCACGGTCACGGCGCAGGGTTCTGACGTCCACGACGCGATCGCCGAGGCTTACGCGGTCGCGGACCGGATCAAGTACCAGGACCGGATCTTGCGCACAGACATCGGCAGGGACCTCGAGAAGCTCATCCCCAAGGCCAAGGCCCTGGGGTTCAAAGAGCTGCCTGACTTTTAAGGAGCGTGTCATGAAATCACTGCTAACCCTCGCCATCCTCTGGTTCGCCGCCGCGTGCCTGTCCCCCGCTCACGCTCAGATGGACGTCGCTAACGTTCAGGCGTCGCTCTTCCCCCTGGCCGCTCAAACTGCCACTACGCTGACCTCAAACGATCAACAAAATGCCAGCTGGAAAGGCTTGCATGTCATCGTCAACGTTACCTCATACACGTCAGGTACCTACACGCCTCATATCCAAGGCGAGGATGAGTACGGCAACTATTATGACATCTTGGTAGGGCCTGCGATCTCCGCTACGGGCATTACGGTGCTAAAGGTCTACCCAGGTATCGCTACCTTAGCAAACGGCGCAGCCTCTGATCTGCTACCCGCCGTCTGGCGTGTACAGCTGGTAGGAGCCACCACCCCAAGTATGACCATCTCAGTTGACGCTAACCTGGAGCGTTAAGATGAAAAAATTCCTCGCTCTGCTTGTTCTACTGCCAGCCCTAGCGCTGGCGCAGGTGAATAACTACAACATCTTGACCACTACGAGCGCTGTCACACAGGGCTTCCTGGATAATTCCACGCTCGTTGCCACGGATGCTTTTGCTAAGCAGTCGGTCCTTGCCGCCAGCGCTACGATCCCGATCGCCAACCTGACTGGCGGGACGTACAACTTCGCCACGGCAGGCACAGGTGCGCAGATCGTAGTGATCACCTCTGGTGGGTCGATCTCGGGGGTGCTCACGATCGCGGCCGGCGGCTCGGGCTATCAGGTCGGCGACTGTCTGGTGATGGTGGGCGGCAACGGCGACGCCATCATGCGCGTCACATCGGTGTCGAGCGGTGTGATCACGGGAGTTGCGGTGGTCTACGGCGGCACGGGCTATGTCGGCAGTCTGCAGCTCACTGGCATGGCGCTGCCGCCTGGGAGCCGCACGGGCGCGCTAAGCGGTACGCTGACCAGCAACGCGTTAATCATCATCCCGGCGGGAACGTATCTCCAGGGCGGTCGTCGCATTGGCTTCCAGAACAACACCACGGGGGCTTTTACCATCACCGTCAAGCTTAGCAACGGCGCGGGCGGTTCGACCGGTACCGGTGTTGTGCTCCCACAGGGCTCTACCAACAACACCTCTGTGATTCTTTACACGGATGGTGTGAACGATGTCTGGTCAGAGGTCAACGCGTTCCCGAACGGCGTTACCTGTTCAGGGTCGCCTACCACCAGTTTTGCTACTTCAAACGGTATTGTGACTCACTGCTAAAAAGAGATAACTACCATGACCTTTAACCTGATGCCTTGGGTTGAACCGCAGTTCAACCAAAACGGGGTCCCGCTCGCCGGGGGCAAGCTTTTCGTCTATAACGCTGGCACCACGACCAAAGCGACGTCATACACTGACAGCACGGGCGCGGTGCCGAACACCAACCCGATCATCCTTGATTCAAACGGTCAGTGCTCGTGCTGGCTGAGCCCCGCCCAGAACTACAAGTTCATCCTCTCGCCGTCGACCGACAGCGATCCGCCGACCAACCCGTTCTGGACCAAGGATAACGTGTCAGTTCCCACGAACTTCGCGGCCGGGAACATGACGGATGAGAAGGGGTTGGGTGGAAACTACGGGTTTGTGGCAGGGGCTGACTTTACCGCAGGGGTTAGTACCAGCTTGACGCTCTCGCAGAATTATGGGTCAGCGAACAACCTCTGGATCGCGTTTGACGGTGACGAGCAGGGCGCTGACACCTTCTCACTCGGCGGGGCCAACAACGAAACATTGACCTTTAACGCTGTGATCCCCCTGGGGACGAACAAGGTCTACGTCAAGGGTGGCACCGCGCTAACGATCGGCACGCCCGGCAACGGCGCGGTTACCGACGCTTCGGTGGCGGCTGGCTCGGCGCTCGCGAACCGGCTGAACTACCTGATGACCGTTCGCGACCCTCGCTTCGGGGCTACCGGCAACGGCACGACCAACGATCAACCCGCGTTCTTGCTGACGAACGGCGTGTCGGATGACATCCTGGTTCCGCCGGGCACCTACCTGATCAGCTCGAACCTGACGCTGAGCAACCGGTTCATCTTCCAGCCTGGGGCGGTGCTGAAGATCGCCGCCGGAGCCACCGTCACCTTTAACAACGGGATTGAAGCCGGGGTCTTCCAGATCTTCAACTGTTTGCCGGTCTCTGGCCCGAACGCGGCGGGCCTAGTAGTGTTTAACCTCCGGTTCCAGGAGAAGGGTTACCCCGAGTGGTGGGGCGCCGTCACAAATAGCTCATCTACGGATTGCCTGCCATCGATCAATGCCTGCATCGTCGCATGCCCGATCACCGAATTGCAGCAGGCTGATTATTACGTCTCTGGGCCGGTGCAACTCACGACGCCATATCGGAGCATCCAGGGTCCTCTGGCATCGCCTACGCTTCAGCAGACCGGAGCAACGGCGCGGATCATTGTCACGACAGGCACGACAGACGTTCTCTTTTGCGGTCTCGCAAGCAATCCAGGAAGCGTCAATAGCTTTCTCGCCAATTCCGCTATCAAGCGCATAGTGCTCACGCGCAGCGCGACGATTGTCCCGCCAGCGGTCGGCCAAGAGATCAATGGCGTAGCCGGTCTGCGCCTGCAATACACACTCTCGGCTATCGTTGAAGATGTCTGCGCCGCCGAAAACTCACTCGGCTTTGTTGAAAATGGTTGCGTCAACACTCAGTTCATTCGGCCTTATTCATTTCGCAGCCTGCAAGGCACAACAACGACCAATGACATCTTTTGGGCGTTTTTTCAGAATGGCAACGCATCTATTGGCGAGGCCGGCGGGAATGCATCGAGCTATTACATCGATCCGAGCGCATCTGTAGGCGGCTCACCCGTTCTCACCAACCCGATCGGCTATCTTCTTAACGATGCACCCGTCGATACATTCCTCATTCGCCCTGCGACTGCCAGTCTAGCGACCGGCATGAACATCACGGGCTCAGGCAGCGAGTTCACCGATCAGGACGTGCATGTGATCGGCGGAATCTTCGACGCCTTCACGACTGCCGGCATCTCGATGAATACGCTTGGGGCCAATGCCGCGGTCAGCATCATCGATTGCTATGCGGCGCCGAGCGGCGCAGCGACATCAGCAAGCGCCTGCTTTCTGTTAAATGCTTGCGATGGCATGGTGAGCCTCACGAATAATCAGGGCGACTGCCAGGCGGGTCCGGCTGCGGCTAGCCTCATGATCTTGGGCTCTTCGGCCGGCGTTGTGGCGAATGGCAACATGCACAACGGTTCGAAGCAGCCGATTGTGATCGAGAACTCGGCCAATATCTCGGTCAACGACATCGTGAACAACGGCCAAGTCGTCGCCGGCACTCAAGCTGCGATCTACCTTACGACCGTCGCGCGCACGGTGATTGACACGGTGGTCAAGGGGGCGGCGGGAGCTTTCCCGCAGGGCATCTGGTGCAATGGAACCTCGGTCGTCTCGACGGAATGCCGCATGTCCAAGGTGGACGCGGGCTGCATTAGCGGTGGCTCGGGCAACAAGCTGCTCTACAACGGCACGCAAATTACATCAGCGGGCGCGTTCGGCGCCAATCTTGCACAGGGGATCATGACGTGAAACGCTTCCTTTCTCTCATCCTGGCGGCCCTGTCCGCCTCCGTCTTCGGAGCCACGCTGGTTCCGGTTCAGTTGCTTAATCCGACCGGTTCGTCGAGCGGTCAAGCGATCGTATCGACTGGCTCGTCGAGCGCGCCAGGCTGGAGCACGTTGGGCTTGAGCGGACTCTCCGCGATCTCGGCCAACTCGCTGGTGGGGAATGCCACAAACTCCAGCGCTAGTCCAACAGCGGTATCGGTGACAGGCTGCAACGGCGCGGCTCAAGCGCTGCAATGGACGAATGGTTCGGGCTTCGGCTGCAATTCGTCCATCGCGACATCCGGCGCCAATGCGAACATCACGTCAATGACCGGCCTGCAGACGCAGGCGATATCCAATAGTTTGACCTCCGGTGTAACGCAGTCCATCAGCTCGACCAGTAACACGGCGACTGGCGCGGCCATTTTGATGACCGGGAACGGCGCCACCACGCCGAGCAAGTACCTGCAGGTGCTCGGTGGCACGTTCAACATCATCAACAGCGCCGGCTCAGCCGACATCCTGTCGCTCACCGACGGTGGCAACCTGTCCGTGGCGGGCTCCCTGGCCGCGCCTGGGAACGACGCGCTGCTCTATAGCAACTCAGCCGGTCAAAGCATCTCTAGCGGCACACAGACGACCCTCACCACTTGGACGAAGAACTTCGACCGGGTCAATGCAAACTTCAATGCCTCGACCGGCACATTCACGGCTCCAGCAACGGATTATTACCAGGTATCCGCTCAACTTTGTTTTGCCTCGCACGTCGGCGTTGTGAATGCCCAATATTCTGTGGCTTTCGTGGTGGGCGGTTCCAATGTCTATGTGGGCTCGTTTTACCAAGAATCGACATCCACAGATGCGGTCTGTGTGCCGGCCTCATCGATCGTGACCATGACTTCCGGGCAGACGCTCGTGATCCAGGCGTTTCAAAATACCGGCGGTTCGGTCTCAATGGCTACCAGCGGTACGGTGAGCTATCTGTCAATTAACCGCATCCCATAACACAAGCTCAAAACGGGGAAGAAATGGACTGGGACAAGTGGAAAGCAGGGTTAGCGTGGGTTGGGACGATCGTCGGAGGGTTGACCCTCTCGAAGCTCGTGTTGATCGTTACGTTGGTTTACACGAGCATGCAAGCTTACGTGTTTTGGCGTGACAAGGTCAGGAAGCCACCACGCCACCGGAGATAAGTGATGATTGCTACCTTCAGCGACGTCTTTGCTCTCGTGGTCGGTACCGAGGGCACGGCCCTAAGCTCCGACCCCTCGGACCCTGGCAACTGGGCCTCGGGCGTCGTGGGCCAGGGCCAGTTCATCGGATCTAAGTTCGGGATCTCGGCCGCCACCTTCCCGGGCGTTGACCTCGTGAACCTGACCTATGGGATGGCCCAGACGCTGGCGAAAACCCGCTACTGGGACCCGTACCAGCTCGACCAGCTCTCGCCGGTGACCGCGTACCCGATCTTCGACGCGGCTTACAACGGGTTTGAGCACCTGACTACCACCATCCAGGGCATCGCGGGCGTGGCTCAGGACGGGGTCATCGGAGCCCAGACGATCGCGGCGCTGCGGAACCTCGCGCCCGCGAAGTTCGCGCTCGCCTTCATGGCAGCCCACCTGAACTACTGGACGAGCTGTGCCAACTGGCCCGCTGACGGGAAGGGTTGGACGCGGCGCGGCGCGACGGTGCTGGCCAACATCTTTCAAAACGTTTAAGGAGGTAGAATGAACCACTGGCAAAAGATCGTGGTGGGTGTAGGCTGCACCGCCGCACTCATCACCATGGACCTGCTGAAGCTCAACGACCCTGAACTCCGCTACGGGCTGATGGGTCTCTTCAGCTTGCTCGTCACCGGCCACGTGGCCGTCAACCTGCCCACGATCAACGTGGGCCACTAGGAGAAGTACGATGAAACGCTTTGCCCAACTTGCCGCTCTGCTCATCGCCGTGTGCCTGGGCGCTTGCAGCACCGCTCAGCAGCAGACCGCCACCCAGCTTCTTACCAAGCTTCAGGCTGACGTCGTGGCTGGTTGTCAGGTGATCCAACCCACCTTGCAGTCGGTGGCAGCGCTCGACCCGTCGATCACGGCGGTCGCGACCGCCAACGGTCTCTTCTGCACGACCGCGAGCTCGGTGACCGTGACCTCGGTCCAAAGCCTCCTGGCGACCGGTATCCCGGCGGTCGACGCGGCGATCAACGCCTCGACGCTGATCCCCGCCGCGAACAAGCCGCTGCTCATTGCTGCGATCGGGATCGGTAAGCTGACGATCCAGAACGCGCTGGCGGCGTTTAACCAGGCGAGCGCTACGACGAGCGCGCCCGTGCCTGCCTCGGCCCCGGCAGCGGCTCCCGTGGGAGCTTCAGCGCCAGCCTCGGGGAGCGCGGCGTGACCTTCGCGCTAACGACCGTGCTCGCGGCGGCCGAGCGTGCCAACGCAGCTTATGTGACCGACCAGGCCGCCTCGCAGGCCGCGTTCGAAGCCCTGGGTCTTCAGTGGCACGGGCTCTACCAGAACAGTGACCATCAGGCGGTGCTGAGCTCCGACGCGTTCGGCCGAACGTATCTCAGCATCTCGGGCACGCGGTTCAGCGACGGAAAGCTCGGTGACATCTTTGACGACCTCGAGACGGGCTGGGTGAACGTGGGCCAGGGGGCTCAGGTCTTGGCAGGCGCATACAGTGGTTGCCGCGAACTCTTTGGTTGGGCTCAAGGTGTGGCCGGGGTCGGCCCGCTCTGCATCGAAGGTCACTCCCTCGGTGGCTGGCGGGCCAGGTACGCGCCGCTCTTCATGGACCCATCCTTGATCGCTCAGCTGCTCACGTTCGAATCGCCGCGGAGCGCCAACGCGTCATACTATGACCGCTTTAAGACGGTCTTCGGCTCGGTCGCGCTCTCGGTGGTGAACGGTCACGACATCTTCGTCGACTGGCCGTGGCTCTCGAACGAGGCACGTCACCCACCCCAGACGTGGTGGCACCTGCTCGAGGACGGCTCGCTCAGCGTCGAGGACCCGAGTGCCTGGCCCGGAGGGCTGAGCCGCGATGATCATGACATCGCGAACGTTGCGGCTAAGCTCCGCGCCCTCGTCGCCCTTTCGGCCGCAACCGCCGCCGTGCCGCCGCTTGGAACGCCTCCAGCACCGTTGCCGCCCGGTAGCTGACCTTCGGGAACGGCTCGAGCTGCCGGAGCCTCGAGTCGCCCACCACGCTCCAGACCCGCTGCGGCCGCGCGGGTCCCCGCCCCTTGACGATGGTCTCCGTCACCCAATCCTCCCCGAGGTCCTCCAGGGTCTCGAGGAGGAGCGGCTTGTCATCAACCATCGTCAGCCGGTTCGCGATCTCAGCGAGGGTCAGCGGCCCTGCCCGCTCGAGGACCGCGATGACCCTGGCCGGCAACGGCCGCCTCTCACGGGGTTCGTGGTGGTCCATAGAGGGCTCGGTTGATGTACTCTTCCACCCAGCGTTTATAAGCCACGTCCATGGTTAGACCGGTTCGGATGTGGCCGCTCCCGTAGACCACCCAGAACGGTGGCTGCGACTCGGTCCCACGCACCTGGCGCGCCTTCGGCTTGACGACCTGTAGGTTTTGCTTGATCATACGGGCTCCCGGTAGTGCTCCCAGTCACGGCCCGCTCCGGCCCAAAGCTTGTATGCGGCAGGAGCGGGGTATTCTTCGAGAAAAACGATCCGCCGGCACGAGGTGTTTAGGAGCAGCTTCGTACAGTGTACGCAGGGCGACGCGGTCACGTAAGCGGTGTCGACCTGCCAGACGTCGTGACACTGCAGCAGGGCGTTCATCTCAGCGTGGGTTGCGTAGCATTCGTCCAGGGCCGTGCCGCTCGGGGCTTGGGCCCCGGGACACGCGTAGGGGTGCTCGCTGGTACCAAATCCAACAAAGCCTGGCAGCAACGTGCCACCGTCAAATGAGGCAAACTTTTCCACCTCTTCGTTGCAATGAGGCTGCCCCGCCGCCACCCCGTTGTAGCCGGTCGCCAGCACGTGGCCCCTAGCGTCAAGCAGCACGCACCCGACCGCGCGACGGAGGCAGGTCGACCGCTGAGCGGTCAGCTTCGCGACCCCTAGGGCCCAAGCGTCTCGTGAAGGTCTCATTGGCCGCTCTCCCACCACCGCAAGCGGTCACCCTTCCCGCTCTGCCTCAGCAGCTCGAGCCTGAACTTCAGTTGAGTTTCGTTCGTCCAAAGTGGTTCCGGCGTCTCGTACTGAGCGCTGTGAGCCTCGAGCGGGCTCAGGCACGCCAGCGCCTTGAGCCAGTTCTCCTCATACAGGTGGCTCGAGGCCGCCGTCAGGTAGAGCGTGCCCGGCTCGACGTAGTTCGGGCTCAGCGCCTGATCCGGCGCAGCGGTAGCCCGGTGCTGGTTCAGCCGGCAACAGACCAGGTGCGCCACCATTGAGAAGCTGAAGACGTCGTACGGCACGCCGAGCCACGCGTCCGACGACCGCATGAAGACGTGCAAGTTCAGCTTCCCGCCACGGAGCTTAAAGTCCATGGCCACGGTGCAGGGGTAATCCTTCGATGGGCCAGGGTTCCGGTCCCAAAGCGTCAGCACGGCTTGGCGCGTGTCAGGGTCGTCCAGCAGCTTCTTCACCACGTAGTCGAGCTGCTGGTGGATCCGCGGCCCGTAGGCCCCAGCAAGCGTTACGCCGTCGTCGCTGAAGTTACGCATCCGTGGCAGGTAGGGCTCGATCTCGACGAGCGCAGACCACCCTGAGAGGATCCAAAACGCCTCTGCGGCCATGCCGGTGTATGAGAGCTTGCGGCGTGGGTCCGTGAGCACGGGCCTGCGCAGCTCGATCTCGATCGTGGCCTGAGGCAGCTCCTTCGTCAGCTTACCGCGCGGGCTCACCTGGTCCCCGCCGAGCAGGATCCGGGCGAGCAAGGCACTCCAAACGTGGTTCATCCGAGCAACTCCTTCAAGAGCGTGACCAGTTCGTACGGCTGGCCGTGGTTAAACCGCTTGATGTACTGCGGGTGGGCCACCGCGTGGTGGTCGTAGCCCAGCTCCACGAGCTTCTTGTGGGCGACATCACCGAGCGCGATCACGTGGTCGTAGGTGGCAAGATTCGGGCCGCTGGTCCACGGTAACATATCGGCGTTGGCCCAAAAGAGCAACCACTCCGGGATCTCGCCGATGATCAGCTGCTCGGTGAGCCAGCGGCTGCACCCATGGCCCGAGAACGAGGCGAACGGCCACCGGTAGCTCAGGTCCCCGTCCTTCTGCTCCCCGAAGCTATCGCCGATCAGCGCCACCCTCCCGCTCCAGTGCCCAGCGGAGGCTACTTCAACCGCGTGCACAGGTGATCGAAAGTTATCCAAGATCTCGGGCAGGTAGAACCCGACCTGCTGGGTGTAGTCATAGTCAACGATCGTCAGCTCGGTACGGAGGTCCATACGATAGTAACGGTTCACGTCCTCGACCTCGTCAGCGTGATCAAGGTACTCCTGACCCCTCCGGCCGAGCCAGTTCGCCACGCAGACCTCAGCGCCGGGGTCACAGCGGATCACCAGCGCCCCGCATGAGAGCGCCAGGCGCTCAAGCATCCGGCGGTGGATCGCGCCCACGCGGTCGCTGCCGTTCCGGTAGACCGCGCCGTATGGCTGCTCCGAGAGCCAGGAGCGATCCATGACCACGTCCTGATAACCCAGGACGGCCGGCAGCATGGCCTCGGCGTAGAACCGCGCGAGGCCCCCGCCCACCTGCGGGTAGGGTCCAGAGTGGACGTAGCGCGCGCCGGTGTGCTTCGCAAACGCCTGCGCCGCCGTGGTCTTGCCAGAGCCGTCGCAGCCCTCGAAGATGGTAACGGTTTTCCGGTTGCTCATCGTTCCACCCCGCCGATTGGGTTCTCAAGCGTATAATCCGGGTTCGAACCATCACCGACGTCAGGCCCCAGACCGTGACAATTAGCTCCTAGCGGCGAGACGCCGGGGTTAAGCGCCAGCACGGTGGTCTCCCCACTGCTCTCGAATGTGCCACCGTTGGTTCGAACCGGCCCCTGGTAAGCCATGATCCCGCTGTCCTCATAATCCTCGTCGCGCCAGCAATGGTCGGGATGGTAACCGGCCTCTCGCAGGATCTGGGTCGTCTGTGGCGGTACCCAGCCCTCGGGCTTGCCAACGTCGTGGGTCGTCCCACGGTGCGTAACCTTCGGCACCTTGGCCAGGTTGGCCCGCTGCACATCCTCCCAGAGGTCACGCCACGGGAGCCCGTACATCACCGCCGTGCCCTTGGCCACGTAGACGAGGTCAATCAGACCATCCGCGATCTCGTCCATATCATGCTTCAGCACGCCCTTCTCCCACCACTCTTTCAGCTCCTCTTGCATGAACTTGAACCGCTCCTCGGCCAGCCGCAGCGAGATGAACGTCGGTTCAAAGTTGACGATCTGGTTGAACTTGGTGTGGAAGTGCCGGATGTCCAAGAACTCGGGGTCCTGGGTCCGGGCCGGAATCCCGATCGGGGTGCAGACGGCGTCCTCGGCGTACCAGCGCTTGCGCTCTTTGAGCGCGTTGCCATAGGCCACGATCACGTTGGCGGCGAACGCGGCCAAGATGAAGTCAGGGGTGTTGCTGTCCTGCTCGGCTGAATGCTTGTTGATCACGAGAGCGAGGTCATCGACGAAAGCTTGGGTTATCATACGGGTATCCTTGGAGAATATAGGACTACTTCGGTTACAGAAAATTCACTGAACGTTGAACCCTTCACCGGGCAGCGAGCCGCCCACTTGGCAAGCTGTTGGCAATAGGCTTCGTACGCTTCACCGGTGAAGGGGGTCCCGGGAGAGAGCTGCGGCTTCCGGCTACTGTGAAGTTGCAAACGCACCATGAGATGCTCAGCGTCCTCCTGGCGCTCGTACGCTCGGATCGGGTACGTCTGCTCGAACGGCTCACCACCTTCGACCAGCCAGATGGTTCTCACCAGAGCTCCTCCTCGCGCGCGTGCTCATCAGGGCCCTTCGAGAGGTCAACCAGCCGGTACTGCGGAGCCTTCAGCGGTCGTTGCTTTAAGCCCTCGGCCACGGCGGTCGCAAGCCAGCGGCCGACGGGCGGCATGACGGCGCGAGAGAGCTCAGCTGTGGTTGTAGAGAGCGAACTAGACGACGGAACCCAATCGACCGGAGCGCCGCAAAGCCTGAGATACTCAGCGTAAGTCAGGTATCGCGGTTCCGTGGGGTGCAGGGTTATAAGTCCACCCAAGATCACCTTAGACGGTCTGTCAGTACGAAGCTTCTTGACCAAGAACGACGGCGCGCCGCGGCCGGTGCGTTCGCGAAACGCTTGCTGATCCTCCCCCGAGAGGCCGTGAAACGCATGAAAGAGGTCGCGACCGTTGCCGGCAGCTTCCCAGAGCATCTTCAAATCATCGTCGAGGTATTGCTTTTCGCTTTCTTTAGGCTTCAACCCCTTTAGAGCCTGGCCCACGGTTACTGGTTCCGTAAGCTCTGGCCAGACCAGCGGGTGCTTATGAGCGATCAGGAACATCCGCGGACGGATTTGCGGCACGCCCAGATACATGTTGTTCTGCAGTAAAACCGTCGCTGAGTAGCCGGCGTTAGCCCACTTCTGAGCTTGCTCGATGACGAACTCATGACCATGCCGCCAGGCGTTGGTCACGGACTCCCAACACCAGGCTTTGGGTTGGATTACGAGCCCCGCTTCGATCAGGTCAGGAGCCCAGCTTAACCTGGGATCTGGAGACTGCCACGCAGCCTTCGGCTTACCACGAGCCTGGCTCCAAAGCGCGCATGGCGGGTTCGTGAACATGAAGTCCACCTTGCCGGTGTAGCGCGACGCGGGGCCGTCAGCACCCCAGTCGGTGACCTTGAGGTGCTGCTCGACCTCCGGGTGGTTCAGGCGCGCGGTCTTCGCCCCGTAGTCGGTATGCTCTAAGGTTCCCAGCACCTTGAACCCGGCCTGCTTGACCCCAGCGGTAAAGAGCCCCGCGAAGACGTCGCCCGCGAGAGCGGTGAGTTGCTTAGTCATCAATCCTCCTGTATCATGAAAGCAGCGCGGTGCAGCAACCCCACGCCGGTGGTCATGTCAAAATCCGGGCCGCCCGCGTACCAGTGAGTACACTTGCTCCCGTCCTGGTCGACCAGCCTGATCGCGATCACCCCGACCCTCAGGTTCTGGTAATCAGGGTCGCCAGAATCGATCGTGCGTAGCAGATCAACCAGCGCGTCGCGGACCGAGCGTAGACTCGCACGGTTCTCGCGCTCTGCCCGCCGCTCCCCGAAGCTCTGAGGTATCCCTGCATAGCCGGGTTCGGCCTGGCGCTTAACGTCCTCCGCCAGGGCTTGGGCCACCGCTACGCCGACCAGTTGCTGAAGGTGAGTTTTGGAATAAAGCTCCAAGCTCAGGTTCAGATCGGCCATCGGAATCTTTCTAGCTACCGGTTCATGGGTGTCTAGCTTAATGATGAGCTCGCCCTCATCGGTTAAGAGGTCGTACACGCCGTTAGAGAGCCTGAAGGGCCGGCAGTAGTTCGCCAACGTCAGCAAGCGCTCGCACTCGGTTACCACCTGTGAGAAGGTCATCGAGTTGTGACGGGGTGGATAGAGGCTCATAGGGCAGGCTTCCTACAAACCCACACGTTGTTCCGAGCGTGGTCAGGGTAGAGGGGCCCAAAGATGTTCGAGAGCGCGTCGTTGTCGTAATACCGGGCCAACGCTTCCTTAACCCGCTTGATCGCGTCGCGCTCCTCCGGCCCTTGCGGGTACATGGTCGACTCCACCTTTCCGATGTGCTTCACATCCATGAAGGTTCCAAAACGTTGCTCAAGCTTGAACCTCGCTTTCTGCACCATCGCCTGCAGCTCCGGTACCACGTACTCGTGGATGTGGTTGGCTGCGTGGTGCTTGCCGTCGTAGACCGGCGTGCTCATGAGCATCATGCCGCCTGGCTTGAGCGCCTTGAAGCAGTTCGAGAGCAACTTCTTGCCGGCTTCAACCGGCATGTGCTCGATGATCTCAAAGTGCACCACGACGTCGAACCCCTCCGGGTGGCCGTCGAGCACCTTCCGATAGCCCCCGTTCGAGGCGAAGTCCGTCTCACCGTGCAACGTCACGTGCTGGTTACCCTGCGGTTTCAGCTGGTTCAGGTCAACCCCGGTGTAGCTTGCCGCCAGCGGGCCGCCCGCGCTCTCGAAGAGGATCCGCTTCAGCGGTTGATCGACCCCGCAGCCTAGGTCAAGGACGTGGTCAGTCTTTTTGATAAGTCGCCGGGCGAATGACCAACGAAAGAAGTGAGCGGTGAAGTCCCTGTGAAGGGTGCGGGCAGCCCCGCCGTTTAGCCGGAGCGAGGTCTGGTCGAACTCGTCCGCGTCGCGCTTCTTCGCCCTGGTACCGTTGACGGGCATGTGAACCTCCAAAGTTAGAAAGGGGAGCCAGCCCGCTCCCCGTTCGGTGCGCTACCCCGAGCGGGGCTTACGCGGCCTTCTTGGCTTCCTTTGCGGCGGGCGGGTTCTTGCCCTTCTTGGCCAGATAGTTACGGTACCAGGCGACGTAAGAGCGCTTCTCATCGGAAAGCCCAAACTCTTTCTTGACCGCCGCGAAGATCTCGTCGTCAGTCAGCTTGCCCTCCATGATCAGCTCCTGGAAGCGGCTCGAGGCCGAGGGCCCACGCGGCACGGGGACCTTCTTCGCCGCCGGACCGGCAGCCGCCTTCTTCGCCGCCGGAACCTTCACTGCCGGCTTCTCGGCCGCAGCGGGCTTGGTCGTCGCCTTCTTCGCCGCCGGAGGGGCCGAGGCCTTTCCCGCAGCGTTCTTGACTGCTGGGGTCGGCTTCTTCGTACCTTCGGTCACGGGCTTGGCAGTAGCCATGTCATACTCCTTCTTGGTGATGTTAACGAAACGGCCCAGCTCTTTGAGGGCCTCAGGGGTAGCTCCGAGGTGGAGCGAAAACTGCACGTAGAGCTGAGCCGCCTTGGCGACGGGGTAGTCAGGCATCACGTGCAGAAACTCTTCTTCAAACGTCTCAACGCCCGCCGTGAGGACGTCAAGCGAGCCATCGCTGAGCGGGATGTACCGGACCGTCGTTTCGGTGCGTCCCAGCTCCAAGCAGGTGTGGCGGTAGTAATCGGCGCGCACGACCGCGCCCTCCGTGGCAGGTTTCTTCGGTTCTTTCACGGTGACCTCGGTCAGGGTCGGTGGTTGGTCCAGGTAACGCTCGAGAGCGACGGCAACGTCTTTATCAGCCTTGGTCGCGATCGTGCGTAAGGTGTTTCGGAGCTGCAACGCCTGCTTCTCGGCTGTCGCGTCAGCACGAA
>Ga0070733_10000699_pt1 | contig 26402 bp, 28 predicted proteins | sample Coa_R1_9_FD_66450 | JGI IMG/M metagenome (GOLD analysis project Ga0070733, IMG submission 66450) | Surface soil microbial communities from Centralia Pennsylvania, which are recovering from an underground coalmine fire - Coalmine... | ecosystem: Environmental > Terrestrial > Soil > Unclassified ...
GTGGTGCTCACCTATCGGTTCTGGACCACAGCCCTCAAAAGCGACCCCTCTGTAATCGGAAAAACCGTGCGGCTGGAAAGCTTCGGCGCACGCTCCGCGACCATCGTGGGCGTTCTGGAACCTTCCATTCCTTATCCCGCGGAGACCGAGATTATCGCCAACGTGGTGACCAGCCCCCATCATCTTTCCGCGACCATGGTGACGGGGCGGGTCCATCGCATGACAGAGCTTTTCGGGCGGCTGGCACCGGGCGTGACTCTGGAGCAGGCGCGCGCCGAACTGCGGACTGTTTACGCGAACATGGTGAAAGACCACCCCGAAGCTTACGCGCCGAAAGATGACTTTCGCATCGATGCCCGGTTGCTGCGCGACCAGGTCACTTCCCGCGCCAGAACCTTGCTCCTCGTGCTGCTCGCGGCATCGGCGCTGGTTTTCATCATCGCGTGTTCGAACGTCGCCAACCTGATCCTCGCACGGACGGTTCGCCGCGATGGCGAGCTGGCCATCCGTGCTGCGCTCGGAGCAAGCAGCGGAGCGCTGCGGCGCATGTTGTTGGCTGAAAGCCTGTTGCTATGCGGCGCCGGTGTCGCGCTCGGAGTGATAAGCGCACAGCCGCTGGTAGCCATCCTGGCTCGTTACGCGTCCCGCTACTCAGTGCGCGCGCTCGATCTGTCTGTTGATTACACCCAGGTCTTGGTTGGAGTTGCGCTGGCGATCGTCGCCGCGGTGATTCTCGCGTTTGTCCCGCGGCTGCCGTCGTCGCGCCCCTCGAATGGAAATAACCTATCGAGCGGCAGCACACGCGTAACTGGAAACACCACTCGGCGCCAACGAGTTTTTGCCATCACTCAAATCGCCGCGTCATTCGTATTGCTGGCGGGCGCCAGCATGTTCATCAAGACGCTGCTTTCGTTGCAGTATGCGCGAACGGGGATGGACACCGAACACATACTGGCCCTAAACGTTCCGGTGATGACCTACGGCAAGAGTCAGGAACAAGTTTCCAGTTTCTATCGCGACGCAGTCCGAAAAATAACAGCGCTTCCTGGTGTGGATCAGGTTGCGGTCGGCACTATGGTTCCCTGGCGTGACGCCGGCACCTTCGGGCCCGGTCTCCAATTCACAGGTGACGGATACGTTCGCGGATCCGGTGAAGAGGATCCCCGCGCCCAAATGCGTGCCATCTCACCGGGATTTTTCGCAGCGCTCGGGTTACCCATCATCTCCGGACGCGATTTCAACGATTCGGATCGCCATGAGCCGGTGGTAATCATCAGCCAGAGTGTTGCCCAGCGAATGTTCCCCGGTCGTGATGCCGTCAATCGGCATATTACTTGGACAGACCCAGTCATAAAGTTCATCCCTGGATTTAACAGTGAGCCGCGCCGCATTATCGGCGTCTCCGCCGATCTCGATGACGAGCACGTCGTCCCCGGTCCGTTGATGTCAATCTATGCGCCCTATGACCAGTTAATGTTTGGCGGACGCATCTTCGTTCATACGCACGCGAATCCGTACCCGCTGGTGACGCCGATTACGCAGATCATTCGCAATATGTCCTCGGAACAACCGGTCGAACGCGCCGCCACGTTAAAAGACGTTCGCGCAGAGGTGCTTACACCTAACCGTTTGAACTCTCTGGTCTTTGGCGTTTTTGCTGCCGTAGCACTGGCGATAGCAGTGGTCGGTGTCTCGGGAGTGCTGGCGTTCTCAGTCAGTTCTCGAACGCGCGAATTCGGCATCCGGCTGGCTCTTGGAGCTCAGCCGGGGCGCCTCCTGAAGGGTGTGATCGGCGAAGGCGCTCTGATGGCTGCTTTAGGCGTAGTCGCAGGCGCAGCCTCCGGCTATACGCTGGCCCGTCTGGCGGGCAGCTATTTCTCAGACATGAAGATGCCCAGCGCGCTTCCAGTGACCGCTGCTGCGCTCGTGCTGCTGACTGCGGCAGTCGTCGCGTCCATGCTGCCTGCCTTGCGCGCAGCGCGAGTGGACGTGAATCAAGCGCTCCGGTCGGACTGACCTTCGGCGACCAAATGGCAGTAAGTGGCTAGCAAATGAAACTTCCGTGAAGGCTTTCTCGTAAAACAAGATAAGGGGAACAGTACCCGCATTCCGCACCATCGAGAGGTGCGGCCTTTGTTGTGGTGTCTGTAGTAAAGGAGAATGAAATATGCGCGCGAGGACAGTTGAGTTGGGGAAAGCGATTGCAAAGTCGTTTTCACATTCCAGAGCTTTGGGCTTTGGCTTCTTTCTGGCAATTGTGAGCTGTTTTTTGGTGACGCAGCCCTTACTGGCGGAGGAAGGAGTCAACGGCAACCTTGTCAGCGTCAACTGGCTTAACAAGAATCTTAAAAACCCCGACATTCTGATTATTGACGCCTCACCGCAAACCTATGTAAAGGAGCACATCCCCGGTGCAATCGGCATAAACATATACGAATTGTTCGCTTATGGATTTGAGGGAAATTCGGCTGATAAATCGGAACAGCTCTTTCGGTCCTGGGGAATTGGCCCCGGCAAGAAGATTGTCATGTACGATTCAGGCGGGGACATCCTGGCTACCAGACTCTTTTTCGACCTCGATTATCACGGCTTCCCTACCAAGGATCTCTTCATCCTCGACGGAGGCCTTTTCAAATGGAAGAAGGATGGAATGCCGGTAACCAAGGATCCCACGCCTCTCCCCAAGAACGGCACTTTCAGGTTTGAGAAGTTTAACGAAGATGCCAGGGTCAGGCTGCCAGAATTCCTTGCCGGATCCGGAGACACTGAAAACAGCGCATTAGTTGAAGCGCTGGGGCCGGACTGGCATTTTGGGGAGGTCGCTCCCTTTGACAGGGGCGGCCATCCGCCCAATGGCATCATGGCGCCTAGCGACGACTTTTTTAATCCCGATAAGACTTTCAAGTCGCCCGAAGAAATAAGAAAGATGCTGAGCTATTTGGGAATCAGGCCTGAAGAGCAGCTTTACACCTATTGCGGGGGCGGTGTAGCAGCCAGTACGCCATTCTTCGCGGCAAAGTTCGTGGCCAATTATCCCCGGGTGAAACTCTACCCGGAGTCCGAGTTGGGATGGCTCTCCGATCAAAGAGAACTTCCTTACTGGACATTTGATGCTCCGTTCTTGATGAGGCAAACAGGCTGGTTGCAGTTTTGGAGTGGGCAAATGATTCGGATGTTCCTGGGGTCGCCAGTTAGCATTGTGGATGTGCGGCCCGCAGCTGCATACAATCAGGGGCACGTGCCTTTTGCATTGAATATCCCTGGTGAAGTGTTCAAGAGTAATGCTGCCCACCCCGACAAGTTGGCCGAGCTCTTGGGTCCTGCCGGAGTCAATGTGTCTGACGAGGCGGTTGTAATTTCAGGCCGAGGAATTACTAAGGACTCGGCCCTTGCGTATGTAATGCTGGAAAAACTGGGCCAGAAAAAAGTTTCTATTTTCGAAGACTCGTTGGACAAATGGGCGAAACCTGGCTTTGCCCTGTCCAAGGACGCAACTGTCGTGGGACCTAAGAAGGGTCCCCGTGACGTTTCCATATCGCCCACGACTTATCCCGAAACCTTCCGCGAGGGCGTGGTTTTAACCGATCCAAGAACAACTCAAGGAGCTTATCCAAAAGTATTTGTTGCTTCGGGAAAGGATATGCCGGCCAAAACTCAGGACGGCAAGGTTGTTCATGTTCCGTACACTGATCTCCTGAATGCTGATGGCACGCCTAAAGCCGCGAAGGATATCTGGAACACTTTGTCCAAAGCGGGTGTTTCAAGATATGCGGAGCTGGTTTGTTTCTCCGATGATCCCGGCGAAGCAGCAGTCAACTATTTCATCCTCAAGCTGATGGGCTTCCCGGATGTAAAGGTGCTCGTGAACTAATTATCGCTGTCGATTCACTCAAGCCAATTTCGGATCCGACATTCGGACCGGTCGCAATGGACGGCTGGTTTGGCGGATCACTACGATCCGGAGAAGCAAAGGTCTCCAACTGGCGAATAACAATGCTCCAAAAAGAGCAAGTTATTGATTTCAAGGTGGTTAAGGGAGTTCGTTTTGCAAAATTGCCTTTTTCACAGTTTGAGATTGCGGGTCTAGCTACGTATGCACAGATCTCAGGTGGCGCTTCCCTGCCCTTGTATTTCCCGGTGGCCCAATCGGCCACTCCTGCAGCAATAATGACGAGGTTGGAGTGGACATATATTCGAATCCGGTATACATGCACCTCGAAGCACGCCGATTTCGAGCAGGTCAATCAGCGCTATATCGACAGAGTTATATACTGATGTTGATATCACCTCGTCAATGCGCCGGCAACTTCTTTTCGCATCCGCTCCAGTCGCTCGATGCGAGCCAGAACGTTGTCTATTGTGCGGCTCACAGACGTCATGCAACGCGACATCCGCCTCCTTCAGGAGAAATATGTCCAAATCAGGAGGATGTTACCAATTCCCTGACCTCCTCAGGCTTGCGCTCCTCTTGCTCATCGAACAATCTGGGTCTCTGGACTCCTTTTCGGCTACTCGGATACCGCCGGCTCTTGCGATCGATCCACAACTCGACTGGCGTCGAAAAACAATGGTGATTGTGGTCAAAGAGACTTAGTGTCGCTTTCAAAGAGATGCCGTGCGTGTAGATCTCGGGCAAAGGCTCTATCCAATACCCCAGGAGGAAACCTTCGACCACATCTCCATTCCTAAGGACGCGGTGGTGATTGATGACTGCAGCGCGGGTAAACTCCTCGTGGCTTGCTCCAGGAATTCGGTACAGCTCCATTGCGGGTATCTGCGCGAAAGGATCATCAAGCCAAAGTACTTGGGTTTCCATCCCGGGTAGATCGAGATCCCATTCACAAATCGTCATCTTTCCCCGTGCGCCATACGCAATTCTGAGGGAGATTCTTAGACCAGTGCCGGCGTTCGTATCAAAAATCTGGTTTTCGAGAATGTAATCCCGTTGTTCTATATGCAGTCGTCGGCGCGAGGACTCATAGCCGTCGTCAACAGGGTTTAAGGTATCGAGCGGGCAACCAAGATCAACCAAGTGGCGTGCGAGCTCGTTCGAAGGTGCAATAAGGTTATTTTTCATCACAAAACCCTCCTCATTTGAGAATGCTGAGAAAACCTTCAACTCCTTTGAATCCTTCGCAGTCTCCGCGGCCCGTGGGCACTTGCTTAGCCCAGTTACGGCTTCCGGATTAGGTCTCCCTCTCTTCCGCCTGCTGAGCATGGGGTTCACTGCAGTGGCGGCACTTGGCCACGGCGCCGCCCTGAAGTGATCGCACACCGCAAGTCACAGCCAATTCATGGATAATCTTACGGATTGAATCGGTCAACTTCAGACCCTTTCCCCGTCGGCCGATCGGTTCGGTATGGAAGCCGAGCGACTTCAAATCCCACCCGATATCTTCGGGCGAAACCTGGAGATTCTCTCCACGCCCCTTCAGAATAGTGTTCACGACCTGCGCAAGTTCTAGACACACGAAAGTTTGACGATAACCATCGTGGCATAGAGTGAGTAGAGCTTCGACGACAATGCATTTCATCGACGCCGCCACATCAACCTGGAACTCCCGATCCTGCCTGCGCAGTAGCGGAACGATCTGCCGTTGGAGATCTTTGTCGCCAACGATTCCGTTCGCTAGGGCCTGCGCCAGCGTCGCCATTGGGTTCGAGAGATCCTCGCAGTCAATTTGAGGGGCATGAGCGAGTCGAAGAGCTTGTAGCCTGTAAGAAAGGAATCGCGACTGAAAGTCAGCGGCCAGTTTATCGCTCGAGTCTGGATCAACAAATGGAGTTTGCCGGCGAGTCGGATTGAGGGCAATCTCGATCGCAGCGCCATTTCGGGACACCTCTTTTAAAGGTAGTCGGGAGCAAACCACTTTCGGACCGAATAAATCGACAGCACGACTCCTCTTGGCGAAAAAGAACCGCCGGCGTAGCGATGCGCATAATTGTGTCTGAAGATCAGGACGCGCGTGTGAAACGTGAAGCAATAGCGTCGGCCTCAGATCAAATGGCAAAGCCAAGAGATCGGCCGCACTGGGATCGCTGAGAAGCAATGGGCGCCGACAGAAGTTCGCGAGATCTTGCATAAGCAGCTCGCTTGGGGCTGGTGCCGGGGCAACAATGGAAAGAAGTGGCGCGCTGGGAAGACGTTCCGGAACCCAAGTTGCGAAATTGAAATAAGTTGTCAACCTAATGAACTCTTCCGGCAGGTCATGTTTTCGTGCAAGCGAATGGGCCGCATCATCAAATAACTCGCGCACAGATCCAAACGATTTGACTCCAGATGGGAATTGAATCGCTCGCAGGATCGTCTGGTCGACAATTGGGGGCGCATAGATCTTGCCGGAATGTTCGAAGAACGGCGTGATGATCGGGTTGCCACTCTTGTAAACCAGCAAATTCAGATTCGTGTGTAGCAGGTCGGACCAAACCAGTTCGAGCACGGTGCCATCGCTGAGGATTTCCCCAGCTGTCGCCGTTATATCCTGCCGCGTTCCGGCTTGGATGCTGCGGCTTCCCTGCTCGTTTTGCTCAAGTTTTTTCATTTTGGTCGTCCGAACCAACTGCCAATTCATCACGATCAAAAAAAAATGGACGCCGCAAGTTGCCACTTCGCAGCGTCCTCACAAGAGCCAGGCGTAGAAAACCCGCCGAACACATTATTCGTTAAATCTAGGTCACTATTATGATCGCATCCGCTGAGGATAGCAAGATCAAAGCTGCGGTGCCGAGGCAGACCTTCCTGAATTATTCGCCTGTAAGCAACCACTCCATTGATTTCCCTGACTCCTTGCTGATCCAAAGCAAAACTTCCGCTCCAATCTCTTTTTCGCCGCGCTCGATGTAAGATAGAAATCCCTGACTTACGCCAATCCGACGGGCAAATTCTTTTTGAGTCAAATCAAATCCTCTGAGTTCACGAATTCGTCGACCAACGGCCTTCCAATCAACCCGGCTCTTGCTGACTGGCGCGTTCTTGCTTGACTTCTGCATCTCTGTGGAGATACTATATCCCTATCGGCATCAAGAGGACTGAATGCTCCCTTTGACCCCAGTCTTCAATTTGCCTTTGTACATTGGCGCAACTGAAAGCGCAATGTGAGAAATCCTGATGGACGGAGGACACATATGGTATGCAGCTCCAGGAAACAATTAGATCCTTTCCCTTATAACCTCAAGCTGGCCCGCTCTTTTTGGGGTGAGCTCCCCCTGAGTTCTCGCAGACATCTGCGTGAACTCACATGCAAGTATCAACTTTCAGTTGCCGCCGGCGACCTGAATTTCCTCGATGGTCGCTGGTACATCACGCACGCTGGCCTTCTGCGAATTGCTGAACGGCGTCGGTGCGACGGAATTAGGACGTTGGTCGACCGTCACCTATCTGACTCAGACGCTTGCCGGTGGGTTTTTAAGGCGACCGTCTACAAGTCGCCGCGCTCTCGGGGCTTCGTCGGCTACGGGGATGCCGATCCGTCCAACGTCTCGTCCTTGGTCCACGGCGCCGAGATGCGCGTGGCCGAAACCCGAGCGGTCAACCGCGCGCTCCGCAAAGCCTACGGCATCGGCCTCTGCTCGGTCGAGGAACTCGGCTGCTCGCCTCAGCCGTCGGCCACTGCCCCTTCAAATCAGAACGCGCCTCCCGTGAACGGGAACAACGGCCACCAGAATGGCCAGCCGCGCCTCCGCGACCGCCTCTGCTTGTTGGTTCGTAAACACCAACTCGATTCCGCGCTCGTAAAACGCTATGCCGCAGATTTCTGCGGGACCGAAGCCCTGCGGGACGCCGGTCGAGACCTGGTCGAGTCCTTCATCAACAATCTCGCTGATTGGGCCTCCAAGGATCGCGAAGGGCTCCTCTGCAAGTTGAATAGCTACTCCCAAATCAAGGAGGCACAGCCATGAAGCGTCATTTCCCGGGACTGCATCAATGTTCTCCGAATCCCGATTCTGTCCTGGAAGGTCTGTTCCTGGTTCGTGTCGAGCGGGCCTTCTACCGCTGGCATTCGCAGAAGCCTTTCTTCACTCTCCGGTTTACCGTTCTCGAGCCCACTGAACACAGCGGGCAGCCCATCACCGGGCGGGTCTATTGTTCGCCGAAGGCCCTTTGGAAACTGAATTGGTTCCTGCGGGACTTTGGCTACGACCCGGATCTGTTGGGGAAAGAAGAGGTGGAGGAGCGAGCTCTTTTGGGTTTACGTGGGATCGTGCGTGTTTCCCATACCTCCATCAACGGTCGCCCCTACCTCAATCTGGAAGGGTTCGCCCCTGCAAGCGAGTGGGAGGAACTTTCAGCGGCTCCCGGAAGTGTTGTAGAGGTCGGGAGGGCTGGCCATGACGTATAGCTACACACAGATAAGTCAGTACCTCCGCTGCCCGCGTGCATATCGATACCGATATCTGGACGGATGGCGCGAAAAAGATTCACGAGCCGCGTCTATTTTCGGCCAATGCTTTGAGAAGGCCTTGGCGGCACTCCTCTCCCATGAAGACGGCGGAGCCGCTCTCTTCAAGGAGTGGGGAAACTATCGCGAAACCAATCTCGAATTCGGCATCGGGGACGATTGGGAGCGAATGCTGCGGCAGGGGGTCATGCTGCTGGAACGGTTTGCACAGGACGATCGGGTCCGCATCAACCATCCGAAACGGGACCTCCAGGTGAAACTGGTTCGTCCGCTTCCAAATGGCGATGATTTCGTGGCTTACATCGATGGTATAGGAGACCTGGACGGCAAACGCTGCCTGCTCGAATGGAAGACCACCCGGGCCCGTTACCTCGAGGAACCCGCAGGACTCGTGGCACTGGACCCACAGATGATCTGCTATTCGTGGATGAGCGGGATTCAGGATGTGGCCATGATTGTATTCGTGCGCAAACGCGTACCTGAAATTCAATATTTCCGAGCCTCAATCACTGACGCTCAGCGGCAAGAATTTGCCGAGATCGTCGAAGTGACTGCGGGCCAGATCGAGGCAGGTCAGTTCTTGCCGCACAGCGGGATTCGTTTTCCCCAGAACGGTTGTGTGAGTTGTGCCCATCTGGGACTCTGCCTCGACGATAAACAGTTAATTGCCACCAACTTGATTCGCAGGCCGGGAGCGAGCGACCTTGATTGGCTTGATGAGCTTTCGGATTAATGGTGGGGCCATGACGCCTCCAGACCTCAACCGCCAGAGGGCATTGGTTGTTCTTGGCAAGATCGAGGAGATCTTGGCTTGGGAAAAGATAAAGGACCACGAACATGACGAGCGTTTTATTGAGTTAGGCCAATACCTTTGTGAGGTTCGAGCGGGGCAGTATTGGAGACTTGATGATCTGAAGTCATTTGATGAATTCCTAGAGAAGCGGTTTCCCGAGTCCCGCCGGAAGGCTTATTACCTCATGGCGATCCACGAGACCCTGACCAAGGTCCCAAAGCGGCAGCTTCGCGAGGTAGGCTGGAGCAAGGCCATCGAATTGGCGAAGGTGGCGCGAAGGGACAGGGATGGATTCGACTGTGCAACCTGGTTGCACAAAGCCAGGGAGCTGCCGAAAGAGGAGTTCAAACATCAGGTGGAAAACCACTTGAACGGCCAAGTCACCGAGCCCTGGGAGATCATCTACTTCAAGTTGTTCAAGACCCAGCTACCGGTCGTCGAACAGGCGCTTGAAATAGCGGCCTTAATGCTCGGAACCGAAAAATCACGCGGGTACTGCCTGGAGATGATCTGTGCCGATTTCCTGGCGGGCGCCAATCTGGATAACCGTGACTCAAGCGCCGTAGCTTCTTCTCTCCGTCGACTCCTTGCTTTTCTACCCCAACCCCACAGAAACGAATTCCTCGAGGAGATGAAGGGAACGAAATGATTCGAACGCGTCAGAAGCACCCGCGGATGCGGTTGGCCCCAGATGCCTATCGCAAGTTGTGGCTGCAAGTTCTAGAACGCGACGGCTGGCGCTGCCAGGTGTGCGGAGTACTGACGGGTCTTCAGGTACACCACATAAAGCCACGAAGTTCGCTGGGAGATGATGACGAAACCAATCTTATTACCCTGTGCGCCAGCTGTCACCGGAACTGCCATCGCTTTTGAAACTGAATAATGAGGATAGCGCCGGAGGTTCGCGAGCAACACAGGTTCCTTCATGCGAGTCGGAGCAGCTGCGCAATGCGCGACACCCGATGGGCTCTGATATGGCTCCAAATGAATTTGGAGTCCCGACAAAAGTCCCGACAATTGACATTGGGACAACTTAAGTGAAGTAGGGCTAAGTCCTTATAGAAGAGTGGTGGGCCGCGCAGGACTCGAACCTGCAACCCGCTGATTAGTTACGAAATGTTAAATACATGGGTTTCAAGCGGTTCCCGACTTCCAAGATAAGCAGAAGTGGGCTCTTTTAGGCGCATTTGTTAGCAAGATGTTAGCAAGAGCACGTCGCCAAGAAATTTGATGGCGCAGTGCCGTATGTCCTCAGTAACTGAAGTATCTTGCGTTATGGTACTTGTTTCGCTGCTCTTTTGTGATCTTGCAAAAATCGTCAGCTGCTGCCTTCATCTTGTCTAGAAACGACAAGCCCAATTCCCAATAAACATTGTTTCAGTCTTTGTCTCTCCGCAGGTAACGTGCCCTTATCGTAATCCATGTTTTGAGATAGAATCCTGCCGTGGCGTGACTGTCGTTTCGACGCTTCGCCAATACAATGGCAACGACAATTCCCCAGTCCTTTTTGAAATTGAAACAAGATCTTGAAATCACAGGCCTTCAAGAGTTCACGGTTTCCACTCGTCAAACCAACATCCGCAACGTGATCGAAGCCGATCTGAAGGTTGAGGACTCCTTTCTGACTGGCTCGTACTCACGCAAAACGATGATCGCGCCCCTAAAAGAAGCGGACGTGGACATCTTCATCCAGCTGGACGCTAGGTATTTCCACCACTACAACAATGGACAGAACGGCGGACAGGCCGGGCTTCTCGATCTCATCAAGCGGACACTCAAGAAGACCTATACAAGGACTCCGGACATCAGCAGAAACGGACAGGCTGTCAGTGTGCGGTTTGAAGACTTCGTTGTAGACGTGGTGCCCGGCTTTAGCAGAAAAGGCGGCGGGTATCTGGTACCAAACTCAGTGACCAAGACTTGGCTTTCCACTGACCCCAAAAAACACGTGGGAATAATGAGCGCACATAATAAGGCGCACAACGGGCAATTGATACCTCTCATAAAGATGGTAAAAGGTTGGAACACGACCATCGACAGGTACTTTCACTCATTCCATCTTGAGGCGCTCGCCATTCAGATCCTTAACGGGGTAACGATTTCCGACTTTCCATCCGGCGTTCGCTACTACTTTGATAAAGGGCGGACTGTAATCAAGGAAAAGAACTTGGACCCGGCAGGTTACGGCGATGACTTGGGCAAATACATCGACACGCAGCAGAGGGTCCAGGAGGCGGTTTCAAAGTTCGAGCTTGCCTATGACCGAGCGATCAAGGCCGAGGATTGGGCACGCCGTGGTCATATCCAGAATGCAGTCGAAATGTGGATAAAAGTGTTCGGAGACTACTTTCCAGCGTATGGCTAACCAACCGACAACTGCCGAAATTCCGGTCTCGAAAGCGATGGACGAGATCATCAAAGAGGCGAAGCGCATCGAAGAGGCTTTGTTGTTCTCATCGAAGAGGCACTTCAAGGCAGCGAGCCTGTGGTCGGGCTTCCATCTATGTATCGGGATTCCGGTTGTCGTAATCTCTGCCGTAGCGGGAGCTACTGCCTTTGCTCAATTTGACGTGAACCACGTCATTGCCGGGGTTCTATCACTCGGCGTTGCCGCGTTGACCAGCGTGATGACGTTTTTGAATCCAAATGCGAAAGCAGCGGCCCATAAGAATGCCGGAGATAAGTATGACTCGCTGATGAACAAGGTCAGGATGTTTTGGTCTATCGATTGTTGGCGTGTCGAATCGGAAGAAGTATTGACGGAGAAACTTAAGTACTTCTCAGAACAAAAGGACAATCTCAATTTGAGTAGCCCTCAAACCAACTTCATTGCTTACTGGCTCGCGAAGCGAGGGATAGAGGCCGGAGAGGCAAAGTACAAAATTGATGACCAGGCCGCATGATTCCCAAAAGAGAAGCAGCAATGCCGGGTGCGTCATCGGAATTGTTTTGCTGTTGGCGATGCTGATGTGGATAGCGGCGATCCTGATCTTGCCGCACATGAATATGACCAATCAGGAAGCGTTAGGGCACCGTGATGCGATGCACGAAATCGCCAGGGAGATGGAACTACATCAGTCCGATACCGAGACGATTCTCGTGCCACTGTTCGATGGCAGCTTGAATATATTCGTGAATCGCAAAAACTTCGAGAGTACGCCTTACCCTGACCGGGACGAAGTCGCTTCGGCGATTTCAGATATGTGGTGCCGACAAGTTTCGCCCCTCTTACTCCCCGCTGTTCACTTCCGTGACGTTCAGACTGGCTCCACGCTCGTGACGAGAGGCTGCGCCTTCCAGTCTTCTCCAGACATCACTGGAAACTACAGCGGGACCGTTCACAACAGCACGGCCAACGTGGATTCGACATTCGAAGTTCAATTGGTCGAGAGTTCCAAAGGCGTTCGGGGTTGCATGCAGGTAGCGATGCCGCTCATGGGCACGGGACCTGTTAGCGGAACTTTGAATGGAAGAAATCTCATTGTCGATCTTGCTGCACCAGAAGTGTGGATACGATTCGACGGGACTCGTGTCGGGCACTCCATCATAGGACACTATGCGGTGACATCGAACGGTCAGACCGGGACTTTCACGCTTCACCAGGACGTACCTCGGGTGAAGATTGGATTCGACCCGAGCAACTGCCCTATGTAGACGACTGAAAATAGCTTACACACTGGAGAGCGGAGCAATGCGTTTGTACAAATTCCTGACCGCTGAGTTCGGCATGAAAACCATTCGGGAGAAGCGTTTGAAAATTTCCACTCTGGACGATTTGAATGACCCGTTCGACCTTCTGCCATACGAAATGAGAAAGCTACACATTCGCCGCGCCTTCAAAAGTCTGACCGCTGATTTTACTCGTATTTTAGGAATCATCTGTTTTAGCTCAAACTGGAAAGACCCAGTGATCTGGGCACACTACAGCGACAAGCACAAGGGACTGTGCCTCGGATTCGAAGTTCCGAAACGACTGGGACGGAAAGTCAGATATGTGAAAAAACGTTTGTTATTTCCAGAGCATCAGGTGTTATCGAGCGAACCCATGCTTTTCACGAAGTTCGCCAGCTGGGCCTACGAAAAGGAAGTGCGTAGTTTCCGTCCTTTGCTTGAAAGCACAAAATCGGGGAACCTGTACTACATGGATTTTGGCGGTGACCTGAAGCTGGTGGAAGTGATAGCAGGTGCGAGATGCAGAGTCACGGAGAGCGGACTTCGCAGCGCAATCAAGCCGCTCGAAGGCGTCAAGCTTAAAAGAGCTAGGGCAGGCTTCAGAAGATTCGAAGTCGTCTAAAATGAGTTAGGCTTCCATGACCGATATTGAAAAGCAAGCTAGGTATGCAGCTATCAATCGGCTATGGATGCACACCGTTGGTGTTGTGAACCGAATCCCGACCGTGGGCACTGACCCCCTTACAGGAAAACGAGGAGATTCGGAGGAACACGGCACAGGTTGCGCTGTCCGCTGGGGTTTGAATTATTGCATTCTTACAGCCAAGCATGTGATTGAAAAAGCCAAGTTGAACGATATAGATTTCTTTTTCCGCCCGAGTGGAAGAATCGAAGAGCAGCGTACCTTTAGACCACAAGAAGTGTTTGACGCTGCCCCGCTGAATGACCCGAATGCTGTGCTCCACAGATGTGGATGGGAAGACTTGGCAGTTGTGGCCACGATTTCGAATGCAATTCCTCATGTGGAATTTTTCGACGTCGGGACAGAGTGGGTTGACCCTCCGCCGGGCGAAACCATCCAGTGCCTTGGCTATCCTTCCGATCTTGGCGTTGTGTACAGGAGTAGGCAGGTTGGGAACCACGAAGTGCGGGACGTGGCGCTGTATTCGAGCGTATTCAGCGGAAACATTTTGCCTTTTCCCTCGGAGGATGAACAGAAGTTCAAATTCAAGGACTTCGTTCCCGGGCAACACTACCTAGTGCCGTTCGATGGTGCCGCAAAAGGAAAGCGTCCTAATGGCTACAGCGGCTCGGGGATGTGGGTTGAGGTCGATCAAAAGCAAATCATATGGACACCAACATTTAAGTTTGGAGGCATTTGCCTAGCGAGTTATAAAGACGGCAGCATATTAGCGGTCCTCAAGGCGTCAGTTGTTCGCCGCTTCTTAACAGAAATCTTCGGTTCCCCGGCATAGGTAAGAAGTTAGAAATTCCGTAACAGTCCCTTCTTGCGGCTAGAATCGGATGAACCAATGTCCCGGTCGGCTCGTCTCCTTGGCAAATCCTCGTGATCTCAGAATCCTGAGACCTTCTTCAATGTCGGATTTTGAAGCTGTCAGGGCCGATGCGAGCATGTCCACGGTGAAAGCTTGAGGACACTGTTTCCGGGCGGTTTCTTCAGCGACGAACTGCCTAATCCCAGTGTCCGGTGCCGTCAACGCCTTCATCCGTGATTCATGCTCTTCTTCCGCTTGCCGGACTTTATTTCGAGCCCCGATTTCTTCCATTTGAGCATTAAGCAGCTTTGCCTGAGCATCATCGCTCGGCTTTCTCCTCAAAAGGAGTCTTCCCTTGTCCGTTATCTTGGTAATGAGGTACTCTTCGTCCGTCGATTGCAGATTTGTTACGGGCGTCGCCCTAACATATTCGCCATCACGAAGCCACTTGATAGCCCGTTGGGCCGGGTTTGCACCACGCTGGTCATATTCCCGCAATTCCCGGATGGCGTTTTCCGCCTCGCCGTCTTCAATCCACTGCTTGAGCAGGACGATCTTCTTCTGCTTGAAATCATAGGCGAAGTCGCACTTCGTCACCCAATCCAGCACGCCGTCTGAATCCGTGTAACGGATGGCGAGGACGTATTTCGACGGCTCCGAGTTTTTGTCACTGTCGAGGATGAGTTCTTGAATGATATCCCGCCTCTTCGGACTTCCGTTAGAAGGCACGAAACAGCACTGCAAGTTAGGGCTGAACCCAGAGGAAAGCATCGTGGGGATGTTCTCGAATCTCAACACGCCATCCCCGCACGGGATGTCGTCGATTCGCAAGTTTATTGCGGCTATGGATGCGTAGTTCATCAAGCAAGCGTGCAATGTGCTGCCGTCGCCCTTTAACTCCAGCGTGATCTCCGGCCTACCCCGCTTGTTGATTTCCTCTGACAGCCGGTCCTGTAAAGCGAGCGTGTTTCGACGCTCACCAGTCCATAGGCGATAGCTCGCGACCAAAAACCCAGTTACAGCCAGCGCTCCGAACGAAACTTTTGCGTATTTGTTATCCGAAAAGAGCGACATGACTGTGAGCGGTACCGATAACCCGCCACTGATGAGCGAAGTCGTATCACCAACGAGTCGTTTTAGAAACTCTGCGAGAGTTGGTTTTGGGCTGGTTTCCTGTGCCATAGAATCACCGTCGTAAGACTCAGATTAACTCATCTCGACCACGAATGGCATCGTCCCAACTTGCTCAGAATCTTCCCACATTTGCGAGGCAATTGGGAACGATGCGGATATTCCAATTGAGGGATGGCAGTTCGACTTTACCTTCCCGCGAATACGGCGCTGAGATTTCCCGCAACCGGAATGCTGAGGCTCTTGTGATGGCAAGCATGTAGCAAACGCGGACCTTTGGATTGAGCAGTCAAGCCAGCCACAGCTTTTCCGAGTGATAGCCCTTCGTCATGGTCAAATTCCAATCGCTCGACAACGCAGGTCGCCCAGAGCATTAAGGCGGGAGCGAGATTGATAAGAATATTGCGTTCAGTCATGACTCTCATTCTCCCTAACCGGGAGTCTAAGGTAGACTCATCCATAATCCAATGCGCTACTGGTGGGTCAACCAGAACCAAACCCATAAGCAGGAGCTTGGCGGAGGATACCTGTGGTCGCCAAAGCGGAATGCCAATGGTGCGCGTAACCCGTTTTACGAGTCCATGCGAGAGGTCGCGCCAGGGGATTTCGTCTTCTCGTTTGTGGACACGCGCATCGCGGCGGTGGGAGTCGCGGAGTCTTATTGCTACGAGAGCCCGAAGCCTGAGGAGTTCGGCGACGCCGGGCTCAACTGGGAACGAATTGGCTGGCGCATACGAGTTCAGTTCAAGTCGTTAAACAATCTGATCCGGCCCAAGGATCACATAGGTCTGCTCCGACCTCTGCTGGCAGATCGCTACGCTCCGCTACAGCCGAATGGAAATGGAATCCAGTCCGTGTATCTCACGGGTGTCTCGGAAGCGTTCTCCCAGGCCCTCATTGCACTTATCGGGCCTGAGGCAATGGCAGTCCAGGCGAATGCGGTCCGAGCCGATAAGAGCATGACCGTCGCGAATGCGGATTTGGAAGTATGGGAACACCATATCGAGTCAGAATTAGACCGCGACGTGAGCATTCCGCTTACAGATCGGGAAGCGATCATCACAGCTCGTCGGGGTCAAGGCCTGTTCAAGCAACGGGTGATGGCAATTGAGCGGTTCTGTCGAATTACTCTGGTGGATAATCCCGTGCACCTGCGGGCCAGTCATTGTAAGCCGTGGCGGGATTCTACAAACGACGAACGGTTGGACGGAGAGAATGGGCTTCTCCTAACCCCGAGCATTGATCATTTGTTCGACCGAGGCTTCATTAGCTTCGAGGACAACGGGCAACTGATTGTTTCGCCAGTGGCACATGCTTCGTCGCTGGAGCGGATGGGCGTGCCGACGAGTGAGACGTTTAACGTGGGGGCTTTCTCGTCGGGGCAGCGACGATTTCTGGAATACCACAGGGACGCAGTTCTACTGAGAGCAGTTCGCTGAATGCGCGCACGATTCATCCATTTCCCTACCAAGGAAATATGGATGGAACGGCCCTCTTATCGAACTTCCAGTATAGGGAAGCGCTGGGGTGGACTCAACGCTACATGGGGATAGCTTATAGGGTGGGGAAAAGTGATACACCCCTTGCTGCTCCCCATCGCCATTGCGTGTGCGTTTGCATGTGGATTTGCGTGAGTGTGCGGAATATACATTTGACCTGGTTCCACTCCCTACGGCTTACCGCAATTCTCTATTTTGCGTACAAATATGCGCAAAATGTTTATTTTTTCTGGATAATGCCGGACGATCCGTTCGTCTAAGTCCTTTGCGCTCAACGGCAGGAGGATGGCTACGTCATTCCTTGTGCAAGACGCATCCATCCTCCACCGTGGCGGAGAAGAGTGCGGCACCTACACCAGACCCCCTAAAGCAATTAAATACACGGCGAAGGCACGAAAGGGACCAATGGGATGTGCACGGAACCTACTGCGTCGGAGTTTTTCTCATGCAAAATGACGCACAGCACAGTCGCTCCAGGCATGATCTTCAGCTGTGTCGGCAGATCCCAGCCCTTCTGCACCACCTCGGCATATTCGTTCGGGTTCAAGTCGGCGTATGCATCTTTCTGAGTGGCGTCGAGGAGCTTGTTCTTGAGGTCTAGCTGCATGAACATGATTTCAAAGTTGCCCTTCCAATGACCGTCGCTCCCGACAGAGAGCATCAACTGAGGTTTGAGGTGAACCATTGCGGTGAGTTCTCGACCCCTTGCTTCGGCGCATGAAGTAATCTGCACGCTCAGCGGAAACTGGGTGGCATCAAGTGGGCTGGCGGCAATCTGGCTCAGAAGCTCGATCCGGTCCTTTGGCTGCTGCGGGCGCGGGTCGGGGAGTGCGAAATAGCCCGCCCGTGCCAAAACTCTTACGTCGGGGCGATTGACCTTGACTTGGATTTTGCGCCACTCGCCTTTCCAGCGATTGTGGTCCGGGTAGTACCCCAATTCATATGTAAAGCGAGAGTCATTGAGTGCCCGGCGGATTCCGGTTTCCAGATCGTTGCGATTGTAAAATGCCCGCCCGCCCGTCCGTTGGGAAAGTTCAAGCAGACCTGGAACTGGCTGCGGGATTCTAGGAAGCAGTTCGTCAACAGGGCCAGTCGCTGAGATCGGTACTGGGTTTGGCTGCCTCATAATGTCACTTGCCTTGGGGCGAAAACCTAAGTCTATCGTCTCCAAACCTCTAGCATCTATCATGTAGACAGCAATTCCGGATTCATCCATCAATCGGATCATGCGTTCGACATCATCACCATTCCCGGCGAACGGAAAACATGCGAATCTGACATCCCCACCTGTTCGCGGACCACTCAAGGATTCATACAGATCATTAGAATCAAAACATCTCATTGGCCCGAGGCCGTCGGTGACCCAAATGAGCGATTTCCGGCCGGAGACACCTGATAGTTGCCTCGCGATCGCTTCGAGCCATGCCGTCGTGGTTTCCATCGCGAAGGCCGCATGCTCCTGAGCATACACCCCCGACCTTAATACATTCTCCATCCAGAAATTGTAGTGATTGTCCTTGCCTTCGAGAAAATGGTCGATGGGTCCTTCTTCGGATTTCTGTTCAGAAGCAGCTGTTTTCTTCGGCCCGGACGAACGCGTTTCATCGTAACGTTGTATGGCAGCCACCAAATCCGAAGCATCGTGGAAGAAATCATGTACGACAGTCAAATCGTTACCCAACACGTAGATGCCGATGCGATCGCTGGGCGAGAGCTGGCGGATGAAATTGCGCACGTTATTAAGGCCATAACCCTGCGATGTCCAATGGGAATTCAAAGTATCAAAAAGGAGTACGGTGACACCGGGGTCCGGTCCGTTCATCGCGGGAGAATTCGAGTAAAAACCGGGGGCTTGAGGGGTGACCACGGCGTTGGGTTGCTCGTTGTCTGCTGCCACGAAAAAACTGATTCTTTGTTGCTGGCCTTCATCCAGAACAATAAAGTCGTCTTGAGTTAGCCCTTTGACTGGATTGCCCTGGGCATCGGTGACCACTACATTGATATTCACGATGCGCGTGGTTAGGCGGAGGACACCACCGCCTTTTGATTGCTGCGGTCGCAATGAAATGGAGAAGAGCAACACAAGAGAGATTGCGACAATCGCCTGAACAGAACGATGTTTAACGGAATGGGACATAACCAAGGCCCAATCTTACATTGAATTCATAATCTGGAGGAAGGGGTCGTGGTTACTCGAACTGCCACCACGGATTTAAGCACAGCTCACTAAAATAAGTCGATTCTATTTGCGTCCAATTCAAATCTCAACCGTCCACGGCCCGCCTAAACGTCGCTAGCGTATGCCTCCGAACAGGTTGCCCTTCTATGATTGCGTATACTGCTTTTTGGCATAACTTTGACCTTCGCATCAAGCGGCGTACACCTGCCTTTTTCCATCTATTCCTGTCCGAAGCCACAGCTTCCACCATTTTCGTACACTTCCGGAATTCGGCGAGTTTGAAATCGACCAAACTGGGATCTTCGCCCTGTTCCCAGCGCCGGTCAGTTTCCTTTCCTATAGGCACGACTTCTCCCGCGACAATTGCTAATCGATAATGGGAAAATCTCGGTCTAGCGGCACACGGGAAGACCATCCCAAAGCTTGACAACTAACCTCTCCCTACGCTATGAGGGCTAGCAAATTTTCCAAAGCGAGTTCATTAAACCTCAGTGCGTTCCAACACGAGCTGCGCAATGAACGGACATGCCAGCGCCACCAACGACCAACCAACCGAAGGCCAAAGGGGTGGCAATGTTGAGAGGAGTTCTGGGTGCCGGACCATCCCACTCAGTTCGGCTGGATACATGTCCAACGGTGACAGCAAGTGAATGTGCCAAAGGTATTCCACCACCGAACACGCTAACGGAAACACGATAACCAAACCTAGGCTGCCCATAAATCCATTGCGGCCATTTTTAAACAATACGCCCAATAAGTGGGTCACCCCGGAGAGCAAGAAAGCCATAATGATCCCCGGCAGGAATGACAGCAGGAAGCGCCCGGTAAGTGGCACGTGGCATCGCCATGACAGAAGCGACGCACCGACCAACACCATTGCTCCCGTCAACGTTAGGAATTGTAAGGTGTTCGCTGCCCACCCCGTCCACACGAAGTGACGAATCGACCGCGGCTTGGTCAGCAAAAAAACAGCAGTTTTGTGGAAAAACTCTTCAGCAATCCCAGTGGCCCCAAACGACATCCCAGCGAGAGGGGCCACTCCACTGGAAGCGAACAGTAGTATCAACCAGCCAAGAGCGAAAGATCGCGCCTGCCCCATATCGCCCACGGTATATTCGGCGACCTTCCATGGAACCACCGCCAATACAACGCCTAGAAACAGGAAGACATAAAAACTAGCACGCGTCTCGCGCCAACATTTCCAGTAATACATCACCGTTCCTTTCGGACGAGCTGCAAAAAGATTTCCCGCAGACTTAGATGGGCAATATTCGCAATGCTTGCACCTTGCTGGGACAATCCGGCAGCGAATCCCTGGGCATCTTTTGCTACGACATATCGATAGAAATTCTCCTCGACTACCACAGACAAAACTTGCGAGGACGTTTGTGTTGGAAGAGAGTTACCAGCCGCGATAATCAGGCGGAATTCACTCTTGATGTCGTCCAGCCGGGATTCCATCAGAAGCTCTCCGTGGTCCAGAATCCCGGCGTACTCCCCGATTTTCTCGACCTCCTCCAGTTGGTGAGAGGAAAAAAAGATGGTGCACTCCCGATCCAGTACGGCTTCCGTCAAAGCGCGCAGCAATTGATCTACGGTGATCGGGTCGAGGGCGGCAGTCGGCTCATCCAAAATCAATAAGTCCGCGCCCTGAGAAAGCGCGAGCAGCAGCCAAACTTTCGTTTGGTTTCCATTGGAAAGTTCTTCAAACCGCTGCTTCATCGGAATTTCCAATAGCCGAGCATATTTTTCCACCGAACGATCGGACCACGTGGGGTAAAAGCCGCGGCTGAAGCGAACTAATTCGGTGGCAGTCATCGATGGATATAGCGTCTTTTTCTCGCCGACGAAAGCTGTACGCTGAAGAATGGGTATGCGCTCGGCAGAAACATCCATTCCGAATACACGGGCCGCCCCCGCGGTAGGGCGCGTTAGGCCGAGAAGCATCTTGATCGTAGTTGTCTTGCCCGCACCGTTCCGCCCGAGAAATCCATAAATGGCGCCACGCGGAACATTAAGAGCTAGGCCATCCACGGCATACATGTCGCCGTAGGTTTTTGTCAGGCCTGCTGTGCAAATGGCAAGGTCGTTCATCTGCGTCCTCCTGCGGTTGCTACGTGTTCTTTTAGATTTAGACTTTCAAGTTCTTCCCGGACGGTTTGCAGAATCTCTTCGTTCGTGAGGCGTAGCTGGCTGCCCTCGACAGCAATCTGCCGCGCATAAGGTTGCAGCCGCCGCAATTTTTCCGATTTGAGGAATCGAGGGATGTTATCGGCGACGTACGTGCCGCCGCCCGGAACCGTGACGATAACTCCGTCACGCTCCAGATTTTGATAAGCGCGGGCGGCGGTGTTGGGATTAATCCCCAGTTCAGCGGCCAGTTTTCGCACTGAGGGTAAAGCCTGGTCTTTCTTCAGCGCGCCCGAAGAAATCGCGTTCTTTACTTGGGTCTCGATTTGGACATAAATCGGGACGCCCGAAGACGGATTAACGTGGAAGAGCATACTGTATTAGTGCACTAGTACAGTCTACATGTCAAGTGTAGATTGTCTCAGCGGTAACGGGCCACGGAGGAGTGGGAAGTTATGTCTGATGAGTCCTGGCTACGCAATTTGGTCGATTCTGGACGAGTAACGGGCAAACCGGACAAGTTCGAAACAGTGATATGGGTGGGGCCAGAAGTCCTTCAAAAGAAACGGCAAAAGAGATGGGGCACCCAAGGAGATTCGAACTCCTGCCCCGTACAGCCGATTGTTATTCCCTAATCGGCCTGAGAGATACAAACTATCCGCGCAAGCGCCAGCCAATGTCTCGGATGGGGCAATCGCTTGCCAGCGCGAATGTCTGTTGCATACGGATCGGAGATCCCGAGCGCCATTGAAATAGAAGGGACTTTAACTGAATTTAGAAGAAGCTGATTTTTCTCGAAACAGGTATTTTCGTTGAGCCAATCGGCGACTTCGGATGGATTCCACGTCAGCGCACAAGGTACCAAAGACTTCTTGAGAAAAAGTTTGCAGGAACGTACACGGCCTATCCATCTAGGTAGCTCTCGTTCCTTCGAGAAAAAACGGTTGAGTACATCATTGAGGCTTGTAACTGTCGAATGAGGGGTGCCATTGTTTTCATTGTTTCGTCAAATGCGGAAATACTGTGTTTTGTTAACAGATATCTGCTAGATTGCTAAATTGAGAGAAGACGTAAGAGACACAAATCGCGGGAGAACATCTTGAGGGGAGGGGCGCAAATGCAGACAAGAAAAGTTCTTGGTGGCATTTTGGTCCTGTTGATGCTTTTTGAGGTGCCGGTGTGGGCTGGCCTCGGAAGCGATAAAACCATGTACATCGGTGGAACTGTGGCTTTGATCAAAGAAGGCACTGAAGGCACCTCCTCCGCGAAAGATGAAAAAGTCTTCATTTTCGAATACAAAGGCGGCAAGCTCGAAGTTCCTTACGCTAGCGTCAATGATTTGGAGTACGGCCAAAAGGCTGGAAGGCGTCTCGGCCTCGCACTTACGATTTCGCCTTGGCTGCTTCTTTCACATAAGAGAAGACATTTTTTGACCGTAGGGTATACGGATGAAAATAATAAGCAGCAGGCTGCAGTGTTTGAACTCGGAAAGGGAGTGGTCCGGGTGATGCTTGCCAGCATGGAAGCACGCACCGGACGGAGAATTGATTATCAGGATGAGGAGGCGCGCAAAAGTGGGCTCGGCGGCTAAAAGGTCTCTCCCATTGGCGTTCGCTTGTTGGTTCGTGCTCGGCTCGTCCACGGCTGGAATTGAGGTCGCGCGCACACAACAAAATCCGAGCCAACAATCACTGCCTGGCGAACAAAAGCCCGAGCAGGAGCTTGCCACCAAACTTCTCAAGGTCAGACGGATCTACGTAGACTCTTTTGGTGACGATACGGTAGCGAAACAGATCCAAGCAATGGTAATCAACGCTCTCGCTGATTCGAAAAAGTTCATCATTACGGAAGACAAGACCAAGGCCGACGCAATACTTAAAGGCGCGGCCCTTGAGAAAACGTCTCAGGAATTTCATGGCAGCACTGATAGCACTGCCGTTGGGGTTGCTCGCGGGGGGCAAACCAGTTCAGTAAACGGATCAAATGGAAATGTCTCGGGTTCGTCCAGTGGCGGCTTTAATGCTCAGCACATGGGTATTTCTGATTCTGTCGCATCAACTGAAACCGTTAATGATGCACGTGTTGCTGTGAGATTGGTTGCGGCTGACGGGGATGTCATCTGGACAGCCACAAAGGAAAGCAAGGGCGCTAAGTATAAGGGAGCAAGCGCGGATGTTGCAGATATGATTGTTACACAACTCTTGCGCGACCTAGATAAGGCCACACCTACCCCCAAGCAGTAACGGTCGCCCGAGGGTTTGATCTAATAACCTCTGGTTGAACGGTATGAACGAATCAATTCAAAACGAACTCAGGCAAGCCTTCCGTTCAATTGTACGGCGTCCTGCGTTTTCACTTGGAATCATTCTGACACTTGCACTCGTGATTGGCGCGAGCACGGCTCTTTTTAGCGCCATCTACGGAATCATGCTTCGCCGTCTTCCCTTTCGAGACCCAAGTCAACTCGTCTTTATTTCGGAATCGAATCACGCCACCGGGACCATGAATCTCATGGTCACGGTGGGAGCATTTCCAATCATTGCGAGTGCGACCCAGAGCTTTGAAAGCGTTGCAGCCTGTGGGTTGATGTCTCGTGTCCCAACTGCCGACGACAAGATGTACTCGGGGCATCTTTGGGGAACTCAAGAATCGGTGACTTCGACTGCGTGCTCCTCACAGGTCTTTAGTACACTGGGGGCTTCCCCGTTAATTGGTAGGACGTTTCCAGTCGAAGAGGAAACCTACGGGGTCAATGCCCCCCATTTCGTCGTGTTGAACTATCGATTTTGGCGGTCGCACTTCGGTGGGGACCCGAATGTTGTGGGAAGAACATTATCGCTGAATTGGGTCGGTGAGCGGGAAGACTGGACAATCGTTGGGGTGATGCCGGAAAACTTTGAGTTCCCGTATCCCTTCTCATCCCAGAAGGTGGACTTCTGGGTGAGGCTGTTCCATCCCTCGAAATTTGTACCCGGCAACAACCTCGGGGTGGTTGCCCGAATGAAGCCGGGCGTCAAAATCGGACAGGCACGAGCAGAACTCGCATCACTTGCCACTCGGCTCCGAGCCGAGTACAGCAAATATTTTGGGAATGAGTATCTAGACATCGAGCCACTTCAAAGCGAACTCGTTCGGGATGTGAGAACTATTATCTGGGCATTGCTCGCCGCTCTCGGCTCTGTGCTTCTCGTTGGTTGCTCCAACATCGGCTGTTTATTGCTCGTACATGCCAACCGCCGACAAAAGGAGATGGCTGTGAGGGCTGCTCTCGGCGCGAGCCGATTCGCTCTTATCCGGCAAATCTCATCGGAGACGCTCCTGCTAGCCGTTATGGGCGGCGCGCTGGGCTTGGGATTGGCGGCAGCTGGTGTGCGCTTCATCATATTTCTCCTGCCCGCTAACATATATGTTCCTCGTCTGGATTCAGTTGCTCTTGACACAAGAATCTTGGCAGTTTCCGCTGGAATATCTGCGTTGGTGGCTCTAGCGTTCGGAATTTTTCCAACACTCAAGTTTGCGAAGCCGAACATCACCGAAGAACTCAAGTCGTCTGACATGAATCCAAGACAGAGCGTTCTATTCCGGCGTTCGGGAAGTGTTCTGATAGTTTTTGAAGTCGCTCTGGCTCTCGCGCTCGCCGCTTCAACGCTGATGCTCACAAAGAGCGTACGGCGATTTCTTGCTACAAATGCGGAATATCAGCCCGAGCATTTCCTTTCTCTGCAATTCGGTTTCACGAATGCTTACTTGAGCCGTACGCCCAATTTCGACGAGCTGGAACCCGTGCTCTTTTCTCAATTCCGGCAAAAGGTTGAGGCGATGCCCGGGGTCCGTTCGGTCACATTCCTTGACGGCTTTCCCATGCTTTCGGTTCACGAAGATTTCAACAAAGTAAAGGAAACTGGAGGAGAAGGGCCGATTTCGGAAGAGTTTCAACCTTGTGGCGTCCACACAGTGGATGCTTCGTATATTGATTGGGCGAGATTTGAAATCGTTCGGGGGCGTTGGTTATCTGATTCAGACGAGCCGAAGACTTTACCGGTGGCAGTGATAAACAGCGCGATGGAACGTCTCTATTTCCCAAAAGCAGACGCAATCGGTGCACGCATCGAACCTCTCTGGCGCGAGACAGACAAGGCACAGCTATATACAGTGGTCGGCGTAATTCGAGAACCAAAGCGCTTTGGAACGGGATTGGATGCAGCCCCCGCGATTTTCCTAAGCATACAGCAATCTCCAGCTTACCGATTTGTGCTCATCCGCACATTTGCGAATCCATCGGTGCTCAGCAATGCGGTGCGCGATGCTGCGCTGGCCATCGTACCCGGCGAGATGTTGGTTGGCAACATCCGTACGGGAGAAGACACGTTGTCTGAATCCACAGCTCGTGCGCGTTTTTTGAGCATGCTACTTTCAGCCTTTGCTGGGCTTGCATTGCTTCTCACGCTTGTCGGTACATACGCTTTGGTTTCTTATGACACAGCGCGCCGCACCCGAGAAGTTGGCATTCGAATGGCGCTGGGTGCAACGGCTGGACGGGTGAAGCGAATGGTCGTGCTGGGAACAGCGTACCCAATTGTTGCAGGTGTCATTCTTGGCGCCATAGCGGCATACGGTTTTGCCAAAACTTTGTCATCGCTCTTGTACGGCGTTTCCCCTTCTGATTTTGGCTCCTTCGGAATCGGTGCGCTGGCAATTCTGATCGTTGCTGCAGGCGCAAGCTACATTCCTGCGCGCCGAGCAGCGCGAATTGACCCGCTTGAAGCTCTGCGGCACGAGTAGATTTCTTCAGCGGCACACAAAAAATGGGCCAGTCATCCTTGAGATTTCCTGTGAACCTAACCGCGAGAAGCAAGGAAATCGTGCCGTAGATCCAAAGGTCCGTACTAAGCATCTTGAGTTACGTTCCTCGCAGGTCATATCTGGTGCCCAGCCTCCGCTTTGGGATAGATTCCATTTGGGAGGCTAATTTGCGATGAACATCCTATCAGCAATCAGACGTGAGCATCGGAGGCTCGAAAAGCAAGTCGGCAGGCTTCAGCGAAGATTGGAGGGACTGAGGTCCGCAGCCGAGGCTCTCGGCCATTCTGCGAGTGACGAACT
>Ga0070733_10000700_pt1 | contig 26395 bp, 25 predicted proteins | sample Coa_R1_9_FD_66450 | JGI IMG/M metagenome (GOLD analysis project Ga0070733, IMG submission 66450) | Surface soil microbial communities from Centralia Pennsylvania, which are recovering from an underground coalmine fire - Coalmine... | ecosystem: Environmental > Terrestrial > Soil > Unclassified ...
CGACGACGTGGAGCGCCCGGTTCTCGACCCGGTAACCGAGCGGAACCACGCCTCCCATCCAGATGCCCTTCCTCTTCGAGGCGGCGATCTTGTCCCGGATCCGCTCGCCGGTGACCTCGCGCTCGAACTGGGCAAAGGATAAAAGGACATTCAGGGTCAATCGTCCCATGCTGGTCGTCGTGTTGAACGCCTGGGTGACCGAGACGAAAGATACCTGATGCGCGTCGAACAGTTCGACCAGCTTGGCGAAGTCGGCGAGCGAGCGGGTCAGCCGGTCGACCTTGTACACAACGATGACGTCAATCCGTCGAGCGCGAACGTCATCAAGGAGCCTCTGTAACGCTGGCCTGTCCATCGAGCCGCCGGAATAGCCGCCGTCGTCGTAGTGGGTGCGGATCAGCTTCCAGCCTTCATGAGCTTGGCTCTTGATGTAGGCTTCCGATGCCTCCCTTTGATTGTCGAGCGAGTTGAACTCCTGCTCCAGGCCATGCTCGGTCGAGACGCGGGTGTAGATGGCGCAGCGCAGCGCCGTTTTGCCTCTCTCCGATCTCATGGCGAGGCCGCCTGCCGGCTAGGTAGTCGGGCGACAGCGGCTCCGCCGTCGTTGATCGGGGTTGAGGCGGCATCGGACGCAGCAGCGTCGCAATCCCCTGACCTGCGAGGGATCATCGCGGATCGGTCGGACCCGGCCGTTCGCAAGCCGAAGAAGCGATGGCCGTTCCAGCTTGTGCCTGTCATCGCCTTGGCGACTTGCGACAGGCTGCCGTAGGTCTGGCCATTCCAGGCGAAGCCCTTATCGAGGATCATCACACGCTCGATCCTGCCATTCCACTCCCGGGCGAGCAGAGCCCCGGCCTTCAGCTTGGTCCCTTCCCGCGTTGTCGCAATCCGCGCTTCGAAAGGATGCAAGTCCGATGATCCGAGCCTCCGACCCTTCGGTTGGCGCAGGACGCGCAGCGTCTCTTTGTCGAGCCCGCCGAACGCCGTGGCCTGGATGCGATAGGCTAGGATCTTCATGAGCAGCCAACGCGGCAAATGGGCGGGAGGGCTCCCGCCCAAATGATTGCGCCATTGCAGGCAAAGTCCGTTCGCGTCGAGCTCGACCAGCGACGCGATCGTGTCATCCAGCGCCGGGATTTCCTCAGGTCGCGGCGTCGGGCGAAGCAGACCTTCGCCCGCGCCGCGCGGTGGTCGGCGCCTAACCATCAGGCTGCTTGATAGGCTTGTGGCTCCGACCGGCCCTGCTCCTTCCTGCGCGCCGTCTCGGAGTTCCCCGGCGCTTCAACAATGCCAGTCTCACCTGCCGGGATGCAGTAGAACGATCCCCGCTTGTCGTCAGATCGATCGATCGCGACTGCATAGCCGCGCTTGCGCAGGCCGGTCAGCGCGGCGCGGGTCGTGTGGGCGAGCCAGCCCGTCGCGGTGATCAATTCCGTAATGGTCGCGCCATGATCGCGCTCAAGCAGCGCAATAACACGAGCCAGCTTCGAGCCGCTGCGGGGAGCAGACGGGCCTCCAGGACCAGGCTCCATCGCTTCTGCGGGTCGAGCGTCCTTGGCCTCCAACTTAGACAGGATGGCTGCCTGATCATGGTTCCCGAGCGCGTCGCTTTCCTCGCCTGCATCCTCGGGCTCGGCGGCGTCATCGACCGCGATCGCTTTGGCGCCCGCGGCGGTGAGCTTGAGCGCATAGGACGCGCCTGACTTTTCGTCCCGTCGCCAGATCGGATCACTGGCCTTGGCCTTCACCTCTTTTACAAAGCCAAGAGAGATCAGCTTACTCGCGACTTTCTGCGCGGTGGCGCCCTTGAGCGTCGGCGGGGCGACGAGAAAGAGGTCCTTGCGCTGGGCTGCGGCGCCCAGCAAAACCAGCTGCGTATCGGTAAGTTTGATTGACATGGATGCACCCTTCGCGTCTTCGATTGGGGCCTAGCCAATCCAGGCCCCTCACCGACGCGAGCCCCGGATCGGCGCGATCGCCGGGGCTAAGGGTCTGCCGGGCAGCGCCTTCGCGCCGCGGAATATCCATACACACGCTCCTTTTCGAACCGAATGCCAGTCCTTTCTTTGCTGTCGGGACACGAGGTTAACGATATCGCCCAAGCAGCGGTCGGCCCACCCGCTGCCCTCCGAAGGCAGAGGCCACAGGTTCGAATCCTGTCGGGCGCGCCACTCCTGAACAAAAGAGAGAACTTTTGGCACGGGTTCGGCGACGCCTTGGGCCGCGCATCTGGCCAAAACAGATTTCGAGCCGCTGATGCGGATTTCCTCGTCGGTGACCCGGACTTCGTCCATGAGCAGCTTGATCGCATCCCGCCGGTCGGTCTTGGACCTGTCTGGCTTCGCCCCCGTCGCCCGGAGGCCCGTCGCGCCGCGCGATCAGATTCGGGTGGTGTCGGAGGCGAGCGGCTTCCCGAGCCGGGCGCCGGAGAACTCCAAGCCCCAGCAGCGGCGCCGGACGGGCCGCAATCTTCAGCTCAACCTCAAGGTGACGGCCGAGACAGCGACACGGCTTGCGGAGCTGGCCGACAAGCGCGATTTGCCCTTCGGCGAGCTGCTCAAGCAGTTGCTCGATGAGGTTGTCGAACCCCGCACGCACGTCCCTGTGAATCCGGTCACCCGGAATCTTGACCCCCCTTCTGAGGCCCCGGCTTATATTACCTGCTGGGATCTCCGTTATGGTCCAGTTTCCCAGCCAGCATGATATCGGCCCAAGCCTGCGCCACCTTCTCCGCGCCGCCGCCGCCAATGTGGCAGTCGTCATAGCGGTCGAGCCCGTCGAGCAGGGCATCTGTGTTGACGCCGCGCCTGACGTTGCCCTCGCCGCTGGAGAGAGCGAACTGAGCACGGACGACGGGATTGTCGGCAGAATGTCGCCTCGGGTCCCCATTGCCCGGCTCGACGCATTTCGACGCGATGGAGAGATAAACGGGAGCCGTGACCCCTTCGCCGCGCAGCGTGTCGATCATGGACAGGAACCGCTCGCGATAGGCACGCTCGCTGGTGCCTAGGGAGTAGTCGAGCTCGCCCTGATCCCAAAGGACCTGCGTGATTACGTAGCCATCCGCCTTGATCTTGCTCAGCGTGTCAACCAGGACCGCGTTGAGATGGCCGCCCCGCGCCCATTGTTCGACGGTATTTCCCGAATAGGCCGATCCGGAATAGGCTAGGGACGCGATAACCACGGTGTCGAACTTGCCCGACTCGACGAGGTGATTGCCGAGCTCAGTCCAATATTCTCCCCAGGTTCCGCTGGAACCGAGCAGAGGCGAGGCGGCGACATAGCACCGCCCCTCGAAGAAATTAACGATCTTGTCGCCGTGCTTTGAGGCGAAGCGCTGACCTCCATAATTTGCGGCGTTGGATTGCCCGAGGATCAGCAGCACGGCGGTGCGGTCCGTCTGCTTGGGGCAGGCGACGGCCGACTTCTCGGCATCGCCGATGAGGCGATCCTGGGCGTCAAGGGTATAACCGCCTTCCCGCCTCACTTTGAGGGGAAGTACTTTGTTCCGCAAGGAGATCAGCTGCGGCTCGGGGAATATGCCACGTCGAGCGCTCACGGCGCCAAATAAGTAAAAGACAATGCATGCCGCCAAGCCAATCGACAGCATCTTAAGCATCCTCGACCTCAGCGTCTCGGCCGTGAAGTGCCCATGCTTCAAGGCGTTTCGGTTGCCCTTGCGAACGCCGCCACCGGCACTGTGCATCCGACAGACGCTAGCCCGGTTAGCCCGCTCTGGCCCAGACGTATTGGCACCATCCGGTGTGTGACCAATACGCCATGATCATGCCAATCGCATCCCCCTCGCGGCGCGCGTGGATCGCCATCTGCTGGTCGATCCACGGCACTGTAACGAAACCCCTCTGAACCACTTCTAGGCTGCTCATGGCGCCGATGACTTCCTCGAGGAGAGGGGGCTTCGGCCGATGTGTGGACCTCTGCTCGCAGAGTCGCCGTTCAGAGCGCACGCCAAAGCGATAGCCAACAATCAGCATCCGGATCATCAGCTCGGGATCGATCGAGGGTCGTCCCACTTCGCTGTAGTAGGGTTCAAGATGCGCCCGAACCTCCGACAAATCGACGAAGCGGTCGATCTTGCGCAACAGGTGATCGCTCGGGACATGACGCTCAAGGCTGAAGCCGTAGAACAGCCCCTCCTGCATCACCCGCCGCTCGCCCATCATGGCGTGAGCCCCCTGAACGGGCGGAAACGGCGAGAAAGCGGCCGTAGGCGCTACGGTCAAGATGCGCCAAATGCGGGCTTTCCGCGACTGCATACCGAGCGGGCGAGCTCGACTCTCTTCCGCCGTTCCGGAGAGCATGAGGACGGCACAGAGGCGCAGGACCGATTTGGGCCTATAGTCGCTGCCGATGCCACATCCTTTCCCCCTTCGGCGCTTCATCTGGATCGTCTTTGTTAGCGTTCTGATCGGCGCGCTTTACGGCGATCTCCGTTACGGTGCGCCCGGCGCCGGCGCGATCGTCGCGGGATCAATGGGCGCCGCCCTGTTCTCGCTCGATCGGTTCGTGCTGCGGCGGAACGCCGGCGGGCTGTTCCCTCGCTTGCCGTTTCTGCCCTATCTCGCGCTGCGGACGTGTCTTTATGCTGCCGTCGTCATCATCATCAACGGCATCGCGAACTCGGTCCTGTCGGGTCGTTTCATGGTGATCAGCGGCGTCGACCTCCTGGTTTCCCTCGTCCTTGTCGTCGCCGCCACCTTGCTCCTCGGCGTAAATGAGCTGTTGGGTCCTGGAACGCTCCTCGCCTTTGCCGCGGGACGCTATTACCACCCCCGTATCGAGGAGCGCGCGCTGCTGTTCATGGACATGCGCGCCTCGACCGCGATTGCCGAGCGCGTCGGCGAGTTGCGCATTCTGGATCTGCTCAACCGTTTCGTCGCCGACGTGTCGCTCGCTGTCGCCGAGGCCGGCGGCGAGATCCACAAATATGTCGGCGACGAGGTGATCGCGACCTGGCGGCTCGCTCCGGGCGCGAACCAGGTCGACTGCGTGCGCGCCTGCTTCGGCGCGTTCGACCGGATCGACGCGCAACGGTCCGCTTACCAGCGCGACTTCGGCCTCGTCCCCGACTTCCGGGCCGGCCTTCACTGCGGCCCGGTCGCCGTCGGCGAACTCGGCTATCTGAAGAAGGAGATCGCGCTGATCGGCGATACGATGAACGCCGCCGCCCGCATCGTCGAGGCCTGCCGCGAAACTGAAAATCGCGTTCTCGCCTCTGCCGCGCTTCTCGATCGCCTTGCCGTATTGCCGCCAGGCGTGACTCGGCGCAGGCTGGGCGAGCTTGCCTTGCGCGGCAAGGAGCGTCCGTTGGAGCTTTGCGCGCTCGAGGCTGAGGGCGATAGGGCGCGAAACCGCTCGGCCCCTCGGGAGACGGGCGTCTTCTCGTCCCCCTCTCCGGGAGAACGGTTATAGAACGGCGGCTTTCGCACGTACTCCGGTCCGTCTCAAGTCGATCATTGGAGGCGTACTTTCCGCCCAAGATCGGGATAGGGGGACGCCTCGCGACGCCACCCCTCCCACACCACCGGGCATACGGGTCCCGTACCACGGCGGTTCGACCGAGTTAGGCTTGGGCGGTCGCACAGATTTGGGGAAGACCGAGCGACTCGAAATAGGCGTTGCGTAGGGCTTGCTGGACCGCCGGATGTCCGGACATGCGCCAGAGCCCGGTTGGTGAACCAGCGGCGACCGCCGCCGGGAACTTTGCTACGCCGCGACGGCGTAACTCCGCGAAGCGGTTTTGCCTGGTTCGCCATTGCCGCCAAAGATACAAACGCAATCTTCGACGGATCCACGCTTCGAGGTTTGTGAGGACTCGCGGAGTCTGGCAGAAGCCGAAGTAGCCGCGCCATCCTACGATGTATGGCTTCAGCTCTTTGATCAACTGTTGCAGACTGAACCCGCGTGTCCGGCGTGTCATGTCTCGGATCCGCCCCTTGAATTTGTCGAGAGCCTTTGGCGCGATGCGCCGCTCGCTCCCGTCATTCGAGATGCTGAACCCAAGAAACTTTCGCTCCTCCGGTCGCGCCACCGCGCTCTTCGCCTCGTTGACCTTGAGCCGCAGCTTGCTGGTCAAGAACCGGCTCACAGAGGCCATGACCCGTTCGCCGGCGCGCCGGCTGCGAACATAGATGTTGCAGTCGTCGGCGTACCTGCAAAAGCGGTGACCGCGTCGGGCTAGCTCTTTGTCGAGGTCGTCAAGTACGAGATTGCTAAGGATGGGCGAAAGCGGGCCGCCCTGCGGCGTTCCCTCATCCACCGGACTGACCAAACCGTCTTCCATCACCCCGGCGTTGAGAAACGCCCGGATGAGTTTGAGCACACGCTTATCGGACACTCGCGCAGCGACGCGCGCCATCAGGCTGTCGTGATTGACTCGGTCGAAAAACTTTTCGAGATCGAGATCGACCACGACGTTGTAGCCCTCGGCGATGTAGCGTTGCGCCTGAGCCACTGCCTGATGGGCGGAGTGCCCCGGTCGAAAGCCGTAACTGTGCTCGGAAAACGTCGGGTCCCACCGCTCTTGGAGAACTTGCAGCATAGCCTGCTGAATCAGTCTGTCGACGACGCAAGGCACGCCGAGCTTTCTGATCCCGCCGTCCGGCTTGGGGATTTCGACCCGTTTGACCGGCTGCGGCTGATAGGTTCCCTCAAGCAATCGAGTCCGAATGTTTGGCCAGTGCTCACGCAGGTAATCCTTGGCGGCGTCGATGGTCATTCCATCAACGCCAGGACTGCCCTTGTTGCTTCGAACGCGCTTCCACGCTCTTTCGAGATTCCCTCGATCACACACCTCCTCCATTAGTTGTTCCGCCAAGGCCGGACTTTCGGGTGCTGGCTTCGCCATCAACGGTTCGGCATCCTCGGCTTCGGCGTCCAGGGCTTCACCCCGACCCTCCGCCACCGAGGACTGAGACAATTGCTCGCCCAGAGTTTTCTGCCGCGTTCCGCTCATGAGTCGTCAGTCCTAATCGCCACTCTCAATCGTTCGGGCCTTCGGCCCTCGTTCCCGGCTCGGCCTATCCGTTTCTCCGCCTTTCGGCTTTGGAGTGCCTCATTAGCCTCACCGACTGCTTGGCCTAATATGCCCTCTGCTGACTTCTGCATCCGCGGTCAGGACGCCTCGCGACGCCCTCAGTTCCGAAGTCGGAACGTGGAGCAGACCTCCCGGGGTAAGTTCCGTCGCCTTCCGTGCGCAGCTGCCGAATCTACGCTTTGCGTCCTTGATGAATATGGACTTCGCGACTAGTCGCCCGCTCGTCCGACGCTCGCGCCTCATATCCGGTTCTTGTCCATCAACTCGCACATTTGCTCCGCGCTTCCTTCAGACCCCGCCTCGCGGCGATAGCCCTTGCGCATCGCTAACCCTTCACCTCCATCAGGTTGGGTAGAGGACTTTCACCTCCAAGCTACTGAACATGCCCGGCACACAACGAAACCGCTCGCGCGGTAGGGGCGGCGAGAGGTAACGCGGGAAGTCGAAGGGCCAGAGCGGACGCGAGGTCCTGGGCCTGTCTCAAGATCGTGGGGATCAACCCCATGCGAGACAGGAGCTTTCGCAATGTCCGACAAGCCCATCAGCCCGTTGCGCCAGCGCATGATCGACGACATGACGGCGCGCCGGTTTCCGGGTCGCTTGGGCCCCTACTTGATCACCGGGGGCGGCTCTGTGACGCAGGAGCCGCCGTTCTGCACCATCACTGTTCCGCTGCCGTTCGTTTCCGTCAGCGTCGCCGCGATCTGCAGGGTGACGGCGGTCGGATATCCCGACGGGAGGGTGGTCGTTCCCGTCGCGTTGCGCGATTGTCCGGCCGCAAGCGGGACGGAGTTCAGCGCGACGCTGAAATCGCCGAGGCGGACGGTCGTCGCGGAACCCGAGTGCGTCACCTGAAACGTCGTGCTGGCCCCGGATTGCGTCTTCCAAGCGTTGAACCAGCTCGAATCGGAATCGTCGAAGGTGACCTCGATATCGGGCAGCGCCATCAGCGACGGCTGCGCTCCGGTGTTGGGCGTGGCGGTCAGCGTGATCTGGGCGCTTCCGTCCTGCGAAGTCCCGTTGGTCAGTGGAAAGATGCAAGGGCTGGCGAACTCGATGTTTCGCTGGGCGACCTGGTTCGAATCGGGCGCATCGTCGGGGTTCGCCGGCGCCGACTCACTGTCCGCCTTGGCGGCGGCGAGAATGCATCGGTGTCCGTTGCCGATGCCGCTCGTGGGCGCAGTGAACGGCAGCGGACCGATCAGCGCCTGGCCGCCCGCCGGCACGGAAACGCCGGTTGCGCCGCCGTTATCGCCGACATACGCCGAAGGTGACCCTCGCCTGAAGAATACGCAGGGCGCCTGGTGGAGCCGGCTGAAAGCCACGAAGCCCGATCCGCACCTCTTCTGGGAATTTATAGAGCATGACAGAAACCAGCTCCTGAAAGAGGCGGAACTAACAGTCAGGCGGTTATTCTAAGAGTCCCTCCAAGACGGAATCCTGCTTGCGGACACTTTAGACGGGCAACAAGTACCGCAGCAGCTCGCACCCCGCGCACCCCCGCCGACGTCAACCTGTACTTATCAAATGAAATCCGGTCGCTTTGCCGGACAGGACCCCCGCGACGTGGTTCGGGATGCAATCGAGTGGTGGGAAAAGCAGGTGGACGACATCGAGCGGGAGGCTGCCGCGTCCTCTCCTAAGCGTCCATGCGCTGTGACGGCCTAGCCCGCCGGCCGCGGCCACCGGGGCCTGGCGCGGTCGGCCGCCGACCTACCCGACGTGCTGATGGGATCTGACCGCATGCGAGCGGCGAAAGAACTTGTTCCAGCCATCCGGGGCGCGATACGCCGACTTGGCGCGGCGGAACTAGCTGATTCCCGGGAGAATCCTTCCCGCTCTTGGCGCAGGCGGGCAAATTGCGTCTCTGAACCATTCCGGGGAACGGGGCGAGGCCCCAACGCCAGCGATAACCCTTGCCAGAAGCTCTTTTGACGCCTGGCCGCTGAAGCGGCCAACGTTCTGCAGGACGTCGAGGGGAATTTTCTTGCCATGGACGTAGGCGACAACACAGCGCTTGGTCACCGAAGGACACCCGTCCTTCACATCGATTTCGCAGGTCCGGTCCGAACAGAGAACGGTGCTCAACGGAACGAGGTAGGCGTCGCCGCGACTTTCATCGATCCTGACGACCATGTGGATGTGCCAGCCGCCTTTGTTCCTGTAGGTGGATTCGAAGCCTTCAGCTTCGGTGCCCGGATAGTTGAAGACATCACCGACCTTTGCAGCCATCCAGTGCGACTCCGAAAAAGGTTAAATCTGATTCGGCGCTATCACTCTCTTGCGTTCTGCAAACCCCGGGTAATCTGGCTTTCCACACCTTTCGCGCTGTAGACCCGCCGGGCGCCCCGAAGGCCGCCAGTTGGCCACCTGGGGCCGCGCCGGGCCGGCGCTCGGCGGGCGGTTGGACAATAGGGCGGAAACCCTTTTTTTCTTAAAGGGCGGTGAGCGCCGGTTGGACAATCTAAGGCATTGAGAACATTAGGGGCTGGCGGGCCTGTCGGGCGCGCCATTGCGTTCAACTACTCAGCAGTCGTGGGGCGCGCTTGGCCGCTGCGGCCTTGTCCGCACATTGCCCGCGCTACCTGTCCGATAAAGTCTTTCCCAGTCCACGGATTAAATTTGACGAACGTCCACTGGCCCCAGCCAGTGCGCGTCGCAGACATCCGACGTGCCGCCGCAATGAGGGCGAAGAACGGGGAGGGGAGGCGTTTGCTCAGTCAGATTGGGACGTCAGTTTAGACCGAGCGCCTTGAACGCCGCCGTCTTCGGGTCGCCGAAGAAGATCGGGTCGACGTGCTCCATGATGTCGCCAGTCACTTCGAGGAAGTTACGCTTGTTCTCCAGCGGGATCAGTGCCCGCCGGGCGCCGTTGTCCATCGCCACCTGGAGCGGCTCGACAAGAGAGCGGAGTCCCTTGATGTTCCCTTGCACGCTGAGGTCGCCGGTCACCAGCAGGGCCGCGACGGGCGGCGCCTTCTTGAGCGCGGAGATCGCGGCGACGAAGAACCCGATGCCGATCTCGCCCTCGACCCGGTTGTTGAGGAGGTCGATCACCTCGACGTGCAGGTCGGAGGTGTCGAGTTCGCGACCGATGCCCATCTCCCCCTTCTTGGCCAGTATGTAGCTGAAGGCGCGCGCGATCGACTCCTTCGTCAGGCCAGAAACGCCGCCGGCGGTACGCAGCTTGCCCGTGCCGGCTGAAACGGAGACCTCGACCCGAAACATGCCGACGGTCCCATCGGCGGCCACGGTTCCGGCGTAGACGGTCCCCGGCGCGAGGGGGTCGGACGAAATCAGGTTCCGTCCGCCCTGCTCGGGGACACCGACGAACCGTTCTTCGCCGCTTTCGGCGTCCGTGTAACTGAAGGACGTCTGGTAGTACTCGAAGGACCCCATCTTCTTGAGCTGCTCCTTCACCCGGCGTCGGCCCTCCATCGCGAATTCCAGCAGTTCCGCGATCTCCTCCTTGACGGCTTTGCCATGCGGGTAGACGATCTTCATCAGCCCCGAGACCGTCTTCTTGACCGCCTTGCGGTCGCGGGTGACGAGGTGCGACCCCATCGAGAAGTGGCGGTCGGCGATCTCAGTGAAGTTGTGCTTCCGGAGGTCGCGCAAGGCCTCAGCGAGGTAATCGACCACGAAACCGTAGTGGTCGGTGAACAGGTCGTTCCGCATCTTCGGGATTTCCCATCCCGGCAGATAGAAATGCAGGCGGTCGATGAATGCCATGTCGTCGCGGATGATCGGCGGCATCGGTTCGAACAGGTGTCCCACCTGAACCATCACGTCTGGTTCGTGTTGCCGAACATGGCCATGCTCGCTTCGCCGGTCGCGGCCTCCTGCCCGCGCTGGTACTGCCCGGATTCGCAGTACGTCTTCATGGTCGTAACGACTTCCTTCGGCATCTTCTCCAGGTCCGCGACCTCGTCGAAGCCGACGACGTCCCAGATTTGCACCAGCCCCTTCACGCGCCCGCCCATGTGGCCGAACAGGTTCGCGACCGTCGTCGGGCCCGTCATCAGCGCCGCGTAGGGGGAAACCTCCTGGACCACATAGCTCTTGCCCGTACCCCTCGGGCCCAGTTCAACCAGGTTGTAGTTCCGCTCGCAAAGCGGGATAAGGCGCGTCAGGAACAGGAGCTTCAGCCGCCGCGTCATTTCCGCGGGCTCGTAGCCCATGCTGCGGAGAATGAGGTCGATCCACTCGTCTGTGGTGAACTCGGCCCGCTGGCGCTTGTAATCCTCCAGGTCGAAGGCGGCGATCTGGATCGGGTTCAACTTGTCGATCCAGAACGGGTTCTTGCCCTTGCCCTCCTCGTCGTAGGCAAACTTCGAACCCCGCCTGGCAGACGTTCTCGGCGGCCATGCGGTCGTGGTTGCGAACGGCGCGGGCGGCGACCCAATACGGCATGGGTGGGAAAGATCATCGCCGAGCGGCGGCGCCGTCAAGCCGAACCGGCTCAAGCTCGCGTTCCTAAACCTAGTTGCGCACCATCTCGGGCCTAGAACGCACGCCCCGTCAATGTCTGGTCTCGGACGGCGGCGTGAGGAAGTTCTGCAATTCCGGCAGCGTCCCGGGCGTCGCCGTTTCAAGATCATGCAGCGGCGCGGCGACGGACAGGATCGTGCGGACAAAGTCAGCAAACTCTTCTGGTCCTGCCGTGAAGGCTGCGCACGTCTCGACGCCAAGGCGCGTATAGTCGATGGTCTTTCGGGTCATTGTCTTTTTGTGCTGTCCGGCGCGCCTCGCGAAATGGCGTCGCGCTGTTCGTGGTCTACTTTCCGGGCGAACGACTAGCCTATTGAGCGCCGCAGGCTTTGCCTTTCGACGCCAATCCCCTGCTAATGCGGGCCACTTCCACGTAAGATCGGACGGAAGTGCAACGCCCCCGTTTTCGCTACCCACACGACCCGGACCCAACCCATCCAGCGATCTCCGGAGAAACCGTTCCGGCGATAATGCCGATTACGAAGAACACCACCCCCCAAGCGTCCAAGTGGAGACTTCCGACAGCTGTCTCTTTCAGTTGCTCCTCGATTTTCTTGTCGCTCGCCTCGCGGGCCGCCACTTCAGCGTGTAGCTTGTTAGATAGCTCGTCACCCCGCTGTCTCATCTCATTGCCAAGACCCCCGACTTCGCCACAGAGGTTGGTGTAGCTGTCTTCTAACATCGCGACCCGTTGTTCCAAGGTCGCCTGCGGACCCGGCGTGATACTAAGTCGGGCGCGCCCCGTCGCCATGCTCATTGCACTCCCCGCGGCGCTTACGATGATATTCCGCACCCTGAACCGTGGCCGCCGCTCCCACCAGAGCTTCAGCGTCTGCCCCGGAAACTGCCGCTGCGCAGCACGGAGCCGCATCACTATCGTGATAACGCCAAGGAGTTGGGGGAACATTCCCATGAGCCGCACCTCTCGCTCCACGGGACAAGGCCAGACCACCGACACAAGCACACAGATCAGCACCGCCACGACGAACGGAATCCAGAGGGGATTGACCTCCCAGACCCACCGCGCCGTCGCCAATAGCCACCAGAGCACCCGTTTCAAAAAGCGGATAGGACTTTTCAGAAGCAAACGCATCGGCACGACCCCGACAGACATCGCCCGCGCAGAATGCACGGCTGGGCGCGGGCATCATGGGCCACTTTGCGGGCGGCGCGCTAACTTCCTGTTTCTCGTTCGGGGCAGCCTCTGTCCAGATTCCTAGGCCACCTCTCGAACTTCCGCTTCAAACCCGACTTTCCACGACCGCATCAAGCAAGCGGAGGGCGCGAGCGAAATGACTCTCAAGGCATGAGCAAGGTCGCCCGGCTCGCCGACGCCGAAGACCGCCTCCTGCTCAAGCTGGCGCGCCGCCGCGAGCCGAGCGACAATGCGTTCCTCGCCAAGACGGCTTACGTTCTGGCCGCGCAGACCGCCGACATCGGCTCGCCGACCATGCACGACCCGTTCGGCGCGGTCGTGATCGCGCTCGGCGGCATCTCGAGCAACGCGCGTAAGAGGGCGCTGGCCGCCAGGGCGGGTCGCTGAGCGGGAACGCGCCAGGCCGAAGGGCCACGCCCCGCCAGCGCTCGATGTCGGCGACCATTTGGCCAATTCGCCAAGCGAAATTTCAGGCTCCGGGCGTGTCTTCCACCAACCCCTGCATCGCCGCCACCGTCACCCTACGTAGGACGTCCCCTGTCACCCGCTGCGGGTCTCCGCTCTCGGATCGGGGCATTTTCATAACCAACATGTTTTTAGAGGCATATATGGGTATCATGAAGCGGCGTCTCGAAGAGCAACAGGGCCGAGACGAATGGGCACTTCGCTTCCTTTGCGAGGTCGGTGTCCTCGAAGAGTGCGAGAACCACGAAGGCACCTTTTTCGAGGGGTCGGCCGACATCGAGGATGCATACCCGGCCTTCAACGCCCGCGTCTCCTCCGGGCAGATCGTCCTCAAACGGGGCGAGAAGCCGCGGCAAATGACCGACATTCTGAAGGCCGAGTACGACGCCAACAGCGGCGTTGATGGCTGTCCGTGGTGTGAAAAGGCGTTCGGCGACGACGAAGCGGCCTAAACGGGCCCAAGGCCTTCATGCCACTACGCTCAGGTTCGCCCTGCCGCTGCCAGGCGGGCCGCTCAGCCGCCTCGCGCCAAGCCCGGCCTCCCGAACTGCCGGCGTGAAAGGCCCACCTGCTACCGCCCTGGCCGCCGGCGCGGCCACCTTTAAGGGAAGGGTTCGCATGAAGGATGAGCCTGAGCGCGGCGAGGACGACCATGCGCAAACCATCGCCGAGGCCACCGCCCGGGATTCATTCTGAAATTTTTTGCAGGAGTCGTCGCCGAACTGCCGCCGGCCTTCCGCGCTCTGCAGCAGCGCATGCTCAAGACGCCGGGCGGCGACCGCGAGATGGTCGAGATTCTGGCTCTCGTTCTTCAGCATGACGAGCAGGTTGTACTGGCTGCCGTGGAACTGGCGCTGGAGGCTGGCGTGCCGACCAAGACGCACATCCTCAACCTGCTGCACCGGCTGGTCGACGGCAAGCCAATCGACCCGCTGCCCGTCAATCCGCCCAACGCCCTGACGCTCACGACCGAGCCGCAGGCCAACGTCGGGCGATACGACGCCCTTCGTAAAGCTCGGGAGGCGCGGCATGCGTCATAATCCTGCCGCCGGCGCGATCGTCATCATGCTGCGAACCCTGAAGATGCACGGCATGGCTCAGGCCGTCGGCGAGCTGACCGAGCAAGGCTCTCCGGCCTTCGAGGCGGCGCTGCCAATCCTCTCCCAGCTCTTAAAGGCGGAGACGGCCGACCGAGAGGTCAGGTCGACAGCCTATCAACTCAAGGCCGCCCGATTCCCCAACTATCGGGACCTCGCCGGCTTCGACTTCGCCAGCAGCGAGGTCAACGAGGCGCTGGTGCGCCAGCTCCATCGCTGCGAGTTCCTGGAGGACGCCCACAACGCCGTCCTGGTCGGGGGACCCGGAACGGGCAAAACCCATCTCGCCACGGCAATCGGCGTCCAGGCGATCGAACATCACCGCAAACGCGTCCGGTTCTTCTCCACCGTCGACCTCGTTAACGCCCTCGAACAGGAGAAGGTTCAAGGCAAAGCCGGGCAGATCGCAGCGCGGCTCGCGCACTCCGACCTCGTCGTCCTCGACGAACTCGGCTACCTGCCGTTCAGCGCCTCCGGCGGCGCATTGCTCTTCCATCTGCTGAGCAAGCTCTATGAGCAGACCAGCGTCATTATCACCACCAATCTCGGCTTCGGCGAATGGGCGACCGTGTTCGGCGACGCGAAGATGACCACGGCCCTGCTCGACCGGCTCACCCATCGCTGTCACATTCTTGAAACCGGAAACGACAGCTTCCGTTTCAAGAACAGCTCGGCAAAAGCCGCCAAACCCACAAAGGAGAAACCTCGCAACTTGACGAACGCCTGAACCAGAAACCATCATCAAGCCGGGTCAGTTCTCAAATGGAAATCCCGGGTCAAATCTCGGCGGAAATCGACACTCCACGTGATAAATCTGCAATAAAATCAATCATATAGCAAGATAATTGCGAAGATAAGGAAAGTGATTGTGAGACCTATTGCATGCGTCGCTCATTACGCTCAGCCAACGCTGTCGTTGTCGGCGCGCCGGCCGATGCGACGCTGCCCCGGACCTGAACCTCGACGTAGCCGAGGTGGTCCATGCAGGCACCTGCAGAAAAGGTCCCACCGCTCCACCGCATGGACCCGTTTGGAATAACTCTCGCAGTGCCTCAGGTGCGCGATTTGTGGGTCGTGATAAGTGGGGATTATCCGGGGTTAGAACATCGGCGCGCCCAGGTATGGTCGCCGATCATTTGCGCGCAGCGGATGACCGAAGTCCCGCAGTCGGGGCACCGGCCACGGTGCCCCATCGTCCGGTTTCGGAAACGGTCTACTTGTAATAGCCGACGCCGCAGCCCAGATCGCCAACCCTAGTCGCAAGGCTCACCTTCTGAACCGGCGTCTTATCAGCGCCCGGCCTTGGAAACATATAGCTGACCTCAGTGATTTCGCCTTCCGGCTTCTGGTAGGCGGCGTAGAGTTCGACGCCAAAAGGTTTGCCGGTAGCGTCCTTGAGGGTCCTGGTATCCACACCGATCAATTGCTTGGCATTGGGGTTGCCAATGGCGACGGCCTTCCCGTCGCTAATATTGCCGCAAAATACGTAAAGGTCCCGATCGAGGAAGCCGCCTTCTCCCTTGTTGAACATATCGAGCGCTTTGGCCTTGTCCGCTTTAACCGCGGCCACCGCCTTCATCAGCATCGCTTTGGCTTCATCGGCGGTGCCGCCAGTTTGTTGCGCGAAAGCGGTGGGCGAGAGCAGAAGGCCCGCGGCCGACACCGCGGCGAACATCAGAGTGCGAATCATGGTTTCCTCCTAGTCGGCAGTGCGGCGCCCACGGTTGATTTCCGCAGTGCTCGCACGCCGGGGCTCAGGCTGTGCCCATAGCAATCGTTTGGCAAGACTGAAATGTTGTTGCGACCCAGCCGTAGCTTGTAGATATATTTTCGGGGCGGGCCTGACGTGCCGAAGCTGTTCGATCAAGGCGTCAGCGTCGTAGCCTTTGTCGTCGATCAGAGAGTCGAGACGCTGGTTGCGACGCGCGGGCCGAACTTTCCGCTTTCACGGCTAGTGGGTGGGTCAAATCGAACGCTTGGTACCGACAGGCGATGTCGCAAGAGGGCGGATTCCGGCCCTTCCCTTGCAACGCCATGTAGGTCCCGAATCCGGCCCAAAGCGGCCCATCGGAGAATTCCCGCCTACGCTTCACGACCGGACTTGTCAGCGCCATGCTCGAGGACTTTATCGGCAATCGCGTCGGGTGGTAGGAACTCGGTGGAAATACTTATAGCGAGTGCGCTCTTTCTATCTTGCGGAAGCAATGTCAAGGCTGCCAGCGTTTGGTCTGACGCTCGCAACGCGAGACCCATAGAATTGACGGCGACCACCGTTGGCGCTAGCGTAAAGTATGACATAAAGACTGGTCCACCCTAAGCAGGCGAAGGGAACCAAATGGACGAGTTTTTCCCCCTCATTTCGAGCGCCGTTCTTGGATGGCTACTTTGGCGGGGCACCTCAGGCAGGCTGCGCGCAGCGCTCGTCGTGATTGGCGTTTTCGCTTGCGCCTTGTCGGCGACGGTTGTCAGCGGGGAATACGAAGAAAGCTGGGCCTTCCTCGCCTTTGATCTCACTGAGGCGGTTGTCGGTGTGGCGGTGGGGGCGGGTGTCTCCAGGATGTTGCAACGATCTCGGTCGAGCGCAACGACGGGCGCAGGATAGTAGCGCACGCGCGCAGACACAGGGCTCAACCTAGTCGCGTCGTAGTGGCGGCAATAGCGGGGATATGAATCGCGGACTTTGTTTCGCTCGGCGACTTCCTGGGACAGCGGGCGCCGGAGACGGGCGGAGCGCAAAGGGCTGATTTCGGCGACGCGCTCTCCCCCCTGTATTTCGCCCGTGTGTTCCGACCTAACCCGAGATCGGCCCCAAAAAGCGGGAAGGATAGTGGCAGCGACCAGATCGAGGAGTCCGAAGCCTTGGCGCGGCCGCGGCTCTATCCTCTGGAGCTGGATCGGAGCGGCCTGGCGAAGGTCGGGCACAGCTTCTCCTCGTCGAGGTCGAATGATACGCGTCTCTGTGGATCGATCCGGCCGCTGGATCGATGCGCGTCTGACAGTCTCGCTCCGCGCATTGCGTCGTCACGCATCGCGCTTGCGACGGTCAACATCGATGCATGGTTAACAAAGACCGGAGATTTCCCGATGGCAAGATCGCCCTCAGCGCCCGACGCCACGCCGCGTTTTCGCTCGATTGAAAGACAACTGACCGACGCCAAAGCCGTCCACGGCAGCAAGTTCGAGGAATTCATCCGAGCCAATCAGGAGACGAATTTGCTTCGGCCCGAGGAACACGACGGCGACGGGGTCGGGGTGCCGCTGTGGCTGCGTGTTTATTATCGCAAACAACACCCGAACGAGCCGCCAGCTCCCGCTGGTCCGGCTGGTGACTACCCCGAGGCCCTGAACCGTATCCAAGAGTTGATGCAGGTCAACCAGGACCTGCTTCCAAATCCCGATGAATGGTTGAACATTTCGAAGGGGCGAACGCCATGACAAGCAACGTTCGCCTTTCCGGGGCGCAGACGTCGACTCGCGCCGAATCCGACCTCCGCGTCAACCACGCCAACACGTCCCAGATCATTGGCGCGTCCAACTCTTTCAGCGCGAGTGGCGCGCAGGCGCAATTCTTTTCGTCGGACGGCGGCAAGAGTTGGGGCCAGACCACTCTGCCGTTGACTGCAGGCGACACCGGTCACACCGATCCAGCGGTCGATTGGACCTCGGACGGAACCGCGTGGGCGATCACCATGGGCGTCACGCCAGCGGGCTTCGTTCTTCGGTCGTACAATTCGCCAGACGGCGGCCAGACTTGGAATTTCGAGGCGACGCCGTCGGGCGCGCAGACCAACGTCGACCGGGAGAGCATGTGGACGGACCACAGCCCCGCCTCTCCCTACAAGGACCAGATCTACCTCATTTGGCACACAGGCGTGCCTGCCTTTGTCGCGCGACGAACCGCCGGGTCCGGGGGCGCCTGGCAAGCGCCCAAACAGATCAGCGGCATCGAGCAGACCGGCAATGCGATCGGCTGCGACATCAAGACGAACAGCGCCGGCGACGTGTTCGCGTTCTACCCGGACGCGGACGGCAGCGGGAAACTCCGCCTTGCCAAATCGACCGATGGCGGCGCGAATTTCCAGTCGCCGCGTAAGGATGGGACGGGCTTCGTCCAAATCGCGAGCCTCTTCGCCACCACGAGGCGGTTATCGATTCCGTCGGATCGCGCCGACATCGCCCGCGGGGCCCGGGTTTTGATGTCCGGCGGCGCCTATCGCACGGCGACCAAGGACCTGGTCTATCTCGTGTGGCCGGACCTTTCTGGTGAAGCCGGCTGCACCACCGGCGCCGGTCCGGGGGGCAACGCCGCGTCCGCATGCAAAACCCGAATCTGGTTCACGCGCTCGATAGACGGCGGAGCCAACTGGGCTGCTCCGCAGATGCTGAACAACCAAGCATCCCTGAACGACCAGTCGTTCTCGCGTCTTGCGGTCGATGAAACCGATGGCGCATTGATGGTTACCTATTCCGATACCGTCAACGATGCGACGCGGCTCTCATCCGACATCTGGGCGCAGTTTTCGCAGGACGACGGCGCAAGTTGGAGCGCGCCGATCCAGATCACGACCGCGGCGACCAACGAGACCACCAGCGCCAACAATTTCAGCTACGGCGACTACTCCGGATTGACCGGCTATGGCGGCCGGTTCTTTGCCTGCTGGACCGATCGCCGTTCCGGCGGCGTCGAGGAGATTTGGGGCGCGCCGCTCGCCATTCCGAGCATCCGCTTCGTCTTCGGCAAGTCGACGTTCGGCAAGGACGCGGTCTCTCCCAGTCAATCGTTCAGCCCCGCCTATTACATCAACGTTGATGGGCTCACCAATGAATCCCTGGGCTTCAACGCGCCCGGCGACCTCAACGTCCAACCGGCCAATCTCCCCGCGATCACGGCGACCGTCGACCCGGTTCTCAACGCCCTGACGGCGGCGCAGATCACCACGATCTCGGCAAATCTGCCAGCGGTGAACGTTTTCAGCCCGCTGCCGGTCCTCGCCGACGATCCGACCTTGGGCGAGGAGCTGCAGAGCTTCTTCTATCCGTACACGATCAAGTTTCCGGCGGACCCGACGCTCTCCAATCTGTTCGGCGCGCTCAATCTGCACGAGGTCGCGTTCATCACTCTGACCGCGACCTTCACGGTCGGCCAGCTGACGCTGACGGCGAAGGCGCTCGTCGAGCTCGCCCAGGGCGAGGATCCGTACTTCCAGAACCTCGACAATGCGAACCCGAAGGCCTTTCCGGTCTGGCTGAGTTACGATCTGCGGTTCTTCAAGGCGACCCCCACTCTGACGCCGCTGAAGTTCAGCGCTCCGAACCCCACCGACGCGAGCGACTGCATCCGCTACATCCGGAAAGTCATCGATAACCTCAACACGGGCGCGACCAGCGACACGTTCGACGGGGCGCTGTCGCAGGATGAGGAGGCGTCCGCCCTCGAATTCTTACCCGCCGACAAGAGCGGCAACCCGACCTTCAACTTTGCCCTAGCGCGGGTGCGGATCTTTTCCAATTCGTCGGTCACCGTTTCGCCGGTGCGCGTGTTCTTCCGCCTATTCTCGATGCAAAGCACTGCGACGACCTTCTTCGAGGTCGGCACAGGAGAGGGCGCGTACCGTTGGGGTACGGACGGCAGCGCGGGGCACAAGATCGCGCTCATGGGGGTGGGGACCGATCAGCAAGGCAATCTCGAATGGACGACCATTCCATGCTTTGCCACCGCGCGAGTGAATTTCCCGCCCGGCGCCGCCGCGATGAACACCCAGCACGACGATCCGAATGCTCGCTCGATCACCACCATGGTCGGCCAGGAAGTCGACACCTACTTCGGCTGCTGGCTCGACCTGAACCAGCAAGGCCAGATGACGCCGCCGCTGCCGGCGCAAGACTTTCTGCCCGCGTCGCCGCCGACGTCGCAATCGCAGTGGGACGGGCCGTTCTCCAGCCCCTTTGTGTCGGTCAACCAGATCGTCGCGAATGCGCCGCATCAGTGTCTCGTGGGAGAGATCCGGTTCGACGACACGCCGGTGCCTCCAGGAGCCGACCCGGGCGATTCGGACAAGCTCGCCCAACGCAACATCGCCTGGATCGACGGGCCGAATCCCGGCCAGGATCCCTCGCGCATCATGCCGCATCCGTTCGAGGTGCGCGCCTCGTCCCCGGCGGTGGACGAAGTGGACGAGCTCCTGATCTTCTGGGGCTCGACGCCGGCCGGCAGCACCGCCTCGTTCTACCTGCCGGCGCTCCACGCTTCGGACGTGATCGCGCTCGCCGATACAATGTATCCAGCGCATCGGCTCAGCGTCATCGACGACAACACCATCGGCTGTCCGGTCGGCGACGCAACCCTGATTCCAATTCCGAAGGGGGTGGGAGCGTATGCGGGGCTGCTCGAGGTCGATCTGCCGCCCAGGATTAGCCGCGGCGACAGGTACGACATCGTCGTGCGCCAGATCACCAAAGCGACGGCCTTCCCGGACGAGCTGCAGCGGTTCGCCGCGCGTGCGGTGCCGGCAGCCGCCGTCGTTCCCCAGCCGTTCTCCTGGCGCAGGACGAGCGGCACGTTCCAGGTGACCATCACCATCAGCACCAAAGAGCAGTTGCTGCTCCCTGAAGAGCGGCTGCTCGCCTGGCTCAAGTGGAAGGTGAGCGTGGTGCCCAAGACGCTGCGCTTCTATCCGGTGCTGAAACGCTATCTCGGCCTCATCATCGGGCGGGTCGGCGGCTTCGGCGGCGATCCAGGGCAAATACCGCCCTCGCCGTCCGGCACTGTGCCGGGGCATTATCCGCCGCCGTGTCCCGAGCCAGAGCCGCCGCGCCATCGTCGGGAGGAGATCATCGAGTTCACCGGCAAGGTCGTATCGCTGATCTACGACCGCTTCGGCGATTTCGCGGGCTTCAAGCTCATCACCGAGCACGGCCACGAACACGAGTTCAGCGGGCGCGAGGAGGCGGTCGAGGAGCTGGTCAAGAGCGCCTGGATCGAGCGATCGGTGATCAGCGTTCATGTCGAGGAGCATCGCCGCGACTGGCCGACGTCAATCGTGCTGAGGCGGTATCACTGACGGCGGGTGATGCCGCCGGCGCAAAGCTTGTCCCTCGGAGACGCGCCGCCGCAGCAGGGGATGCTGAGCGCCTGCAGGCTGGCACGGCTCTACAGTCGATAGCCTCGTCGCGGGGCCCGGGCATCGAAGCCTGTGACCGCTGACGCTCAGGTTGGAGACCCGCAGAGGTGACTAAACGAGCATCGTTCCGGATGGCTTCGAGGTGGCTGGCAGCGCTTGTTCGGCGCACCTGGTTCCGTCTCGAAACGTGTGGGCCGCGAGCCTTGTCGTCACCGGCTTCATTACACGGCGGCCACCAGCTTCCCTTGGTCACAACATGAATATGTTGAACCGCGACAGCTGGCGCTGCGGCAATCGCACCGTGAGCTCCAAGGAACTTCCGCTTTGCATCGAGAGCAGTCCACTCTCGTGTGGGGCGGAAACTTCCGCTTTGGGTCGACTTGGCCCGTTCGCCGAACCGTCCGGCGACGACCGCTATTTGCGCTCACCGGACGGCTGGAGTCGACGTATTACGGGCGTAGCAAGCCACGGCCTTGGACGCCTCAATTGGGCGGAGAGCGCGCCTACAGGTGTCGCCTCGGGAGGCCGAAAGCTGCCATCAGCGACCTACGAAACGGAGTTGCGCTATTGTAGCCCCGCTGCGCGAAGGCCCTCGACGTATATTGCGCGGTCAGTCTCTCGCACGATCGGATGATATTTCTCGACCCACGCAATCGACAACAACGGATGAAGGCGTTTCGCCTCAGACAAGGCGCGGGTAGCCACATCGAGGTTGCCAACCTTCCCGGCAGCGGCTGCCAGCGTACGCCAAGCGCTGCCGAAGTGCGGCCGAAGGTCCACCGCCCGCCGCTCCCATTCGACCCCTTCCGCAAAACGACCGGCCATGAAGTGGCACAGCCCTTGCGCTGAAAAATTGACCGCCTGCGTGAAGTCTCGGGGGCTCAGCCGAGCCGCGAGCCCGCAATGATGCAGACCATCGCTCGGCATGCCGCCGTAGCCGTAGGTCGCTCCCAAGACAACATGAGCGAATGCAAGGCTCGGGTTCAACTCGATCGCTTCAGTCAGTTCATTGACCGCCTGACCGAAGTCCCGTGAGACCATATGCACGTAGCCGGCGGCAAGTTGGGTCCAAGGGTCATCGGAGTCTCGCTGGATCGCTCGCTGCGCCATTGCACGAGCGGCGCCGAGGGCATCCCTCGCATCCGCAGATCCGAGTTGCGCCAGCGACGCCTGAGTCCATGCGAACAAACTGTTGGCGCGCGGATAGTCGGGATCGATGTCGATGGCTCGCTTCAGAAGAGCCTGGGCGACCTCGATCTCCTGAGCCGACCCCCAGTCCCATATGTGCGGCATCGCCTTCATGACAAATCCCCACGCGTCGAGGCTGTCCGGCGATCGGCTCTGGAAGCGCCGGTGCTCCGCCGCGTGGAGCCGCGGCTCCAGCGCGGCAATGACGCTTTCTGCAATTTGGTCTTGCAGGCCGAAGAAGTCGGCAAGGTCGACGTCATATCGCTCGGCCCACACCTGCAGGCCGGTCGACGCCTCGCTCAGCTCCGCTCCAATCCTCAGACGCCGCACTGAGCGGCGCACGCTTCCGCCAAGCACGTAGCGCACACCGAGCTCCCGCCCGACCTGCTTAACGTCGACTGTTCTACCCTTGTAGTTGAAGGATGAGTTGCGAGCGCATACGAGAATCGACTTTAGGCGCCCAAGGCGCGTGATGATGTCCTCAGCGAGGCCATCTGCGAAATATTGTTGCTCTTCGTCATTGCTGAGATTTATGAAGGGCAGGACTGCCACCGATGGCCAGTCTGGAAGATCAAGGGCCGACCCAGGCGTCGTGGGCGCGGCGCTTGATAGCGCCAGGCCCGTGAGGCTGTTCTCCTCGCGCACAGTGCCGATGAAGCGCAGGCCCTTGCGGGGCAGCGTCTTGATCAGGCGCTGCGATTCACCACTGTCGCCCACTGCGTTCCGGGCAGCATTGATACAGCTGGCCAGCGCCGACTCCGAGACCACCCTCCCCAACCAGACCGCGGCAATCAGGGCTCCCTTGCTGACGACCCGCTCGCGACCTTCGATTAAGTACGCCAGAAGATCGAAGACTTTGGGTTCGACCGTTATCAGCCTGTCGCCGCGACGCAGCTCGCGACGGTCGGTATCGAGCACGTATTCATCGAAGAAGTAGAGCATTCGCCGCTCCGGCGTCCTCCCGGCCGAGCCTACCACGTAGTCGGAAACGCCAAAAAACGAGACAACCCAAAGGCAAAGCCACGACAACGCCAAGCTGTTCGCCAAGCGGGCGTCTCAGCGTCCTGGCATCCTCACCGCCAGTCAAGCGAGCCCAAGTAGGGCAAGTCGACGGGTGAGAGCCATGCAACGCCATTCGAACCGCAAAGCCCTATTCCTTCTCAGTCTGGCCCTTCCGGCTAGCGCCGCGCTCGCGCCCTCCGTGTCTGCAGGTGAAGCACTGCCTGACCGGCCGGAGTTCGGCGATGAAATTCAATTTACCACCGGAACTACCGCGGAGGCTTTGCTTCCGGTGAAGCGGCCTGCACTGCCGGACCGGCCCGGCTTCGGCTACACGATCAACTTCTTGCCGGGCGATCCGAACGACTCGTTGTTTCCGCCCGGCTGGGCGAAGCAGAGGGTCGTGACAATCGTCACACAACCATGACCCCTGGACACCCCTTCGTCGGCAGACTCCCACGCTATCGCGCGAGAGAATGTCGGGCGGGGTTCTCCTCCTCTCGCCAGCTATGCGACCTGAAATTCCCGCATGAGAGACGGCTTCGCAACCGTCGCGTTCCCGGCTCTGTCCGCTTTCTCGCGCTTTTGCGCTCGTTCACAGCGCCGACCTTGAAGGTCGGCAAGGGGTCGAGTTAACGCGTTCGCCGCGGCGTCGAGGAACGGCCGGTTGTTGCGCGCGGCAAACGGTTGAACGATAGATCATTCGCTCGCGGTTTTATCACGTCCTCATGTCGGCAGTTCCTTGCCCGCCCGCTCGCGGACGATGTATTCGGCGTACCAATCCGGCCAGTTCTCATCTCGCTGGCGGCCGCTTCGCTTCTCGTGCTCGCCGTGCGCGGTCGCCGCGCGTCGAAGGGCGGTCGCGAGTTCAGTCGAGGAGGTGAATGTCGTTTCATGCATGTTACCGCCTGTTCGTAGGATTAACCTCGAAGGGGCGCTCATGGTCGAGGGCGGTCGGTCGCCGAGTGAAGGGCGATCGTCTTCCCTACGGCGCGGGAACCAGAGCTCGGTAGCGGTCGCGGAACATCTGATCGCCACGCTCGCGCAACGTCGCATTGCGCGCAGCTGGGGGAAGAACCCAGGCCTGTGCCGCGGCGCGACTCTGTGCCTGAACCCAGTCGGCTCTGGGCCTGCGCCTGCGAACATAGGACTCGAGTGCGGTCTCAACGCCCTTCGCATTGCGCAATTCTTCGGCCAGCACCAACGAGTCCTCCATAGCCATGCAGCCGCCCTCGCCCATGTGTGGGGGGCCGGCGTGCGCCGCGTCACCAATGAGGACCACGCGGCCTCGATGCCAAGGGTCGACTTCGACCCATTCAATTGGCCCAAAATGAAGCTGCTGATCGTTTTCTATCGCGCTGAGATAGGTCGAGACCGCTGTCGCAAATTCGGCGAAGCGCCGACGAAACCGCTCGAGGCGCCCCTCAAGCGGGTCATCGAAGCATTCTACGTTGAGGGCGCCGAAGCCGTAGGTGTGACCCTCGCCCATCGGTACGAGGCCGAAAAAGCGCCCATCGCCCATCAGCACCATGATATTGTCCACAATCTCTTGTGGGCGCGTCGCGACGACGCCACGCCATACCAACTGCCCGGCATAGCTGGGTGAATAGGTGCCGACCACCAACCTGCGGACAGTCGAATGAATGCCGTCAGCCCCGATCACAAGATCGTAATCCCCGCTGGCGCCGTCACTGAACCTGGCGCGGACCATGCGATCGTCCTGCGCCAAGGCGATGAGGGAAACGCCCAGTCTATGCGAGGCCTCGGCGGCGCCGGCCAAAAGAACGTCGTGAAGTCTGACGCGGGTCATTGCGAGTGAGGGACCGACCTCGGACCACAAGTCTTCGAGATCGGTCTCGCAGAGCGCCGCACCGTGCTGGTCAAAGAACCCCCATCGGCGAACGACAGCGGCGTTGCGCTCCGCAGCCGCTCGGAGGCCCAGCGCCTGCAGAACGCGCACGCCATTGGCCGGCAGGTTGATGCCGGCGCCGATCGCCGGCCACGTGGCGCTTCGCTCTACGAGCTTAGCGTAGAAGCCTTGTCGGCTCAGCGCGGCAGCGGCTGAAAGCCCGGCAATCCCCCCTCCGACGATCAGGATTCGCTCGATGTCGGCCATCTCTCCTCCCCTCGTAGGTTCGAGGCGGCAACGGGGCCGCAGCGGCCGAACCACTGCTTTTTCACGCCCAGACGGGAATGGCAGAGGAGGGCCATCCCGAATATCAAAAGGTTACACCCGCCGCTACCGAAACGCGAGCCCACGTGTGATCGCCGCCGACTGCGAGTTTGTGGTCGCGGCTATAGGTATGTTGACCCCCTCGGCGCGCGGTGGGGGTCGCGGGCAACTACCTCTCCCGGTCCGATCGGGTGAGCCTCGGCGGGTCAACCGGGGAGAACTCTGATAGTGTTCAGAGGCCGACGTGACGGAGCCTCGAACTTCCAAAAGCGGGTGCCTTCCTCCCGTACCGGGACCGACCGCAACGGCGGCAAAGGCAATGTTGCCATCTCCGCCGACCGCCGATCTGCAATGTTCCTTACTTCCGGAACGGTCGGTCCGGCGCAACCGACCTTCAGCCGAAGTCCGCTTTCTCGCCCTTCTCGCCCGTTCACTGGGCCGGTCTTGAAGGCCCGCTCAGGGTCGATTTGACCCGTTCGCCAAGCCGTCGGCGAATGACCGGTCTTTGCGCTCACGGGACGGCTGGAGTCGACGTGAAGCGGACGTTGCGGACCGCTGCCGCGTGAGCGTCGCAGTTAGGGGAAATGGTTCTTCTAAGCTGACTTTCGTTGGGCGGCCAACGGATCAAGACGGAATCGATTCACCACT
>Ga0070733_10000701_pt1 | contig 26358 bp, 23 predicted proteins | sample Coa_R1_9_FD_66450 | JGI IMG/M metagenome (GOLD analysis project Ga0070733, IMG submission 66450) | Surface soil microbial communities from Centralia Pennsylvania, which are recovering from an underground coalmine fire - Coalmine... | ecosystem: Environmental > Terrestrial > Soil > Unclassified ...
TTGTTATAGAACAACTCCTGCCACTGCCGGACCATGCCCAGATAGCCGTTGTTCATCACGATAATCTTGACCGGCAGATGCTGATTGGCGACGGTAGCGAGCTCCGGGATGGACATCTGGAATCCGCCGTCGCCGACGATGGCGAAAACCAGCTTGTCGGGGCAGGCCATCTGAGCGCCGATGGCGGCGGGGAAGCCGAAACCCATCGCCCCCAGGCCGCCGGAGTTGATCCACAGGCGCGGGTGATGGAAGCGAATGTATTGGGCGGCCCACATCTGGTGCTGGCCGACGTCGCTGCACACGATGGCTTCGCCGCCGGAGATGCGGTCGATTTCCAGCATCAGGTGCTGGGGCTTGATTTCCTTGGTGGAGATTTCCGTGTCGAAGGGATGTTCCTGCATCCAATCGCGGACGCGGGCACGCCACGCGGCGCGGGCCGGCTCATTGCGCGACTTCATTTCCGCGGTATCGGCGAGTTCCTGATTCAATTTCTCAAGCACGCGCTTGACGTCGCCCACGATGGGCACATCGGCGGCGCGATTCTTGCCGATCTCGGCCGGATCGATGTCGACGTGGATGACTTTCGCATGGGGAGCAAACGCGGCGAGCCGCCCAGTGACGCGATCGTCAAAGCGCACGCCGAGAGCGATGATGAGATCGGTTTCGGTCATCGCCATGTTGGACGCGTAGCTGCCGTGCATGCCCGGCAGGCTGATGAAATTGGGGTGGCCGGAGGGCAGCGCTCCCAGGCCCATGAGCGTGCAGACGGCGGGCGAATCGATGCGCTCGACAAATTCACGAAGGTTTTCGGAAGCGTCGGCGGCGAGAATGCCTCCGCCGGCGTAGACCATCGGCCGCGCGGAGTCCCAGATCATTTGCGCGGCCCGGCGGATCTGGCCCGCGTGGCCTTCGGTGTAGACTTTATAGCCGGGCAGATGGATGTGCGAAACCGGCGAGTAATGCGCGGTGGCTTGGAACACGTCCTTGGGAATGTCGACGAGCACGGGGCCGGGGCGTCCGGTGGCCGCGATGTGGAACGCCTCGTGGATTGCCTGCGGGAGCTCCGAAAGCTTCTTCACCAGGAAATTGTGCTTGGTGCAGGAGCGGGTGATGCCGAAGGTGTCGGCTTCCTGAAACGCGTCACTGCCGATGAGCTTGGTGGAAACCTGGCCGGTGATGGCAACGACGGGGATGGAATCCATCATGGCGTCGACCAGGGCGGTGACCAGGTTGGTGGCGCCGGGGCCGGATGTCGCCAGGCAGACGCCGACCTTGCCGGTGGCTCGGGCGTAGCCTTCGGCCGCGAAGCAGGCATTCTGCTCATGCCGCACCAGGACGTGCCTCAAAGGGTGATCGTAGAGGGCGTCGTAAAGCGGCAGCGTAACGCCGCCGGGATAGCCAAAAATGATTTCGACCTTTTCCCGCGTGAGACATTCCAGCAGGATCTGTGCGCCGGTCATGAGTTTTGCGCTGCTCGCTGACATTCCATTACCTCCAAATAACACAAAAGCCACTGTCGAGGGTTTTGCTCCCCCGCCCAGTGGCCAAGATTCGTTAAAATCAGGCCGTTCAGGCGGGGCCGGTTACACCGACCCCAATAATCAGAACGAGCCCAACTACGATGATTCCTGTAAAGAGAGCAGTGGCGCTGGTGCGGAGGGCCTGGTTGGGTTCCGAGCGAGGCATCATGGTCTCTTCACGAGTAGAATAACCCAACAAGCGGAGCAAATGCAAGGGGGGATGGGGATTACAAATAGTTATGCGAATATGATTTGGGTACGGCCGCTGTGGCTCGATCTCGGCTTGATATAACCTCCTGGGGTTCCTAACCCTTTGATTTAACGAAAGGCCTCTCGCCCGTCTTGACTACCCGCAAGGGGACGGGACCGCTCAGTACAACCCTCGAACGGCAGAGACTCATCGATTGACGATGACGCGAGTTTCCTAGGACTGCAACGCCCACGTGGCCGGGAGCCGATGAGGGACCCGGACTCTTACGACTTGAGGGTAAGGCATGGATGTGCGAAGTGGGGTCGAGGGAAGGTGGGAAGTTATTGAGGGGCAGGGAAATAGAGTGGCAATAATTAACTTGACTCATCAGGATTCTTGCCTCATACTAGATTCATGGCAAGCGAACCGAAGACCCTTCAAGATGCAATCATCTACTTTGCGGACCCTGACAACTGCGTTTCCTATCTTGTGGCGCGGCGCTGGCCTGACGGTACGGTGATCTGTCCGACGTGTGGCCGTGCCGATGCCGCCTACATCCCCGCACGTCGTGTTTGGCAGTGCAAGACGCGGCATCCCAAAGCTCAGTTCAGCATCAAGGTTGGCACCATCTTCGAGGATTCCCCTATTACGCTCGACAAGTGGCTCATGGCCATGTGGATGTTGGCTAATTGCAAAAACGGTGCGAGTTCCTACGAGCTTCACCGGGCGACTGGAATCAGCCAGAAATCGGCTTGGTTCGTTCTCCATCGCATCCGGCTTGCATTGCGCGACGATCAGTCCGCGAAGTTGGGTGATGAAGTCGAGGCCGACGAAACCTATGTTGGCGGCAAGACTACAAACATGCATCGACGCAGCAAGCGCAAGATGCAAGCGATGCAGGATGGCCACTGGGGTAAAACCATCGTGCTCGGATTGTTGGAGCGTGAAGGCCGTGTAAAGGCCGCTGTTGCCCCGACGCGCAAACACTACGAACTTCATTCGAATATCATGGCGAATGTGGAGGTGGGGACCACGCTGTACACCGATGAGTACGACGGGTATCAGAGCTTGCCTCCCGGCACCTTCACGCATGAGATCATCAATCACTTGGAAGGCTACGTTAAAGGCCGAGTTCATACGAACGGTATGGAGAATTTCTGGAGTCTGCTCAAGCGCGGATTGAAGGGAACTTACGTGAGTGTCGATCCCGCGCACTTGCAAGCCTACGTCGATGAGCAGGTGTTCCGTTTCAACAATCGGAAGGATCTCGACGGACAGCCGTTGACTGACAGCGAACGCTTCGACATGGCGGTGCGCCAGATCGTCGGGAAGCGACTGACGTGGAATGAGGTCACTGGCAAAGTAGCCGCGACGCCATTGAACTAGCCCGCACCGCGCTAAGCGAGGTCCGAAGCGGAAGGCTTGACTGCTTTCCGTTTCGGCTTCGGCCCACGCCGATTCGGATTCTGTGCGGCCTGCTTCCGATGTTCCTCTACGCGCTGTTTGATGATGCTGTGTGGAACCGCGAGGACGCGATCCACTAGCGCCGTGAAGGCTTCGTATTCGACTGAATGTTTCACGCGACTCCATTCTATCTCTCTACGTCCGGTTCTGGCGATACTTGCTTAATAGCCGCTGCTTCCATGGCTGCTCTCATCGCGACAAGGTGAGGATGGTTAATAGCTTCGAGAATCTTGTGAGCCGGAACCACAACAGCGATTCCCATATTCACGCCTCGCTGTCTGTCCTGAATGAAGGTCGGACTATTTATGTCAGCTTCCCGAACATCCCAATGTCCATGTGTTAATCCAAAAAACCAAATATTACCTCGTTGATCAAACGAATCAGTCCCATCTGGTAAAATCTGTCTCGTATATGCCAACTTGTTAATGAACACGGGCGATCCACTCATCCCACCAATGGAACGCGCCTCCACCAGATGCACCTCGCTAAATCTGCCCTCAACCTGAATGCGTTCCTGGGGTAGCATCGCGATATTTCCAATCCTAACGATTGGCTGATTTCTGGAGACACCTGGCGCTGCACTAAAGAGCCCTACCATGAAAATCTCATCTCCGATTCCAAGCGATGCTTTGGTCGCAATCTCCGGTGTTATAAAAAGGGATTCTGGAATAGCCATAATGTCGTAGGTCGGCTCTATTATACAGGGCGTCACCGCTACATCGACGGTGTCATCGTTCGGGTGGGGCCACCATGTGGGCAACATCTTGAGGGTGGTGACGCCTCCATCCTTAGTATTTATGATGACTGTACTCCTCTTTTTTTGAAGGTCCATGGCCACGTGCTTCGCTGTCACGAAGTAAGCAAACCACATATTAGGAATCACCCTCGATGGAATATTTACGAAAAAGCCCGTTGCTACTCGGTCAACTGCTTCCGCGTCCGTATCCTCACTCAAAACTTCGGCAACGTATGCGACGACTTTTAGTGAGTAGTCCGGGACGCGCACTTTTTCACCTTTCGGCTTGGGCACGCGAATCAGCCCAGGACGAAACTGCGGGCTCATCGGCCACCGCCAAACTCATCATCCCATGCCTTGCTTGATGAGTCAACGTAATTATTGCCAATAGAGTTGGAAGATTTTGAGGAATGCGGGAATTGCGGGGTTGAGTTACGCTGAAATCAGACTCGGAGGAGATTTTGCCCATGACTGTAATTGAAATTCCCGATCAACAGGCGGCGGCTCTCAAGGCCAGAGCGGCGGCCCGCATTCTCGAGTTGCAGAAGCGCGTGAAGCCCGATCCCGAAGGGTGGACTGTTCACGATTACATGAATCGTGAACGGTCCTGACGGGTCTGGTCCAAGCATTCCGGGCGTTCCGGGACCCGTCTATCCTTGTTCACCTTGCCCCGGGTTTTTCGATTTTGGCACATTGAAGTTGGACACTGCCGGATCATCCTCGCTGAACCCCAAAATCACCCAGTCGTCGTCTTCTTCCGGGAGACGTTCGAAATGGACGCTCTTGATCATCCTCCCGCGGGCCTGATAGAGGCTGAAGATGTTGTTGTCGCCGCCCATGGCATGATTTTCAGCGAAGCGTTTCTGATCGAGCCTCCCTGCAAGAAGGTCGAGCAGTTCCCTTGCTGAAATTCGAATCTCATTTCCTCCCACTATCGACCCTCCCAGATATGGCTTCGTTCGTATTGGCGAGCGATTCCAATGCATACTGAGCATTGCATTTTCGGGTGTTTGATGTATCTTCGGTAGGGACTGCGTGACTTGGACGATTAGGCGATCCAAGCCCAGTGCCCACGCTTCTCTCCCGTGTGCGCCTCTCACGAACAGTTTCGGATCGAAATCATGATGAATTCTTCCACCGGATGTCAATGGCCTCGATCTGACACCGATCGTCAGGACGAATGATACGGAACTATGTTGCCGAAGGAAGTCGTTCACCACCTCACGCATGTTGAAGGTTGACCAGTTGGACATCTCGGTAAAGATGCGCGATCCACCATCGCAGACGATAATTCCCCGAATGCCTCGGTATCCGCTTTGCTTTAGCTGAGCGGCCTTGCTCTTCAATGCGTTGAACAGCGGGTTGTCGTCCTTTACTGTGGTGCTTGTATACGATCCGAACGAAGAGCTCCCCGCTCCTCTTCCTAGTCCGGGCTGGTACAGGATGGTTAGGGTTACTGCGGGCGAAAGTTGCCGCACATGGTAGCCCAGTGGATGTTGAGGTTCCTTTCGGATCGTCTCGATATACCTGTCGAAAGCTGCATTAAATATGTCAGTTGGAAATTGGCTGACCGGGGGCAGCGAAAGGCGTCGCTTTCTCCCGGTGCCTCGACTGGCGATAGGTTGGTCTTCCCCCACCTGGAGTACGAAGCGCCCCGTATTGATCTTGGCTCGTTGAACCCTTTTCCTTAGCTCATCTTGGAGTCGATCAATCGGGTTCCTTTCGTGTAATGACTGATCTGATATTGCGGCAATGTCCGCTGCAAATTGCAGCTTTCCGTCGGATGACTCGAAGACTAAGTCAATGGGTCTTCGACCAAGCCGCGGCTCATGCCGGACCTTTCCGAATTTCGCGAATGCCCGAAGGAGGACCACCTCCCATTCAGTGGCAACATAGTCGTTTGAAACTTTCTTGAGCCTCTGAGCCCAATCCCATAGACGTTCCGTCGAGACGAACTCGGCGCTCTGGTCCAAACACGCTTGGACGACGCGACGAGTGAAAAGCGCCATGCATCCATTCATAGCACCTGAAGCGCGACGCACAGGCGAAATTGAGAGGGCGTTCTGCGGCGCGTTGCGGTCTCTGAGGTCTCGGTGGATGGTCGGCTACCGGGATGTTTGCGGGTGGCCGGGCGGTGAGCGGGCGGCCGTAAGATGACGCTACGATGGAGGAGGGCAAGAACATGGCAACTCTCGATTGGTCGCAGTGTCCCGCTGTCGAAAGTGTCCCTGGTAAGATGAGCGGAGCATGGGTTTTGAAAGGTACGCGGATGCCGGTGTCCGCTATCTTTGACAACCTGGAGGCGGGGGCCAACGTTGACGACATCATGGAATGGTTCGACGGGCTGGACCGGGAGCAGGTCAAAGCCGTGATGGAGTTTGCTGCACGCAGTCTCGACAAACCGCCCGCCTACGCGCCGCAGATATCGAAGTAGATGCGGATTCTTTTCGATTAGGCTACGCCTGTGCCGATCCGTCCGTATCTCGTAAACCATACCGTCCGGACAGCAGCACAACAGGGCTGGGATAAGCTCAGGAATGGCGATTTGTTGACCACAGGGAAGATGCGGGGTTCGATCTATTGCTGACGACCGACAAGAACATGCAGTATCAGCAGAATCTTACGGGCCGGAGAATTGCAATCGTGGTTCTTAGCAGGCAGCAGTGGCCGGAGCTTCGCGCGCACATTCAGCGGGTCATCGAGGTCATCGACGCTGCCACGCCCGGCAGCTACCTAGAGGTGGACATTCCTCTCGCGTAAGATGATATGATTTTTGAGCCACCCCTGTGCCATGAGTCCGGGAACCTCTCCAGCGAGCTACCCGCTCGAGGTGCTGTACACGCAAGCGGCTGAGGCCGCGCGCACGGGCTCGCCCAGTTTTTTCTTCGCGACGAAATGCTTTCCGCCGGAACTGGCTCGGGCGGCTCACGCGGTGTATTGGTATTGCGAATACACACGCAGCTTCGTACGCCAGGGGGGGACCGCGGAACAGAGCCACGCAAGCTTGGACCGTTGGGCCAGCATGGTCACGTCGGGACTGCGAGGCCATCTTGCTCGCCACCCGGTGCTGGACGTCTTCCTGGACACAGTGGAGCGATGTCACATCCCGGGCGATTATGCCCTGGAGCTGATCGAAGGCTACCGGATGGAGCTGACGCATTCGCGCTACGAAAGCTTCTCGCAGCTTCTGGAACATTGCCGTCGCGCCGGGGGAATGGTCAGCATGATGATGGCGCACGTGGTGGGGTATCGCGACCCAGCGCTCGACTATATGTCGGACCTGGGCGTCGCGGCGGATCTGACCGCCAACCTGCGCGACGTGGGCGAGTCTCTATCGCGCGGGTACGTCCCGATTCCGCTGGAGGAGATGCGGGCGTTCCACTACAGCGAAGCGGATCTGGCGGCGCGCGTTCGCAACTCCGCGTTTGACAGCCTGATGCGTTATCAAACCGACCGCGTCCAGAGCTACTACGAGAAGGCCGAGCCGGGGCTCGGGCTTCTGGACGAGCGAGGGAGATTCGCGGTGCGGGTGGCGTTCGATTTGTACCGAGAGACGCTGCGGCGGATCGAGACCTCGGGGTTCGACCTGTTTCGGCGGCCTACGGCGGTGCCCGCGATGTCGCGGTATTGGATCACGGCCCGCTCCATGGCGGGTCCGATCACGAGGCGGCTGTGGAAAGGCAGGAGTGCCTGACGGTCCCTGGAGTGTGTGGGCCGCTGCCGCGCTTGGCTCCATTCTCATCGTCCTTTTTGCGTTAGGGTGGCGAAGGTATCAGTCGCTGCCTTGCATCCCTGCGCCGGGGAACGCCGGGGCCAAAGCCTCAAGCGGAGCGCTCCCGGACTGCATGGTGGTGATTCCGGCGCGCAACGAAGAGGCGGCGATCGGGCGCGCTGTGCGCAGCCTCCCGCACGATACGGTGATCGTGGTGGACGATCATTCCGAGGATCGCACGGCAGAGATCGCGCGCGAGGCGGGCGCGGGTGTTCTTCCGGCTCCCGATCTTCCGAGCAAAGGGATCGGCAAGGCCAACGCGTGCGCGGCGGGGGCTCGCGCGCTCACTTCGCGCTGGGTTCTGTTCACCGACGCGGACACCTGGTTCGAGCCGGGATTTCTGGACGCGGTTGTCGGCGTGGCGGAGGCGAGCGGACTGTCTTTGCTCTCGATCTATCTCGACCCGGAGTTCCGCGGGATCGCGGAACACACGCTTGCGCCGTACGCGCGGGCGCTGGCGTTCTGCGGCCTCGGACTGGCGAACGACCCGCGCTCGCTGTTCACGGGCCAGTGCCTGCTGGCACGCCTGGATTCCTACCACTTTATCGGCGGCCATGGCGCGGTGACCACGCACCTGACGGAGGACATCAAGCTGTCGATGCTGGCGGTGCGGCACCGGCTGAAGCTGGCGACGGCTCGCGCGCCGGGGTTGGGGCACGCGCGCATGTACGAAGGCTATGCGGGTGTCCGCAATGGAATCGAACGGCAGGCGTTCCGCTTCATGATGGTCAATCCCATGATCGGCATTGTCATCCTCTGCGCGGCGCTGCTGGGGTCCCTGTGGCTGCCCGTGCTGGCGTGGCTGATCCGGGATCAGCAGTGGAGCGTGGCGGCGTTTTTTGCGCTGGTCCCTACGCTGTTGGTCTGGCCGTGGCGCCGGAGCTGGTGGGACGCGCTGCTGGCGCCGCTGGCAGTGTATTGGATTTTGCCGACGCTGGCGGTGGGCCTGTTCACCGCGTTGTTCGGCAAGCCGGTGCGCTGGAAGGGCCGCTCCGTGAGGGCGGTATCATAAATCCAAAAGAACTGGGGCCAAGGACCGGCATGGCGGAAGCGACTCAAGAAATCCTCGCGGATATTGCGATTCTGGACGACGATCTCGACTTCCGGAATTACCTGGAAGATTTTCTGAAGGACGAGACGCTGTATACCGTGCGCGCGTTTGCCCGTCCGCAGGAGTTGTTTGAAGGCTGCGAGGAGCGCCTGGCGGACATCGTGCTGCTGGACATGAAGATGGGCGACGCAACCGGCGACCGCGTGCTGGAGCAGTTGCTGACGCGCTGGCCCGGGCTGTGCGTGATCATCATCACCGGGTATCCTTCGCTCGAAGACATGCGCGCCACCTTCAAGCTGAAGGTGTTCGATTACCTGGCCAAGCCATTTTCGCTGGCGCAGCTGCGGCAGGTGCTGAAGAACGCTGTGGGCGCGTTCGGCTTGGGCCGCACCGCCCAGGACCGCCTGCGGGAGCGCCTGGGCCACGGCATCAAGATGCTGCGCGTGGCTCGGGATTGGTCGCTGAAGGATCTGGCGACGCAGACGCGGCTGAGCGTGTCGCAGATCAGCGCCATTGAGCGCGGCGCGAATCTGCCGAGCATCGAAAGTTTTTTGGCGATTTCCAAGGCGTTCGACAAGAAGCCTTCGGAGATTCTGGCGTCGATCGATTTTTGAAGGCGAAAACGAGACATCATGCGGCTGTGCCGGTTTGGCGATTCCCGTCTTGGATTAGTCGAAGGGGCCGGCGTCCGAGACGTCACGGCGGCTCTCGAGGTGCTGCCGTCCTATCGCTATCCTTTGCCGGGCCACGACGTGCTGATCCAGCATCTGGATGAGGTAAGAGAACGCGTGATAGCGATCGCGCCGGCATCGCCACTGCTGCCGATCGCGAGTGTGAAGCTGCTGAGCCCGGTGGCGAATCCCGGAAAGATCGTCGCCGCTCCGGTGAACTACCAGAAGCACCACACGGAGGCTAAAGATGATCCGCAACTGCATCACGGCAACCCCGCGCATACGCTGACCATCCATCAAGCGGGGCTGTTCCTGAAGGCTACCAGCTCGCTCGCGGGCGCCGGCGAAGGCATCGCTCTGCGCAAACCAGAGCGGCGAACCGATCATGAGGTCGAGCTGGCGTTCGTGATCGGCAAGCAGGCCAGCGGCGTCTCACGGCAGGAGGCTTTGCGTTATGTGGCGGGCTACGCCATTGGCCTCGACATCACCATCCGCGGCCCGGAGGATCGCAGCTTCCGCAAGTCGCCCGACAGCTATACTGTTCTGGGACCTTGGATGGTGACGGCCGATGAAATCCCCAATCCCGGCGAGCTGGATCTGACGATCTCGGTCAACGGGGAGACGCGCCAGGCATCCAACACGCGGCACATGATTCTGGGTGTCGCGGAGCTGATCGAGCTGGCGTCTTCGTTCTACACGCTCCATCCCGGCGATGTTTTTCTGACCGGGACTCCGGAAGGCGTGAGCCCGATCGCGCCCGGCGACCGCATCGTGGCCACGATCGAAAAAATAGGGACCATGGAAGTGGAGGTCAGGAGTGCCTGAACCGTCGCCAGCGCGGCGCGAGTTTTATCAACGTCTGGGTGTCAAGGGCGCGACGCCGCTGTGGGAGGTGCTGGGCAATCTGATCACGGCCGAGCCCAAAACATCCTGCCTGCCGGTGGTTTGGCATTACGACGAGTTGCGTCCGCTGCTGCTCGAGTCAGGCGAATTGATCAGCGCGCAGGAGGCCGAGCGCAGAGTGCTGGTGCTCGAAAATCCCGGCTTCCGCGGAGATTCGCGAATCACGCACAGCCTCTACGCCGGCTTGCAATTGGTGATGCCGGGGGAAGTGACCTCGGTGCACCGCCACACCGCCACGGCGATCCGTTTCATTATCGAGGGCGACGGCGGCTACACGACGGTGAACGGCCAGTGCGCCTGGATGCGGCCCGGCGATTTCATCCTGACGCCCTCGTGGACATCGCACGAGCACGGGAATCCGGGGAGTACGCCGGTGGTGTGGCTGGACGGGCTCGACGTGCCCATCGTGAATTTGTTCGACACAAGCTTCGCGGGAAATGTTCCTGCCGGCGAAGTAGAACCTCCGCCGCGAGCCTTCGCGTATCCTTACGCGGAGAACCGCGAGGCGCTGGAGAGGCTTCGTCGCACGCAACCAGTTGATGCCCGCCACGGGATCAAGATGTTCTACGACATTTCGCGCGGCTATCCCATGCCCACCATGTCGCCATTTCTGCAACTTCTGCCGGCCGGCTTTCGCGGCCAGCCCTGGCGGGCCACTGACGCGATCGTATATTGCGCGGTCGAAGGCTCCGGCCGCAGCCGCATCGGAAATACAACCCTGGAGTGGCGCGAGCACGACGTCTTTGTGATCCCTTCCTGGCAGCATGCCTCGCATGAGACCGAGCGTGAGGCGGTGCTGTTCGGTTTCTCCGACCGCGCGGCACAACAGGCCTTGGGCCTTTGGCGCGAAGAGGCTTAAGGCTGCCTATCCACGCGCAATTTCAGTCACTATAATGATTCCTGTACCGGAACGCGTAGAAACCGAGGAGATATCGTGCACATATCGCAATCGATGAAGTGGTCATTGGGCTCCGTCGCCGCAGGGCTGATGATTGGCGCAGCCGGCTTGGGAGCTTTTCAAGCGGCGGATCAAGCCAAAGCGCCCGCGCCTCCCGCGACCAAGGCGCCGTCGCCCCAGCAGCTCGACACCGCGGCGGATCATCAGAAGATGATGGACTTGCTGCATATCGATAAGTTGCGGCGCGGAGCCGACGGGAACAATAAGGAAGCGCCCAACTACGCGAATTACGACGAGTCAAAGGCGAATCCGTTCCCCAACTATCCAGATCCTTTGGTGATGAAGAACGGCAAGAAGGTGACTTCGGCCAAGATGTGGCCGGCGCGGCGTGCCGAGATCGTCGAGGATTTCGACCGCGAAGTTTACGGCCGCGTTCCCAAGGTTCTGCCGAAGGTGAAGTGGGAAGTGAAGAACTCGACCGAAGGCAAGAACGGCGACGTGGACATCGTGACCAAGCAACTGGTGGGGCACGTCGACAATTCTTCTTATCCGCAGGTGACTGTCGACATTCAAACCACCTTGACGCTGCCGAAGAACGCCGCCGGCCCGGTGCCGGTGATGATTCTGTTCGGCGGCGGAGCAGGGCAAACCGGAGGCTGCGGGCCGGCGGCAGTGGCTGCGGCGGCCGCTCCGTCACCGGCTGTTGATGCAGCGGCACCAGGCGCGGGACGTGGCGGCGCTCGAGGCGGAGCAGCACGCGGCGGGGCTCCGGGTGGACCGGGCGGCCCAGGTCGCGGACCGCAAGGGCCGAACGCGCAGCAGCAACTGCTCGCGAAGGGCTGGGGCTATGCCAGCCTCTCCACTGGGAGCGTTCAAGAAGACAACGGCGCGGGCTTGTGCCGAGGCATCATCGGCCTGGTGAACAAGGGCCAGCCTCGCAAGGCCGACGATTGGGGCGTGCTTCGGGCCTGGGCCTGGGGCGCGAGCAAGGTGCTGGATTATCTCGAGACCGACAAGGCCGTGAACGCGAAAGAAGTCGGCCTGGAAGGCCACTCGCGGTGGGGCAAGGCGACCATCGTCGCGATGGCGTATGACCAGCGCTTTGCGATCGCGTACGTCAGTTCGTCCGGCGAAGGCGGAGCCAAGATGCATCGCCGCAATTGGGGCGAGCTGGTGGAGAACGTCGCCGCCAATAGTGAGTATCACTGGATGGCCGGCAACTTCCTGAAGTACGCGGGTCCGCTGAACTGGAACGATCTGCCGGTGGATTCGCATGAGCTGGTGGCGATGTGCGCTCCGCGGCCTGTGTTCCTCAGCGCGGGAGCAACCAACGGCGACGGATGGGTGGACGCCAAGGGCACCTTCCTGGCGGGAGCCTACGCGGGGCCGGTCTACAGGCTGCTCGGCAAGAAAGATATGGGGACGATGGAATTTCCACCCATTGAGACCGCGCTCATTGCCGGCGATGTGGCGTTCCGGCAACATAGCGGCGGCCATACCGACGCGCCCAACTGGCCTACGTTCCTGACGTTCGCCAGCCGCTATATCAAGACCCCGGTACTGTCGGCGGCGAAGTAGGTCGACCGCGCTAGCCCCTCAAACTATGCGCATTCCGCGCTGAGGGGTTATCGCCGTACGGCTCTGTTGCGTAATCGGCGGGTCACCAACAGGAGCAAGACCGAGCCCGAGAGAAGCATGGTGGAGGGCTCCGGCACCGAGGAGCCCAATGAACCCAATTCAAGATTGTCGAGTTCGTAGCCGTTTGTCGGCCCGCCCCCAACCGTGGTCGAGATCCGAATTGAATCGAGTGTCACGCCAGAGAACCCGTACCAGCCCCAACCGGAGGACCCATTGACAGCGGTGGTATTTACGGTGACGCTGAACTGGCCGACCTGCGTAGCCCCCAGGAAGGCGGTAAATGTGTACGGTATCAACTCGCTGGCAAAGTTAAATGCGATCCCATTGGTCGGGGTGTTCAGCGCTATCGTAGCCAGCTGGCTACCAGTACTTGTGTCGGTTCCGCTAAAGTCATCGATCCATGGCGCTACGCCATTCGGGGGAGGAACCGTACAGGTCGGGCAACCGTTGTAATAGAAGCCGCCGGAGAAGGTGACGCCAAGACTGGCGTACTGATTGGTCAAACTCGTGTTGTTTGGCAGCACGATTTCACTGAATGTAATCGTACTGGCGGGCGAAGACAAGCCGGTAGTGGAAGAGATGATCGATGCTGCGCTGGCTGTTCCGCAAAGGCCAAGAGCACAGCTCGTCATCGCCACATAGAAAGTTCTGAAGCTCACAGTATTTTACCCTCCGTTTACAGACTGCTTATCGTACCACATCATAAGTTGGTTGCCGGTTGTCAGAAGCCTTTATCCCCGAGCCCGCTTACGCGCGGGCGGGGCTTGCTCGGCCGCGGCCGGCTCTGAGGTCGTCGCGGAGGCCGCGGGCTTCTTGGCCATCGCCAGGCTCGCCTTGAGGGCTTCCAGGATATCCACCACCTTGGCCTGCTGCGGTTCCGGAGTTGCTACCACCTCCTGGCCTGCTTTCTTGGCCTCGATCATTTGGAGCAGGTTCTCGCGATAGGTGTCCTTGTATTTCTCCGGCTCGAACTCGCCCGCAAGAGCCTCCACCAGGCTGGTGGCCAGCGCGAGTTCCTTCTCCTTGACCAGGCTCAGATCGGTGCGGAACTCGTCGACTTTGCGGATTTCGTGGGTGTAGTACATGGTGTGCAGCAGCACGCCGTTCTTGCCCGGACGCAGGATCACGATGTGCTCGCGGTTATGCATGGCGATCTTGGCGACGCCCGCATAGCCGGTCTTGGTGAGCGCGTCGAACAGCAGAGCGTAGGGCTTCTCGCCGGCTTCGTCCGGGGCCATGTAGTAGGAGGTCTCGAAGTAGATCGGATCCACCTGCTCGGCCTTGACGAATTCGAGAATCTCCATCACCTTGGCGGTGACGGGCGCCACCTTCTTGGCTTCCTCGTCCTCGATCACCACGTAGCGGTCTTTCTCGTACTCGTAGCCCTTGACGATTTCGCTGCGAGGGATGGGCTTGTCCTCGGCCTGGCAGAAGAGAACCTGCTTCACGCGCGAGCCGTCGGCTTTGTGGAGCTGGTTGAAACTAATGCTCTCGCTGCGCGCCGCGCTGTACAATTTGATGGGGAATGACACCAGCCCGAAGGTAAGATGCCCTTTCCAAACGGTAGACGCCATGATTGTGACCTCATGCGTTGGAGACGCTTCATTATTCTAGCGCAAACATTTTACGCGTGTTTTGTCTGCGAGCCAGCGCATGCCGCTTGAGCGCTACTCCGAAAAACGCAAGTTCGACCGGACACCGGAGCCTCGCCCCGACAGCGCCAAAGCCAAGGCCGCCGCCGGCGCGCTCCAGTTCTGCGTCCAGCGCCACCACGCCACGCACCTGCATTACGACCTGCGCCTGGAGGTCGACGGCGTCTTGAAATCGTGGGCCGTGCCGAAAGGTCCGACGCTCGACCCCGTCCACAAGCGGCTGGCCATGATGGTGGAGGATCACCCTATCGAATATGGATCGTTTGAGGGCATTATCCCCAAAGGAAATTACGGAGCTGGGAGCGTGATGCTGTGGGATCGTGGAACCTACAACCTCCTCGGTGAATTCCCTGTGGAAGAACAACTTGCAAAGGGAGATTTCAAGTTTCACTTGAGTGGCAAAAAGCTCCATGGCGACTTCGCCTTGGTCCGCACCAAGCGCGGCAAGGGGAACGAATGGCTGCTGCTGAAAAAGAAGGACGCCTTCGCCGAGGCCGGTTGGGACACCGAGGATCACGCGCGCAGCGTCGCGACCGGGCGGACTCAGGAAGAAATCGCGCACGGGCTCGCGGCCGAGGATCATGCCGGGGCACCCGCGAAATCGCTGGCTAAGATTCCGGGCGCGCACAAATCGCCGATGCCGGAGAGCGTCGCGCCCATGCTGGCGCAGATCGGCAAGGGCGAACCGCCGTCCGGCGACGAGTGGCTCTACGAGATCAAATGGGACGGCGTGCGCGCGCTGTGCTACATCGACGGCGGTCAACTGCGGATGGTCACACGCAACGGCAACCGCATGGATCGTCAATACCCTGAGCTGTCGATCCTGCCGCATCAGATCAACACTACACAGGCGATTCTGGACGGAGAGATCGCTGCGCTCGACTCGAGAGGCGTTCCGAGCTTCGAGAAGCTGCAACAACGGATCATGGTCGCCGATGCCGGCGCGATCGCGCTCCTGACACGGCATCATCCCGTGGTGCTGTTCCTCTTCGATCTTCTGTACCTGGACGGCTACGATCTTCGCGGCGTGGCGTTGCTGGAGCGGAAGCGCCTATTGAAAGAGTTACTTAAGCCCAACGATGTGATCCGTTACTCGGAGCACTTCGTGGGCACCGGTGCGGATCTTCTGGCCGCCGCCAGGCAGCAGGGGATCGAGGGAGTGGTCGGCAAGAGGGCTTCCAGCATGTATGAGGCCAAGCGTTCGGGCGACTGGGTGAAGTACAAGGTCTTCAATTCCGATTCCTTCGTGCTGTGCGGGTTCACCAAGGGCGAAAGGGATCTGTTCGGGGCGCTGGTGCTGGGGATTTACGATCGTGGAAAGTTGACGTGGGCGGGCAACGTCGGCACGGGCTTCGACCGGAAGATGATGCAGGCGATCCACGATAAGCTCGCGCCTCTTGCCACTGAAGAGTGTCCACTCAAGCCGGATAAGAACCTCCCGAAGCCCGGAACGGTAACCTGGACCCGCCCGGAGCTGGTCTGCGAGGTGAAGTTCGCGAACTGGACCGACGATGGCCGCCTGCGCGCCCCAGTCTTCGCCGGGCTGCGGCCGGACATCGATCCAACGGAATGCGTCCGCGACTCTTCTGCCGAGCCGCCTCTGGCGTCTGTTTCGCCGCGGACTGTCCTCCTTGATCCAGCGCTCAAAGAAGCTCAAATCGTCGTGGACGGTCATCGGCTTAAGTTCACAAATCTCAACAAAGTGTTTTATCCAAAGGAGGGCTTGGTGAAGCGCGATCTCCTCAACTATTACGACGCCGTCGCGCCGCTGATCCTGCCGCATCTCAAGGACCGGCCGCTGTCTCTCAAACGCTATCCCAATGGAATCGACAGTCCATTCTTCTTCCAAAAGGAAGTCGCGGAGAGCTTCCCCAAGTGGCTGCGCACGGCCATGGCGGACGGGATACGGCACGTGATCGGCGAGGACCGCGCCACCCTTTTGTTTCTGGTGAACCTCGGCTGCATTGATCACAATCCCTGGATGAGCCGCGTCGGTTCGCTCGAGCATCCCGACTACCTGCTGATCGACCTGGATCCGCAGGAGTGCGGGTACGCGAAGATCGTGGAAGCGGCGCTGCTGGTGCGGGCCAAGCTGGATCGGGCCGAGCTCGAAAGCTATCCCAAGACCACCGGTGGCGACGGCATGCACCTCTTCGTGCCTCTGGAGCCGCGGTATAGCTACGAGCAAGTGCGTTCCTTCGCCGAGCTGCTGGCGGCGCTGGTAGCGCATCAGCGGCCGGATTTGTTTACGACTCCCCGGGCGGTCTCGAAGCGCGAGAAGGGCAAGGTGTATTTCGACTGGGCGCAGATCGCGCAGGGCAAGACCATCTCCGCGCCGTACGTGCTGCGGGCCTACGCGGGAGCTCCGGTGGCGACGCCGCTAGCCTGGTGCGAGGTGACGCCGCGCCTCGACCCTGGCCAGTTTCACATCGGCAATGCGCTGGCGCGCTTCGACCGCGTGGGCGATCTCTTCGAGGGTGTTCTGAAGCGGCCCCAGAAACTGGAGCTGGCTGTGGAGAAGTTATCGGGCCACGTGTAGCAGTGTAATCCCCGGCGCACGCGGCACCGTCCTAGTGGATGGCGAAGGGGAACTTCAAAATGATTTTGCGCTCCATAGCGATGTGCATGTTCATAGCCGGGGTGGCGCTGGCGCAAACAACGGCCCAGCCGGCCGCTGGCCGCGGATTTCGGGGTGGATCAGGGGGACGCGGCGGGGACCTGTTCGGACCCAACTCTGAAACTCGCCTGACCAGGCAACTCAACCTGGACGCCACGCAGCAGAACACTCTGCACACGGCGCTGGCCAACGCCACAGTGCAACAGCAGGGCATGCGGGAGAAGGAAACAAGTCTTCGGGGCACGCTGGGGACGGCCGTAAAAAGCGGCAGAGAGAGCGCGATGAACAGCGCTGCCTCGGATCTTGAGAATCTACATCAGCAGCAGACGGCGATCCACGCCAAGACTCTGTCCACGATCTACAACTCGCTCAACCCGGCCCAAAAGGCCAAGTTCGAGCCGTTGATGAATCGCGAGCTGGGTCTGCGCGGAGCCGGCCGCGGCCCGCATCCGGGCGGCGCGCGTTCTGGCGTCGCACGTCCTGGCAGCACACAGGCGGCGCCACAGTAGGGCCTAGCGGAACTTGGTCAGCGCTTTCACCTTCTCGAACCAGTTATAGACGATGGGGCAATAAGTCCCGCGATCCGCGAAAGCCCACATGCGGCTTTCGAGCGATCCGGCGCCGCGCAGCAGATGCGGGAAGCGCTCGCAATTGCCCGGCCGGGCTTCGTAGACCATGCAGTCGTTGCCGTCGAGGAAGACGCAGCCACCCTCGCCACGGCGCAGAATGGGCGCGCCGTCGTCGTCGAGCGCGGTGTAGTCTTCGAGGAAGCGTTTTTCCGGGATTCCCAGGAAGCGCGCCAACTTGGCGATGTCGCGTTCGACGATCTGCACTTCGGTAACGCGGCAGCACTCGGCGCACTGGCGGCAGTCGATGGCGTCTTGTACTTCTTCGGCAGCGTGGCGGAACTGGCGCTCGACGAAGTTGTGCGACTTAATCCACTTGCGAAAGCGGAGATTGTTGACGCGATTGTTCTCGCCCTCGCGCCGGATCTGAATCAGGTCTGTGACCACTGCTCTTGATTGTAGCGTCAGGGTACAATCGAATCGGTGTCCGACCGGCTCTATCTTTCCTGCTGGCTGCGCGGCTTCAGCGAGACCAGCCTTCCGCGGCATTTGGAGACGCTGCTGGCGTTGTTTCCGTTCTCCAAGCTGGCGGCGCGCGGCCCTATGTTGCGGGCCTACGCGATCGAGATGGCCGAGCCTCCTTTGCTCGAGCGCGAATTCGCGCCCGGCGGAGCGTCCGTGGCGACGGCCCAGGCCATGATCGAAGAGGCTCGCGAATTCGTGGAGGAGGATTGCTGCCTGGAAATCGAGGCGGGCTGGGATCTGTGGCAGTGGAATGGCGAGTGGAAACTGGCTCCAGCCGCAGTCACGATCCTGGGCTTCGGCCCTGACTTTGAGAGGGATGACGACGACCACCTGCGCATCGAATTCGGTCCCGACTTTCGCTTTTTGCCCATCGAGGGCGTGGAGGGATCGCTGCGGATGGGCCGGTCCAACCTGCTGAGCCTGCTGCATCTGGTGGGCGATATCGAGCGGGCGCTGCCGGTCCAGCGCCGCCGCATTTGGTCGGAAAGCGGAGCCAACTTCGCCGAATTGCTGGCTGAGACGGTGGCCCGCCTGGAAGTAAATTAGTGACGGGTTACTGGGCGGCCGCGCGGAATTTATCGCGGCATTCCGCCGAGCAGAAGTAGTAGGTCACGCCGCCCACGGTTTTTTGAACCGCCGAAGAAGGCGCCAGATACGTTCCGCAGACCGGATCCTTCTTCAACGCTTCGGCCGTCGGTATGGAAGCCGTGCGCGAAGCCTGCCCCTGCGGATTCGATCCTGGCGACGGCGGGGTAGCAAAGAAATCCGAGGCGCCTTTCAAAACAACCCCGATTATCGATCGCAGCACGGCCAGAATCAGCACGCCTGCGATGATATACAGGATTGTCTCGGTCACTTCTTCTTATTGTTGCTCTTTTGCCCCGGCTTTTCGAACGAAGTCTCGATTCCCGCACCCAGCGCCGTCAACATATCCTTGGCTGCCTGTGCGTTGGGACCGGTGGGCGCCAGCGCCAGGTATTTCTGGAATGCATCTACTGTGCCATCAGGAGCCACAATCTTGCCGTCGGCCGTAGTAGTCGCCTTGGCGACCAGCGCCAGCCCGTATTGATAGTAGGCCTCAGTGTAACCGGCTGCCATGGACTTCTTAAACGCGTCGCCGGCCTGGTCGATCTGATTGATATTGGCCAGCACCGCTCCGAGATTATAGTAATATTTGCCTGCCGAAGCGGGCTCCATCGCGGCTGCCTTGTTCAGCTCCGCCTTCCCTTCGTCGACTTTCTTTTCCTTGACCAGGATCAGAGCATAGTTGTTGTGATAGGCCGCGTTGGTGGGGGACAGCTCAATGGCCTTTTCATAGTCGGCCGCGGCCTTGCCCAGGTAGGCTTGCTTGCCATCTCCCGGTTGGCTGTCGGCCATGAGGGAGTAGTCATCTGCCAAATGGCTCCAAATCACATGCTGGGTGGGGCCGAGTTCGCCGGCCTTCTCGAACTGCTGAATGGCGATGTCGTACTTCTTGTTACTTTCGGCCTCCATGGCTGCGTTGAACGCCTCGTTCAGCTCCTTATTCTTCTCGGCGGAGGCTTCCTTATCCTTCTTTTGCTTTTCGTACTCCGCCTTCTGCTGCGGAGTCATGGCTTTCTCTTGCTCCGCGCTCGGAGCCGCCCCTCCCGCTTTGGCCCGCTCGGCCGCGGCCTTGAGGTCGAAATTGACGTCCACCGGTGCGGTGCTTTGAATGCGGACGCCGTTGGTGCCGTCCACCACCTTCCCCGCGACCTCCACCGTCACGTTGAAAACGCTGGGGACGCCAAGACCACCATAGAAGTAGTGACCCTTCTTGTCGGTCTTCACGCTGAAGTTCTGTTTGATGTCGGTTCGTTCAATTTTAATGGTGGCGCCCACCAGTGGCTTTCCATCCTCGCCCTTGACGTCGCCTTGAATGGCCGCCGTCTGCGCGAAGCAAAGGGAAGAAAGCAGGAGGGAAACGGGTAGCGCGAGCAGAAGGTTACGGGAGCTGGGCTGCATAGATTTCAATAGCCTCCATCGGAAACCGGGCTTTGTCGATATCGATACCAATCGGGATCGGTACCAAAGCAATAGCATACAACAGGCGGAGCCGGGTGGGAAGATGTTACCCGCCTTCAGTTTAGGTATTGGGCGAAGAAAAAGCAGGGGAACGAACGGCCCAAACCTATAGTACTAGAGCCCTTGGGGGTACTGTCGCAACACGGCTTTCATCAATCTTAGGCTTGACTTGCATGGCGTAAGGTGCTAACTTTGACTGGTAGCACGGAGGATGTGCGTAGACCACTGCGCCATTAGATTAGAACAATGAAAAAAATTGTCATCGGAGTAGGGCACAGAGAACCGGGTACGCCCGGCATTCGTGCTGCGAAGTTGGCTGTTCTCGCTTCGGCTTTGGTGTTCTCCAGCGTGAGCTGGGCGAGCACTGGCGCGTGCTCCACGAACGCGACCCTGGCAAGCTATGGAACTGGTACGGGCAGCGGCTGTTACGACGTGGATCAGACCTTTAGCAATTTCTCCGTCACCAATACGACAGGAAGTATCGTCACCCAGAGCACGAGCACCGACGACATTCAGGGCTCGAATAATTTTTCGACTGTATCGAGTCCCTGGACGGAGAATGCAATCTTTACTCCAGTCGTCTCAGCCACACTTTGCGCGGGCGGTGTGACCAACAACTGTTGGGCTGAAAACGGATCTATGGGACAGGTTTTGGGCGGTTCAGTCAACATGGTCACAGACTCTCAGCATGCGCTGATGGCGGATCCGAGCTATCAAAATCCTACGGGAGCGGATCACGTGTACATTGGCTCTGTATCGTTGAGCGCTGTCGGGAAAACCGGGAACGGGACGACGTCCCCGTTCGATAGCATGAGCGTCACTGAGATTGTCTGCATCGGAACAGCGGCTTGCGTCGCTGGCGCTACTGGCAATGAAATCACGTTGATGGAAACATGGGGCAATAACTCCTCCACCCCCACGCTGACTTGTACGATCACGGGTTCGAATGCTCACGCAACCTGCTCGGGCGGAGTGGCTACGTTCAACCTCAATGTTTCCCAGCTCAACGTAACCGATACGTATAACGAGCTGGTTCACAATGCGACAACGGATTCGCTCAACAGCTTCACGAATATTTTCATTGACCAAGAAGAAGTTCCTGAGCCGTCAACCTTCGTGCTTCTCGGCACCGCGCTCGCAGGCCTGGGTATTCTCGGCGCACGCCGCCGCAAGAAGGCCTAGCATTCAGATTCAGTTTTCAGAGACCCGTCCGGATCACCTCCGGGCGGGTTTTTGTTTTGTGCCTCCCATCCGATGAAGTCCGCTCCTTTCTGGGCATCCGTGATCCTGCTCACCGGCCTGGGATACTGGGTCTTCCCCGGCCACACATACCTCGAAGCCGACACACAAATCTACGTCCCCATGATGGAGCGGATCTACAATCCGGTCCTGTTTTCGGAAGACCCCATGATTTCGCGTCCGTACCTGGCGCTGACCGCCTACGACGAAATCGCAATCGCGCTGCGAAACTATGCGGGACTGGATTTCGAGGTTGGGTTGAAGCTTCAACACCTGCTGTTTCGGGCCTGCGCCGCGGCCGGGCTGCTCCTGATCGCCTTGCAGCTTGGCTTGGCGCCGCCAGGAGCCTTCTTCGCGGTGGCCGTCGTGATCCTCAATGCCGGCGGTTTGGGCATGGGGATCACCGAACTTGAGCCGGTGCCCCGTGCGTCCGCCATGGGGCTGTTGCTCCTGGGTGTCGGACTCGCCGTAAACGGGCGCTTCCTGGCGGCCGGTATCGCCGGTGCGCTGGGATTTCTGATCCACCCCACTACGCTCGCGCCGTTTTTCGCGGTGGCCGCATTTGTGGTGCTGCGACGATCCGCGCGGCCGATCCTGCTGGCCTCGTTGCTGCCCGCCGCCGTCGTTCTATTCGTGCTGATGCACTTTCAGAGCGGCACAACCGAGTCGCTGGACTTCTTCCGCAGGCTCGATCCCTTTCAAGAGGCTTTGCAGCGGCGGTACATGCGGCCCGACTTTGTCTCGGAGTGGAGGTCTCGAGAGATTCTGGATTGCCTTTGTGAGTGCGCCGTGGTGGGCGCAGGGTTCTGGCGTCTGCGCTGGGAGCTGCGGCCTCCTCTGCGCGAGTGGCTATGGGGATTTGCTGCGCTCGCTGTGCTCAGCGTTCCCTTCTCCTGGATTGTTCTGGACCAGGTTCATTGGACGCTGGCAGGGCCGTGGGCCCCCACCCGGGCGCTCGTCTTCATAACTCTGCTGGCCGCTCTGTTGTCGGCGGCGTGCGGAATCTTCGCGGTTCAAAAAAGGATCTGGTGGGAAGCTCCGGTGTGGTTCGCGATCGCGATGGCGCTACCAGTGAAAGATCGTCTGGTCACGCGGTTTGCGGATCCGTGGCTTGTCGTCCTGGTTGTCGCGCTGGTGGGAGCCAGCATCGCGGGTGCCTGGTTTGCAGGCCGCACGCGGGGCCTTGCCCTGGTAATCGCGGGGGTCCTGCCGTTTCTGGCCTTTCCCGCATCCGGCTTGGTTGCTCCCCTGCCGTTAGCAGACAGCCCGGAGCTGAAGCAAGTCGCGGAGTGGGCCCGCGCCAAGACCGATGAAACCGCGGTGTTTCTGTTCGCCGACGATGGAATGTTTGGAGGCTCCGGGCCATTTCGCGCCCGCGCCTTGCGGTCCGTCTATGTCGATTACGAGGGCCGGTCGCTAGTGAATTATTACCCCGCATTCTCGGCGGAATGGATGATGCGCTGGAGAGATGTGCACCAGGGTGGCTGGCTGGTGGGGTCGCAGGACTTTCCGGATCTGGCCGAGCGGCACATCGATTTCGTCGTGCTGCGGAAGGAACATGCGATTCCTTCGAAGCAGCCCGCATTCAGCAACTCGCGTTATGAAGTGTACCGGGTCGGCGTGGGATTCTAAGACTCGGTTGTACACTGTAGTAAATGAGCCGGTTGGTGACAGCCCTATTGCTAGCCCCTTGCCTGTTCTCGGCTTCCGCAACCGAATTCGAGCGCGCCCGCGAGCTATACCAGCGCACCGAATATCAGGCGTCGCTGAAGCTTCTGCTGTCTTCGGCAGGCACACCGGCCAGCCGCGGCGCCGCGGAGCTCCAGCTCATGGGCCAGGATTACTTCATGCTGGGGGAATACAAAAAGGCCATCGAAGCATTCGATCGGGCGCTGGCCCTGGGGAGCGGCAGCCCGCAGCTCTACCTGTGGGCCGGGCGCGCCGACGGGAGACTGGCAGAAACCAGCGGACCCTTGAGCGCTCCCGGCTACGCCTCGCGTTCCCGCACCTATCTCGAAACCGCCGTGCGGATGGATGTACTCAACAAGGAGGCGACGGGGGATTTGTTCGACTACTACATCGGCGCGCCGGGGTTCCTGGGAGGTGGCTTGAGCAAGGCTCAGGAGCTGGCCCGGAAAGTGAGTGCCGCCGATCCGGCCGAGGGCCAACATCTGCTGGCGGTTCTCAGCGAAAGGAGCAAGGATTACGACGCCGCTGAGCAGCACCTGCGCTACGCCATCCAACTCGCGCCCCAGCAGGCGAGCCGGGTGATGGAGCTGGCTCGATTTCTCGCCAAGCGAGGCCGCGCCAAAGAGAGCGACGCGCTGTTCGAGCAGGCCGCAGGCATGGCTCCGGAGGACCACGCCCTTCTGTTCTACCGCGCTCAGACCTACATCGAAGGTCACCGCAACCTGAGCGACGCGCGCACGCTGCTGGAGAATTATCTGCGCGAGCCTTTGACTCCGGACGATCCTCCGCGGCAGCGGGCGCAGGAGTTGCTGGCCAAAACGCATTGATGCAAGATGTCCCACTATGAGGCCATGCGCGCCAGCTTCGAAGCTCTGCGCGCCAATAAATTCCGCGCGTTCCTGACGGGCCTGGGCCTGGTGATCGGCAATGCCAGCGTGATCCTGGTGGTGACCATTTCGATCACCAGCCGGGATTACATCGTCAACCAGATCCAGCGTCTCGGCTCCAATTTGATCTACGCGCAGTATGACGGCGGCAACAATCCGGCGATGGGCACTTCCGACGCCGACTACATTAAGATCGCCGACGTGGACGCAGTCCGCGCGCAGCTCGGCTCGCGTATCGTCGCCGCCACAGGGGTCATGAACAACTTCGATCAAATGATCATCGAAGGCCGTGAGGAAGACATCGGCATCATCGGGGCGGATAAATATTACCCGCAGGTGCGCAATGTGGCGTTGCTGGCCGGCCGCTTCGTGGACGGAAGCGACGTCGATCGCAGCGAGCGCGTGGCCCTGCTCACCGAACGCCTGGCCAAGCGGCTTTTTGGCGGTCAAGCACAGGCTGTCGGCAAGATCATCAAGCTGCACGGCCTTCAATTCACCATCATCGGAACGTTCAAGGAGAAGACCGAGAGCTTCGGGCTGAGCGAGCTCTCCGGCTCCGGCGAAAACGTGCTGATTCCGATCACGGAGCTGCGCCGCTTCGCGCCCATCGAGCGTATCGATCCTTTGTACGTCGAGACCCGCACGCCCGCGACAGTCGTGCCTTTGACCCAGGCGGTGAAACAGATTCTGTTAAGCCGCCATCGTCCCGGCGCCAAGTACCTGGTGGACAACCTGGCCGCAATCATGGACACGGCGCGCAGCGTGGCCGATGCGCTGACCGTGGTGCTGGTCCTGGTTTCCACGATCGCGCTGATCATTTCCGGAATCGGGATCATGAACATCATGCTGGTGACGGTAACCGAGCGAACGCGCGAAATCGGACTGAGAATGGCCGTGGGCGCGGCCCGCCGCGACGTGCTGGAGCAGTTTCTGGCGGAGGCGATGATGATCAGCGTCGGTGGCGGCGTGGCGGGCATCGCGATCGGCGTGGCGATACCCCTGAGCGTGCAATATTTCACCGATGTCGTGCAGATTCCCATCTCGATACTGGCGATCGGCATCGCCTTCGGAGTGTCGCTGGCGGTGGGCCTGATCTTCGGGTTGCTACCGGCCAACAAAGCCGCGCGATTGAATCCCATCGACGCACTGCGGTACGAATAGGGAATGAAGATTCTCGCGATATTGCTCCTCGGCGTTATCACTTGTGCCGCCGAAACCAGGACGCTGACGCTGCGCCAGGCCCTGGAGCTGGCGTTGCAGCAGAATCCCGACCTGGTGATCGCCCGCCTGGATGAGCAGAAGGCGCGCGATCAGGTGCTGATCAATAAGGATCCATTTACGCCGAAGTTTTATGCCGGCAGCGGCCTCGCCTATACCTCCGGATTCCCCACCAGCATCGATGGCAGCGCGCCCTCCATCGTGCAGATCAAGACCAACATGGCGCTCTTCGATAAGCCGCAAAGCTACCTGGTCGCGCAGGCCAAGGAGGCTCTGCGCGGCGTCGGAATCAGTCTGGACCAGCGTCAGGCGGAAGTCGTCTACCGCGTCGCTTCGCTGTTTGTCGATGCCGGAAATGCCGCGCGAGAGCTCGACGCCGCACGGCAGGAGCAAGATAGCCTGAGTCAGGCGAAGCAACTTACGCAGACCCGCGTGGACGAAGGCCAGGCGCTTGCGATCGAATCCAGCAAGGCCAATCTGGCGACCCAGGTGGCGGCGCATCGCGTGACTGTGTTCGACCGCGATCTGTCCCTCGCGGAGCGTACGCTGGGCGCGGCGCTGGGTCTGGCGCCGGGCGATCGAGTGCACGTGGCCGATGCGGCGCTGCCGGCGTTGGAGCCGCCGGTTTCGCAAGACCAGGCCATCGCGGCCGCCCTCGACAACAGCCCGGAGGTGCGGCGCCTGGAGTCCGATCTTCAGGCCAAGGCGCTGGAGCTCAAAAGCTTCCATGCCTACCGGCTGCCCAAGGCCGACCTGGTGGCGCAGTACTCGCTGTTGTCGCCATTCAATAATATTCAGAAGTTCTTCAATCACTTTCAGCTCAATAACGTCGAGCTGGGGGCGTCCTTTTCGATCCCTCTGCTGGCCGGGAGTTCGGCGAAGGCCTACATATCGCAGTCCGAGACGGACGCCGCGAAGATCCGCACCGAAATCGCGCGCACCCGCAGACGCATCCGCGACGATATCGAGAATGCCTTCGACGATCTCCGCGTCGCCGAGGATGGACGCAAGCTGGCGCTGGATGATTTGACCCTGACTCGCGAAAACACGACGCTGGACCTGACGCGCTTGAACGAAGG
>Ga0070733_10000702_pt1 | contig 26333 bp, 22 predicted proteins | sample Coa_R1_9_FD_66450 | JGI IMG/M metagenome (GOLD analysis project Ga0070733, IMG submission 66450) | Surface soil microbial communities from Centralia Pennsylvania, which are recovering from an underground coalmine fire - Coalmine... | ecosystem: Environmental > Terrestrial > Soil > Unclassified ...
CAGCGGAGAATCTTTTGAGAACGTCGCGTTGCGGTAATCGTAGACGGCTTTCGCCCAAGGTTGGAAGGGCACGTCGGCGGCGCGAAATCCGCCCAAGCCGGGCCGGACTTCCCAATATCCTTTATGAGTGGCGTCCGATCCCAGATTCACGTGGCCGTCGGCGAAGCGGGGAGTCGGCTCGGCTGGTTGAGCGGGAGCCGCGTCACCACCCTTGCCACCACGGCCGCCGCGTTGGGCCATCGCGGCCGGCGCCATCGCGACCGCCGCCAGGCCGATCCATAGCAGACAGCTCCACATTATCTCGTCGGCAGCTTTTGGCCCGAGGCCAGCACCATGGTGGTCGTCTGTAGCGATCCCACCCAATTGTTGCGAGGATCCTTCGCGACGGCCGCGCCCTCCACGGTGACCTTATCGCCGATCTTCACCGTGTCCTTCTTCCAGCCGCCGCGCACCAGCGCGTAAGGAGGACCAAGCTCCAGCCGCATCGACTTGGTCGTGCCATCTTCGAGTTTCGTGTTCAGAAAAATAAAGGCGTGGGGATTCTGCCAGGAGACCTCGGTCACGATACCGGTCAGCGTGGCGGTTTTGCCGTCTTCGTATTCGGCTTCAAACGAATGATGCGCCGACGCCGGCTTCACCGTCACCAGCGCCAAGCTCAACCCGAACAATGCACTCGCCACAGTTAATTTCATCGCGATTGCCTCTCCTTCAGCCTATCTAACAAACGTGGCCTCCGCATTCTCTTCACAAAAATACTCCTGGATTTCCTGGTCCGCAACCCACTGAATGGTCCAGCCACCATTCCAAGGCCGCGTATATGTCCGCGGGTCATTCACGGTCACTTCGTATTTCAGCGTGTTGAGATCCGGTCTCGAAAAACGCTCCGTCAAATGCAGAGCCTCGGTATGCGGAAGCCCGCCGCTGGACATCCAGAATCGCTCATTGAAGCCGACCGACTCGACCACCAGGGTGTCTTTCTCCCAATGCCCCACCGAGGTCCCATAATACGTGAGCACCAGATCGTCCCCCTGCCCCTGCGGACGTCCATCCGTGTAAATGACGCGCCAATTCCGATCGCCGCCGCCCAGCAACACCAGGATCCGGCCGAGCTCCGGCTGCTCAATGAATTGAAATCCGTTCGGAGTTTGAAACTGCCGCGGTCCGCCCGGCGGCAGGCAGCGCGAGTAAGGATCGTCCTTCAAAAGCGTACGCTGGCGATATTCGTATACCGCCTTGGCCCACGGCTGAAAAGGCGCGACCTTATCCGCATCGGCGAGATTGACCAGCAGGCCGTCGCGATTCATCGGAACCACCGCGCCGGTTTCCACCAGAGTAGAGGCGCTCGCCGCTCCCCAGTATCCCTTCTTTCCCGGCGCAGGTCCGAGGCGCACGTGACCATCGGGCCACCGCGGAGCCGGTTGGCTCACTGGCCGAGCCGCCGAAATCTTTCCCGCGGGAACAAATATTTTCGCTCCTGTGCGAGTCAGAACCACAGACGTCGCCAGCGCCCGCCTCGCCGAGTCTCGCGCCGGAACGCCTTCGACCGTGATCACGTCGCCGATCCTGACCGTACTCGCCTTCCAACTATCGCGTTCCAGGTCCAGCGGGTTCCCGATCTCGAGCGCCCAGTTCGCGACAGTGCCCGCCGCGTCCTTGACGTTGATGAAGATGTACGCGCGCGGATTCACCCAATCGATCCGTGTGACCGCGCCTCTCAGCTTCACCTGCCGCCCGGTTTCATAGGTCCCGGATATCGACGCTTGTGCGAAGACCATCGCCGTGGCGAGCGTGAGTGAGATGCCAAGTCGAAGCATTCTAATCTCTGGTCAATTTGAAGTCGCCCTTGACCGCGCCCTGGGTCCACGAGCCAACCAGCGTACGGTGGTAAGAGCCGATGTCCGCGAGATGGCCCTCGGCCGCAATGTGAACCGGCTTGCCGGAGGCGTCTTTTGCGTCGGCTTCGAAGCGAACGGTCCAGTTGGTGGGATCGACGTAAACGCTCGCCAGCGGAGCCGAATCCGGACCGGGATTGATGATGCCCGTGACGTTCTTGCCGTCCCAGTTCATGACGATGGTGACTTGGTTGCGCTGGGTCACCGTCGCGCCCCAATCGCCGTTCCAGGTGCCCGTCAACGGGTGCCCCTGCTGAGCCCAGACTCCCAGACAGGCAAAGACCAATCCCGCAAATACCCTTTTTGTGCGCATGCGCATCTCACATCTTGCGCCAGACGGCTCCCAAGCGCAAGGGGACGGGCCGCCAAACTTTTCTGTTGACTTTCCCGGCACGATTGACTAAGTTATTAGTCAGAGACGAATGAAACCCGCGAAATCGGTTCCCACGGATCAAGAGCTCGAGATACTGAAGGTTATCTGGCAGCTTGGCCCATCTTCGGTCCGCGAGGTGCACCAGGAGATGCTCAAGCATCGCAAGATCGCCTACACCACGGTGCTGACGATGATGGGGATTCTGGAGCGCAAGGGCCACTTGAAGAAGACCGCGGGGGAGCGTGCGTACCTGTATCGAACCGCCAAGCCTCAGGCCCAGGTCACGGCCGGCATGGTCAAGGAATTCGTGAACCGGGTTTTCAACGGCTCGACCAAGCCGCTGCTGGTGCATCTGGTCGAAGACCGCGGGGTCAGCTCCGAGGAGCTCGCCGAGCTGCAGGATCTGCTTGAACAAAGCAAGCAGCAGGAGCGCCCGAAGAAGTAGTTATGCCGCAATGGTCCACAGAGAATTTGCTGGCGTGGATGGAGCAGGCGTTTCTGCTGGCCTCGGCCGGCTCGCTATTGCTGATGGTCTTTCGCATCCGGCATGCGCCGACCAAACTCGCATACTGCCACACGTTGCTGGCGATCTGCCTGCTGCTGCCATTCATACAGCCGTGGAAACATCCCGTAGTTATCCGCGAGAGTCCCAGTGCCGCGGACGCCGGCCCTGCAATTGAAGCTGAGTCATCCTCGACGCGGGCGCCTGCGGCCACGGCCGCGCCCGTGCCTGTCTCGATCGTGGCGCCACAGCCAACAAGTAAATCGCAATGGCCTCAAATGCCGGACGCCCGCCTGATTCTATTGCTACTGGCCGCGGGCGCTGCCATCAAGCTTCTGTGGCTAATCGGCGGATTATGGAGGATTCGGAAGTACCGCATCGCATCCATGCCGCTATATCCGATTCCCGAATCCGTCCGGGCGGCCGCGTCCGTAACGCAAGCCGACGCGCTGTTCTGCATCTCCTCCGACGTTCCTGGGCCAGTGATGCTGGGCTGGCTGACGCCCGTGGTGCTGCTGCCGGAATCCTTTCTGACTCTCGGCGAAGAAGCGCAATGCGGCATCGCTTGCCATGAGCTGTTGCACGTGCGGCGTCACGATTGGCTGGTCACACTCCTCGAAGAACTGGCCGGGACTCTGCTGTGGTTCAATCCCGGCATCTGGCCGCTGCTGGCCCAGACCAGGCTGGCGCGCGAACAACTGGTGGACGCGGAAGTCGTGCGGCTGACCTCGGCGCGCGAGCCCTACATCGACGCCCTGCTGGCGATTGCCCGCGGAGGGCAGCATCTGGACCTCGCGCCCGCGCCGCTGTTTCTGCGCAGGCGTCACTTGACCCAGCGTGTGCATTCGCTGCTCAAGGATGCCTCCTCATCGACGCTGCATCTGGTGTCGTCGTACGCGTTTATCACCGCGATGCTCGCGCTGGCCGGATGGCTCGGGGTCACATCGTTTCCGCTGATCGGGCAGCCCGTCTTTCGGGAAACGCCTCAGGAGGCGCTTCGTCAGACGTCCTTGACTCCGTCCACATTGACTCCGTCCACATTGAATCCGGACACATTGACTCCGCCCACGCTTCAGACTGAAATCGCAACACCCGAGCCGGCCGTCGCGAGTGCGCCGGCGGTTGCCCCCGGCTACATTCCCTCCTCTCCGGTTCCTCAAGATCCGCATGAGCCGGTCTCGAGCGGACCGGTCCGGGTTCTGGCCTCTGCCACCGATCGCGCCTCTGCTCTCGCGCTTCTGCGACGGGCGCAAGACAGAGCCAGGCTGCGGATGCTCAACACACCTCCGTACCGGTTCGACGTATCCTTCACCGTTGGTGGAAACGTCACGCTCACGGGACCGGGCCGGCTCACCTGGATTCGGTTTTCAACGGAGCGCGAGCGCTGGTCCGCGGACCTGAGCGGCTACTCCGTGCTCCAGATGAGGTCCGGCGGCCAAGTGCTCGAAGGCCCGCATGTGACCATGATTCCGATGCGCGTGCATGGCCTGCGCTCGGCGATCTTCTGGGCGGCGCGCGAATTCGCCTCCGGGGATCAGATCCGTTCCGCGGCGGTCCAATGGAACGGCAGGCCCGCTTCATGCCTGCTGTTTTCGAACATGACGGGCCAGGCAACCCTGACTCAGGCGAGGTTGTGGGAGGAGGACGAGTACTGCATCGATAATGCCTCCGGCCTGTTGCAAATGTACTCCATCGCTCCGGGAACCTACGCGGTGTACGGATACGGACGGAATATTCAGTTCCACGGCGAGTCCCTGGCCGATCACATCACGATTTACACCGGCGGCGCGATCGCGGCCGACGCCGAATTCACCATCGCGGATGCCGGTCCCGCCGAGGAGCGTCTGTTCATTCCAACGCCTGAGATGCAAGCGAGTGACGCGATGGTCACCTTCGGGGCCACCACCCGGTTTCAGATCAGGGCGTCCAATCCATTTCCGTCGCGGTTTGTGCAGCCCGTGATCGTGCATGCGGAGATCGATGGCTCGGGCAATGTATTGGAACAGGAAGTGTCGGCCGCATCGGACCCGGCCCTCGTACAAGCCGCCTTCGACCTGGTGAAGCAAGGTCCATACAGGAAGGTCGGCTCGACGCAATGGCAGGCGTATGTCAACGTGCGCTTCATGCCTCAGTCCGGCAGCAGCCAATAGGAGGAAACGCTCCATGCGACTTACACTCGGCCTTTTAACGCTCGTTCCAGTTTTCGCGCAGCCATCTCCGGATGCAGCCGGTCTGCTGGAGCGGAGCGGAGGAGAGCTCCAGCGGTTTCACAGCTATCAGCTCACTCAAGAGATGACCATGGATATGAAGATGCCGGGCACGACGATGCCCCCGATGACGTACACGACTGTAACGCAGGGAGTGAATCCAGACAAGATGCGCATCGAGATGAGCATGGGGGGCATGGGAGGGCTGATGCGGATGATCTCCGATGGCGACGATGCCTGGATGTACATGCCGATGCTCAAGCAGTATTCCAAGATACCGGCGGACAAGCCGGGAGACTTCGACCTCATCGGCGGCCTGGTAAAAGCCGACATTCCAGAGTGGAAGGAGATGAGGGCGAACGCGAAGGTGATCCGTTCCGAGGCGCTGGAAGTGGACGGGCAGCAGCGCGACTGCTGGGTGGTGGAGAGCCGCCGGATGGACGTGGTGTACACCTCCTGGATCGATAAAATCCTTGGCCTTGCATTGAAGATCTCCGTTTCCGGGAAAGTCAAGGTCAGCGCCGGTGAGCCAGCCATGGAGACGAACATGGTGACGACCATACGCTCCATGAAATTCAACGAGGATTTGCCGGATTCCCTGTTTGTGTTCACGCCGCCCGCGGATGCGAAGGAGAGCAAAGAACTTCTTTCCGGGATGGGAACAATCGTCGGGGGCGCGCCCGCTCTTGCGCCCGCGACCGTTCCCAAACCGCAGCCTGGCGAGCCTGAAGCGTTCGTGCCCATGCTCACTCCGATCGAACGCATCGAGCCCGACTATCCCCCGGAGGCGCGCAGCCAAGGCTTGCAGGGAATGGTGGATCTGCTGGTCACCATCGATTACACGGGAGCTGTCGTGAAAGCGGAGCCGTTGAGCGGCCGCGAGATATTGCGCCCGGCGGCCGTCGACGCGGTTAAGAAGTGGAAGTTTCGCCCGGTCTTTCGCGATGGCCATCCTGTGTCCGCATACACGCAGGCATTCGTTAATTTTTTCCTGAATTCAGAGAAGCCGGAAGCCTCGGACTTCGATGTGAGTGAGCAGATGCAGTCCGCCCGGCGAATCCGGGAGATCTCCGATCACTTTCCGCGATCGCCCGAACAAGTGCTCGCGGATTCGGAGGAGCAGATCCGCGGTCAAGGTGGAATCGAGCGATTTTACGCTCTGACGGGTTTACCCAAGCAAGCCTTGGATGCGGGCGCTCTCGAGAAAGCCTCCGCGTATGCGATCGAATTGCTCCAGTTGACGAACGACTACAAAGACGATTGGAATTACGGCAACGCGGTTTACGACGGCAATTCAGTGCTCGGCTTAGTCGCGTTGCGTCAGGACAGAATCGGGGATGCCCGGCGCTACCTGCTGGAATCGGGCAAGACACCGGGATCTCCGCAGCTTGACTCCTTTGGGCCGGATTTGACGCTCGCCCGCGAGCTTCTCAAGAAAGGCGAGCACGACGCCGTGCTCGAATTTCTGACACTTGTAAAAGGCTTTTGGAAACTGGGCGCCGGCCAGTTGGACACCATGTCCGCTGAGGTACGCAAGGGCGGCACGTTCTAAGGGCATACGAAAACAACCAGTTTGACGAGGATGCGATGAAACACGCGCTGTTGAGGACACTTCTGCTCGCCTGTGCCTGCGCAGGTCTGGCCTTCGCCCAAGACGAGCTTCGGTTTTGGGCGCCCACACATCCGGGCGATACGTGGATCTATCAGCGCGAATCGGGCGGCGGGTCTAACCCAACGATCGAGCGGTGGAGAACCGAGGAGACAGTCGTGCGATCCGCCGTGGTCGCCGAGGGAACCATCGTCGTGAGACGAATTCGCATCCTCAGCGGCAAGCCCCCAGTCGCCCAGGCGAAGGAACAAGCGTGGCTGATTCATGGCGACTGTCTTTACGATCTGGACCCAGGCGATTGGGACCCGCGCCATCCTAACCAACTCAGCCCGGCGTTCTCGGCAATGCCGCCTTGGAATGGCGGGGAACACGTTCGGGTGTTTTGTTTTCCCTTAGGCGACGGAAAGACCTGGGGCAAAGAAAGTGGACATGAGTGGCGCGTCGCGGACGTGAACAACCAAGATCCCTCCTCGCCGGATAAGGGAAAGACCTTTCACGTTTCGTCATACATCGGCTCCGGTCTTACAGAAGATGTCTGGTTCGAAAGAGGCGTCGGGATCGTCAGGGAGACGGACGTGCATGCCGGATCGCAGGAGGAAACGCGACTGATGCTCTTCGAGCCAGGACCCAGTGTCGCAATCGGGAGTGTCCCCGCGCCGATCGGCGAGATGGGCGTGCGCTACACCTACAATTCACTCGCGATTTCCACATCCGGCGAGTCCAACCAAAGCGGCGCGTCCATTTACGGCCAATATTTCTTCAAAGGGGCCGGACCGCAATGGAGCGGGCGAGGCCTACTTGGTATCGCCGCCGATTTCAGCGGATCCTCGAGCGGCAGCGGCAGCCTCTACACCTATCTTTTCGCGCCCCGGGTCAGTACTGAATGGCCGAGGGCGCACCTGGTTTACTACTTTGAGCCAATCATCGGAGGCGCTCATGTCCGCGTGAATGGCACGGCTATCACAGGATTGGCCGCTTCAGCCACGCGGAACAGCTTTGCCTACGGCTTCGGCGCCGGCGCCGATCTTCTGATCGGGCAGCATTACGTCGTATCGCTGTTGCACGTGGAGGATGTGTCGCTGGAGGTGCCGGATGTGGCTTCGGGAACGAGCCGCTGGCGGAGCGACTCGCGCATCTCGGGAGGCATTGGTTTCCGCTTCGGCCAGAGGTAAATCGTAAAAGGAGAATCACCATCATGCGACTCGGGCTTCTCGCCGTCGTACCATTCGTATCGCTCCTCGCCCAGCCATTGAAGTACGATCAGGTGAAGTACGATCAGGGTCCCGTCGATCCGTCGCTGAAACTCGGCTACATCACCTTGGTTATGGAACCCTCGGAGAGCCAGCAAGCGGCGCTCGAAAAGCTATTAGAGGAACAGCAGAATCCCTCCTCGCCGAACTACCATCGTTGGCTCACGCCGGAGGAGTTTGGCGACCGCTTCGGTCTCAATCGCAGCGATTATGCGGAGGTCGTTTCGTGGTTGGAGTCGCAGGGCTTTCACGTGGAAAATCGTGCGCGCGCCCGCAATTGGGTGGCGTTCAGCGGATCGGCGCAGCAGGTAGCGAGCGCATTCCACACGGAGATCCATCGCTTCCTGGTGGGTGGCGAATCGCACTTCGCGAATGTGGCCAGCGCACAGATTCCCAAGGCGCTGAACAAGCTGGTCAGCGGCGTACGCGGTCTCGACGATTTCTTGAAAAGCCCAGCCTCGGCCGGCCCCGAGTATACCAGCAGCACGGGCGCCAATTCCTTGGCTCCGGATGATTGGGCCACAATTTACGATGTCTCGCCGCTCTACGGCATGGGCATCGACGGGTCCGGTCAGCGCCTCGCCATCATCGGACGGTCGGATATGAACCAATCCTATGTGGACTCGTTTCGCAGCCGCTTCGGTCTGCCGCCCACCACGATTGAGCAGCACCTGATCGGCCCGGACCCGGGAGTGACCAACGCCTCGGGAGAAGCGGCCCTGGACTTGGAGTGGTCGGGCGCCGTCGCGCGCAAGGCCACGATCGTCTATGTCTACGCGAACATTTTCAACGACGCCGCGCAAGGGGCCATCGATCAGAATCTGGCGCCCGTCATGAGCCAGAGTTTCGGTACCTGCGAGCTGGAGGCCGCCGCAGGGTATCGGGCCATGGCGCAGCAGGCGAACGCGCAAGGCATCACCTGGCTGGCTTCATCAGGCGATTCCGGCGGCGCGGGCTGCGATCCGCACGGCTTCTTCAACTCGACCGCGGGATTGGTGCCGGCCGCGCTGGGTTTGGCAGTGGATCTCCCGGCCGCTTATCCGGAAGTGACGGCGGTGGGAGGCACCCAATTCAACGAAGGCAGCGGCCATTATTGGAACAGCACCAACTCCGCCACCGGAGCTTCCGCATTGTCTTACATTCCGGAGGTGGTCTGGAACGAAACCGGCGTTGGAGGATTGCTCGCCAGCGGAGGCGGCGCGAGCATTTACTTCCCGAAGCCCAACTGGCAAACCGGCCCTGGAGTGCCCAACGATAACGCTCGCGACGTGCCGGATGTTGCGTTCAGCGCGGCGGGCAATCACGATCCTTACATGGTCACCAACGCCAACGGGAACGTGGCAACTGGCGGCACCTCGGCCGCCTCGCCATCGTTTGCTGGAGTGGTCGCATTGCTCAACCAATACGTGGTCTCCAGCGGTCTCCAATCTGCGCCCGGCCTGGGCAATATCAATCCGGCGCTGTATCGCCTCGCGCAAACCACCACAAATGTCTTCCACGACATTACGCAGGGGAACAATATGGTTCCTTGCGTCGCCAACAGCCTGGGTTGCACCAACGGCTACCTCGGTTTCAGTGCGGGCCCCGGCTACGATCAAGCCACGGGTCTCGGATCTGTCGATGTGTTCAATCTGATCAATCAATGGAAGACTTCTTCCACCAGTCAAGGCTCCGCGACGACCACGACGTTGATCATCAATCCCGGCAGCATCACGCTCGGCGGCACGGTACAGCTGACCGCGACCGTGACGCCCGGCGTCCCCACCGGTACGGTTACGTTTACGACGGGCCAAACCATCCTGGGAACCGCGGCCTTAGTGAACGTCGCTGGAGTGGGCATGGCCACGATGACGGTCTCCGGCGCCGTGCTGCCCGTGGGAACGGCCAATGTCACGGCCAGCTACGGAGGCGATACGACCTTCAACGGCTCGATCGCCACGGCCACGGTCAGCGTTACGCCAGTGTCGCCAGGCTCCTCGGTGACAATCTCGATCACGCCCAATCCAGCGCGCGGAGGGGAGCTGGTCGAAGTTTCGCTAACTGAGGAAGCCGGGACCGGCACGACGATCACCGGTTGGTCCATCAATGGTGTCGACAATTTCTACCGCTTCGTCACGGACTTCGGGAGCGCCACCCTGCCGGCGTATGGGACGCTGTCCGCTAGCTTTGCGTCCGCGATACTCCAGGCGTTCCCCTCCAGCCGGGTGTACATATTCACGGGGGTCGATGCCAACGGACGGCAGTGGTCGCAACAATACACCTTGACTGTCGCAGCACCCTTGGGGCTTGCTGGATTGGCGCTCAGCAGCGCGCCCTCCAGCGTGAATCAGAATCCATCCGCGGACCCGTCCTGCCAGTGGACGCAACAGTTGATGCTCCAGGAACAAGCGGGCCTTTCGGTGCAACTCACCAGGCTGCTGGCGGGCAGCGCCGATTGGACCGGACGGATTCAGCAGCTATTTGGGACCACCCGCTTGGCTCCCCTGGGATCGCTTCAGGCGTCGATTTGCTGGCCGGGCAACAGCCCACCGCCGGCCACCACCTACGAGATTGACGGCACGGATCAAACTGGAGGACCGGTTCGTGCCACTGTTGCGACGACCTTTGCGAGCCCGGTCTCCAATCCCGCCTCTATGTCGGTTTCACAGCCACTGGTGACACTCACTTCACAATCGGCTACCTCGAGCGTAACGCTGAATCTTTCGGACAACACGCAGTCCTGGAGGGTATCGGTATTTCCATCGCCTTTGTTGGCCACGCCATGGCTGACAGTAAGTCCGCGCAACGGCCAAGGGTCGCAACAGTTGACGCTCACTGGCAACCCATCCGGTCTAGTCACCGGTGTTTACAACACCACGCTGGTGATTCAGGGTCCCAATGCGACCCCGCAATTCATCGAAATACCGGTGGTTTTCATGGTGGGCAATTCCTCGGGGATAAGCATCGGCGGAATCACCAATGGTGCTTCCTTCCAGCAAGTCGCGGCCCCCGGCATGGTCTTGAGCCTTTTCGGAACGCAGCTCGCTCCCTCCGCGCAAGCGGCAAGCGCGCTCCCGCTGCCGCAGACAATGGCCGGAGTCTCCGCGACGGTGAATGGGATTCCGGCCCCGTTATATTACGTTTCGCCGGGGCAGTTGAATATCCAGATTCCGTACGAAACGGGCGCGGGCACCGCTGTTGTCGGAGTGAACAACAACGGGCAGGTTGCGTCATACGCATTTACCGTAGCGCCTTCGGCACCCGGCATCTTCACGGATTCGACGGGCGCGCTGGTTCCCTTCTCCTCGGGAAAGCACGGCGACACTCTGGTTCTCTTCATCACGGGAGAAGGGCTGGTGTCGACACCGCTCGCCACTGGCGCTTCGCCGTTCGCGGCGACGCCGTTGGGTCTGCTGCCCGCGCCAACCTTGCCTCTTACGGTGACCGTGGGAGGAGTCGCGGCAGTTACGACGTTCGCCGGCATTCCCCCTGGGGTCGCCGGTGTGACGCAGGTCAATTTCGTGATTCCGGCCGGCGCCGGTACAGGTTTACAACCAGTGGTGGTCACGGTGGGAGGCGTCGCTAGCCAGGCGGCGAATCTTATGGTCGCGCCTTAAAAGAACGCCTTAGAAGAACGCCCTAGAAGAAAAAGATGCAGTCGCTGGCGAACATGAACTGGTTTTTCCTGGTTCCGTTGTTGTACGCGGGTACGTCGTAGGACCGCTCAAAGCGCAGCTCCGGGCGGAACAACACCGTGCTTCCCACCCAGTGGCCCCATCCGAACAGGTGTTCGCTGTAGCGTGACTTGTAGCCAGTACGCTGGCCTTTGATGTCGTCGAAGTATTCGGTGCGGAAGCTGAGATAATCCTTCGGGCCCAGGCGATCCTCAACGTAATTCACGATGGCCCACTCCGGCGCATAACAGGCGACTTCGTAGGCTTGATTGCACACGGCCCCGTTGGCGCCGGTCTCGAGCAGAGTTTGGCCGATCGGGTTGTTGACGTTTGGAGTGTCTTTCTCGGACTGATACCAGGATTCGGTGTCCGTGTGCCACTTCTCATTGAATTTGTGATACCAAGTCAGGTAATAAGCGGCCAGGTTGTTGTAGGCGTATTTTCCATCGTTAATGGAGTTAGCACACGCGTAGATATCGTCGCCTCCGCCGTGGAAATAGTAGCCCAGGCAGCTATTCACCGTCGCCTTGGCGTCCTTGGTCCAGGGAGCCGCATCGCATCCCGCCGACAAGCCGATCTGAAATAGCCAGTGCTTGCTCAGCATTGTCGAAACGTTGATGCCGCTCTGCGTGTAGCAGTCGAACGTATAGGTGAGCGAATGGCTGTAGGTGTAGTTGTTGGGAGCAAGCTGCGCCTCGATGTCCGGCAGCGAGATGTACCGGCCCACGCGGATATTCATCCCCTGCGCCACCTGCGGAACGTACAGGTCGAAATAGGCCATGGGAATATCGAAGCCGTTCTCCTGGTTCTTTCCCAGAAGCTGATTGCTGAAGATGCCCTTGGCGGTAGTGAAGCGGTAATCCAGACCGTAAATCGGAGAAATGCGGAATCCCCAATCGATATGATCGGTCTGCACGGTATCTGGCTGGCGCTCGATGTAGAGAACTTCCTGGTCCATCTGGATGGAATTCCCGCGCTCGGCGTAAGATGCCGGGTAATTGGAATAGCCGCCCCCCTTCGACGTGCTGACGTTCATTCCGCCATTGAGCCAACCGTAAATTTGAATGCCCAGTTTCTTCCACGCATCCCCGTTTGACCCGCTCCAGATCGCCTGCATCAGGGGACCGGACTGGGTGAACGGCTGGCCGATGGCCACACTGCCTCCATACGGCCACATGGTGAACGGGTACGGAGGATCGGACTCCGGCGCGGGATAGCCTCGGAACGCGGGGACCGGACTGGAGTCGGTGGTCGTAGCGGTCCAATCGTTGGCGTAGGCTTTGAAGAGCCTGCCGAAGAATGATCCGGTAAGTGGTTGAGGCTCAGACGCAGCAGCATCGACCGGGGACGAGCCAGCGATTGGGCTGGGCGCCGCCGGGTCCGAAACGGGTTGAGCCTCGACGACGATGCCGAGGCTCAGGGTTGCATAGACCAGCAGTAAAGTTTTCACTTAAAGCTCGAGCTTGCCCTGGATCGACATCTCCTGTGTGTAAAAGTACTGCGCCATCGACAGCCGTCCGATCTGGGCCACGAAGGTGATGCGTTTATCCCGCATTGTGAACTCCTCCGAGCGCGGGAAGATATAAACGATAGTTGTAAGACCGCCTTCCTGAGGAAGCACATCCACGCGGGAAGGACGCCGATCTTTCTTTCCGTCGCATTTCAAAAGAGCGACCCTTTTGAGGTCGTAGGATAGAGTCTTCTCATTGACGTCGACGCCGGGGACATCGTAGATGGCCACTGCGTAGTTTCCGGGCGCCACGTCCGGAGGGTCCTCTTCGTGCGCTTTTACTTCGGCGGAGCGCACGGCATGAGCGCTCTCCCAACGGATTTCGAGAGTCGCGATGCGTCCTGGTCTGCGTCCGCGTTTTCCGGAGTCACCGACTCCGGTCAGAGTGGACGGCTTGATAGCCTCGAACCCGATGCCATCGCCTCCGCCCATCTGGCCCCCATTTCGGCGCGCATCCTCGGTTCTCTGCGGCAGCAGAACCGGCGTCACCTTCATGACCCAGGGCGAGTTGGTGAGGACCAGCTTGGCATCCGCCTCGCTCCACTGGTCCATCTGCTTCGTCTTCCAGGCCGGCTCCGCGGCCATCAGCAGTACCACCGAAAATGGAAAAACCAAGGATTTCAGAATTGTCTTCATGGACTTTAAACCCTCCCTACAACAAAGTCCGTGGCCAGGATCATTGCGAGCCCGGCCACTGGGTTCAACAAATGTCGCGCTACAACTTCACCAGCAGGGCGAAGGTCCACCGCTTCTCTTCCTTGCGCAGATCCGGAGCCCAGCCCGGAACGATCGCACCGGGGTTGCCGTTGTTGCCTCCGGGAGGCGTCATGCCGCCTGGGCCGGCGAAGTACGGCACGTTGGATCCGCGCTCGGTAAACTCAATCCGCCAGGTGACAAACTGCGTCGGCATATAGTCGAAGGTGGCCTGGTAATCGTATGCTTTGAAGGACTGGCCAGGATTCTCGGTGAAGTAGGGCGTGCCGGTGGTCGCCGTCGCGCCGTTGATCGGTGGCAGCAGCACCAGGTAGCGGCCAGGATTGTTCACCCAGCCTCCGCCGACCGTCGCGCCAAACTTGTCGTGACCGAACCAGAAGCGCTGATACGCCATGCCGCCGACGAAGTTCTGCGCTGGAGCGGCGGGAGTTCCATGCGTGCATACCACTTTGCCCCCCTGGGTTGTTCCCGCAACGATGGGCGCTCCACCGCCGCCGCTCTCGCAACCGATGTCGAAGGTGAACGACATCGCCATGCGATGCAGGAGATGATTCGGATTGTCGTATTCTTTGTACTCGAAACTGTCGTCCTCGTGAGAGCGCGTGCGATGCGTGTAGGGCGTGTCTTGGCCCGCGGTATAGCTGTTGAACACGAAGTCCCATCGTTCCGACGGGCGCCATAGGATCTGTCCGCCGACGCCCATCCGGCCGTTGTATTTGGCATAGGATTGCCAGCCGTTGATCAGCCACGGTTCGAACTTCAGCTTGTTGGTCGGGAAGAATTGCACGCGCATTCCGTTGAAGAACCAGGGCGTGTTGGACGACACATAAGAGGGCTGATAGCCCCAGTTATCGTACGAGTAGTAACTGAACAGACCGATATAGGACATGAAGATGCCGGCCTGAATATTTAGCCCGTGCTTGTAGTTGATGTGATATCCGCCGTAGCCTTCCGTGAAATATTTATAAGCGTCCAGCGTGTCCCACTGGCCCATGGTGTTGCTGGCGTCGTTACGGGGCGTGGCTGTTGCCACCGCGCCCAACTGCGTCAGAAAGCGGGCCTGCACGCCTTCCCAGTGAAAGTCGCCGCCGACGTTCATGTTCTGCAAAACAAACTCACCGGTCCTGGTGCCTTCCGTGGTTCCGCCAAGACTGTGGTCGATGGGATGGTTGTAGTCGTAAATGTAATTGGAGTCCCATCGGAATTCGCCCGAGAAGTACTTCCCGTCGAAGACCGAATCGTGATTGCGCGGGACGGCGTTCATCCACGTAAAATCGCCGTAAGCGAACGGAGTATCCAGATCGACCGGAGGAGGCGTCGCGGGCGCAGCGGCCGCTGCTGCCGGAGCCTGCGGATCCGCCGGGACATCCGGAGTCGGCGCTTCCGTGGGAGTGGGTACGACCGCCCCGGCCGTTTCAGTTTGCGCCGCCGGCTCCGCTGCCTGTTGCGCCTTCGCGGTCTGAAGTCCAACCTGGCTGGCCAGTCCCGCTAGCAACCCGGCAATAAGAACACTTCTCCTGCTCGTACACACAGTGGTACGCATATCGACTTCCTTCCTTTGTAGAGTTGTAGCCGGGGCCTTTTGAACAGGTCCGCCGACTCGCGATCAGGGGATCTATCGGGTGCCCTACCGGACTGGGGTACAGGCTTTTATCACGGCGCGGAGTGACGCAAACAAACCAACACCGCTCCCAACTAACTTGATGACTAGTATGCGGGCAGGAACATCAAAAAGTCATAAAATGCAAGGGGTTTGTGTGAAAGAAAATTTGTATGACCTTTATACTATAAATAAATACCGTGAATGATGCAGCCTCTGCTCCTTTCAATGAAATTGGGGGGAAGTGCGCGCTCCGCGGGGCTTCACTCGTGATTTTGTGCACAACAAGCGCCTTGCCGGGCGCCATGAAAAACCTTACATGCCAGGTGAAAAAGATGTGTCGACCGCTGTGGTTGCCCTTACCACCACCAGCGTCTCATCGTCGGTCTGCGGTCCATGCTGCCGGACTGCGGCGAATATCTTCTGCGTCAAGTCCGCAAGCGGGCTGTCGGCATTTCGAGCCAGCATTTCCCCGATTCGATTGAGTCCGAACTGCTCATGGGTGGAGTCCTCCACTTCCGGGAGTCCGTCCGTGAGCAGGGTCAGAATATCTCCTGGTTCAATTTCGACTACACCGCTCTGAAAAGTCGCGTGTGCAAACATCCCGAGAGGAAACTGTTCCATCGCCAATTGCGAGGTTGTTTTCGCGCGAGCGTGGTAATGCAGTATGGGACCGTTGCCGGCGAGCGAATACTCCACCATCCTCCCGCCTGGGCCGCGGTCGCGGCATCGCACGCAGGCGAAGGTCACATAAGCCGACGACCCAGCCTTGACCTCGAAGAGGACCCGGTTCAAATCCGCCAGCAATCCCTCCAGCGACCCGGGGCGAAGCAGGGCGGTGCGGGCAGCGCTCTTGACCATGGCCATGAACACGCCCGCCTGGATCCCGTGGCCGGCGACATCGCCGACGTAACAGGCCATCCCTTCGCCATCGTCCACGGTATCGAGCAGATCGCCGCCCATCTGGCTGCTGGGCGCGGACCGTCCGTGGACTTCGTAACCGGCGCTGCGGACCGCGAGCGGAGGTGCGAGCGTCTGCTGGAGTTTTCTCCGCCAATTCCAGTTCGGTGCGCTCGCGAACGTGCCTGACCCCTTGCGTACCGGCGAAGGTCGAGAGCGCGACGTACCCTACAAAGGCCGCGACGCCCGAGACCACCCCATCCATGGACAGGCGCCAGCGGACATCCTCGAACGCGGGGCCCATCAGGATTTTGTTCAACGATAGACTCGACTCGATTCGAGGCACCATGGCGCTCAAAAACAAGTACACAGGAAGAAATGCGAAAAGCAGCTTGCGGTTTCGGGCTCCGGCTATGAAAGACACACCCACGGCGGTGGCGTAGAACGCGGTCTTGGCGAGCACCCACCAGAAGGGAGACCGCAAAGCGGTGCCCAGATCCATTGCAATGCCGATGGGCACGAACGCCAAAAATGCCGTCAGCGCCACCCAGACTAATCCCGACAGCGGGACGGTTCGCCAATACTGCCGCCGCTCCTTGGCCCGAACCCACGCGATCTTATGATTCAACAATCTCGACAAATCCTAATTATCCGTCGGTGTCTTTTCCAGGTGATCGATCACGATAGTCTCGACCGGAGCCTTGCGAGCATCCAGCTTCAGCCCGAGCTTCTCCATTGCCGTAAATACCGCGGAGCCTCCGGGCGTCGAAGCCGCATCCGCCGGATTTGCGCCGGGAGGGGCGCCGGGCATATCTATGCCAAGCAGGGCAGCCTGCTTCCGCGCCAGCAATAGCAGATCTTCCATGGGAAGATCCAGAGAGATTTGATAGTTCCCTTTCAGGTCGGTCATATCCAGCACCGGACGATCCACCAGGGAGGTCAGCAGTTCCACCATATATGTGAAAGTTGCCTTGTTCATTTCGATGTGAACTCCGGCAGCCGATATGGATTGTTTTATGGTTCCGGCATATCCGCCGCCCTGCATCACGGAGCCGCCCTTTCCATCCTGCACGATTTTCATGGGGCCCTTTTCCGTGCCGATGCTCATGGCTCCTGGGGCATCATCGGGAAGTGGAACATCCGGTTCCGAGGACGCCTCCGTCAGCTTAGGTCCGCCCTTGCCGACGATCAGGGCGTAGACCGGCAGTTCTTTTTTGTCGCGATGGATGGCCAGCTTGAATCGCTCCGCCAGAAGGGCCTGTAGCATTTCCGGAACCTTGTCCTCGGACATGCCTTCGGGAATCGTAGCCTGAATCTGAAACCGCTGCTGGGCCATCCAGTCGGGGCCCTGCACCTGGTAGGCCTTGACTCGATACGCGATGCGAATCAGATCCGCCAACGACTGAAATCCCATACTGACGCGAGCCCCATCCACGGACATCCCGAGGCCGCTCGTTTTTCCGGACTGGAGTTGCTGAATGATGTCCTGGATCGGCGGAGCGGGCCGGATGGTGGCAACATCAAAAGCGGGCGCGGCATTCGAAGTTTGTCCGGCCGGAGCCTGCCCTAAGAGAGCGCCCGAAAGTGAGCCCACCGCCAGCGCGGCGCCCACGGCGAATGCACGCACAAGATATTTTTGAGCCATATAATTCCTTCCTTATTTGTTAGTATTCCCGCAGCCGTACAATTTTCAGCGCGGCGAAAAAAAGAATTGCAGCCAGGCACAGCGAGAGGCCCATGGCATTCCACGGCATCGCATGCGCGATCAGAGGCGAGCCTTCTCCCATGGCTCGAAAGATGTTGAAGGAGACCGGAAGCGAAGTCCTATCGAGAAGCGCCCAGAGACCCCCGACCGCGACGATGCCGCCCCATATGCGCCAGATTTCGTCCAGGAAAGCGGCCAGCAACACTCCTATGGAATAGAATAGCGAGGCGCACGCCAAAAGGGCTCCCGCATATTCGAGCATCTGTTCCGCTGTCGTCGCGGCTCTCAAAACCGGAAACAGAATCCACATCCCACAGCACATCGTTCCAATTGCGCCGAACAGCACCAGCCATCCGAGACCCGCGCGGATCGCCAGCAACCGGAGCCGGCTTACGGGCAGAGAGAGTGTGAACATCGTGGAACCGTGCAGACCCTTCGTCGCCTGAAAGGCGGGTTGCGTGTTGATTCCCGCTCCAGCAAACAGCAGGGGGATCACGACACCTATAAGCATCGCAGACACGGCAAGCCCGGTCAGACCGGCGGGCGCTTTGAGTCCTCGGGAATACTCCGAGCCTAGAAACCACGCGATCCAGCCGAGAGCAATCAGCAGTTTGATCCGCGTCTCCAGCCAACCTTTGTACCAGAGCATTTCAGTATTCCCTTGCCTGTACAGTTTTCAGCGCCGCGAAAAACAAGATCGCAGCCAGCGTCAATGAGACGCCCATCGTGGTCCAGGGCACGGTGTGCGCGACCAGCGGCGAACCATCTCCCATGGCTCGAACGATGTCCACGGACGCAGGCAGCAGAGTGTGACTGGAAAGCCACCACAGCACGTAGAAAGCAATCATGCAGCCCCACCCGCGCCAGCGGGCGTCCAGGAAGGTGGCCAAGAGCACGGCCATCGAATAGAGTAACGAAGCACAAGCGGTGAGTGTTCCTGCATATTCGAACATTTCGAGCGCAGTCGCCCCGGCCCTCAGGCCCGGAGACAGAAGCCACATTCCGCAGCACAATGCGCCGATCGCGGCGGTCATTTCCAAGCATCCAAGACCGGCTCGGACGGCCAACAGGCGGAACCGTGTGACAGGGAAGGAAACGGTGAAGGTTGCGGAACCTTTTGTTGCTCGAAACGAGGAGCGTCCCGCGATCCCAGTTCCCGCAAGGATGATGAAAATCATTCCCACAAAGGCCGTCGCCATCACGACGAGTCCGGAGACTGGCGTCCGGAGCGAATATAGGGAAACCAGGAAGAAACCCAAAAGGCCGAGCGACCCCAACAGCCTAAACCGGGTCTCCAGCCATCCTTTATACCAGAGCATATTTAGTCACCATGGAGCGGACACGCCGCTTCATATCAATATTCCCGCGTCCGCACAATTTTCAGCGCCGCGAAAAACAAGATCGCAGTCAGCGCCAGTGAGACGCCCATCGTGGTCCATGGCACGGTGTGCGCGACGATGGGCGAACCATCTCCCATGGCTCGAATGATGTCTACGGACGCAGGCAACGGAGTGAGGCTCGAAAGCGCCCAGAGCGCGCCGAAGGCAATCATGCTGCCCTTCATGCGCCAGAGGTCGTCCAGGAAGGTAGCCAGCAACACCGATAAGAAGTAAAGTGACGAAGAACAGGCAACCAGCACCGCGGTATATTCGACCATTTCCCTTGCCGTCACCGACCCCTTCACCACCGGGACAACAAGCCACATTCCGGCGCAAAACATTCCGATCGAGAGGGTCATTTCCAGCCATCCAATACCGGCCCTGACCGCCAGCAAACGGAAGCGGCTGACAGGCAGCGAAAGAGTGTACTGCGTGGAACCGTAGAGACCCTTCATCGCCTGAAACGCTGGTTGCGTAGCGATTCCCGCTCCCGCCAGCCATGAGTAGATCACCAGCATCTGGGTGGTCGCGATCAGAGCAAAGCTGGCGGCCGGTTTAACGCCGGGCCGCGGGGCGATGCCTCTCATCGAAAAGAAGACGATCAGCCAAAATCCCACCAGACCGAGCGTGAAGAGCAGTCTGAATTGGGTTTCGAGCCAGGCTTTGTACCAGAGCATACTAATACTCCCTCAACTGCACGACCTTCAGCGCAGCGAAGAATAGAATCGCGGCCAGCCCCAGAGAGAAGGCCATCGCGGTCCACGGCACGGTGTGGGCGAGCACCGGCGAACCTTCCCCCATGGCTCGAAAAATGTCGACGGACGCGGGTAATGGAGTGTGACTGGGAATCACCCAGAGTGCGGCGCCGCCCAGCATGGTGCCCCACATGCGCCATTGGTCGTCCAGGAACGTAGCCAACAACACCGATAAGAAGTAAAGGGCCGAAGCACAGGCAAGGAGGGCTCCAGCAAACTCGAACATTTCGATCGCCGTCGCCGCTCCGTTTAGCCCTGGGAGCAAGAACCACATTCCACAACATTCCACTCCGATCAGGCCGGCCATTCCCAACCATCCGAGGCCGGCTCTGACCGCGAGCAGCCGGAACCGGCTCACAGGCAGGGAGAGAGTGAACAGCGTGGAACCATGAAGACCCTTCGTCGCCTGAACCGAAGGTTGGGTGGCGATTCCCGCTCCTGCCAGCCAAGTGCAAATCACAACCACGAAGCTGGGGATAGAGAATGCGACAAATCCGAAGACTGCGCTCTTAGCGCCGGGCGGCGGCGTCTTGGCTCCGACCGTATGGGCAAAAATCAGAAAACCCGCCATGAAGCAGAGCGACAGCAACAGCTTAACCCGGGTCTCCAGCCATCCTTTGAACCAGAGCATACTAATACTCCCTCAATTGCACGACTTTTAGCGCGGTGAAGAATAGAATCGCGGCCAATTCCAGCGAGAAGGCCATCGCGGTCCACGGCATCGAGTGCGTGATCAGGGGCGAGCCTTCTCCCATGGCTCGAAAGATGTTGGCGGACGCTGGCAGCGGAGTGTGATTGGAGAGCCACCACAACGCTCCGAAGACGATTCCACTGCCGAACAAGCGCCATTGATCGTCCAGGAAAGTCGCAAGCAACACAGGTACGGAATAGAGTCCCGAAGCGCAAACGATGAGCACCACCGTGTACCTGATCATTTCTTCTGGCGTAGCCGTTGCCCTCAGGGGCGGAAACACAAGCCACATTGCGCAGCACATCGCCGCGCTTGCAGCGGCCATTTCCAACCAGCCGATACCGGCTCTGACCGCGAGCAAGCGGAACCGGCTCACCGGCAGGGAAAGGGTGAAAAGTGTCGATCCGTGCAGGCCCTTGGTCGCTTGGAACGAGGGTTGCGTGGCGATCCCCGCTCCGGAAAGCATAATGGAGAACGCCGCCACCGCTATGGTCATCATGATTGCCACGCCGAGGATTGGTTTGCCGACGGATGGGCCATCGGGTGCTTTGATGGCATGGATTGCAATGCAATAAGACGCGCCAAAGCCGAGCGCGAATAGCAGTCGAAACCTGGTCTCCAGCCATCCTTTATGCCAGAGCATCTCAGCTGCTCCTCACGTGTTCCAGGAAAATTTCCTTGAGCGTGACAGGGAAGCGCTCCACCGCGGTGCCCGGCAGCGCCCGCGCCTGCTCGACGATGGCGTCGACGTTGTGGCTGGCAAGGATGGAGACGACGCGGCCTTCCTGCCGCACATACTCGACACCCTCCACCCAGCGCGACGGCATCTCGACCGAGCTCGTGAACACCACCTGGAGCCGCTGATACTGCGCCTTCATATCGTCCAGGGAACCGGCCACGACCATCTTGCCTTGATCGATGATGCCGATGTGATCGGCGATCAGCTCAACCTCGGCCAGTTGATGCGACGAGAAGAACATCGTCGTCCCGGACGAGGCGGCGATGGCGACCAGCTCGCGCAGCACGTCTTCGGTAGCGGCGGGGTCCAGGCCGTCGGTGGGCTCGTCCAGGATCAGCAGCTCGGCTCCGCGCGAGATTGCCAGCAGCAGCATCAGCTTCGAGCGCATGCCCTTGGACAGATCCGGGATCTTCTTCTTGGGCGGGAGATCGAACATTTTGAGGTACCGCTGCTCCAGATCGTCGCGCCACTTGGGGAAGAAAGGACGCGTGAAGCGGATGATCTGCTCCACCGTCATGTACGGGTACAATTCCTTGTCCTCCGTGACGAAGCCGATGCGGCGGCGGACTTCGATAGAGCCGTCGGCATCGGTGACCGGGATTCCGAAGACGCGCGCGGAGCCGCCGTCGGCTCGCAGCAGGCCCATGAGAGCTTTGATGGTGGTGGTCTTCCCCGCCCCGTTGCGGCCCAGGAAACCGAAAATGCTTCCAACGGGGACGCGGAGGTCCAAGCCTCGCAATGCCGGTTGGCCTTTGAATGACTTCGTGAGTTGATTGGTCTCGATGATGTACTCGTTCATGGATTTCCTTCCCCGTTTTCCAGTCGCTTCGGTCCGTGCGATTGGGCCAGCTCGTTCTCAAATACCCTTCGAAGCTCGTCTTCGCTCAGCCCCAGCGGCGCGAGCCGTTCGAGGGCCGACTGCACCACGGCTTGAGCTTTGCGCATCACTCGCGCCCGGCCTCCTGCCGCTTCCTTGATAAAGGCTCCGGAGCCGTGCTTCAGCTCGAGGACGCCTTCGTGCTCCAACTCCCGGTACGCCCGAACGACTGTATTCGGGTTCATGACCAGGTCCACCGCGACTTTGCGAATGGTCGGGAGCTGGTCGCCCTCGCGCAACGCGCCGGTTTCCACCGCGTGTTTCACCTGCTCGATGAGTTGCAGGTACAGCGGGATGCCGGAGGATTGATTCAGCCTAAAGATCACTGTTCATGGAAGTGCATCAAGAAGTGTGCTAGTCTGTTAATACACTACACACACAGGCGCGAGGTGTCAAGGGAAATTTTTGGCGAGTCCGGTAGCTGCGCGCGACGTTCGCTTGTGCGCGACAATAGATCGAAAGCGAGGCACCCATGACAGCATTGCAATTCAATCGTCCCCTGTGGATCGCGACGTTGGCGTTTACGCAACTGCTTCCGTTCGCATCGGCGCAACGCGGCGCAGCGAACTCCGCAAGCGCTGCTAACGGAGCTGGCGCCCACTGGGTGGCCACGTGGGCATCGGCGCAGCAACAACCGAACGCCGGTCGAGGAGGCGGCGGCCGAGGTGCGGGCGGTCAGGCGCCAGCAGCAGCAACCCCCGCCACAGCGGCAGCACCCGCGGCAGCTCCAGCACCGGCTCCGGGCACCCTGGTGAACCAGACGGCTCGGATGATCGTGCGGACCAGCATCGGTGGAACCCGCGTCCGCGTGGAGTTCTCGAACGCGTTCGGAACCGCGCCTTTGGATATGGGTGCGGCGCACATCGCGGTCCGCGGCCAGGATTCGGCGATTGTTGCCGGATCGGATCGGCCGCTGCTGTTCGACGGAAAGCCGGCGGCCAGAGTTCTGCCCGGCGCGGTGCTGCTGAGCGACCCCGTCGATCTGGTGGTGCCGAAACTTGGCGACCTGGCCATCAGCGTGTATGTGCCGGGCGATTCGGGGAGAGCTTCAGGGCACTCCCAGGCCTTGCACACCACCTACATTGCAGACGGCGACGCCACCGCCAAGATGGACATGGCGGACGCCAAGACGACAGCCGCGTGGTATTGGATTTCGAGCGTCGACGTCATGGCGCCGGCGGACGCGGGGGCGATCGTGGCCTTCGGGGATTCCATCACGGATGGCACGACCTCGACCGTGAACGCCAACAAGAGCTGGCCAAGTCTGCTGTCCGAGCGGCTGGCCGCAAATCCAGCCACCGCGAACTTGTCCGTGTTGAATATGGGGATTGCGGGAAATCGTGTGCTCGGAGACGGAGCCGGGATCAGCGCCCTGGCGCGTTTCGACCGCGATGTGCTGAGCCAGCCAGGCGTGAAGTACCTGATGATCCTGGAAGGTATTAACGATATGAACGGCGCGGGCAGAGGAGGTCCGGCGGCGGGTCCGGCACTGACCGCCGACGATCTGATCGCGGGCATGAAGCAGATGATAGAGCGCGCGCACACGCACGGGATTAAAGTCATCGGCTGCACCTTGACGCCCTACGGAAATGCCACTGACACGGTGGAAGCCATGCGGCAGGCCTTGAATTTATTTATCCGCACCAGCGGCGCGTTCGACGGCGTGGTGGATTTCGATAAAGTCATCCAGGACCCCGCCGCTCCCCGCCAGTTCCGCCAGGGCTATAACAACACCGACAAGCTGCATCCCAATGATGCCGGTTATAAAGCCATGGCGGATGCGGTGGACCTTTCGCTGTTCACTGCCAAGGCCGCCGCTGCTGCCGCGAAACGATAGCGGGCAGCCTGCATATCAATTATCGGTCGGGATCTTTTCGGCGTGATCGACGACGATCACATCCAGCCGGACCGTGCTCTTCACCAGCTTCAGCCCGAGTTCCCGCTCGAGCGCGATCGCGATCGCGCAACTCACGCAGGGTTGGTTCGCATCGAAATCTGCGGTGAAGTCGTACCTTCCGGTGAGCCCGGTCTTATCAATCACCGGATGGCCAGCAATTTGCGCCATCCAACTCCCCACGTCCCCCAGCGATTGTGCCCTGGCAAGTATGCGGCGGGTCCCTCCAGGCAGACCGTCCATTACGACCAAGGCCGGGGTGGTGGGGAAAAAGTGGTGGAGATCGTCGTCAGGGCCGGTCTTTGAACTTGTCCCGGGCTTCGTCTGGGGAGCAGAATCTGTCCGGGGAGCGGAAATCAGAAGATCGGTCTCCTTCAGCTTGGACACTCCCTTAGCCAGCGTCATCTCCTCTGCTTGAAAGACTCTCGCTTCGTGGTGAACCACCACACCGAACCGGTCTTTGAGAAGGCTCTGCCACATTCGTTTGACCTGCTCTTTGGTCGCGCCTTCCGGCACCTTCGCGACAATCATGTATCCCTCGGAGTCGAGCCAAGCTGGACCGCTGATCTGGTACGGCCTCACGTCGTAGGCAGTCGCGAGCAGCCACTTCAGAGGCGAGCCCGACCAGGTGACCTGTCCAGGGTCCGTCGTCCCGGGGCCACCGGCTTCCCCGGAGTAATTGGTGACGGACGGGGGCCTTGGCCTCACTGACGCCACCTCGAACTCCGGGGGCGCGTTCGTTTGCTGAGCCCAGCTGAAGCCGGCCGACAGCGCGGCAGCGAGTGACAGCGTTTTGCTCCAATGAAATCGGTTTGCGCCCGGTTGCGGTTGCCTCATTTCCTTCTCGCTCTTTCCCGGCCGGGCATCCGAGGCGGAGTGCTGCGTACGACGAACTGCCCCGACCCCAAACGAGTCTCCTTTGGAGATAAGACGGTGGGTTCTGCGTGAATGTGCAGTAAGGCTTACTGCTGCGCCGGCAGAATGTAGAGATAGACGAACGGGGGCAGGGCGTCGGAGACGCGGCTCCCGATTCCCACCGTCACCACCTGCTGCCCGTACGGCACATTGGGGCTCAGCGCGAATTGGATCTGGTAGGAGTCGGTCTGTGGACCCGGCGCGATCGTGAGCGGCGTAGTGATCGGCACTCCTCCCACGGTAACCTGCGTTTGGGACAACCCCGCTCCGGTGGAGGATTGCGTCAATCCCGTCACCGACAGAGTCACCGTATCGCCCAGGTGCACCGCATTCGAGGCTGTGATGAGAGCGCCAGCCGCGTTCACCGCCGCCGCGATCACCGGAGGCGGAGCGTCGATCTGCATCGCCACCGGCGGAATCAACGCGCCATTCCCGGGAGGAATCAGTTGTACGCTGGCCCCAGGCGGCGGGACGTTGGGTGGAATCTGAACGGTTATCACGCCCCCTCCGCCCATCTGGAACGTAGCCGGGATCCCGTAGTCCAACAGGATCGTCCATCCGGCCACGTTTGACGGCACGCCCACCGTGGCAATGACTGCCGTTCCTCCCGCCGGAGTGCCGCCTAGGCCGGTAAAGAAGTTCAGAATCGGCGTCCGCATCGACATCTGGTTGGGGCCCGGCGTCTGTACCTGGACGCCGCCTGGCAACGTCATCAGTTGCAGACCCGACACCACCGTCAGATCCACAGGACCGATCTGCGCCGACGCGCTGACGGTCACGTTTGCCAGTATCCGTTGAGAATTCAGCACCCACACGCTGCCGACGGTAATGTCGCTCGAACCCAGCCCGACGGAAACCTGCCCGCTCACGAAGGAGGTGTTCACACCGCTAATGTCCACCATCGAGTTCGTGCCGGGCAACAGCAGACCCGAGTTCACAACAATCGAAGGATTCTGCGGTACGGAATAGGCGTAGGAGGGCGGCGTGGTGTTGCCCAGAGCCTGCCAACTGGTCTGGCCATCGCTCGAGAGCGCCTCAACGTAAGCCGTATAGTTGGCCGAGGCCGGGGGCGGTGTGACCGTCAGTGATCCGTCGCTATTGGCCGATATCAGCGTAGCGGACGCGCCGTCGAACACAATGCTGGTGCCGGCGTTCAGGTTCGATCCGG
>Ga0070733_10000703_pt1 | contig 26322 bp, 24 predicted proteins | sample Coa_R1_9_FD_66450 | JGI IMG/M metagenome (GOLD analysis project Ga0070733, IMG submission 66450) | Surface soil microbial communities from Centralia Pennsylvania, which are recovering from an underground coalmine fire - Coalmine... | ecosystem: Environmental > Terrestrial > Soil > Unclassified ...
GCCGAGACCGGATTTCGCAAAGCCGGGGTCTTCTATCTCTGCGAAAGCCAGGGCGATATTGACCAACACGAAGCCTGGCTCGTCCGCGCGCAGCAATATCAGATCGGTTCGCGCCTTCTGAGTTCCGACGAGGTCGACAAGTTTCTTCCCGGCTCGACGCGGCGCTGGCCCGCCGCTTTGTTCACCGCCACGGATGGCCGAGCGGAGCCGCAATTGGCCGCGCCCGCCATCGCGGAAGCGGCGCGACGGGCGGGCGCGACGATTATGACCTCATGCGCGGCGCGAGGCTTGGAGACCGCCGCCGGACGGGTCAGCGCCGTGGTAACGGAAAAAGGCCGCATCCCCTGCAACGCGATCATCCTGGCCGGCGGCGCGTGGTCGCGCCTCTTCTGCGGCAATAGCGGCGTCGATTTTCCGCAGCTCAAAATCCTCGGCTCGGTGATGCGCACCGCGCCGCTCGAGGGCGCGCCCGATTATGCGGTGGGCGCATCGAATTTCGCCTTTCGCAAACGGCTCGACGGCGGCTACACGATCGCCCAGCGGAACGCCAACGAAACGCCGATCACGCCCGACAGTTTTCGGCTTTTCTTCGATTTTCTCCCCGCTCTTGCCCAGGAGCGGCGCAATCTGCGCCTCAGGTTCGACCGCCGCTTCATCGAGGAATGGAATACTCCGCGCCGCTGGGCGCTGGATAGTCCGTCGCCGTTCGAGGCAATTCGGGTTCTAGATCCGCAGCCGTCGGAGTCGATCCTGGCCGAAGGACAGTCGAATCTCGTTCGGAATTTTCCGGTCTTCAAAGACGCGACGATCACCCAGCGCTGGGCCGGACTGATAGACGTGACGCCTGACGCCGTTCCGGTGATCTCGCCGATTGAAGCGCTGCCCGGCTTCTACTTGGCGAGCGGTTTTTCCGGCCACGGCTTCGGCATCGGACCTGGCGCTGGCCGCCTTATTGCCGATATGGTCGCCGGCGACAATCCGATTGTTGACCCGAGGCCGTTCCGCTTCGAGCGATTGGCGCGCGGATTAAAGCGCAGCGCGAAGCGCGCCGCGTCGCACTGATCGCAGCGCATGCGCCTCATGAAACGCAGAACGCGACCGTAAGCTTCAGGGGCGGGGGCTCAGCGTTGCGCTAGTTCTGCTTTATACGCAAGACCAGCCGCTGAGGAACTCTGCCGATATGGATCGCAACTAACTGATATCGCGCGCAAAACATCCCCCGTTCTGGCGTCGATCGGCGCCAACCTGCTGAGGCGCGGACTTGCCGGCGCCGGTTGACCGGGAGACGTTCTCCATCGAAGTTTGGGTCGGACAATCAGAATGCCTGTGGGCGGGGGAGACAGCCGTTGAAGGAGAAGGAGCTCCGGATCGCGTTGGTCTGTTTTGGCGGCATTTCGCTCGCGATCTACATGCACGGAATTAGCAAGGAAATCCTAAAGCTGGTCCGCGCGTCGAGGGCGCTGCATTCGATCGCGGATCGCGCCGCGCGATTGAACGCGTCCTTCCTCGACATGGTCGATCGCGACGATGCGGAGTACGACACCGACGCCATTTATTTCGAACTGCTGCGCGACATCGGGCGAACGCTTGAGGTGCGGGTCATCGTCGACATCGTGGCGGGCGCGTCGGCGGGCGGCATCAACGGGACCATGTTGGCGCGCGCGCTCAGCCATGATCTGCCGATGGGGGCGTTGCGCGATCTCTGGCTCGATCATGCCGACGTCGGCGATCTTCTCGCCTCAGAAGCGCGCGCGCATGCGACCAGCAAGCTGGTTCTCAAACCAGTCGTCTGGCTGTTGGGGGCCACCGGGCTCTGGAAGTCGATCAAGGATCCGGAAGTGCGCCGCAAGCTTTCGCTCTTTATACGGTCGCGGTGGTTCAAGCCGCCGCTCAGCGGCCCGCGCATGGCCGAATTCATGTACGATGCAATTGTTGCGATGGGCGAATCGCGCCACGAGCGGGCATCCTTGCTGCCGTCCGGCCAACGGCTCGATTTGTTTGTCACCGTTACCGATCACTACGGCTATCAGCGCCTCGTCCAGATCCACGATCCTCCGGTTATCCACGAACGGGAGCACCGGCATGTTCTGCGGTTTCACTACCAGCGGAGGCCGGATGGCGAGGTTAACAGCGACTTCGTTTTGGAAAACGCCCCTGGTCTCGCATTCGCCGCGCGCGCGACATCGTCGTTTCCTGGCGCGTTCCCGCCGGCGCAAATCAGCGAAATCGACGATCTTGTCAGACGGAAATCCGTCGCCTGGCGAAATCGCGCGGAATTCATCGCCAGGAATTTCGAGTCCTACGCCTCACAGAATGTCGATCCGACCTCAGCCTGCTTTCTCGACGGCAGCGTGCTCAACAATCGGCCGTTTCGTGAGGCAATTTCTGCGATTCGCAGCCGCCCGGCCTATCGACAGGTCGACCGACGACTGGTCTATATCGATCCCGATCCGGCGCCGCCGACTTATCCGACGCGTCGCGCCATTCCGAGCTTCTTCTCGACGCTGAAGAGCGCGCTGTCGGATCTGCCGAGCGCCGAGCCGGTGACCGACGAACTGAACTGGGTGAACAGCTTTAACGATCGGATCAATCGCATCCGCGAAATCGTCGAAGGCGCTAGGCCGCACGTCGCTCAACTGGTCGGAGACCTCGTGGCGACGTCGTTCGATCAACCCATCGCGTCCGCGCAAGTCCGCTCATGGCGCGAGCGGGTCAATGAAAAAGTCGCGACCGACGCCGGCTTCGCCTACGAAAGCTATGTCCGCCTCAAGCTTTCGTCGGTTCGTTCGTTCGTCAGCGGGCTAATCGCGGCGCTACTCGACGTTCCTGCGCAATCGCTGTTTGCTCGCGCCATCGCAGAAATTATCGACGCGTGGGCGATTGCGACGGGTACGGTCTATGGTAGGGACGGCAACGACGCTATCCACCTCGAAGCTGCGCCGACGGGCCAACAGCTTCCGGGTTGGATGAAGTTTCTACTCGCGTTCGACGTCGACTACCGCAAACGGCGCCTGCACTTTATGATAGAAGGCCAGAACCGACTCTATCAGGACTTCGACCAGCCACATTTCAAGGGCTTTGATCGCGCCGTCGTCGACCGTCTGAAGCGCAGTTTCTATGATTGCCTTGATGTTCTTAACCGATTCGAAGACATCGCGATCTACGACCTCGCAACTCGCGACCTTGTTATGAGCCTGTTCGCAGCCGCGCCGACGCTGGAAGACGCCCAGGACCTCAAACAATATGCCCGCGAGTTTGCGAAAACTCACTGCGATAGCATCGACCTTTTGGTGCAGCGCTTGGCGGCGGAGATCGACCTCGGCTCTTGCACCGACGACGTGGACAGGTTGCTGGCGTCGTCTGACCCCAAAGAATGGCACCCGGACGCGCGACGCGACGTTCTCGTCAACTATCTTGGGTTTCCGTTCTGGGACGTAATGACATTCCCGGCCATGACGTGGCGGGAATTTGGCGAGTTCAACAGGATACTGATTGATCGCATCAGCCCGCTGGACGCCAAAACACTCCCGGAATTCAGCGGCAATGGCAGTCTGAAAGGCAACGGCTTTGGGCATTTCGCGGCCTTCTTCTCGCGCGCCTATCGCGAGAACGACTACCTAATGGGCCGCATTCACGCGTTGGATCGCCTGATCGACATCGTCTGCAATTCGGCTCGGACTGAGCTGACTGGCGCACAGGACAAAATACTTGCGCTGAAGAAGCGCGGCTTCAACCGGATTCTTGACGCGGAGGAGAAGCACCTCCCAAATAGCGCGGCGTTGATCACCGCACTGCGTCTGCGTATCGCCGGGTTGGGCGCCGGGGGGACGTTGTGATTCCGACATGTGTCATTCGGCGCGGGGTCGCGAGCCTCTGATATATCGGGCGGCGGAGAGCTCAGGCGACCGCGCCCAATCACATTCGGCCAGATCGCGCCCAGTCTCGGAAGCAGACATTAGGTCGGCGACGGACTCGAACTCGGCGGACTAGGGTGACTTCACGCGCCGGTCGTCGCGCCATAAATACCAAGACATCTGCGAGCGTGTCGTGGTCGCTCGTCCCCTACCGGGACAGGAACTTCAATTCCGGCGGTGGGGCGCCCTTTCCTTCGAGCATCCCGAGCGCCAGCGCGGCCTCCGCCTGCACGCTAGGATCCCTGTCGCCGGCTAGCGGTCGAAGGGGGAGGAGGGCTTGGTCGATCGCGGGGAAGGTCGGACCGAGACGGCCGAGGTGCCAAGCCGCCAGGCTGCGGACGAAGGCAAGCTCGTTGCACAACTCCGCGATGAGGACCGTGACCGACTCCCCGGATGACGGCGCCACCCGGGCTAGGGCTGCCGCGGCCCAGACGCGTACGAACCCGACCGAATCCTCGAGAGCCGCGGCAAGATTCGGCGCGGCCTCGCTTGCCGCCGGGCCGATCTCGCCGAGGGCGTACGCCCCGAGGCGGCGTTGGAGCGGATCGGCGCTGGCAAGCGCCCCCGCCCAACCGGCGACGGACGTCCCGAGATACGTGACTTGCGCGCTCATCGTTCGATCCGCCCCGCGTCGAGCCGGCGGTCCAGGTTGAACGCGGCGCTGATCAGCCCGATATGCGTGAACGCCTGCGGGAAGTTGCCCAGCGCCTCGCCGCGCGGGCCTGTCTCCTCGGCGTACAAACCGAGATGGTTGGCGTAGGTCAGCATCTTGTCGAAAATGAAGCGAGCCTCCTCGGCGCGGCCCGCTCGAGCCAGCGCCTCGACCAGCCAGAACGTGCACATGTTGAACGTCCCCGCGCTCCCGGTCAGCCCATCGCCGGCGCCCCTGCCGATCTCGTAGCGGTGCACCAAGCTGTCGGAGACCAGCTCCGCCATGGTTCGATCGAGCGTCCCGCGCATGCGGGGGTCGGTCGGCGACAGGAACAAGACGAGCGGCATGATCAGGTTGGACGCATCCACCGCGTCGGTGGCGAAGTGCTGCACGAAGGTCTGCCGTTCCGCGTCCCAGCCGCGCGTCATAACGGCCTCAAAGATGCGGTCGCGCTCGGCGGCGAGGCGGGCGTGGTCCAGCGGCAGGCTCCGCTTTTGCGCAAGGCGGATCGCGCGGTCCAACGCGACCCAGCATTGCACTTTGGAATAGACGAATTGCTGCTGTCCGCCGCGCACCTCCCAGACGCCATCGTCGGGTCGCTCCTAGTTGTCAGCCACCCAGTCAAGCATCTTTTGTAGGCGACGCCAGAAGTCGTAGGCTGTCGGCGTCCCGTACTTGTCGTACATGTAGACGGAGTCCATCAGCTCGCCATAGATGTCCAGTTGTAGCTGGTCGACGGCGGCGTTGCCGATTCGCACCGGGCGCGAGCCGCGATAACCGTCGAGATGGCCGAGAATCTCCTCGGGCAGCTCGTGACCGCCGTCGATGCGATACATGGTCTGCAATGGGCCGCCCCGGGCGCCTTCGACGGCCCGCTGCTCCAACCAGCCCATGAACTGCTCCGCCTCCGACGTCAGCCCCAGGCGCAGGAAGGCGTAAATGGTGAAAGCGGCGTCGCGCACCCAGGTATAGCGGTAGTCCCAGTTGCGCACCCCGCCGATCTCTTCCGGCAGCCCGCAGGTCGGCGCCGCCACGATCGCGCCAGTCGGCGCGAACGTGAGCAGCTTCAGCACCAACGCCGACCGGTGGACTATTTCGCGCCATCGGCCCGAGTAGTTGCACGTTCTCAGCCACTGCCGCCAAAAGGCCAGGGTTCGCGTTAAGGCCTCCGTGCCGACCAGCCGCGCCTCGAGCAGGACGCCATCATGAACGCTGTCGTAGCTGTTCTCCTCCACCTGGCGGAGGATGAAGGTCGCTGTCTCGCCGGGGTTGAGGACGAATTCGGCGGCGACGCCATCGCCCAGCCGAGCCAGTGGGAAGCGGCTGATCAGCGAGACTTTCATGCCTGGCGCCTCAAAGACCGCTCCCCGGCCCTCCAGGACGACCTGGTGGGGCCGGCGGGCGAAGTCGAAGGCCGGCTGGCAGTCGAGGCGGAAGCGAACCGACCCGCGCACAGCCCGCACAACCCGGACGATCTGGTGAACTTTCCTGACCTCGCGCGCGCCCTGAACCGGCATGAAGTCCACGACCTCGCCGACGCCCTGGTCGCTGAGAAAGCGCGTCACCAGGACGTTGCTGTCAGGCATGTACATTTGTTTGTTCTGCGCCTCGTCTAGGCTGGCGATGCGGAACGAGCCCCCTTTCCGGTCGTCGAGGATCGCCGCAAAGACGCTCGGCGAGTCAAAGTTCGGCAGGCAGCACCAGTCGATGGACCCGTCGATGCCGACGAGGGCGACGGTGTGCAGGTCGCCGATGATCCCGTAAGACTCGATCGGCTTGTAACCCATGATTTGGTTTCCTCCGCAGCCCTCCTTCAGGTTGCTCGTCCCCGGACGGCGAGCTAAGGCTCGCACCCGGCCGGAGGCGGGTCAACGCCAGGGAGCGGCCATTCTGTCGCGCGCCCATAGGCGCCACTCAGTCGAGCGACGCAGCTCCTCCAAAGCGGACAACCCATTCGCCGACCTCCCGAGTGCAATAGATCGACAGCGGAAATCGGCGCGCGGCATGCTCAATCGCATCCGCCCTATGATGGACCACGCCTATCAACCAGACGATGTGGCTGTCCGACCGTTCCGTCTGGCGCCATCCGGTGATGACCGTCTTTTGGGCCCCGATCGCGTCCGACGCCCTCGTCCTATTGCGCCCAGCGTGCGATCGTCGAATATTAGCGGTGCGACGCCCTCGGGCGGCAAAAGCGAGTTCACCACCGCTTGTCGATGACAGCAGCGCTCCAATGGGCCCGAAGGAGGTCCGTGAGCGACGCCCATGGAGGAAGACCGATGTCATTCTACCGAGGCATGACTTGCGAGAACGTGACCATCAAAGGCGACAAAGAAACGCCGATAACGGCTTATGTGGCCAAGCCGTCTGGTCCTGGCCCTTTTCCGAGCGTCGTGCTTGTCCACCATCTCCCGGGCTGGAGCGAGTTCTATATCGAGACGACGCGCCGGTTTGCGCATCACGGCTATCTCGCGATCTGCGCCAACCTCTACGAGCGCGAGGGGGGAGGCAGCGACGCCAACCCTGACGACGTCGCCGCCAAGGTGCGCGGCGGGGGCGGCGTTGCCGACTCCCAGGTGGTCGGCGATACCGAGGGTGCCGTGAAGTGGATGCGCGCGCAGCCCGATTGCAACGGCAAGGTTGGCCTCTTCGGCTCCTGCTCGGGCGGACGGCATAGCTTCATCTACGCCTGCCAACGCAAGGACGTCGACGCTTGCGTCGAGCTATGGGGCGGCCGAGTGGTGATGGGCAAGGAGGAGCTCAACGCCAAGACGCCCGTCGCGCCGATCGACATGACGAAGGACCTTTGCTGCCCGCTGCTCGGCCTGTTCGGCAACGATGATCGCGCGCCGAGCCCAGAGCAGGTCAATCAGCACGAGGCAGAGCTCAAGAAGCGCGGCAAGACGTACGAGTTCCACCGCTATGACGGCGCCGGCCACGCCTTCTTCTATTGGCACCGGCCGCTCTATCGGCCCGAGCAGGCGATGGATGGCTGGAGCAAGATATTCGCCTTCTTTGGGAGGCATCTGGCGAAGTAGGAGGTTCGGACATGTGCACGTCGATCATCGAGATTGCGCGCGCGGACGGCATGGCGAAGCGCGGGGACGAATGGTTCTCGCTGTCGCGATCGGTGGTGGCCTATGACCACGCGCGCCATGCGCCGTTCGGCGACGTCATCACGCTCGACTTCATCAACACGGACCTCGACCCCGGCGCGCGGGCGGGGATCGAGCTGACGCTGGAGACGGCCAAGGAGCTGCGCGCCGCTCTCGACCGGGCGATTGCCGCCGCCGAGTTCGAAGAGGCGGAAGTGCGCGGCAAAGGCGTCCTGCCTAGCCTTGTTCAAGCTGCGTGACGCGGTCTGCGTGACGCGGTTGCTTCGAGCGGGCGCGCGGCGCCAGGACTTGTTCGCGCCCCGTGTGTGAGGCTCTCGTCAGTTGCACTGCGAGGCGCCGAAATCGGTGGCGCGAATTGATGCGAATCAATTGCGCGCTCATTTTGGGCGACTATTATCCGGTGACAGACCGGAGGCGGGAATGCTCGACGTGCAGGACTTGGACTCGGCGGCGGCTGAGACGGAAAGTTGGATGGCCGACCTGATGCGTCGCCTTGGCTCTGGCGATCGGGCGCCGGTCTATCTGATTCTGGTCGCGACGCTGCAAGCCTTGCGCGATAGTCTCTCTCGCGACGAAGCTGTATATGTAGGAGCGCAGCTACCGCTTTTGTTACGTGGGCTCTACTATCAAGGATGGCGGGCGGACGGACGTCCGATGTCTCGAGGCCGCGACGCGTTCCTTGAGCGCATTCGACGTAACGGATCATACGGTCCGAACATCGACGCAGAAAACCTCGCGCGCGCTGTGTTTGCCACAATCGCGACGCATTTTCCCATGGACGAATTTAAGGAAGCGAGGGCTGCCTCGCCCGTCTCTCTGCGCGATCTTTGGCCAAGCTGACTGTTGGCTCGCTACGGGACTCTCGTACTTTGAGGCGGTCTGCATGCGCGGACCAGTGTGTCAGGTGATGCGCTTGACAGAATGCTCTTTTAGCTTGGTCGGCGGCAGCCACCTCGTCAGTCTTCGAGGCTGACGGCCTTGGTCTCGGGCGTCAGCAGAATCGCGACGATCGCCGCGATCGCGTAAAGCATCACGTAAGCGCCGATATACGGATAGGCCTCCTTCACCCCGTACGCCTTGAGAATCTGCCCCGCGACGATCGGGATGAGTCCGCCGCCGTAAACTTGCGCGATTTGATAGGCCGCGCTGGCGCCCGACGCGCGATACCGGGTCGGGAAGTTCTCGGTGTAGAAGGTCGGAATGGCCCCGTAACCGAAGCCGAAAACGAAGCCGAATCCAATGACGTCGGCGATCGTCGCCAGCACGACGTTGCCGGTGCCGATCAGATAGAAATAAGGAATGGCGAAGACCAGAAACACGCCCGCGGCGATCAGCAAGACAGTTCGACGGTTGATGCGGTCGGCCAGCGCCGCGCCGATCACCATGAACGCCAACATAAACGCCGCGGCGATCAAACCGATCGTCTCGGGAACGTCTCCGGCGAAGCCGACCGCCTTCATGTAGCTTGTGCCGAAGACGAAATAGAGGAAGAACGCGCCGCCGAACATGGCGTTGACCAGCGATGTGCGCAGGATCGTCTGCGGCATGTCGCGCCAGACTTGAGCGGACGGATATTCGAGAACTTCGGCCTGCGCCTTGTGCCGTTCAAACACGAAGCTATCCATCGTGCGCATCCGGATGATCAAGCCGACGATCGCGACGAGGAACCCGACGAAAAAGAAGATGCGCCAGCCCCAGGAATTATAATTCTCCGGCGTCATCAGCGACTTCACGAAAATTACCGAGCCGAAGCCGAGCAGGAGCCCGATCGGGATGGCGAAGCCGACCCAGGCGCCCCAGAAGGCGCGGTGTTTGGATCGCGCCGCTTGTTCGACGACCCAGGTCGACGCGGCGCCGAACTCAGCCCCGAAGCTGATTCCTTGCAGCAGCCGAAACAGGATCAGCAGCGCCGGCGCGAGCGCGCCGATGCTGTCATAGGTCGGCGTGAGGCCGATCAAGAGCGTGGCGAGGCCCATCAGCACGAGCGCGTAGACCATCGCGTCTCGGCGGCCGCGGCGGTCGGCGATGTGGCCGAAAATGAGCGCGCCGATCGGCCGAATGACGATGCCGAGACCGTAGACAGTAATCGCCGCCGCAGCCGCCGCTAGACTCGGCAGCTTGAAGAAAACGCCGCCCCAGACCGTCGCGGCGATCACGCCAGTCACCAGGAAGTCGTATTGTTCGATCACCGAGCCGACAATGCTGGCGAGCGCGACCTTGAAAATCTGCTGCTGGTTGGGAATTGCGATTGTCTCGCCCATTCGTTTCCCCCTTGTTCTTCCCCGTAAAAGCCAATTAGGGGATTGTCATCGCGGCTGCGTCGCCCACTCGCCGGCGGAAGCGCCCGCGATGCGGCCGAATACCGCCCCGTTCATGAGCCCGGTCCCGCCAGGATAGTTGAAATAGAAGAGGCCGCCGACCAGCTCGCCGGCCGCGAACAAGCCGGGGATCGGCGCGCCTTCGGTGTCGATGACCTGGGCGCCGGTATCGATCTTGAGGCCGCCGAAGGTGAAGGTGATTCCGCATGTCACGGCATAGGCCTCGAACGGCGGCTCGTCGATCCTATTCGCCCAATTCGATTTCGGGATGACGAGCCCGCGGGCGCCGCGTCCGTCCTTCACGTTCGGGTCGAATGGGACTTCGGTCATGACGGCTTTGTTGTAGGTCTTGATCGTCTCCAAAGCCTTGGCGGCGTCGACGTTGTCGAGCTTTGGCGCCAGCTCCTCCAACGTGTCGGCGCGTACTTTCGTCACTTTCTTGATGCGGTATTCGTCGCGCAACATCGGGATGACCTTGTTGTCGAACACTTGCCAGGCGAACTGACCAGGCTGCATCAGGATCACGCGGCCGTATTTGGCGTAGGTGTAGTTGCGGAAATCGGCGCCTTCATCGACGAAGCGCTCGCCGTTGGCGTTGATCATTATGCCGAGCGGATAGGAATGCTTCTGAAAATTGTCGCCGACCGCAAGATCGCCGAATTCCGGCGCGTTGCGGTCCCAGCCGACCGCGTGCGCGCCCGACCAATTGCCGGTCGGCATCGCGCCGATGTCGAGCGCCATTCTGATGCCGTCGCCGGTGTTGAAACGCGTCCCGCGCACCTTGGCTAGCTCCCAAAGCGGGCCAAGATAGCGCGTGCGCATCTCCGCATTCGCCTGGAAGCCGCCCGCAGCGAGCACGACGCTTTTTGTCGCAACCTCGACGGTCTTGCCATTGTGCTTGACGCGCACGCCCTTGACGCCGTCGTCGTCGGCGAGGAGCGAAAGCGCGTGCGCGCCATAGGCAATGGCGACGCCGTCTTTCCGCGCGATTTTGGTCAGCGCCTCCACCAGACCCGGTCCGCCGCCCCAGGCCTCCACCCCAGAACCTGAACTTGCCGCCGATCCTGTAGGCTTGTCGACCCCAAATCGGTACGAATCGCACCCCCTTGTCACGCATCCACAGCAACGTCTCCTTGCTGCGCTTGACCAAGACCTCGCAGAGATCAGGATCGGTTCTATACTCGGTGACGCGACCCATATCGTCGAAGAATTTTTCCTCAGTGTAGCTACCGAAATCGGAGTTCGCGACTTCCTCATCGGTCAAGTCGGGCATCAGCGCGCGCAAATCGTCGACGCCGTTATAGACGCAGCGAAAGGCGCCGGCCGTGAAGCGGCTGTTGCCGCCGGCCTCGTTCTCCGGGGCGCGCTCCAGGACTAATACCGAGACGTCGCGCTCGGCTGCCGCCAACGCCGCGCAAAACGCCGCGTTGCCGGCGCCGACGACGACAACTTCCGCAGACGCTGGCAGCGCTTCGCTCACGAAACAACCTCGCTCGAGCGCATGCGGCCCGCGTTCACACGCTCACTTCCTTCCGCACGATCTTCGCGCCCTCGACCATGCTTGCCCCGCCCATTCAAGCGAATAGCACAAGGTAATCACCCCTCCCAACGCAAAGCTTTCACAGCCCTCGTGGGCTGAGCATCGGTCACGAGCGGAACGATTCGGTCCCAGATCGCGAGCGACACGCTGAGGTCCTCGACCGATAGAACCGGCGTCGCTTCGCCGCCATTGCGGTCACGATCGGTCGCCGCGCCAATCGCCGACTTGGTCACAACCGCGCGGAAAGGCCATCAACCCGTCGACGAGCCGCATGAGCGCGGCATCGACGCGGCGATAGAAACCGGCGAGAAGCCCAAAGAGGATGGCGATCCCCATCGCCGCGCCCATGACCAACGCGCCGATTAGAGGAAGATCGCAAATATGTCGCGGCCGAGATGATCGGTGCCGAAGAGGTGCTGATAGCCGGGCGTGCGGAACCGATAGCCGGGATTGATGGCGAGCGGGTTGCAAGGGGTGAGCCAAGGCGCAAACAACGCCGCGACGACAAAGAGGGCGATCATCGCCAAAGCGAATATCGCCGTTGGATGGCGGAGCAGCCGCTGCAAACGTCCAGGCGCCGAGGCGGCAGCCGTTTCGGCGCTGCTTGGGCGCATGGCGTCAAACAAAGGCTGAGGCGCCGGCTCGGTCATCGCCGTTACTTCGGCGGCGGCGCGACGTTATAGAAATCCGCGCCGCTGACCGGCGAAGTCGCGAGGCCGACGACGCCTTTTCGCTCGCCGGAGAGGCCGGATTCAATGCCGTATTTGATATAAGGCCGGGGAACGGCCGATAAGCTAGCTAGAGATCATGACGAAACTCCCCTTCGATTGTCGCGTTGGCGAATGCGATTGGGCGGCCAGGGCCGACGACGATCCGCTTGGCCAGATCTTCGGGAACCCGGACGGCGAGACCCAGCACGCGAAAGGCGTTGGTCTTGCCATGCGTATCGAGGCCGAGGCCCGAATTGACGCCGCCCTCTAGGGCATCCTCGATGACCAAATTGAGCGCCTGCAGCCGGGGCAGCGCGTAGCGAGTGACGCGGCTCGCGCCGCGATGACGAAAAAGGGCGAGCACCCGCTCCTCTGTCACTTCGGCGAGAAGCACGGGCCAGGCCTCAGGACGATAGGCAATGACGCTGACATTGAGGCGATTGCCCTTGTCGCCGGCGCGGCCATGGGCGATCCGGTGCAGCGGCAGCGTGACGAGCCGGCCGGTCACGACGACGCCTCGTCGAAGACAAAACGCGTCGGCGCGAGATCGCGCGGAATGAGGTACGACAACGTGCGGATGCGCGCGTGCATGCGCGTGCGCACGCCGCCGCCGCCCGCCGGCCCGCAGCAATAGAGCGCCGTCACTTCCTGCAGCGCCTTTTCGATCTTGGCTTTGTCGTCGCCGCTGACCGACATGCGGACCCGCAAGTCTTCGGCGGCAAGATCGGCAAGCGGATCGAGCAACCCGCCGTCGTCGCTGTCGAAGGCGCTGGTCGCGCCGATCACGTCGATGCGGCGACGCAAGTCGAGGCCGCGCAGGACGAGGCGCTTTTCGATGATGTCGGCGGCGAGGCGCGCGCGGGCGAAGGCGTTGGGGCCGGCGTAGGAAATTTCGGCTTCGCCGAGCCAGTCGCCGGCAAAACCCGCCGTCGCCTTCAAGGTCGATGGCGCCGCCCTGCCGCGCGCGCCACGAACGGCGACGCGATCCGGCCCGGCCTCGGCGAGCGTCACTTCGGTGATGTCGAGGGTGACATCCGGCGTCAAGTACGAAGCCGGATCGTGAATTTCGTAAAGAAGCTGCTCCTTGACCGTTCGCTGGTCGACGAGGCCGCCGGTTCCCTCCGGCTTGGTGAGGACGAAGCTTCCATCGGCTGCGACTTCGGCGATCGGAAAACCGATCGCCTCCGGCCTCGGCACGTCCTTGAAGCCGGGGTCGGCGAAATAGCCGCCGGTGACCTGCGCGCCGCATTCGAGCAAATGGCCGACCAGGGTTCCCGCCGCGATCAGGTCGTGGTCGTGCCAATCCCAGCCGAAATGGGCGACCAAGGGGCCGAGGGCGAGGGAAGGGTCGGCGACGCGTCCGGCGATCACCACTTGGGCACCGGCGCTGATGGCCGCGGCGATGGGCCGCGCGCCAATATAGGCGTTGGCCGAGATGAGGGCGCCCTTCGCCGGCGGCAAGCCGCGATCGTCCTCCCAAACCGGTTGTTTGGCGAGATCGATCTTGCCGGCGACATCGTCGCCTTCGACGATGGCGACGCGCAGGCGGCTGACGCGTTCCTGGCGCGCGATCGAGCGCACGACCGCCGCCGCCGCTCTTGGATTGGCGCAGCCAAAATTGCCGACGATGACGATGCCGGCTTCGACCGCCGACTTAAGGATCGGCGATAGAAATGCCGCGAGCAGGGGCTCGTAGCCCGCCTCAGGGTTTTCCCGCTTGGCGAGCTGTCCGAGCGCCAGCGTCCGCTCTCCGATCGTCTCGAAAATGATCGCGCCGCCTAGGCGTCGGGCCGCCATGGCCTCGACGACCGGAATCGCCGCATCGACCCGATCGCCTGAAAAGCCCGCGCCGCTGCCGATCAGATACACGCGCTTGCTCCTTGTCTTTCATCATCGAAATAATTATCGATAATGTCAACGATACAGGCCATTTTTGGCGTCGATTTGGGCTCAGAAGGAAATGAAATGACCCTTGTCGAAGAACGCGCGGCCCCGCCGTCAGCGCGGGCGCCAGGTCATTGGGAGGCGGTATGCCGCGCCCTCCAGAGCGAGATCATCCTTGGCCGGCTGAAGCCGCGCGAACGCTTGGTCGAGGACGAGGTCATGGCGCGCGCCGCTGCGACCCGGCACGCCGTGCGGCGCGCCTTCGACGAATTGGAGCGGCTCGGGATGGTTGCGCGGCGCTCCAATCGCGGCGTGCAGGTCCGCGACTATACGCTTGCCGAGGTGGAAGACCTTTATGAGGTTCGCGAATGTCTTGAGCGGCAGGCGGCGTCTCGCTTTCCCTTGCCGCCGACGCCCGAGTTGATCGAGAGTCTTCGCCTCGTCGCGGCGGAGCATGAGCGCGCTTCGCGCGAAAAGCGCTTCGCCGATATTTTCCATCTCAACAATCGCTTTCACGAAACGCTCTACGCCGCCGCCGGCAACGCCTCGCTCGCCGAGGCGATCCGCCACTATACGTTCGCGACCCATCCGATCCGCAGCCGCGCTTTTCCGAGCGACGAATTGCGCGAGGTCGCGATACGCGATCATTGGGCTATGATCGAGGCGATCGGGTCGCAAGATCGTACGCGCCTTGCAGCGCTGATCGCCGAGCATATTCGCCGGCCGATGCGATACTACATCGCGCAAAACCTGGTTTCGGGATGAATTAAAGGCCACCGAGCGAGAGCTGCGCCACCGCCTTGACTGAAAGAACGCGCTCTGTGGCAGTGCCGCGCGCCGCCGAAGTCCAACCGATTAACCGCGGGCGTCAAGCACGCCATCGCCGGAGACGATGGCCCAAAGAACGATCAGTCCCGCAATAAGGAAAAGCGCCAGGAAGCCGAGCAAGACGAGCCGGTCCTCGCCGCTTCGTGTCTCGCCTAATTCCGCTTCGACGGAAACGCTTCTTTGATCAACGCCGGCGGCCGCGGTTGCAAGAGCAAGATTCGCCAATAGGCGCGACGACGGCCGCGGTCGCTCGCCGAGAACGCCGTCCGCGGCTCGGCGAGGCGCAGGTACGGGAGGCTGATGCGCGACTCTCGAAGAGCGCTCCGAAACGACTTTCTCGCTCGAAGCAAGCGCACGAGTTCGTCCCTCGGCGAGGACGAAAATCGCGGCGGCGAGCGGCGCCATGAGGGCGAGCGCCGGGGCCTGACGCTCGACCCAATCGGCAATGGCCGGATCGGTGACGATCAGCGAGCCGCCGATCCAGGCAACGAGTACGGCGGCGCCCTCAGTCAGGGCAGGGGAGCTGCGCCCGAGCGCGCTCAAGGCGAAGCCGCCGTAAACGATCAAAGGAATGCTGAGCGCCACGCCGAGAACGAGCGTCGCGACGTCGCCATTGGCGATGGCGGCTACGGCGACGATATTGTCCATGCTCATGGCGACGTCGGCGACGAGCATCAAGCCGATGGCGCGCCACAATTCTGAATCGCCGGAAAGCAACGCTTGCGCCGTTTGCCGACGATGGCGCGAGCTTTGCGGCGAGAGCAGCCGCGTCGCGATAGCGATCAGCAGCGCGCCGCCGACGATTTTCAAATAAGGCGTCTGAATCAGCGTGGTCGCGATCGTCGCCATGAGCGCGCGCGAGGCGATCGCGCCAATCGTCCCGAGCAACGCGGCGCGGCCGACCAGATTTTCCGGCAGGCGCCGGCAGACCAGCGCGATGACGACGGCGTTGTCGCCGCCTAAAATCAGATCGACGGCGACGATCTGGATCAGAACGACGATCGACGAGAGCGAGGGAATGATCGTCATGGCCAGATCAGTCCGACAAGCCGCCGATGAGGCCGAATAGGCGATCGTCCAAGCCGCCCCTTTCAGTCCGCTTAAGGACAACGCTCTCTTCGGACATTACGCTTCACCGATCCGCCGCCAACGGCCCGGTCGGGTCGTCGGAAACAAGCGGGGCGGACCTGGGCTGCGGCGACGGACCGGCCTCAAAAACTTTGAGGAATTCCGATCTGGGCGAAAGGATAAGGGTCGGCGCGGACGCCGCCAGCGCCTGTCGGTATGTTTGCAGGGAACGGTACAATTTGAAGAACTGCGGATCCTTGCCATAGGCCTCTGCGAGAATCTGGCTGGCCTCAGCGTCGCCGGCGCCGCGCGCGATTTTGCTGTCGCGCTCGGCCTCGGAGAGCATGACGGTCCGCTCGGCGTCGGCGCGCGCTTGAATTTGCTGCGCCCATTCGTAGCCTTGCGCCCGCAATTCTTTTGCCTCTCTCTGTCGTTCCGATTTCATCCTGTCGTAGATCGCCTGGCTTGTCTCCGCCGGTAGATCGGCGCGATGAATGCGGACCTCCGCAATGTCGACGCCGAGCGGCCGCGCGCGTTCGGCGACCTCCTTTTCGATCCTCGCGACGACGGCGACGCGCTCGCTTGAGGTCAGCGCTGGCAGCCCGACCTGACCGAGCTCGCGCCGCAGCACGGACGAGACGATTTGCTCGAGTTGCGCCCGCGCTTGCTCCACGGTGTGAACGGCTTGGTAGAAGCGCAGCGCGTCGGCGATGCGGTACCGCGTATAAGTCTGCACTTCGAGCCGCTTCTGATCGCCGAGAATGACTTGCTCGGCCGGCGGCTCGAGCAAAAGCAGCCGCGTATCGAAGGCGGTCACGCTGTCGATGAAGGGAAGCTTTGTCTGAAGGCCCGGCTCGACGATGACGTCAATCGGCTTGCCGAGCCGCACGATCAAGGCTTGCGTCGCCTCCGACACGGTGAAGAGCGAGGACGATAAAGCCCAAATTGCGATCGCGACGGCGGCGAGCGAGCCGATGACGAGAGGGCGTTTCATTTCGCGGCTCCATCGCTCGCCGCGGGCGGCTTCGGCTTCATCTCCGTCAGCGGCAAATAGGGCGTGACGCCGGGACTGTTTTTGTCGGTCGCTTCGATGATCACGCGCTGAGACTTGCGCAGGACTTCATCGACGCCGTCGAGATAGAGGCGCCAGGCCGTCACATCCTCGGCGCGGCGATAGCTCTCGTAGACGACGAGGAAGCTTTTGGCTTCGCCCTCGGCGAGATAGACGGCTTGTTTGCGATAGGCTTCGGCCTCCTGCCCGATGCGGTCGGCCTCGCCTCGCGCGCGCGGCAAGACGTCATTGGCGTAGGCCTCGGCCTCGTTGCGGGCGCGCTCCTGGTCGGCCCGCGCGCGCTGCACGTCGTTGAAGGCGTCGATCACCGCGGCAGGCGGGTCGACGCGCTCGAGCTGCACCTGGGTGACTTCGATGCCGGCCCGTTCGGCGTCGAGCAAACGCTGGAGCAGGTCCTTGGTCTCGTCGGCGATCTGCTGACGCTTGTCGGAAAGCGCGGCTTGGATCGGCGTGCGGCCGATCACTTCGCGGAGCGCGCTTTCCGCCGCGAGCCTGACCGCCAGCTCCGGCTGATCGACTTGGAAGAGAAACTGGCCGGCATCCTTGATTCGCCAGGACACGGCGCCGTCGGCTTCGACGATGTTCTCGTCGCCGGTCAGCATCTGCTTCAATCTCGTCGCCGGCCCGCCATGCGGGTCGGACGCGTCGCCGCCAAGTTGCAGCTGGTTGACCAGCGTGACCTGCGGCAGCAACACCGTGTCGATCGGATAGGGCAGATGAAAGTGCAATCCGGGATCGCGCGTCTCGATCCATTTGCCGAAGCGCAAGACGACGCCTTGTTCGTCGGGCTGGACTTTGTAGACGCCGGTCGAGGCCCACAAGAGAAGCGCGAGCGCGGCGATCACCCGGCCGCGGCGGCCGACTATCGCCTTCAGCGCGCCGGGCGAAGAAAACCTGGCCGAGGCGCGTCGCCAGGCTTCGGCAAAGGCGGGCGGAGCGGCGGCGCCGCGATTCTCGTCGCCGAACGCGCCCATAGGCGCGCCTTGCGCGTCGATATCTTCGATATCTTCGGGACCGCCTGAAATCATAGGATTTAGGTCACGCATAGTCGGCACTATGCTCCGAGTGCGGCAAGCAAAAGTTGACCTGCGTCAAATCCTCGCGGTGAAAGACGGGCGCGGCCGAAGCGCGGCGCTCTAGGGTCGCCGAATCGCATCCGAACTCTGATCGCCGTCGCAGGCTTTGGACGCCGTTGCGAAGATCGTCAAACATATCAGGGCTTTCAGGACCCGGACGCGGGCGCAAACCGTGCCAGTGCGCCGTTTGATCCAGATCAAAGCGCGCCGCCGCCGCCGCCGAGAATGTCCCCAGCGGGATCAACGAGAACGTCCCCAGCGGGATCAAAGAGAGCCGGAAGAAAAACGTGCTGAATTTCGCAGCCTTGCGCGAGGCCGCTGTCATGGCGGAGCCCTTTCCGTTCATCATTGCGAAAGGCGTCGTTGCTGAGGACGATGTGGCAAAAGTCGCGGCCGATTTTCCGGCGATCAAAAGCCCCGGCGTCTTCCCGCTCTCGGAATTGACCTATGGTCCGGCCTTCGAGCGGCTAGTCGAAGAGATCAAGAGCCCGGAACTCGAAGCCCTCATCGCCAAGAAATTCGACATCGATCTTTCCGGCAGGCCGCTGATGGTTACCGTACGCGGCCATTGTCAGAGCCGGGACGGCCGCGTCCACACCGATTCGCAAGATAAGCTGATCACTTGCCTGCTTTACCTCAACGAGCCGCGCTGGACCCAAGAAGGCGGCAGCTTGCGCCTCCTTCGCGACGGCGATTCCTTGGATCACGTCATCGCCGAAGCGCCGCCGAATGGAGGCAATTTTGTCGCCTTCAAACGTACGGACAATTCCTGGCATGGCCACGCGCCCTATTCAGGACGCCGCCGCGCGATCATGTTCAATTGGGTTCGCTCGAACGCTATTCTCGCCAAGAACCTTGGCCGCCACCGATTGTCCGCCGTGGCCAAGCGCCTGGGCTGGCCGGGCTGAGCGATGATCGCTTTATCCTCTCTTCAACTGGCGCCGAGAGTCCAGACAGTGTCGCATATCGTGCGTCAGTTGGCGGCGAGCTTCGAGGGCGCTCATCACGTTTCAATACCTTTCGACTATTGGCTTCTCTCCGACATCCTGCCTGAGAGGGCGATTACAGACATTCTCGCCTTGCCCTTCGCCGCGGCGCAGAAGCTGACTTTCGACGGGCGGCGTGAAAGCAACAACTCCTGGCGGATTTTTTTCTCGCCCGAAAACCAGGCGCGCTATCCGATTTGCGGAGTTGTCGCCGAAGCTTTCAATGCCGCGCTCGTCGTTGACGCGCTTGGACTGATAGTCGGGCGCGAATTAAGCGGCGGAAAACTTCGCATCGAATATTGCCAAGACACTGACGGATTCTGGCTCGAGCCGCATCGACATTGCGGTCAAGATGCTCACCATGTTGGTCTATCTCTCCGACGACCCAAATTTGTCGAATGCCGGCACGGACATCTACGACGATTCGCCCGAGCATAGGCTCGTCGCTTCGGCGCTCTACGCGAGAAACAAAGGCCTGATCTTCGCGCCTGGCGCCAATACGTGGCACGGATTTTCCAAGCGTCCGATTCGAGGCTTGCGGCGCTCCCTCATCATCAATTTCGTCTCATCCGACTGGCGGCAGATGGAGGAGCTGGCCTTTCCGTGAAGCGTTGCCGGCGGGGCGCGTGCGATCGGCGCTCTGCTTTCATCGTCGGCCGCGCTTGCTTCATGCCGCGCTCCACGCGTTCGCGCCGATTTTTCTGGCCGCCTGACTTAGATCAACTCTCGCGGGCGCCGAATGCGCTCTCTTGCATCGTGCGGGCTAAGCCTTGGCGCCCGTCACAAGGGGTTCAAAAATGGCGAATTCCACGACCGCCAAGTCGATGACCGGAGGCGAATTTGGCCTTATGTCGTTGATGCTGGCCCTCTGCGTCATCACCCTTTTCATCGCGGCCAAAGCCTACTCGGCCGCTTACGCGTTTCACGCCGGCTTATTTTGCGCGGCCAGCGCGCTTGCGGCCTTCGCCGTCTACCAGCGCTACGATTCGCGCCCCGCGGAGTTCCCGCCGGCTGAAATCGAAGGCAAGCCCAACTACAATTTAGGGCCGGTCCGGTTCGCTTCTCTCGCCGCTCTCTTCTGGGGGATCGCCGGATTCTCCGTCGGCCTCTATATCGCGTCGGAGCTGGCCTTCCCTTGGCTAAACTTCGACTTCGCCTTGATCAATTTCGGCAGATTGCGCCCACTGCATACATCGGCCGTGATTTTCGCATTCGGCGGCAACGTTCTTCTCGCAACCTCGCTTTATGTCGTCCAGCGCACGTGTCGGGTGCGTCTGGCCGGCGATCTCGCGCCATGGTTCGTGGTCCTCGGTTATAACTTCTTCATCCTCATTGCTGGAACCGGTTATCTGCTCGGCATCACGCGAAGCCACGAATACGCCGAGCCGGAATGGTACGCGATTATATGGCTGGTTGTTGTTTGGGTGACTTACTTTCTCGTCTATATGGCCACTGTCGCTAAGCGGAAGGAGCCGCATATTTATGTAGCCAACTGGTTCTATCTCGCCTTTATCGTGACGATCGCCGTGCTTGTCCTCGGCAACAACGCCGAGGTGCCGGTCTCGATCTTCTCCTCCAAGTCCTATCCCGTCTGGTCGGGCGTCCAGGACGCGATGATTCAGTGGTGGTACGGCCACAACGCGGTCGGCTTTTTCCTGACCGCCGGTTTCCTGGCGATCATGTACTATTTCATTCCAAAGAGAGCCGAACGGCCGATCTATTCTTATCGCCTGTCGATCATCCACTTCTGGGCGCTGATCTTCCTCTACATCTGGGCTGGGCCGCACCATCTTCACTACACGGCTTTGCCGGATTGGGCGCAGACGCTCGGCGCGACTTTCTCAATCATGCTGTGGATGCCCTCCTGGGGCGGGATGATCAATGGATTGATGACGCTGTCCGGCGCTTGGGACAAGCTAAGGACCGATCCGGTCCTCAGAATGCTCGTCGTTTCGGTTGCTTTCTACGGCATGGCGACATTCGAGGGACCGCTGATGTCGATCAAGTCGGTCAATTCGCTGAGCCACTACACGGACTGGGGCATCGGCCATGTCCACTCGGGCAGTCTCGGCTGGGTCGCTTTCGTCTCCTTCGGCGCGCTTTACTGCATGATCCCCTGGATTTTCCAGCGCAAGCTCTACTCGCTGAAGCTCGTCGAGTGGCACTTCTGGCTCGCCTCGATCGGCATCGTTTTCTATATCTCGGCGATGTGGGTCGCCGGCATCATGCAGGGCCTGATGTGGCGCGCCTACACCGATCAAGGCTTCCTCGAATACTCCTTCGTCGAGACCACCGAAGCCATGCATCCGATGTACGTCATCCGGGCCATGGGGGGGGCGCTCTTTCTCCTCGGGGCCTTGATCATGGTCTTCAACATCTACAAGACGTTGGCGTCTCAGTCCGAGACAGCAAGCGAGACGTCTCTCGTCGGCGCTGCCGCCGGTTTGGCCCCGGCGGAGTGAGGAGAAGCTCATGGCCCTGTCAATCGGAAGACGCCTGCCGAGTCATCGCTTCCTCGAAACGCATTCGATCTGGCTGGTGGTCGGCATCATCGTTGCGATCGCAATCGGCGGCATCGTCGAGATCGTGCCGCTCTTCTACCTCAAGAACACGATCGAGAAAGTCGACGGGGTCCGGCCCTATTCGCCGCTTGAGCTCGCCGGCTTCAACATCTATGTTCGCGAGGGCTGCTACCTCTGCCATTCGCAGATGATCCGGCCGTTGCGCGACGAAGTCGAGCGCTACGGCCACTATTCGCTCGCGGCGGAGAGCATGTTCGATCATCCCTTCCAATGGGGGTCGAAGCGCAACGGCCCGGATTTGGCGCGCGTCGGCGGCAAATATTCGGACGATTGGCACTTCGACCACCTGCGCGATCCGCGCTCGGTGGTCCCGGCTTCGATCATGCCGGGCTACCCGTTCCTGGAGAAGGCGCCGCTCGACTACCAGCATATCGGCGAAGACCTCACGGCTCTGTCGCGGGTCGGCGTCCCCTATTCGAAAGAGATGATCGATCATGCCGTCGACGACCTTCGAACGCAGGGGTCGCCCGACAGCGCCGGCCTCGATGATTTTCTCAAGCGCTATCCGAAGGCGATTGTACGCGACCTGAGAATTGACAAAAGAGACGTTTCCGAAGCCGACGCGCTCGTCGCCTATCTCCAGCGTCTGGGCACGCAGGTCGACTTCAAGCTTTACGACGACAAAGCGAACATTCGCTGAAGGAGCCGTTTGATGTCCCTTTATGACTTCTGGCAAGCCTTCGTCGCAAAATGGGGCTTCGTTTATTTTGCCGCGTTCTTCATTGGCGCCTTCGTCTATGCGTTATGGCCGGCGAAGAAATCGGAATTCGATCACGCCGCGCGCCTTCCGCTGAATGAGGATTGATCATGTCGGACGCCGCTAAGGAAAAGGTTGATCCCCACACCGGCACGCCAACGACCGGTCACGAGTGGGACGGCATCGCTGAACTCAACACCCCGCTGCCGCGCTGGTGGCTGTGGACATTCTACGCGACGATCGCCTGGGCGTTCCTCTACTGGATCGCTTATCCGGCTTGGCCGTTGCTGACCGGGGCGACCAGCGGCGTCTTGGGGTGGCACTCGCGCGACGCTGTTGTCGAGGAAGTCGCCAACCTTCAAACGCTGCGCGACCCGATGAACGCCAAGCTCGCGGCGGCGTCCCTCTCGGACATCGAGAAGACGCCGGAGCTGCTGAGCTTTGCCCGCGCGGAAGGTTCGGCGATTTTCGCTAATAATTGCGCGCCTTGCCATGGCGCCGGCGGCCAAGGCTCGAAGGGCTATCCTAACCTCAACGCCGACCGCTGGCTCTGGGGCGGCAACCTCGACGAAATCCAGACCACGATCACCCATGGCGCGCGTTGGGAGGCTGACCCAAAGACGCATTTGAGCATGATGCCGTCCTTCGGCCGGGACAATCTTTTAAAACACGACGAGATCGTCGCCGCCGCGAACTACGTGCGCAGCCTTTCCGGCCTCTCGACGGACAAGGACGCCGATCTCGCTAAGGGCGCAAAAGTCTTCGCCGATAATTGCGCCGCGTGCCACGGCCCTGAGGGCAAGGGTAATATCGAGGTCGGCGCGCCGAATTTGACGACCAAGGTTTGGCTCTACGGCTCCGACCGCTCTGCGATCATCGAGCGCATCACCAACGGCGGCGGCGGAACCATGCCAGCCTGGGGCGAGAAGCTGAGCCCCACGGCGATCAAGGCGGTCACCGTCTATGTCCATTCGTTTGGCGGCGGTCAGTAGTGAACGCGAGGCCCGCCATCGCGCAAACCACGATCCTCCCGGAGGCGGGCGAGGACTTTGCGCCTCTCTATGAGGCGGCGCGGAAGGTTTATCCGCAGCGCGTCGCGGGCGTGTTTCGCCGGTTGAAGACGGCGCTGCTTATCGTCACGCTTGGCGTCTACTATTTGTTGCCGTTCGTCCGATGGCACCGTGGCCCCAACGAGCCGACGCAGGCAGTGTTGGTCGATCTCGCTCATCGTCGCTTCTACTTCTTCTTCATCGAGCTTTGGCCGCAGGAGGTCTATTTCTTCACCGGCCTGCTGATTCTCGCCGCGCTGATCCTGTTCTTGATGAACGCGGTCGCTGGCCGGGTGTGGTGCGGCTATCTCTGCCCGCAGACAGTCTGGACCGATCTCTTCCTCGCCGTCGAGCGCCTGATCGAGGGCGATCGCCGCGATCGCATGCGAAAAGACGCGGGGCCGCTCACCTTTCGTCGCGTGATGGAGAAGACCGCCAAGCACGCAATCTGGCTCGTCATCGCCTGGTGGACAGGCGGCGCCTGGGTTCTCTACTTCGCCGATGCGCCGACCTTGGTCGTTCAGCTTGCGACCTTTACCGCGCCCTTCGTCGCCTATGCCGCGATCGGCGTCCTAACGCTGACGACCTATGTCCTCGCCGGGCATATGCGCGAGCAAGTCTGCCTCTATATGTGTCCGTGGCCGCGCATCCAGGCCGCGCTCACCGACGAAAACGCGCTCAACGTCACCTATCGCGTCGACCGCGGCGAACCTCACAATTCGATGAAGAAGGCCGCGCTGTTGCGGCAGGCTGGAGAGCGGAGCGGCGATTGCATCGATTGTCTCCAATGCGTCGCCGTTTGCCCGACCGGCGTCGACATCCGCGACGGCGCCAATCTCGGTTGCATCCAATGCGGCCTTTGTATCGATGCGTGCGACGCCGTGATGGGCAAGATCGGCCGGCCGACGCGGCTCATCGCTTACGACACCGACGTCAACATCAAGAGGCGTCAAGCGGGCCTTGCGCCGGTCTATCGGTTGGCGCGACCGCGCACCATTCTCTACGCGGCGTTGATCGCGTTGATTGGCGGCGTGATGCTCTATGCCCTCGTCGGGCGGTCGCATTATGGGATCGCCGTCATCCATGATCGCAATCCGCTTTATGTTCGGCTTTCGAGCGGGGCGATCCGCAACGCTTATGCCGTGCGGCTAACCAACAAGGACGCCGAACCGCAAAAGTTCCTCCTGACCGTATCCGGCCTCAAAGACGCGAAAGTCGAGATCGTCGGCGCCGAGTCCGATCCCAGGGGACAGGAATATGTCGAGGTCGGACCGGACAAGACTCAGGAAGTGCGCGTTCTTGTATCGACAAATACTCCTGAAAGCGCCGGCTCGACGCCGGTCTCCTTCTTGGCGCGAACAGAGGACGGCAAAGGCGAGGTTCTCGCGGCCGACCATTTCTGGTCGCCTTAAGCATTGGAGCTTAATCATGTCAGAGATCGCGGTCAGACAAACGCGCCGTCCAGCGCACGGCCTTACCGGGCGGATGGTCCTTGCGATCGTCATCGCCTTCTTTGGAACTGTCGCTGCAGTCAATGGCGTAATGATCCACTATGCTCTCTCGACGTTCCGAGGCGAAGTCGCGGCGCATCCCTATGAAGCCGGCCTCGCCTTCAATCGCGAGATCGCCGCTTCGCGCGCGCAGAACGAACGAAATTGGACCGTCGAGGCCCGTCTTCAGAACGCGCCTGGCGGGCGCGCGCTCGAAGTCTCGATGCGCGATTCGGCCGGCGCGCCGATCAGCGACTTGCAAGTCACGGCGACTTTCGCCGCGCCAGTCGATGCGCGTCTCGATCGCCGCGTCGAGCTGACGCCGATCGGCGAGGGGCGTTATAGCGGCGCGGCCCCTGTTTTGCCCGGCAGTTGGGATCTCGAGATTCAATCGCGGCGCGCCGACGAAGTTCTGTTCCAATCGAAGAATCGGATCAGGATCGAGTGAGCCGCCATGGCCGCAGGCCTCGACTTGTCCGGCTTCGTCGTCCAATGCGGCGACGGCTCTTCGGAAATCGACTTCGCCGTTCAGGGCATGACATGCGCGGCCTGCGTCGTCGATATTGAGCGCGCCGTACGCCGGCTTTCCGGCGGGCCCGCGGCGCGGGTCAACTACACGAGCCGCCGCTTGCGGGTCGCCTGGCGCGGCGCTGACTTCGAGCCGGGCGCGGTCGCCGCCGCGCTGTCGCCTCTCGGCTACAAAGTGCAGCCGTTCGATTTCGAGGCCGTCGACAGCGCCGACGCCGCTCAAGGAAAGTATCTCATCCGCTGCGTGGCGATTGCGGGCTTCGCGGCAATGAACGTCATGTTGCTTTCGGTCGCCATCTGGGCCGGCGACGTCAGCGGCATCGATCCTGCGACGCGCGATCTCTTTCATTGGATTTCCGGCCTCATCGCCTTGCCGGCGGCGCTTTTCGCCGGCCAGCCGTTCTTCAAGAGCGCCGCCTCCGCGTTGCGCTCGGGACGTCTCAACATGGACGTGCCCATATCGATCGGCGTCGCCCTTTCGCTTGGCATGTCAGTCGTCGAGACGATGCGCCACGCCGATCACGCCTATTTCGATTCCGCCCTGATGCTGATGTTCTTTCTTCTCGCCGGGCGCGCGATCGAACATCAGATGCGGCTCAAGACGCGCAGCGTCGTGAACAACCTGTCGAGCCTGCGCGCGCCGACCGCGACGCGCATAGGACCGAGCGGCCTCTCGGAAGTTCTGGCCCGCTCCTTGCAGCCTGGCGATAGGCTTTTTGTGCGCTCGGGCGAGCGCTTGCCGGCGGACGGCGCGGTGAGCGTCGGCGAGACGAAAATCGACGACAGCCTCATCACCGGCGAGACGGCGCGCA
>Ga0070733_10000704_pt1 | contig 26308 bp, 19 predicted proteins | sample Coa_R1_9_FD_66450 | JGI IMG/M metagenome (GOLD analysis project Ga0070733, IMG submission 66450) | Surface soil microbial communities from Centralia Pennsylvania, which are recovering from an underground coalmine fire - Coalmine... | ecosystem: Environmental > Terrestrial > Soil > Unclassified ...
GACTACGACCTTGGGTGAGTCCTCGCGATCCGATGAGGAGAACCAGCGGCCACGGAGCAAGGGAATCCTCATGGTCCTGAAGTAATCCGGCGAGGCCCAATGCACTCCGATGTCGTGGAGATCGCCGCCCGGCGGGACAGGGGGCCTGTCTGGAAACTCGGCTATGGTGGAGGAACATCGTCCCGCCAAAGGGGGGCAGTCGAGGAGACCGGCGGCAAGAACTCCGGGGAGAGCAGCGACGCGTCGATCCAATTGATCGAAAAACTGCCGCGATCCAGCGCCTGGGAAGTTGAGTCTCACAGTGAGAACGTTTTCCGGATCGACGCCGCTCCGGGTGGCGCTGAGGCGTTCGAAACTTTTCAGAGTGAGGGCCGCGCCGGCGAGCAAGATCATCGTCAAGGCTACTTCAGCGACCACAAGCAGACTCTTGCTGACGAGCGAGCCAAGACCGGCGGGCCGGGCACTGCCGTTCTTCAACGCAGCATTGACATCGGTGCGAGCGCCCGCGAATGCCGGCGCAAGACCGAAGAGGACTCCGGTCAACAATGCGGTCCCAAAGGTAAAGAAGAGCGCCCTGGAATCGAGATGAATCGAGCCGAGTCCTAATATGGTGAGGCCGGACAGCCGGCGGCCGAATGCCAAAGCATTCCCATTGACCGGATTGATCAGGTTCAGCGCGAAGACGCCGGCGTAGGCGAGCGCGAGACTGGCGGCGGCTCCCAAGCCCGCAAGCAGCAGGCTTTCGGTCAGCAGGTAGCGGATGATTCGCGATTTGGTTGCGCCCACGGCGAAGCGAATGGCGATCTCCCGCCGACGGGTACTTCCGCGGGCGAGCAGAAGATTCGCCAGGTTGGCGCACGCGATAAGCAGCACAAACGTTACCGCGCCGAAGAGCACGAGGACTGAGGTGCGGATTAGTGGATCCACGCGCGCCTCATCCAGTGTGCGAGCCTTTGCGCCAGATCCTTTGGCGGATGCGGGGGCATGCAGGACATCATCGATGCGCGAACCGATCGACGCGACCTCAGCCTTCGCGCGCGAGACGGCGACGCCAGGCTTCAGCCGGGCTACCTGTTCGAAGGAGTGCAGGAAAGGCTGATCGAGCTGCCGCGGGTTATCGGCATGAACCGGAACCCACACATCGGCGGGTCCGCCGAGCGAGTGGAATCCGGCGGGCAGTACACCGACCACCGTGTAATTCCTCTGATTTAGCACGATGGTCTTGCCGGGGATGGCGCGGTCCGCGCCGTAGCGGTTTACCCACAGGCTGTGGCTGATTACTGCCACATAGTCTCGGCCCTGTATTTCATCCTCCTGGGGCAAGAACGTCCGTCCGATTTCCGCGCGAATGCCGAGCACCGGAAAGTAGCTCGCGCTAACAAGCTCGCCTTGTAGCAGCTCGGGCTCATCTACGCCGGTGAGGTTGAATGGCCCTGACCTGTATAATGCCGAGTCCTCGAACGACTGCTGCATCTTGCGGAAGACTTCGTACTTGGGATAGGACCAGACTCCTTCGTCGTTCACGGGACTTCCGGGGCGGGAAGGGTACACGAGCGTAACTCGCATGAGCCGGTCCGGCTCGCGAAAAGGAAGGCTACGCAGGATAGTGGCGTCGAGCACCGTGTAGACCGCGGTGTTGGCGCCGATGCCGACGGCCAGCGTGAGCACGGCGATCGCAGTAAAGCCGGGCTGCTTGCGGAGCGAACGAGCGGCGTAGCGAAGATCCTGAAAGATGGTTTCGAGGGAGGGCAGACCGCCGGTGGCTCGATAGGACTCCTTGGTCTTCGTCACGCCGCCAAAGCGTTTCAAGGCCGCGGTACGGGCATCTTCCGAACTCATGCCGGCTTGAAGGAGACGCTCGGTTTCCATCTGCAAATGGAACTGGAGCTCGCGATCCAGGTCCGTTTCCATGCTGCCTCGGTGAAAGAGATTCGCGAGACGGGACAGCAGCACTCGAAGCGAAGTCATGAGACCTCTCCGGGATTCACGAAGCGCGCGATGATGGCGGCCATGCGCTCCCAATTGGCGGCCTCGGAGACCAGCTGCTTCCTGCCGGCGCGGGTGATCGAATAAAACTTGGCGCGGCGATTATTTTCCGACTCGCCCCACTTCGTGGAAACCCAGCCCATCTGCTCCATGCGCAACAGTGCGGGATAAAGCGTGCCTTGATTCAGTTCCAGGACGTTATCGCTCATCTGTTCGATGCGGCGGGCGATGCCCCATCCGTGAAGCGGGCCGAGCGTTTCCAGGATTCGGAGCACCATCAATGCGAGAGATCCGTGCAGAACGTCGGTCTTGTCTTTGGCCATCGTTGTAGGGCACCCCTAGTTTTCGGAGGGTCTCTCCACGGACTCGATCGTAAGAGACTCGACGGGGCCCTTCGCGGATTGCAGCCGTAGACCGAGCTGCTCCTGTAGGGCGGTGAAGAGCGACGGTCCGCCCGGATCCGGCGGCACCGCATTCGGACCATCCAGCCCCGGAGGACCGCCCTCACCCACATCGGGCGTCCACTCCAGCTTGAAGGCGTAGGCGCCCTGGAGCCCGGTCTTGTCCACCACGGGACGCCCCGCAATCACCCCCAAAGTCGAGACGAAGGCCGTGATGGGAGCCTTCTGCGCCGTAATTCTCCCGCGTCCTGTCATGCCCATCTTCATAATCGACGAGGTAGTGTCCTCCTGAAGTTTCGATCCGCCCTTGGCCACCATGAGCTCATAGATCGGAGCATCCTTGGTTCCATGCTGAAGCACCAGCTTGAACCGATCCTTCAGCAACGCCTGGAGCATCAGCTTCATCTCCGCCGGGGTGGCATTCCCTTCCGCCTTTGCCGTGATGTCGTAAGTGTCGGAGTTGGTCCAGCCCGGGCCGCCCGAAAGCTGATAATCCTTCACGTTGTAGGCAAACGTGATCATCATCCGAACCGAGGTTTTCAGCGTGTTGAGCCGTCCACCGCCTGGAGTTATAAACCCGGAGATTTGACGATCTCCGCTCTGCGGTTGAGAGGGCTTGATCGACGCTACTTCAAAACTCTGCGCCCCGGCTGAGGCGCTGAGCAGCACATACGCAAACACAAGAGTTCGTGACATAGAGGTCACCATGGAGCGGACACGCCGCTCCATACCGTTCTCCTTCGGGCCATCCCTGTTGGTAGCCAAGGGAAGTGTAGCATGCCTCTCTGTTGGTAGTCAACAGGAGATTACGGCGTGAGATCATCGGTCTATGACCGGCGTGAGGATGGACAAGTGGCTGTGGGCGGCGCGATTCTTCAAAACGCGGGCGCTGGCGGCGCGGGCGTGCGAGCTCGGCAGGGTTGAGTCCAATGGGCAAGTTGCGAAGCCGGCTCGGGAGGTTCGGGCGGGAGACGTGCTGCGAGTGAAGAACGACAGCGGCGAATTTCAAGTGGAGGTATTGGGCTTGAGTGAGATGCGCGGTCCGGCGGCGGTGGCGCAGACGCTGTATCGCGAGACCGAAGCCAGCCGGGAAGCGCGGGCCAAGCTGGCGGAGGAACGCAGGGTGATGCCGCGCATCGAAACGGAAGGCAGGCCTTCGAAGCGGGATCGCCGCGAAGTCAACCGGCTTCGAGGGCGGAGTTAAAGCTCCGGTTTTCCCTGGAACAGCATCTCTTCCGGGAAGAAGAACTGCGATACGAACAACCGTCCGATTTGGGCGACGAAGCGGATGTTGGGATCTCTCCTGGTGATCTCGGCGGAACGCGGAAACAGGTAGACGACGGTCACAAGCCCGTTGTCGCGGGGCAGTATCTGAACCCGCACGGGCTTGACATCCTTCCTCTTGTCGCGCTTGAGATACGCAAGCCCCTTGAGCTCGTTGGCCAGGTTCCAGCGAAACGGAGGAGCGACGTCATAGACGGCCAGGGCATAGTAATCGCCCTCCCACATGGGCGCGCTGAGCTCGCCCGCCCTTTGTTCAGCGGCGCGGACCGGAACGGCGCTTTCCCAGCGCAGCATCACGTTCCCTGGATCGGACCGCATGTGGTGGGCAAGCTGGAGGGCGAGGGCCTGATAATAAGGATCGAAGACAGCCAAGAGACCCAGCACTCCGGCGCCGGCGAGTCCGCCGCCCGGCGCGATGCCGGCATCCCAATTTCCGCCATCGCGGCGCTCAAACACACTCAGGTCGCGGACCCGTTCCAGCATGACGCTCTTGACCCAGGGGGAATCGGCGAGAACCTGCTTGGCGTCCTGATCGTCCCATTGCGGAATAGGCTTCTCCTTCCAGGAGGGATCTTCGCCCGACAGCACTACGACGGAAGCGAAAGCGAGCAGGCATAGCCTCGGGATCGGATGCATATGCTCTTTGACCTCCTGGAAGTGTGGCTAAAGAGATGAGATCGGCATGGACCGGCTACCCAATTAGCTTAGCAAGAAGGTATACGGTTTTTTGTATGGCTCCGGATGGAAGGCGCCGGGAGCTACGCGGGCCGTCGAATCAGAACTCCGGCCTCCCCTGGAACTGCATGTCTTCAGGGAAAAAGAAATTAGACACAAACAGGCGTCCGATCTGGGCCACGAAGCGGACGTTGGAGTCCTTCTTCGAGATCTCGGCCGTGCGGGCAAACAGGTACACGACGGTGGCAAGTCCGCCGTCGTGACGGATGATCTCGACGTGCGAAGGCTTCACATCCTTCTTTTTATCGCGCTTGAGGAAGGCGATATCCTTCAGCTCGTTCGCCAGGTTCCAGCGAAACGGAGGAGTGACGTTATAGACGGCGATGGCATAGTAATCCCCTTGCCAAGCGGGAGCGCTGACCTCGCCTGCCTTCAGCTCCGCGGCGCGGATGGGCATCGCGCTTTCCCAGCGGACGGTCAATTTCTTGGGCGTTTCGTGAGCCCGGGAAAGCTCCATTAACATGGCCTCGATATCGGGAGTGAACAGGCCCGCGAGTCCGACGCCGGGCTTGATGCCGGCGTCCCAGTTTCCGCCGTCGCGGCGCTCAAATCCGCTGAGATCGCGAACCCGTTCCGGCTGGACGATTTTGACCCACGGCGAATCTGCCAGGATCTGCTTGGCGTCCTGATCGTTCCACTGCGGAATGGATTTGTCCATCCAAGCGGGATCATCTCCGGACAGGGGCGGTCCACACAGCACCGCGACGGAGGCGAGAGCAAATAGGCCTAGTCTCGATAGCGCTCGCATGTGCATTTCGGACCTCCTCGATGCAGTGTGCGGCTAAAACGATAAAAGAGGCATAAAGCTTTGAACTTTATTATGCCGTTGAAAGCGCAAGATTTTCATGCTTTGTTTACAAGCGGGCGGGGAAAGGTTAGGCCGATGCCGGTTCGCGATGGCTCCTGAGCGAGTATAATTTTGTAGTACGCCGATGTTCCTTACGAAGAAGCATCTTTCACGCCGCACCGCACTTCGCGGGATGGGCGTGACCGTGGCGCTGCCGTTTCTGGATGCGATGGTTCCCGCGCAGACGCCCTTGCGAAAGACGGCGGCGGTTCCGCGAAGCCGCCTGGCGTGCATCGAAATGGTGCACGGCTCGGCCGGCAGCACTCCCGAGGGGCTGAGCAAGAACTACTGGAGTCCGAGTCAGGGCGGAGCCGATTTCGATTTTTCCTACTCGCTGGAGCCGCTGAGTCCGTTTCGCGACTACATCACGATCGTCAGCGGAACCGATGCCCGGACGGCGGAAGCGCACGTGCCCACCGAGGGAGGCGCGGATCACTTCCGGTCCAGCGCGGTGTTCCTTACCGCGGCGCACGCCAAGCAGACCGCGGGCCCGGATATTTCCAACGGCACCTCCATCGATCAGATGTACGCGCAGAAGTTCCGGCACGGGGCGGAGGACGCGACTCGCCTGCCGTCGATCCAGTTGTGCATCGAAAACTTCGGACTGAACGGCTCCTGCGCGTTCAACTATAGCTGCATCTATTCGGAGACGATCAGTTGGGCGTCGCCGGTCGAGCCGCTGACGATGACGGTGAATCCGCGGGTGGCGTTCGAGAATCTTTTTGAGAGTACGCCGGTTGGGAATACGAGAGGGCCCGGGAGTGTTGTCGACAAGGTCGCGACGGAAGCGAGCCGGCTACGACGCGATGTGGGCGCGGCCGACCGCGGCAGGCTCGACGACTATCTTCAGGAGATTCGCGGGCTGGAGCTGCGGATTGAGTTGATCGAAAAACACAACGCCAGCGTAGCCGAGCGCGAACAGCCGGCGGCTCCGCTGGGCGTGCCGGATTCCTGGGAAGAGCACGTCAAGCTGATGTTCGATTTGCAGGCGATGGCGTTCGCGGCGGAGATCACGCGCGTCTCGGCGTTCAAAATGAGCCGCGACACCAGCAACCGGGTGTTTCCGGGAAGCGGCGTGAGGACCCCGTTCCACACGCTCTCGCACCACAACGAGAAGCCGGAGATGATCGAGGAGTTCGCGAGGCTGAACCGCTATCACGTGAGTTTCGTTCCGTACTTCCTGGAAAAACTCAGAAGCACGCCGGATGGCGACGGCAACCTGCTGGACCACTCTCTGGTGCTTTACGGCAGCCCGATGGGCAATTCCAACATGCACAACCACCGGCGGCTGCCGCTATTTCTGGCGGGCCACGCAAACGGCGAGTTGAAAGGCAACCTGCATCACATCGCGCCGGAGGGGACTCCGCACGCCAACACCCTGCTGACGATTCTGCACAAGCTGGGCGTGGATGCGGGGAGTATCGGCGACAGCTCGGGCGAGATCGCGATTTAGCATCGTGATTTTAAGCCTGCGAATTTCCAGCGGGCCTGGCGACGGGACTGGCCGCCGAACTGCCGGAGGGCAGCGTCACGCACTGGGACCAGTAAGCGACAATCCGGGCCGCCGCGGTCAGGATATCCACCAGATGAGCGGGCTTGCAGATGTATGAGTTCGCGCCGGCGCGGTAGCAGCGGTCGACGTCCGCCGCGTCGGCGGACCCGGATGTCACCACCACTGGCAGGCCGGCGAGTTCCTCGCTGGCTCGGATTCGTTCCAGAATCTCAAATCCGCTGAGCCTGGGAAGATTCAGATCAAGCAGGACCAGATCGCAATGGCTAGACTTCCCGGCGGACAAGTATTCCATGGCTTTCGCTCCGTCGTCGAGATGGATGATCTCCAGGGGCACGCCGGCCCGCTCAAGCGCCATCTGGAGTATCTGGGCGTCGGCTGGATTATCTTCGATGATAAGAATTCGGAACATCCTATAAATATAGGAGATCAATTGCAGACTAGCTTTGTTTCCGTTTGGGCAGGCTAAAGTAAAACGTGGCGCCCTGGCCGGGGCGGGACTCGACCCAGATGCGTCCGCCGTGCCGTTCCACCACGCGCTTGCACACGGCCAGACCGATTCCAGTGCCGGGATACTCGCCTCCGTGGAGCCGCTTGAAAATGGTGAAGATATAGTCGGTAAACTTGGGATCGATGCCGATACCGTTGTCCCGCACCGAGACGATCCACTCGGGTCCGGCATCCCGCGCCGACAGATGAATCCGGGGTGGTTCCTCGCCGCGATACTTGATCGCGTTGCCGATCAGATTCTGGAGCAGCCGCAGGAGCTGGGTTTCATCTCCGGGAACCACAGGCAGGGGATCAAACGTGATGCCGGCGCGGCTGCTGTCGATGGCGAGCTGCAGGTTCAGAATGGCGGTGGACAGGACCGATTCGATGCTGACCTGCGTGAACCGCATTTCCGCGCGGGCCGCCTGGGAGAAACCCACCAGATCGAGAACCAGTTGCCGCATGCGCGCGGCGGCGGTGGTGATGTGATGAATTTGCTGGTCGGCCCGAGGTCCCAGTTTGCCTTCCTGTTCGGTCTGGAAGAGCTCCACAAAACTGGTGATGGTCCGCAAAGGCTCTTGCAGATCATGCGATGCCGCAAAAGCGAACTGCTGCAAATCCAGGTTGGACTGGCGCAGCGCTTCTTCATTCCGTCTCCGCTCGGTAACGTCGCGAACGTTGACCTGAATAAAGGAGACGCCTTTCACGCGATAGCTGTTCCCAATGACGTCGACGATCACTTCGCGTCCGTCCCGGCCGCGCAGGCGGAGCGAATCGTGGTGTGTGGTCCCCTTTTCCAGCGTCTCTGCCACCACGCGCCCCATCTCCTCCGCGTCGCGGAAGGGTGGGATTTCCGTAACTGGCTTGCCCAATAATTCTTTTTCCGGATAGCGTGACAGATCGAGAAAGTAAGGATTCACGTCCACGACCGTGCCAGAGGGCGCTTCCACGACGATGATTCCGTCTTGGGCGGACTCGAACAGCCGCCGGTATTGGATTTCCGCGGCCTCCTGCCGATCCGTCACGTCTTCGATGGCCACCAACAGAGTATGGGTAGTAGCCGCATCCGGATGGACAATCCTGCGGGCGTTGAGACGCATGATCCTTCGGCCCAGGTTCGGAAACTCGTGAATGACCTGGAAATCGCGAAAAGGAACGTCTCCCAGCAAAGCCTGCTCCAACAGACGCCGCAATTCGGGGAATTTCCATTGGCCGTTCCCAAGATCGTCAACGGTTCGTTGCAAGGTGTCCTCCGGGCGAACCTCGAAGGCTTTGTAAAAGGCCGCGTTCGCACGTGTCACGCGAAGGTCCGGATCCAGCACCAGCAGCGGATGCTGCACGGTTTCGACGATTCCTTCCGCAAGCGTGCGGGCAAGCTCGGCTTGTTCCAGCGCGCGGATGGTGTCGTCGATATCGAATAAGGCGATCACCGCGCCATCGATCCGGTCATCGATGGTGCGATAAGGCCGCACGAACAGAAGATACCAGCGGCCGTCGCGATCCTGGACACGGCGTTGATCCACGCTGAGGGTCCGGATCGTGTGTTCGACGAGCTGGTGAAGGTCTGCGAGTTGCAAGGTGTGATGCAGCTCGGAGACGGGCTGGCCGATGTCGCCGGCTACAAGTCCGAGTACGCGTCCCGCGGCTGGGGTAAAACGGCGCAATTGCAGATCCATTCCCACCATCGCGATGGGAATGGTCACGGCGTTCAAAATGTTGCTGAGGTCGTTGCCGGTTATGGCGAGCTCCTGATTGCGATGCTTGAGTTCATCGTTCAGCGTGAGCAGCTCTTCGTTGGAGGATTGCAACTGCTCCTTCGCGGTGCGGAGTTCCTCGTTGGTGCTTTGCAGCTCCTCATTCGCCGAGCGCGCCTCCTCATTGGCGGCTCGCAATTCCTCCGTAGTCGCTTCATGCTGCTCCATGACCGTGCGAAGATATTCGCGGGTTTGCGTCAATTCGCGCTCGGCCACGGCAAGGCGTGATTCCAGGCCGCCGGCGTCGCCGATGGGTTGGTGCATGCGTGCGGGCCTGCCGTTCCCGTCCGAGGGCTGTTGTTCAAACAGGACCATGCAATAACGCGCATCGTCGGTGAGGGGAATCACGTTGAGCTTGATTTCACGAGCTTCGCCGGAGTGTTCCACCTTGATGCCCGCCTCGTGAACGGGTTGCTTCCGGGCGAGCGCCGTGGCCACCGCCTTGCGTAACGGATGAACCAGGCCTTCATGCGCCAAACGGAGCAGGTTGAGGCTGGTTTCACCGGGAACCTGCTCCAGGTAAAAGTCGGTCTGGCCATGGCTGTGGAGCACCTTGAGATCGCTGTCGATCAGGACGCCGGCGGGCGCATATAAATCGCGGAGGATGCGCGCACCTCTTCCCTCCAGATCCATAATGGTGCGGACTTGAGTCTGCTTGGGAGGCCACGCGCCGGAAGGCTTTTCCGCGGGATCGGCGTACGCCTGCTCGACGCCGAACCGGGATAAAACCGGCTTCTTGCTGTAAATCTTGTTTTCGTTGTCGACGATGCCGAACAAGTCCGACCGGCTTCCCACGGTTTCAGCGCTGCCTAAGACGAGCAACCCTTCCGGCTTCAGGCTGTAATGCAGAGCCGGCAGAATGCGCTGCTGCAAGGCCGCGTTCAGATAAATAAAAACGTTCCGGCAACTGACCAGATCCATGTGCGAAAACGGGGCGTCTCTGGTGAGATCGTGTTTGGCGAAAACGCACCTCTCGCGGATCTGCTGATCGATGCGGAAGCCGCTGTCCACGCGGGAGAAAAAGCGCCGGAGCCGCTCCGGGGAAAGATCCGCCTGGATCGTCTCGGAATAAACACCCGCGCGCGCAGCGTCAATCGCGGAATCGCTGATGTCGGTCCCGAAGACCTGCATCGCTACAGTCCGGCCGGATGCCTGTAAGACTTCAAACACCGTGATGGCAATCGAGTACGCCTCTTCTCCGGTGGCGCAGCCCGGAACCCACACGCGGAAGACGTCTTTTCCGTTGCGGTTCTGAACATATTGCGCGATCGCCGTGGTAAGGGCGCGGAACATCTCCGGCTCGCGGAAAAACGAGGTGACGTTGATCAAAAGATCCCGATAGAGAGCGTCGATTTCGGAGGGATGAGTGGCAAGAAACTCAGCGTACTTGCCGAGCTCGTCGAAGTTATGAACGAACAGGCGGCGTCCGATGCGACGGCGGATGGTGCTCTGCTTGTACTGCGCGAAATCGACGTTGGTGGCGCTCCGCAGAAGGTCGAGAACCTTCTGGAGATCGCCATTCTCTTGCTGGCCGTTCTCTTCCCGAGAGAGCGGGGGCTCTTCCAGCGGCTCCTCCGGGGCTGCCGGATACGGATGCGAGGCGAGCTTGGCAAGTTCTTCGGCGATCCCCGCGGGGGGCAGCACGAAGTCGACCGCGCCGGTGGCGACGGCGCTATGCGGCATGCCCCCGTATTTGGCGGACTCTTCATTTTGCGCAAACGTGGTTCCGAAATGCTGCTTGAGGACCCTGATCCCGAGTGCGCCGTCGGATGCCGCTCCGGAAAGCACGACACCCACGGCGCACCGGCCTTGATCCGCGGCCAGCGATTGAAAGAAGATGTCGATCGGATTGTGCGGCGTGAGGCTTTTCGAGCGCGGCGCCAGATGCAAGACGCCGTCCTTGATAACCATCACAGTGTTGGGCGGGATCACGAACACGTGATCCGGCTGAACCAGCTGTCCCTCTTCGGTCTGAATGACGGGCATCGGGGTGGCGCGCGACAGAATCTCGGCAAGCTGGCTGGTATAGGTCGGCTCCAGATGCTGCACGATCACGAACGCCATGCCGGTATGAGCCGGCAGGGAATGCAACAGTTCCCGCAGAGCCTCGAGGCCGCCGGCGGAAGCGCCAATTCCGACGATCAGGAATCGCTCCTGGGGTTTCGACGATGCCGTTTCGCTGGTGTTCGCGGAGGCCATGCGCCCTAGTTTGGTCTACTGGGACTCGATGATGCTAGTCTACGCCCCGCGCCGGTGCGCCGCCAAGCGGGACTATGGCCGCTCGACGTGGGCAGGCCGTTCGGAATCGTCAGCGGTGTAAGGAGTGGGACGGGATCGCAGTAGCTCACGAACCCGCTGGAGCATGGATTGCGGAGCCATCGGCTTCGTGAAGACGGCCTGCGCGCCGAGCAAATCGGCGGCTCTTAAAGTGGCGGGGCCGAGCGCGGCGGCGGTCGCGATGGCGATGACACTCAGCTGGGACCGATTGGCGCGGAGCACGCGAATCGCGTCCATGCGTTCCTGTTCCGGAATCGCCAGGCTGAAGATCACCAGGTCGATGGGGTGAAGACGCGCTTGTGCAACGGCATCCGTTCCATTGCTCGCCGTCGACACGTCATAAGCGGCGCCGGTCAGGACGTTCTTGAGCCAATTGCGGGCTGCGAGGTCAGGGTCGGCGATCAGAATTCGCTTGACGGGGGAGCGGATGGCCATGGTCACTCCGTCAGGACTGCGGGTGTCGCCGACGAAAAGCACCAGTGGAACGGCATCGCCAAGGGGCGCGTTCGCGGGCACGCGAAAGTTCACTTGAAAAAAACCAGCTACGGCGTTCGGCGCCTCGCCGGCATATTCGATCTTGGCCGGCTTCCCGCCAACAGTCACGCGTACGGGGAGCCGCGGCGCGGGATAATCGGCGATGCGGTCATGGATGGTGACGCTTCCGGTGATGCCGGGTGGCGTGGTCTGACCTTCGCCCGTGCCATACAGGACGGCAGTGCTGCCGAGCGCCGCGGGATCGTGGGCGGAGTTGCAGCAGCCGGTTTCGTTCAGCATGGCCGCTTGCCCCTTGCCGGTGGAATCCAGAGTGAACAAGGCGGGCGCGCTTTCGACGACGTCCAGCGTCACAGGGGGCGAGCGCTTCCCCTGATACTCGACCACGGCCTCGGTTTTGGTGCGGCCCCAGATCTCGTAAGGGACCACGGCCATCACGTCGCCAAGGGCGGAGTAGGCGAGCGGCGCGGCGAAGCCATCGAACCAGACGCGAGTATCCGACAGCATCGTGGTCACGATTCCGTGGCTGTCGAGCTGTGCACCGAGCAGCACAGGCGGGCCGGCGTTGGCGGGACGAAGCCGGACGATTTCACCTGGGGCGACCCTGCCGGTGGAATGGTCGGCCGCGCTTTCGACGGTGGGCGCGGACGGCTCCGGTTGGGCCGCCGCAGGTAAGCATAGGCTGATCGTAGCGAGAATGGGAGCGACGAGTCGCATGGCTCGCAAATTTTGATTGTATCGGATGTGTGAGGCGATCAAGTTAGTGCCGGAGGACTAAATCCGGGGCGGAGAAGCGGCCGAAGTTGGAGCCTTGCCGCGCGGAGGCACGTAGTGAAACCGCACCAGAAAAACATTCTCGCCTTTCCCGTGTTTGGCGACCTTCAGAAGATCGATGACGCCCAGGAAACCCGACTCTCGCGCCAACTGTGGTGTAATGTCGGAAAAACCGATCGGCTCGATGGAGTCCACTTCGATCTCACCTTCGTCCATACGGTAGCGGGCGCCGGCTTGGACGTGGGGGCGCAGCCAGATGCGGACGCTGCACGTGATCTGTCCACGGCGAACTCCCTCGCGAAGACGCTTCGTGAAGACCATGACGAGAGTCTACACCCGGGGCGAGCTTCCGGGAGTTTCCGCTTGACCTGTCGCTTACTACGCTGTACGATATTACGCAGTACGTAGCACCGGCACGCATGAAACGGTTGATTTGCTTTATCGCACGGCTGTACCCGCGTTCCTGGCGGGAGCGCTACGGAACGGAGTTCGCGGCTCTTCTCGACGATACCGTGACGAATCGCATCGCCGCGGACGCGCGTACGGCGTGCAACGTTCTGATCGGAGGCATCGCGATGCAGGTTCAAACCTGGAAAAAACGAGGCTGGGCGGCGCTGGCCGGGGCGGCGATTCTCGCCCTCGCATCCTGGTGGGCGGGGCGGAGGCCCATCGTCTCGCCGGGAACTCACATCACCCTCTATATGGATTCGGGCCCCGGAGCGATGGTGGGGCTCCTGGTGACGATGGCGGCGGTGCTGGGCGTTCTGCTCTCGGTGGTGCTGCTTGCGTGCGGAAAAACAGGCGCGGCCGCGGGCGTCGGCAAGGTTTGCGGCTGCGGCTTCGCCGCATACCTCGCTGTGGTGGTTCTGATTTCGCTTCTCACTCCCCGAACCATAGTGAGCATCGGCGACGGTTACTGCTACGACCTCTGGTGTATCGGCATTCAGCAGGTGAACGCCGCTCCACAGGGTGAGAACGTCTTGTACACAGTCGACCTGCGAATCTTCAGCGACGCCAACCATGTGCAGACCAGGCATGAGAAAGATTCGCTGTATGTGCTGGATGAACAGGGCCACCGTTTTCGTCTGGAGCAGGATGCATCGGCCACTCCTCTGGACGTGAGCGTGAGTCCCGGAGAATCGGTGAATACGTCTGTGACTTTCCTCGCGCCCGCGAATGCGCGAATGCTCTATCTAACTGCCGACGACGGGAAGCCGGCGTGGGTGCAGCTCTATCTCGGCAGCGACATAAGCCCGTTCCATCGGCGCACGCTCCTGCGTGTGTTGTAGGCGATTCAGCAATCGCTCCGGCGGCCTGCATGCTGTGCCATTCTTAAGGGACAATTCCGAATAGGAGCGCTACGTAGGGAGCTACGCATGAACGATTTTCTCAGGGATGTAAAGCATTCGATCCGGATGTTCGTAAAAAGTCCGGGGTTTACGTTCACGGCGGTCGCGGCGCTGGCGCTGGGGATCGGCGCGACCACGGCGATCTTTTCGATTGTCAACGCGGTGCTCCTCAAGCCGATGCCGGTCTTCGATCCGGACCGCTTCGTGATGCTCCAGAACACATTTGTTTCCGACAAGGGGGAGGCGGGTTCTGGCCCCGCGGCTTCCCCGGCGAAGTTCATGCACTGGCGCGCCCAATCCAGCGTGCTTCAGGACGTCTCCGCGTTTCGAACCGGCGTGATGAATTACACCGGTGGCGAGGTGGCGGAACAGTTGCGGTCCATGCAAATGTCGGCGGACAGCTTTAAAGCCTGGGGCATGACGATCCTGCGTGGGCGCAGCTTCACGCAGCAAGAGGATTTGCCGGACGGGCCGCACGTCGCACTGATCAGCCAGGATCTGTGGCAGCGGCGCTTCGCGAGCGATCCGCAAATCCTGGGCAAGACGATTTCCTTGAGCGGAGACCCGTACACAGTGATCGGAGTGATGGCGAGCAATCCGGCCATGCTGGAGTTCGGCCTCCCTACGGAAGTGTACGTGCCGTTCCAGTTGGATCCGAATACGACGGACCAGGGCCATTACTTTCAAGCGGTGGGGAGGCTGAAGCCGGGCGTCAGTATCGAGCAGGCCAAGGCTCGCTTGCAGGCGTCAGCGGGCGAGTATCGCGCCAGATTTCCGAACGCGTTGGGACCAAAGAACGGATTCTCGGTAGCGCTGTATCGCGAAGCCATTGTCGGCGACATTCGTTCTGTGTTGCTGGTGCTGCTAGGCGCGGTGACCTTGGTGTTGCTGATCGCGTGCGCCAACGTCGCGAACTTGCTGCTGGTGCGTGCCACGGGCAGGAGGCGCGAGATCGCCATCCGGACGGCGATCGGGGCGGGGCGGGGAAGGATGATCCGCCAACTGCTTACCGAGAGCGTGCTGCTTTCGTTTGCCGGCGGCGGGCTGGGTTTGCTGCTGGGCTACGCCGGAATACGTGCGCTGCTGGCGGTGAACACGGCCGGTCTGCCGCGAGTGGGCGCGGACGGAATTGCCGTGGCGATGGATTGGCGCGTGATTGCATTTGCGGTGCTGGTGTCGCTGGCGACCGGAATTATCTTCGGATTGTTTCCGGCTCTGCAAGGGTCGCGGGCGGATTTGAATACGGTGCTGAAGGACAGCAGCGGGAGATCCGGCACGGGACTGCGGCAGAACAAGGCTCGGGCGGCGCTGGTGGTGAGCGAGGTAGGGCTGGCGGTGATTCTGCTGGTGGGCTCCGCTCTGCTGATTCGAACGTTCGTGGCGCTGTACGCGGTAGATCCGGGTTTCGACACCAAGAATGTCATCACGATGCGCATGTCGATGACGGGCACGAAGTACCTGAAGTCGATGGGCGTGGCGGATTCGATGCGCGATGGATTGGAGCGGATTCGGGCGCTTCCCGGGGTGCTGCTGGCGAGCGCAACCTGTTGCGTCCCGCTGCAAGGCGGCTACGGTTTGCCATTTAACATCGTCGGCAAGCCGCCGGTGCAAGGTCCCTACACGGGAGGCGGCGGATGGTCGACGGTGGCTCCGGGATTCTTTGAGGTGTTCAAGATTCCGGTGAAGCGCGGCCGCAGCTTCAACGACCGGGATGACGACAAATCTCCTCCCGTTGTGGTCATCAATGAAGCCATGGCCAAGCAATATTGGAAGGACGCCGACCCCCTGAAGGACCGGATTCTCATCGGAGGCGGCGCGGCCAACATGAAGGAGCTCAAGGACGAGCCGGCGCGGCAGATTATCGGCATCGTGGGCGACGTGCGCCAAGGCGCATTGAATTCGCCGCCGGGTTCGATCATGTACGTTCCGCAGAGGCAAATCACGGACGCGATTAACGCGCTGAATGTTCGCCTGACGCCGGTGGCATGGGTGGTGCGGACGCAAACGGACCCGCATTCCCTGGTCCCGGCGATTCGCGAGCAATTGCGGCAGGTGACGGGGCTGCCAGTGTCCGACGTGCGTTCGATGGACGAGGTGGTGTCGCTATCGACCGCAAGGCAGCGCTTCAATATGCTGTTGATGACGGTGTTCGGGAGCGCTGCGCTGCTGCTGGCGGCGATCGGGATTTATGGATTGATGGCGTACTCGGTGGAGCAGCGCACGCAGGAGATCGGAATCCGGCTGGCGCTGGGCGCGGAGGCGGGCCAGGTGAGAAACATGATTGTGAGGCAGGGAATGGGGCTCGCGCTGGTGGGGGTGGTGGCGGGCATCGGAGCCGCGTGGGCACTATCGCGCGTGATCGAGAGTTTCCTTTTCGGTGTGAAGGCACGCGACCCCCTGGTGTTCCTCGCCGTTCCGGCCGCGTTGAGCGTGGTCGCGCTCCTGGCCGTGTGGCTGCCGGCGAGCCGCGCCAGCCGGGTGAATCCGGTGGAATCTCTTCGGTACGAATAGCGCCTCGTAACCAATCCGTCAACGAAGTTTAACGTAAAGTTAACTCGCAACTGGTACTCTTTTCACTTTGCTGCTACCAAAAATGGAAAGAGGATCATCCCCTATGAAAAAAATCGTATCGATCGCGGTACTGATTGCTGCATCTCTGCCAATTGCTCAAGCTGGAGTCATCACCGCCTGGACGTTCGAGAACGATGCGATCGCGGTTAACAACAGCCCGTCTCCTTCGACCGGCTCGGGTACCGCCAGCTCGATTGGCATGGCCACTTACGCGACGCCAAATATCGGAGTAACCACCGACGACGTTACTCTGGGCGCTACCGGCGATACGGGTACGAACAATCTTGCCGATCTCACCAATATTTGGCGCGTCCGTGCGCAGGCGGGTCCTTCCGGGATGGCAGCGAATGGCTGGTCGAGCACCGCGCCGATCGGGACGCAGGGCGCCATGTTCGCCGCAAGCACAGTAGGCTACACCAACATTACTGTCAGCTTCGACTGGTATGCGACGACTCAGGGCGAGGCGAAGCTGCAACTTCAATACACCACGGATGGAACCACCTGGCACAATGTGCCGCTGACCGTCCCGGCAGCGGATACCGGGTTGGCGGCGATGACCAACAGCACTTCCGCCAACACGGTCATGGGGTCGTATGTCAGCATCACCGGAATGGCCGGGCAGAATTGGTTCCCGGGGTTGACTGCGACCATCAGCGATGCCAAGGCGGCAAACAATCCCAGCTTCGCTATTCAGATTGTGAACGCCGCGACGGGCGCCGACAATATCGCCGCCGCGGGAACCGCCTTGAATAACAGCTCCGGCAACTGGCGGTTTGACAACGTCACGATTTCGGGCCAGGCTGCTGGTTCCAGCGTCTTCAGCCCGGGGAATCTGCTGCTCTCCCGTAGCGTTTATTCAGCCGACGCCAGCGCCGTCGTCGTGGGTGAGACATTGCCGCCGGTTTGTCCCGCCAGCGCCAACACCGCCGCGCCCGGGGCCTGCGCCGCGAAGGCCACCGACAACGGAGCATATGCTTCCACCAGCAGCGCCAACAACGTTTTTAACAACAACAAAGTCGATGGAAGTTTTGGAATCACCTCGCCGATTTTTCTGGATCAGCTCACGACATCGGGCACGTTGGTCAACACGCTCCCCATTCCAAGTAACATGATTGTCACCAGCTTCAGCTCCAAATCCGAGCTTGCGCTCAATCTCTCGACGGACGGAAGTGTGGTCACTTTCATGGGTTACGTCACGGCGCCGAACACGGTGGACGTTTCGAACTCCAACACACCCGGAGTCTACGACCCGACCAATCCTTCGGGCGGAAGTTATTTCCGGGCAGTCGCACAGGTGGGCGCCAATGGTGCGATCCAGGTCACGCCCACGAATGCCTACAGCGGCAACAATGGCCGCGCGGCGATTCTGGCCAACGGGCTGTATTACATGGTGGGCAACTCCAACAATGGAGCGGGCACACCGGCCAACGTAACCACCTCGACAGGAGCTGAGATCGCGACGCCGGGACAATCCCAGACTACGGTTCCCCAACAGATCGGCAACTTCAGCATCACGTCGGTGATCAACCCCGCCACGGGAATGAATTACACCACCGCTGATAAGGCCGGCAAGGATAACAATTTCCGCGGACTGACCATCTTCAACAATACGATGTACGTCAGCAAGGGCAGCGGCAGCAACGGAATCGACACGGTTTATCAGGTCGGAGCGGCGGGCACCCTGCCGACTCTGGCTACCGCCGCCGCCGCGCCGATTACCGTCCTTCCCGGATTCCCCACCGCCTCGGCAAAGACCGCCGGCGCCACCAGCGATTATCCGTTTGGTCTCTGGTTCGCCAACGCTACCACGCTCTATGTTGGCGATGAGGGCGACGGCGTGATCGCCGACGCCGCCGGCAGCAAGACCGCCGGTTTGCAAAAGTGGGTTTTTGCCAACGGAACCTGGACCATGGCCTATGCGCTTCAAAACGGCTTAAATCTGGGGCAGCCGTACACGATCGCGAACTATCCCACGGCGATCAATCCGTCCACCGACGGCCTTCGCAACATAACCGGCAAAGTCAATGGCGACGGGACCGTGACCATCTGGGCGGTCACCTCCACGGTGAGCGCGAACGGCGATCAGGGCGCGGATCCGAACATGCTGGTCAGCATCACGGATACGCTGGCCAACACCACGGCCGCGAGCGCGTCGTCTGAAAAGTTCACCATCGTCAGCACCGCGCCGGCCGGCCAAGTCTACCGCGGAATTTCCTTCACCCCGAGTTCAACCAGCATGCCGAACGTTCCTCTGATTCTCTCGGCCGCAAGCCCCAGCGTCAACACGATCGCGCAAGGCGGGCTGGCCTTCGCCATGGGGCAGAACATGGCGCCCGAAGCCGACGAAATCCTGGGACCGCTGCCCACGGACTTCGATAGCACTTTCGTCAGCATCAAGGACTCGGCCGGCAACATCATGAATGCGCCGCTGGCCTTTGTCTCGCCCAACCAAATCACCTTCCAGGTGCCCCTCGGGGCAGCTGCTGGAAATGCCACGGTGACGGTGAACGCTCCCGGGTCGACCCAGACCGCGACCAACGTTGTGATCGCTCCCGTCGCGCCCGCGTTGTTTACGGTCAACGGGCTGGGCCTCGCGGCGGCGTATGCGACGCGCGTTTCGGCGACGGGGGCGGTGACCACCGAGCCTGCTTTTGCATTGAACGCGCAGGGATCCTATTCGGCGGCCGCGATCAACATGGGCTCGTCGACGGATAAGGTTTACCTCACGATTTACGCCACGGGCGTGGCGGCGGCGGGAATGGGCAACGTCACCGTAACCGTGAACGGAGTCACCACGCCGGTGTTGTATGCCGGCTACGGAGGCTACAGCGGCGTGGATCAGATTAACGTCCAGCTGCCGGCGTCGCTGGCGGGTTCGGGAACGGTGGCGGTGCAGGTCACGGCCTCGGGCATTCAAGCGAACACCGTGCAGATCGATATTCAGTAAATCGGGGGCGCAACCGCTCCCGATGGTCGCGGCCCGGAAGGACCGATTCTGAGCCGCGACCGTCAGGGAGTGGTTGTGAACTATCCCCAAACCTTGCGCGCAACCTCGACGACAAGATCGAGTTTGCGCCATTGATCGTCCATCGATAGCAGGTTGCCGGCGGCGACGGAGGCGAAGCCGCACTGCGGGCTTAGGGCCAGATGCTCGAGGGGCACGTATTTCGCGGCTTCATCAATGCGGCGGCGTAGCAGGTCCTGAGACTCGAGACGGGGCTCCTTGGTGGTGACCAGGCCCAGGACCACGTGTTTGCCGCGAGGGATGCTGCGCAGAGGCTCGAAACTTCCGGAGCGCTCCGTATCGTACTCCAGCAGGAAGCGGTCGGCGTCGAGAGATCCGAACAACTTTTCGGCGACCAGATCGTAGCCGCCTTCGGTGAACCAGCGGCTGCGGCTGTTGCCCCGGCAGACGTGCACGGCAACGGTGACGCTGTCGCGCGGAATGCCCTCCAGCGCGGCGTTGTCTCCGGCGATGCCTTCGGCCAATTCACGATCGGGATTGCGGCCTTCGGCGGCGAGTTGATCGCGATGCAGGGGATCCAGATAGTGGGAGTAATAGGGGGCGTCGAGCTGAATGTAATTGACTCCCTGTTCGACCAGCCACTGAATTTCGTCCCGAACGATTTCCACCAGATCGTTCAAAAGCGCGGCATGAGTGGGATAAAAGCGCTCCGATAGACCGGCCTTATAGCTCGAGATCACGAAATTGGATGGCGCGGGGAGAGTGATTTTGAACGGTCCGGGCGCGGCGGCCTGAAGCAGCGGGAGCTCCTGCGCGGTGAGCTTGCGGTGTTTGCGCAACTTGCCACCCACAGCGTTGGCGGAGCTGGCCTCGAGTCCGCCATCGGGCCCTTTCCAATCCAAGGTGACGCGATCAGGGACAAAGCCTTCGACCGCTTCCGCCATATCGGTGAGCCAGGAGCCACGCCGCATCTCTCCATCGGAGTAAACGTCGAGGCCAGTGTCACGCTGCCGGCGAAGAGCCTCGGTAATGGCGCGGTCTTCGAGGGCCCGGAATTGGTTCTCTTCGAGCCTGCCCTGCGAATAGGCATCGCGAGCTTCGAGTAATTTAGGTGGACGCAGCAAACTGCCAATGTGCTCGGCGCGGTAGTGGGGCTTCGTGGGCATGGGCGTGCGGAGGCTCCAGTATATAACGGGCGAGCGATGTTCCTGGATGACACGCCGAAATAAAAAAGCGTTCCCGCCCGTGGACGGGAACGCCATTAATGGTAACCAGAAGAATGGGCCTAGCGGGTGGCCCTACGCTTGCGGGCAAAAAATGCGAGCCCAGCCAACCCGGAACCTAGCAGCGCCATCGAGCCGGGCTCAGGAGTCGTCAGAGATGTCCCGGTGACTCGGCCTTCCAGGTCAAACCAGGTCGACTGGCCGGAGCCCAAGCCGGTAGATCCGTTGATAAGAGCGGTGCCGCAATCGGTGTCGCCTGCTCCGCAGAGACCGCCTACCGTGAATGTGACGGGCAACACGGTGCCGGCGACATTTGTCTCGCTGCCGTAACCGGTTGGGTTCTGCGAACTGTTCCCACACTCCGAGGAGGTAGGCGCTGGCGTGTAGGCTCCAGAACAGGCGCCGTCATTGTCAAAACCGAAGATGTTTCCCCCGACCCCGCCGAACAGGTAGATTGATTTCACCGCGCTGGAGGTTCCGTTGGTGATGCCAATCAGCGTATCGTCGTTACCATCGAAAGGCCCGTGGTCCGGAGAATTGGTGGCCACGGTAAACGCAGTTGCCATGCCCGAGCCGTTGACGGCCGTAACCGTAATTAGAAGCTCACACCCGTTGGTGTCGTTGCCGACGTTGGGACACACAGAGAAAGAGACAGGCGCGGCGCACGCCAAAGCTCCTCCGGCCACCATCGTCAAAAAGATCGTTGAAAACTTCATGCTTATGCCTCCTAAATTGTCTTGTAATTATTTTCAATTACCGTTCGAGTGTAAGGGCTAACCCTCTTAGAATCAAGACATGAAGGAGTGGAAAAGTAATAGGTACGATCACACCAGTACGATCTGGGCAAATAAAGGATCAATATTGCCCGGAGTACTAGAATTAAAGTCCCGGCAAGTACTTTGAATGCGCGGACACGCCACCACAGCATACGGAAAGAGCCCGTCCGCGACAAGATAGCTCGAACGAGTTCGATCGCCGGCGAATGGTGCCCGGATCTCGACCGCGAGTTTCGGGACGGCGAGATTGTGGAGCGCACTCTGCCGGATCGATTACAATCCAGGACCCAGGTCCTGATCGCATTTTCCGGACGCTCCGCCGCTGGTGGCGATCGAGATTCTCTGTGCGGACGACCGCCTGACTGCGGTGCGCGAAAAGCTGGAAGAATATCGCGCATGGGGTGTGAAGCATGTGTGGCTGGTGGATCCGCATGCGCGGCGCATGTACACATGCAACGCGGGATTGACCGAGGTTGCCTCGCTTCGCGTCGAGGAGATCGGCGCCGAGATCACGCCGGCGGATCTTTTCGAGTAAGATCGGCGGCCTATGCTTGCTTTGCATCGCGATGATGATCTAACTTGGGAGTGTGACCGCGGAACAAAAAGCACTGCTCGATGAGGTTGTTTGGATCGACCCTCAACGTCTTAGCGGCGCTCCTTGTTTCAAAGGCACTCGCGTTCCCATTCAGGCCCTGATTGACCACATCGAAGGCAACGCCACGCTCGAAGATTTTCTAGCGGGTTTCCCTTCCGTCAGCCGAGATCAGGCGATTCAGTTCATTGAGCTAGCCAAAGATAACCTCCTGGCGTGCATATCCGCATCCTCTTAGACGAATGCGTCAATGCGGGAGTCCGCGCCGCATTTCCTGGCCATAGAGTAAGAACTGTCACGCAAGCGGTATGGCACGGCTAATATTAGACTTGGCGAGGTCGCGCATGTCGGCCGTGACTCACGCTGACCGGCCACCCAAATCACGCCGCGAATCGGTATTCCGAGTCTGGCTTCAGACTCATTGGCTACAGTAACAGGCGGCGCGAGAAAATGTCTATTGACCACATCCCGCAGTTTGGAGCGAGGTCGCACCTGAAATAACATCCATGCGCAATAGAGATGTCAACATGCGGACCTCCCGGTTCTCGGCGCGCGGAAGGAGATCGCAGTCAGTAACGTAGGCGCTCGCAACGCGAACCGGACCGTCCGTCGTCCCTATCAAATGTTGCAGTGATTGCCGATGCTGCCGGGTGTCGCCATCCTCCGCAATTACCCTGTACTCAATGGATGGCAAGGAATCGCCTCCCGACCGTGGCCTCTAGACGCCCCAGCAGTAGTCTTCGATGGCGCGGTCGATGTTGGAATCCTGCTCGTGAAGGCGCATGAGCTCCAGGCGCAGGGCGTCGACCAGGGCGAACCAACTCGCCTCGATGACGTTTTCGGAGACGCCGACGGTGGCCCAGCTCTTCTTATGATCGGTCCATTCAATGAGCACGCGGACGCGGGCGGCTGTGCCCTTCTTAAAGTCGATCACGCGAACCTTGTAGTCCGTTAAATTCACGTCGGCGATCGTGGGATAGAGTTTCGACAGGCACTGGCGCAGTGCGAGGTCGAGAGCGTTGACCGGTCCGTTGCCGGCTGCGGTGGCCGAGTGGACGCCGTCCTGAGCCTTCAGCGTCACTGTGGCGGTCGAGGCGCCGGTGGTCTTGGTGGTGGTTTCGTAGCTCATCACCTCGAAGAGTTGCAGACCCGGCCGCAGGGCTTCGCGCACCAGCAGCTCGAAAGTTCCCTCGGCCGCTTCTAGCTCGTAGCCCTGAAACTCGAGCTGCTTGATGCGATCGAGCAGATCACGGCGCGCGGCGTCGTCCAGGCGGTCTTCCAGACCGTGCTGTTTGAGTTTGTAGAGCACGCTGCCGCGGCCGGACAAATCGCTCAATAGAACGCGCTGGCGGTTGCCGACCACGTTGGGATTGATGTGCTCATAGGTGTTGGAATCCTTCAGCACCGCGCTGACGTGCACGCCGCCTTTATGGGCGAAGGCGCTATGGCCCACGTAGGGTTGATCGTTGCGCTGGGGAAGATTGGCCAGCTCGGCGATGAAGCGCGAAGCTGCCGTGAGACCGGCCAGGCGCTCCTTGCCGATGGTGGTGTGGCCCATCTTCAGTTCGAGATTGGCGAGGATTGAGACAAGATTGGCGTTGCCGCAGCGCTCGCCGTAGCCGTTGATGCAGCCCTGCACGTGAGCGAAGCCCTGCTCGATGGCGGCGAGGGCGTTGGCGACGCCCAGGTCCGAATCGTTATGAGTATGAATGCCGAGCACGCCGTCAAATCGGCGGCGGATGTCGGCGCAGACTTCGGAGATCTGGGAGGTGAGCATGCCTCCGTTGGTGTCGCAGAGGCACAGGACATCGGCGCCGGCTGATTTCGCGGCTTCAAGAGTCCGCAAGGCGAAATCGCGATTTTTGGTGTAGCCGTCGAAGAAATGCTCGGCGTCGTAGACCACTTCCTTCCCGTGAGCCTTGAGATACTTCACGGTGTCGGTGATGATCTGGAGGTTTTCCTCTTCGGTGATGTTGAGGGCACGGTGAACGTGGAGGTCCCAACTCTTGCCGAAGATGGAGACGACGGGTGTACCTGCGTCCACCAGTGCGTTCACGCTGGGATCGTCTTCAACTTTGTTGCGAGCCATGCGGGTGGCTCCGAAGGCGGTGAGGCGCGCGTGCTTGAGCTGGGCGTCCTTGGCGCGCGCGAAGAAATCCTTATCCTTGGGATTGGAACCAGGCCAGCCGCCTTCAATATAGTCGATACCAAGCTCGTCCAGCTTGTGCAGCACGAGCATCTTGTCGTCGGATGAAAAGCTGACGGCTTCACCTTGGGTGCCGTCGCGTAACGTGGTATCGAACGTAAAGACTCGCATAACGAATTGGCGTCAGGTTAAGTTGCAGCCGGTACGCCAACCTCCTTTTTCTTTTTGAGAAACGTCATCATTTTGCGCAATTCCGCGCCGACTTGCTCGACGGGCTGATGCTGGGCGGCTTCGCGCATGTGCAAAAACTTCTTGCGTCCGGTCTTGTTTTCATTGATCCAGTCGCGGGCGAACTGGCCGGACTGAATCTCGGAAAGGATCTTCTTCATTTCGGCGCGCGTCTCTTCGTTGATGATGCGCGGGCCGCGGGTGTAATCGCCGTATTCGGCAGTATCGGAAACCGAGAAACGCATGTAGCTGAGACCGCCCTCATAAATAAGATCGACAATCAGCTTCAATTCGTGTAGGCACTCGAAGTAGGCGATTTCGGGCGCGTAGCCGGCGGCTACCAGCGTCTCGAACCCGGCGCGGATCAATTCCGACGCCCCGCCGCAAAGCACGGCCTGCTCGCCAAAGAGGTCGCTCTCAGTCTCTTCCTTGAAGGTGGTCTCGATGACGCCGGCCTTGAGGCAGCCCAGGCCCATGGCGTAAGCCAGAGCATTTTCGGTAGCGCGTCCGGAAGGATTCTGATGAACCGCAATCAGGGCGGGGACGCCGACGCCTTCCGTGAACAGCTCGCGGACACGATGACCGGGGGCTTTGGGCGCGATCATCGACACGTCGACGTTGGCGGGCGCGGAGATCTGCCCGAAGTGAATGTTGAAGCCGTGGGCGAACATCAGCGTCTTGCCGGCGTTGAGGTGGGGCGCGATGTCTGTGGCGTAAAGGTCGCCCTGCACATGATCCGGAACCAGGACCATCATGATGTCGGCGGCTTTTGCGGCCTCGGCAGTGGGGAGCACTTTCAGACCGGCGGACGTCGCCTTGGCCCGGCTGTGGCTCGATTCGGGCAGGCCAACGATTACGTTGAGGCCGGAATCGCGCAGATTCAATGCGTGAGCGTGACCTTGGCTGCCATAGCCGATAATCCCGATGGTTTTATCTTTGAGGAGGCTGACATTGCCATCCTGTTCGTAGTAACGCTTTGCCATTTATTTGAGAACCCCGTCTGATTTAATTTCGACTTCTAGATCCTTCTTAATTGGGGGAGCGAGCTTGAGCTTTTTCGCTTCGAGCGAAACCGCCACCAAGCCGGAGCGAGTGACCTCGATGTCCCCGTAACTCTTCATGACTTCGATAAACTCGTCGAGCTTTTCCGAGTCGCCTGTGGCTTCGAGAGCGAAGCCCTCGGTGGAGCTGTCGACCGCGCGGGCACCGAATATCTCGGCCTCTTTGAGGATGGCGGCACGATTTTGCATACTGGCGCGGACGCGCAGCAGCACCAGCTCGCGGCGCACAGCCGGGCTCTCCGTGAGATCGGAGGCCTGCAGCACGTTGATCAGCTTGTTCATCTGCTTGATGAGCTGGCCGCGCTGGGCAGGTTCGATATCCACGACGATGCTCATGCGGGAAAGCTCCGCGTCGAGGGTGCGCGCGACCGTGAGGCTCTCGATGTTGAAGCCGCGCGCGGAGAGAACTCCGGTAACGCGCATGAGAGCGCCGGGTTTGTTCTCGACCAGGAGTGAAATGAGTTGCAGCATGGAGGTTCCTTACACTCCCACTGGTTGCACCGGACCCAGCACCATCTCATTGATGGCGCCTCCGGCCGGAACCATGGGATAGACGTTTTCGAACGGCGAGACGCGCACGTTGAGGAGATACGGGCCGGGCTCGGCCACGGCGGCTTCGAGAGCCGAGCGCAGCTCATGGGGCTTCTCCACAGTGCTGCCCTTGAAGCCGTAGGCTCCGGCGAGCTTCTCGGGATCGGGGAACGAATCCAGTTGCGCGGAGCTGATGCGGTTGTTGTAAAACAATTCCTGCCACTGGCGGATCATGCCCAGATAGCCGTTGTTCATGACGACGATCTTGATCGGAAGCCCGTGCGAGGCAATGGTGGCCAGCTCCGGAATCGACATCT
>Ga0070733_10000705_pt1 | contig 26306 bp, 23 predicted proteins | sample Coa_R1_9_FD_66450 | JGI IMG/M metagenome (GOLD analysis project Ga0070733, IMG submission 66450) | Surface soil microbial communities from Centralia Pennsylvania, which are recovering from an underground coalmine fire - Coalmine... | ecosystem: Environmental > Terrestrial > Soil > Unclassified ...
CCAACGAGCGTCAGGCAAAAAGCGTATGACGAACCTGTTATCAAACTACGAACCATTACTTACAACGGCCGCAGTCGCGAAATGGCTGGGCATTTCGACGCGGGCCGTGTGCCTTTGGGCGGAATGCAAGGAACTCCCCGCCATCAAGATCGGGCGGCAATGGCGGTTTCGGCGGGATGAGCTGGGAGAGTGGCTGCGTACCCCACGCGCCGAACGGGTAAAAACGCACCCTAACCGCGCCAGCACAGCCGCTGGATTTTGAAGCGCTCAGACGGATTTGCCGCACTTGCGGAAAGTGCCGCATCCAGCGCACACAATTCCGCCGCAATCGTGGCACGATCAGGGACGTAAGAGGCGGCGGCTCGGGTCTGGCCTGAACGCGCCCCGCCGCTTGCAAATCCCGAACAACGCATCCGTGGGGGCCACGCAGGCCCCCACGGCGAGGAGGCTTCATGATTACCAACGATTTGTTACAGACGCAACTTTCCATGGGCGCGTATGGCGGGGCGATGAACCCCTTTAACACGCCATACACGTCATTACAGACGGCAATCAACCCCACGGCATTCAACCCGCTCGCTGGACTTGCTCAAACGGGAGTTGGCCAAGCCGGGGTTCCCAACTACGGCGCAATCGCGCAACAGCAGCAGCTGCAGCAACTGCAACAACTACAGCAACTGCAGCAACTCGCGTCCATTCTGGCATCCCAGGGCGCGATCCCGCAGACGTTCGGAGTATCTTCCCAAAACAATCCGTGGCAGAGCAATCCCTGGCAAAATCAGCTGGTGAATCCGATACTTGCACAGCAATTGGCGCTGCAGGCTGCCGCCGCATACGCCCAACCTCAATACGGACAGGTCGGTTCGCCATTCGGACAGCAACAGTTCGGTTCGCCATTCGCCCAGCATCCGTTCGCGCAACCCGGCTATCAACTGGCGCCTCAAAGCTGGATCGGGCAGGCCAGTCAGATCCATCCGCATCATTTGGCGGGGCGCGCGCTTTACTGATATGCCGCCTACGGAGCGGTTCCCGATACGCGGGGCTCGGAAATCCCGAATTCCGAGCTCGCCCGCGGTCGGGGCACATGGAAAGAATGGAAAGACAGGAGACCAACCAATGCGAGCTAATTCAGCTCAACCAATGGCAGCCCAACTAATAGAGGGAGTAACAGTCACCGGAGAAGCCGTGCGCCGGATCTTACCGGAGAACGCGGAGTTCCTTATCGAAATTCAGTCCGGCGCGCCGACTGCGGCGCAAGCCCTGCGCGACAATCAAACCAAATTCGCTCAGGTGGCCCAGACCCTGCAATCGCTGGGCGTGCACACGCACGATCTGCAGACGATCTCGCAGAGCATGGTCAACCTGTACACCCCGGTGATGCCCGCGTTGCCGGGTTACGGGGCGCAGCAAATCGGGCAGGGCGGGTATGGCGCCTTTGGCCCTTCTCCCGGCGTGCAGCCCGATCTTCAATTCGGCTCCTGGCACGCGAGGATCGTAGTTCGCGTCCACGTACGCGACGCGGCCCGCGCGGGAGAGATCATCGACGCAGCGACGCGTGCCGGCGCGACAGTGGCGGGAGCATTCCTGTTCAAGGCGTCGGACGAGGCGGGCATGCGAAGAGCGACGCTGGAAGCGGCAGGAAAAGACGCGCGAACCAAGGCCGAGACACTCGCGGCCGCGGCTGGAAAAGAAGTGGGAGATCCGATTTCGATCTCAGAGGAGCTTATCGCTTCGAACGGCGTCTATACGGCGCTCCGTTCCGCGATGCCGTTCGCTTTTGGGGCAGGCACGCCTCAGGTTACCGGCGAACTCGAATACTACGCGCGAGTGTCGGCCAGCTTTCGGCTTCAATAACCTGGTCAGTCGGCAAGCTCGGTCTGAGGCATGAATCCGATGCGGCGGCGCGGCGTCTCCGGCGGCTGTTGGAATAACGGACTGACGGTTGCCGGCACAGTCTCACCGGTTTGGCATTCGGGATTGTATGCCCAGACCAGCTCGCTGCGCAGTTCCCGGCGCTGAGCTGTGGTTGAAAAGGGCAGCGGCAGAACGGCCAGATACAAAGTCCTGCCTTGAGCCGCCGCCATGAGGCGGGGGTAGTCGACCGGCAGCGCCGCTAGAGGCGCATTATTCCCGAACTCGCCGAAATGCAATGGCCTGAATGCCTTGGGAGCCCAATCCGGGTCGTTCACAAGAACCGCGAAAAGGCCCGCATACCTCGGCTGTGTCCATCGGGACACGGTCACCGGCTCACTGAACATACAATCGTTGAACCGAATGCCGGGGGGCGCCGGGTTGGGAACAATTGACATAAATGTAACCAATCTAACGAATGCGGCGGTTGCGCGCAAGCACGGATGTATTTTGATGCCTATAAATTTTCTGAATGCGCCCACTTGTTAGACGCTTCACACTGTTAAACGCTTCATGCGCCGGGGACGATCACCGCGGCACCGTCGATGGCGTCTTCAGGAGTTGGGAACAATCACCGCCGCACCATCGACGGCGTCTTGCTTGACCGCGGCGAGCGCATCGTTCGCCTGATCGAGCGGGAAGACGGTGACTTTGGGTTTCAGCCCGATCCTGGCGGCAAGCGCCAGGAACTCGCGCGCATCCGTGCGGGTCATGTTGGCGACGCTGCGAATCTGTCGCTCGCCCCAGAGCAGGCTGTCGTAATCGAACTGCGGGATGCGATCGAGGTGAATGGCGTTGATCGTCACTACGCCGCCTTTGCGCAGGCTCGACAGCGCGGCGATCACGACGTCGCCGCTGGGTGCGAAGGTAATCGCGCGGTCAAGTTGAACCGGCGGCTTCTCTTGTTCGCTGCCTACCCAGTCCGCTCCCAGGGTGACCGCCAGTTGGCGATGCGATATGCCCCGCGTTGAAACGTATACCTTGCATTTCCAGGCTTGCAGCACCGCGATGGTGAGGGATGCGGATGCCCCGAAGCCGAACAATCCCACGTGTTCGCCCGGCTCGATTCCGGCCACGCGAAGGCTTCGAAACCCGATGATGCCCGCGCAGAGCAGAGGCGCGGCGTGCAGATCGTCCAGGCTGGCTGGCAGGGGAAAGACGAACTCGGTGCGCGCGACGGCATACTCGGCGTAGCCGCCATCCACCGCGTAGCCCGTGAATACCGGCGCATCGCAAAGATTCTCCGCACCGCGCCGGCAATAAGGGCAAGTGCCGTCGACTCCGCCTATCCAGGAAACGCCTACGCGCGAACCGACCGAATGGTCGTTGGTGGCTCCCTCGACGATGTCGCCGACGATCTGATGTCCGGGAACGACCGTCTCACGCAACGGCGAGAGTTCGCCTTCCACCACGTGCAGGTCAGTGCGGCAGACACCGCAGGCGCGGACGCGCAGGAGCACCTGCCCCGTTGCGGGTTGCGGCCTCGGAATTTCTTGTATCTCCAGCGGACGTTCGAAAACGTCGCCCGGCACTCTCAGGACTGCGGCCTTCACTCCTTGAGCTTACTCTGCAAATTGCGTGTGCTTGCGCCTGAGCCGGCAGTTGAACCGACCGGAGAGAGCTTCCGCACAAACGTCCAATTTGTGTCGTGGTTGCAGGCACCGCATCGGGGAAAGATTTGCCCCTGCAGAATAATCCGCTCCATTGGATGGCACACGGATTCGTAGACGCCGGAAATACGATTGATCGTGTTCGTTCCACGCACTAGCTGCTGATCCTGATCGACTTCGCGACATCGCCCCGGCGTTCGGGAACGAATTGTACCGAGACTGGCTTGTCGATATCCTGCGTGAGGTCCTTGAGCGCGAGAGAATGATCGCCCGCCCTGATCCGCGTCTTTGCGGTGACGTCTATGTCGAATGGAACTCCATCGGGAGTCTGAACGACCACCAGATTCTGCGCGGGATTGACCATGATGATCTTTCCCGAGAGATTTTCGGCGGGCCAGGCGTTCGAAGTCTTCGTCGTCCGATTCGCCGGGATCTTATCGGCCGCAATCGAGGGCATCGTAAGGAGCAGCACGCAAGCCGTCACGGCTGCGATTGAAAATGTGATTTTCATATAATCCTTCCTGCTTTTACGCTACGCCGCGGGTTTAGTGACGGCCATCCTGTCAGGGCTGTATCACGGGGCCAAAGTGTTAACCAGCTCACCCGCTCTCACGTCTTTCACTGTGAAGGAGAAAGTATGAGGGTTTCACTGAAAGCCATCACTCTAAGCGGGGCCATTCTGTGGGGCGCGGCGATGTTGATCGTCGGCCTGATCCACATGGCTGCACCGTCTTATGGCGCCGATTTTCTGCGCATCATGAGTTCGGTTTACCCTGGCGCCGATACCGCGCCGACCTATGGGCGTGTCCTGGTTGGCACCGTTTATGGATTCGTGGATGGCGGCGTCGCGGGCTGGCTCTTCGGATTGCTGTATAGTGCGATCGCGGGCGGTACCGGTCACGGGACGGCCAGCCACAGCTGATCGATGGACTCACCCACCGAGGACGAGCCCTGACGGGAGACCTTCGCCGAAGATTCTGCCCAAGGCTCGTTCATCGCGCTCGGCTTCGCCCTCGAGTTGCGCAATGAGTTGGGGATCGGTCAAACGCGCGCGCACGGCGGCGAAGGTCGCGGCGGAGATGTCGCGTACCGGATCTTGGGTGCGCCGCGCCAGCGATACCAGTGCATCGTCGGCTTTCGAAACAGCGAGAAGAGCTTCCGCCCAGCGTGACGCGATGGAAGGCGCGAGCACCTGATTGGCGGGGCCGTAGAAAAGCTGACGCGCGCCAAGCCGGGACAAGCACCACAGGACGTAATCCTCTTTGGCCTCTTTCAGCAGGCCGTCTCCGAGTTGGATCCGGTTCACCGCCGGGATGAGTTCCATGCTGGACGCCGTGCGCCACATTTCGCGTAAAAGACTGTTGTTGATGCGCTGCACTTTCTTGCCCGGCCGCGCAATCAGATTGGGCAGCAGGCGCTGCACAATATCGACCTGCTGATTGCGATTAAGACCACCGGCGAGGCGTCCCCAGAAGATCCACCAATCGATCTCGTTCTGCGTCTGGTTGCCGAATTGCGGCCCTCCCGCGTACATGCGCCGCACCTGTTCGATGCGGTACTCATCGCCGAGATAGCCGAAGCCGGGGCGCAGACAGAAACCGCCGAGATTCAGCCAGCGAACTTCGTGTGCCGCGCTGCGTTTGCGGTTTTCGATCTGTTCGAGAAAGACGTCGGCCAGTCCCCGCGCGACCTCCACCGGCCAGGAGTTACGGCCCAGTCCCAATGCGGCTTCGAGGCGGGAAGGAAGTTCTTCGGGCGCGAAAGCCTGGGATTGGAATACCCCGCGTACCAGTTCGTATGCGGATTCAACCGCTTCGTGACTGACCACCGCCGCGGGCCGGCGCGGCGCGCCATCGCCTTGGGCCGATCCGGGGGCCGATTTGCGGAGTTGGAATTGCAGACGCCAGCGGTTTTCGCTGATCTTCGAATCGCACCAGGTCTCGAGCGTGCCCGTTTCGGTCAGGCGCGCGCCCAGTTTCACCGGCACCAGCCGTTCACCACCTTTACCGAAGCGAATCACCGCTTCGAGGGGCGCGTGCTGGTGCGTCTCTTCCGTCTCGGAAAATTGGACAACTTCACCGGGTTTATCGTCAGTGCGCGTCAGCGAGCTGATCAGACGGAATGCGACGGGCTTGTTCGCGACGAGCTGAAGATCTTCGCGATCGACCTCGACGCTGTCGCCCTCTTCAGCCCCGCGAGGAACGAGGCAGACGGCTGTTGAATCGGCCAAGCCAACATAGTAGGCGCGCGGCAACCCGCCGCGAACCAAAACGCCGGAGCCCGTCGAACGGACGTACGAATAATAAGCCGCGCCGCTGGCGACCGCCAGATCGAGATCGCGATTCTCGAAGATCTCGGGACGGCGGCCGTACCAGTTTTCGAGAACATCCGCCACGCGCGTGCGGCAGATCTCCGGAATGAAGAATCCGCCATTGAACAGGATGGCGTCGGGTATCTGATTCGCCGATTCCAGAAATGCCGCGAGATGGCGGCTGATGGCCGCGTCCGATACATAAGGGAGACCCAGTTCGCGGAACAGGCTGCGCTTTTCTTCCTTCGGCTTTTCGCCCAGCGGCGTGATGGGCAGGAAGCCATCGAGCGTCAGTTCGAGCGCTTCGGCGCGGGTGATCTCCGTCTTGAGTGCGCCGCCGATAATCGACGATCCGGCTCCGAGAACGTTGATTTCGACGCTCTTCCGATGAGGATCGCAGAGCAGAATTTCCTTGGCCGCCGAACATTGCCGCCGCAATCCGCTGCGCTGGCGGATGGATAGCTGCTTGCCGAGCTTCGATTCGGCCAGCCAGGCGAGCGTGAGATCGAGATTGTCGCCGCCGAGCAGCAGGTGCTTGCCCACCGCGGTGCGCGTGAAGTCTATTTTGTCGCCATCGCGCGCGACGCGAATCAGGGAGAAGTCGCTGGTGCCTCCGCCCACATCGCAGATCAGAACGACCTGCCCATCGAAGAGCAGCTTGCGCGAGCGTGTGAAATTGTTGGCGATCCAGGAGTAGAAGGCCGCGGCCGGCTCTTCAATCAGAGTGAGGCGCGGCAGACCGGCGTCATTCGCGGCCTTCACGGTGAGTTCACGTGCTTCCTCGTCGAAAGACGCGGGGACGGTGAGCACGACATCCTGATCGGCTAACGGGCCGAAGCGTTCTGATTTGTCCCACGCTTCGCACATCGCGCTCAGGAATTTTGCGGAGACTTCGACTGGTGAGAGGACTCGTCCCCCTTCGCCCGCATCCCACGGAAGGATTTTCGCCGTACGGTCGACATCCGCGTTTGAGAGCCAGGATTTCGCGCTGTGCACCAATCGCGTGGGGACAATTGCGCCTTGTTCGCGCGCGTACGTGCCGACCGGTTGCCCTTCTTCGAGGAAGAGAAAAGACGGCAGCGTGCGGCGCGGCTCGATGCGATTGGGCGCGATCAGCTGCGGAATTTCGAAGATATGAATGGGTGGAAAGCTGGTGTCTTCGGCTTGGGCCGGATCGATCCAGGCCAGTGCGGAGTTAGTGGTTCCGAGGTCTATGCCGACTTTCACCTGGACTCCGCGCCGAGCGAAAGCTCGGCGGCAGGGCCGAAGCCCTGGCCCCACATGCAGAGCATCATGCGACTGTCTCCCGGACGTTGAATTCCAGTTTCCATCGCCGCCCGTCGCGCGCCACGCACCACAACTGCAGCATGCCGGTTTCGGTGATCACCGTTTCGAACGATACCGGTACCAGTTCGGTCTGGTCGGAGGTCAACTTCACCTCGACCGGCGAGAGTTCCTCAAAATCGTCGCCTACGTCTTCGATCAGTACACCCGGCGGGTCGTTCTTGCGCGTCGCGGAACAGAAAAAGCGGAACTCAGCCGGCTGGTCGACAATCAGCCCGAATTCGCGATCGGGAATGCGCACGGCAGTCCCTTCCTCCATGCCGAACTGCGCCACGGCCAAAGCCTTGACCGGCGCGGCGAAGCCCGGCACCGCGGGCATGGCGGACTCGATGCCGACGTAGTAGGAACGCGCGATACCGCCGCGAATGCGCACGCCTTTCCCCTGCCGCGCTCTGCCGTAGTAAGCCGAGCCGCGCGCGACGGCGTGCATCAGATCCTCTCCCGATAGCGGCCGGATTTCCTGGAAACCCTCCGCCGCGAGCCAGCCGTTCAGCACCTCGAGCAGGCGCTCGCGCACGAATTGCGCATGCATCACGCCACCATTGAAGAGGATGTGCGTGGGGCACGCGAGACCGCTTGCGCCGCGCCGCACCGAATCGTGTTCGGAAGCCGCGGCCTGCTGCCGGAGGAACCGCGCGAGGTGTCGCGTGATGGCCGGGTCCGGGGCATAGGGCAGACCCATTTCCTGCAATCCGGCGCGCCGCGCGAGCTGCGGCATGTCGGTACTCTGCGCTCGCGGGAAGAAGCCTTCAAGAACGTGTTCGATCTGCTCGCGATGGAGCTTGGCTTTGATCGTTCCGCCGATCAGTTTCGATCCTTTGCCGAGAATCGTGACAGGGGCTTCATCCGCTTTCGATTCGGCGGCTTTTGATTGAGAAGAGAGCAGCTTTTCTTTGGCGAGGCGGCAATTATTCCAGAGGGCCTGTAATTGAAACCCGTCGATCTTCTGGCCCTTCGCCGCCAGATCCCCAGCCACGGTATGGGCGAGTGCCAGATCGATATTATCGCCCCCGAGCAGTATGTGCTCACCCACCGCGACCCGCTCCAGTTGCAGTTCGCCCGCTTGTTCGGTGACCGCGATGAGGGTGAAATCGGTGGTGCCGCCGCCGATATCGACTACCAGCACAAGATCGCCTTTGTTAACGCGCTGACGCCAGTCGGGATGCCGCTCGATCCACGCGTAAAACGCGGCCTGCGGCTCCTCGATCATGGTGAGGCTTCGGTATCCCGCCGTTTCGGCGGCTTTTCCCGTCAACTCGCGGGCGATGGCATCGAACGATGCGGGAACGGTGACCAGGACATCCTGCTGATCGAAAGGAGCGTCGGGGTGCGCGAGATCCCACGCGGACCGCAGGTGCTTCAGGTATTCAGCGGACGCGGCGACTGGTGAGATGCGCGCGAGTCCTTCCGCGGCTTTCCACGGGAGCATGGCCGCAGTGCGGTCGACCGATGAATACGAAAGCCAGCTCTTGGCGGACGAGACGAGGCGGCTCGAAATCTCCGCGCCCCGGCGTTGGGCCAGCTTGCCTGTGACGTACTTAGGTGTTTGGTCCCAAGGCAGCGTGATCGAGCCGGGCGGAAAATCGCGCTCGCCCGGAATGTAGAGGAACGACGGCAGCAGCGGCTCTTCGGCGATCTCGTTGGCGTTGACGAGTTGCGGAATGGAAGCGATCTCGACAGCGCTCTCGCTCGAAAGTTCTGTCCAGGCGAGAGCGCAGTTGGTGGTGCCGAGATCGATCCCGATGGAATACCGGGGTGTAGCCGTCGATGTAGAGCCCAAGACGCTACTCCACTTCGATTTCCGCCGGCGCGAGTACGGCGAGGTCCTGGCGTGAGTTCAGTGCCGGCAGCGAGACCGCCGTGGCGCGCCATCCGCGATGCCGCAACACGCCTGCCGGAGGCTTCCCGGTGGCAGGTACATTGCCCACGTATTTCACAAGCGCCGCGTTGCCGTCGGGCGGATTGGCGACACTCCCTTCGACCGCGTCGATGACCGGCGCCGGGGCGAAATGGCGGACCAGCGCTTCACGCGTTCGCTCGTGCACGTCCCGCGCGGCGGCGGCGACCTGATCGTCGGTGTATGGGGCGATGTCTTCCATGAAAAAGTCGAGGATACGGGCATCTCTCTGAAGAATTCCCAGCAGTTGCAGCGCGCCGTCCGCGGGTTTGATTTCAGGCACCGGCGGCTTGGCTGGCTTGGGCGGGGCGGTCGATTTAGCGGTCAGCCCGAGTTCGGCCGCCAGGTCCGCGGGCAGCTTGCCCCCGAACAGAAGCGCAAAAAATGCGCGAAAAGCCAACAAGATACGGTTCAAAGTCGATTTTGCTCCAAAGGTTCAGAATAGCAATCGCGCGCTGCCGCGAGGATTTGCAGCGGTTTGCCTGGGTATCGTGCGAGACAGCATTGGCTTGCGACGACAGCCTGATGGTACCGGCCCCGGCCCATACGGGGGGCCTGAGCCGGCGGTTATTTTTTCGATCTGGAGTGCTTGGTTTCTTGACGCTGGACGCAGCCGCATTGGTGGACTTGTCCTCCGATAGAGTGACCAACGGTGCTGCGCCTGTGGCCACGGGACGGGGCAGCATATCGAGGGCTCCTGCCGCCTGTTTCGACATTCACAAGCTCAGAGCCTTGGCCACTGGCGAGGCGGCATGGTCACCTTATCGGGGACAAGTAGACCGGTGCCGCTGCGTTCCGCGTCAAGTGAGCGGCTTAGTGGTGCCCCGGAACATCATAGATACGTCCAGGTTCTTGATTGGACAGTAGCATACGAGTCGGGAAACCCTGGGACGGCCTTAGAGCCGCGAATTTGTAAAGCTGCCTTTAGAGAGGCTGTGAACGGGGAATCAGTGACGATCATCATGCAGGGCGAAGCTGTGCTATTCTCCCGTTCAATGGTTGATTCCGGCCTTTCGCTGGATCCGCCAAGTGGTACCTTGCCCCCGTCCCTGAGGAGCTGGCGAACCTGGCAGGCGCACATTCGAATCGCACGTATCGATCATTGGGTGAAGAACGTTTTCGTGCTTCCCGGAATCGTTTTTGCGCTGGGGTTGTATCGTCTCCCGCTCATTTGGAGTTTCGCCGGGAGGGCGGTGATTGGGCTGCTCGCCGTGGGGCTGATTGCGTCCAGCAACTACGTCATCAACGAAATCTGCGATGCCCCGTTCGACCGGTTCCATCCTCTCAAACGTAATCGGCCGGTGCCTTCCGGTGCTGTCATCATTCCGCTGGCGTACGCCGAATGGATCCTTTTGGGGATCGCCGGACTGGTTCTGTCATGGCAGATATCGCCCTGGTTTGGGTGGAACATGGTAGCGCTGTTGATCATGGGGTGCGTTTATAATCTTCAGCCACTTCGGACCAAAGACATCCCTTACCTTGATGTTGTTTCGGAATCTGTTAATAATCCGATCCGGCTGCTTGCCGGATGGCTGATCGTGACTTCGACGGTTCCCCCGGTAACATTACTGCTGAGTTATTGGTTGGTCGGTTGCTATTTCATGGGGTTGAAGCGCTACGCCGAATACGGGCGCCTGAAGGAAGACGGCAGTTTAAGCAAATACCGGACGTCTTTGGCTTTCTTTACCCCGGAACTCCTTCTTTCCTCGGTCGTTTTTTACGCTTCCGCGGCGATGCTGTTTTTTGGGGCATTCCTGATGCGTTATCGCGTAGAGCTGGTATTTTCCTTTCCGTTCATTGCGGTGGTCATGGCGATCTACTTTGTGCTGGCCTTCAAACACGATAGTGCCGCGGAGCATCCTGAGAAGCTGTACCGGGAGGGGAAGTTAATGCTCGCCGTTGTCAGCTGCACGGTGGTGATGATTGTTTGCCTGGTCGTCGATATGCCCTGGATCAATAACTTCTTCACCCCGACTGCTCCGGTATCCGGAGCCTATGTGGATCACAAGTGAAGATGACGTTTTTTCCGCCGGATGGCCGGCGGCCCGGCCTGGTGGTGCGGATTCCGGCGCTCGCCGCGGTTCTCCTGATTTTTGCGACGTTTGTCTATCGCGGACCTTTACATGCCCTGCACGATTCCGACGTCGGGCGCGACTCGGTTGACTTTGCCCCGATCTATGGAGCCGCGCGGGCCTGGTTTCACGGCGGCAACCCCTACGACATCCCAACGATTCATTCTGAGTTCTACAAGGCCGGGGGATTGGAGATTCATCATCCTAATAACTATTTTCCGCCGATGATGGCCATAGCCTCGATTGCTTCCTGGTCGAACTGGGCCACGGCGAAGTTGATCTGGATGATCATTGAGGTCGTGGCTTGGGGAGCGACCCTCTATTGCGTCATGAAAATGGCGGACTGGAAGCCACCGGCCAAGCTGATCGTCTTGATCTGGGGTATGGGCTGCTGGCCCGCCGTGATGAATATCCGGTGGGGACAGCCTGCGATGCTGTGTTGTGCGCTGACTATCTGGGCCATCTGGTGGGCGCACAAGGAACACGACCTCGCGGCCGGAATCGTTCTCGGTCTGGCAGCCTGCGCCAAACCGACTCTGGCCGCGGCCGCCGTCTTCTTCTGTCTTTTGCAGCTCAAATTCCGTCCTCTGGTGATAGCAGGCGTGACCGCGGCAGTTCTGTACGCGGGGGTCCTTGCGACAGCATGGCCGGCATCGTCCCACTGGCTGGCGCTGCAGCAGAAAAATACGCTGGATGAGTTTGTCTCGGGTCCCGAGAACCCCCTGCCGTCGGGATCGGAAGTGACCGATTTCGTCAACATACAGCCGGTCATCGCGGTATTCAGCAACAACCTGACATTGGGGAACATCCTGACGTTCCTGTTAATCGGTATCCTGTTTGTGTTCTTCTTCCTGAAGATCCGGCGGATTTCAGCGCCGCGGCTGATGCGAACCGGGAACTGGCCGGCGGTGGTGACGTTTTCGGTGGCCACGGCTCTGCTGGTCATCTATCACCGGTATGCAGACCTGTTTTTGATCGCCGCCGTTTTTCCCGGCTGTTATCAGCTCTACAAACAGGGCCGTTATCGCCTTCTGGTGGCGGTCGTTGCGATTCTCGCGATTCTGAGCGTGCCGACACAAACCGAGTTATCACAGAGGCTGGCGATCAATCCGGATCTGCGCACCCATGAACCCCTGGAATACGTTCGGGTCCTGTTGTTGTTCCGGCACCAGGCTTTCCTGCTGATTGCTTTGGCATTCCTGTCATTCAAAATGCTGGTGAGTGCCCCAGCCGCGGAAGCTGCCGGCGGCTGAACGCACAGAACCAATAGTTTGCGCGATAATAGCAGAGTGAGAATTCGTAACTTCGCGCCTGTTTTCTTTCTCGGCGTCCTATGCCTGGCACAGGGTACCTGGGACACAGCCACCGAACTTCCGGGGGTCGATTGGCATGGCATCAGCGCCGCCCGCAAGGAAGCCGCCCTCAAGTTCATCCGGACGGAGCAGTGCACGTGCGGCTGCAATATGAAGATCGCCGAATGCCGCATGAAGGACCCCGGCTGCGCTTACAGCCGCAAGGAAGCGTCGATTGCGATGAAGGGTTTCGCGGCGGGAGAGAATGCGGACGCGATTCGCGCCGAGATCAAGAAGGCCGCGGGCGAGCCGCCGCCGGTCCTCGAGGATCCGGTGAAAATTTCGCTGGCGGGTGATCCGTCCCGAGGTCCGGATAACGCGCGCGTGACTATCGTCGAATTCTCCGATTTTCAGTGCCCCTTTTGCTCGGTGGCCGTGGCGCAGGCGTACGCGGTTGTAAATAAGTTCCCGAAGGACGTTCGCCTCGTCTTCAAGCAATTCCCGCTGGATTTTCACGCGCAGGCGCAGTTCAGCGCCGAAGCCGCGCTGGCCGCGCAGGCGCAGGGCAAATTCTGGGAAATGCACGACCGCATGTACGGCGGGTTCCCGGATCTCTCGCGCAAGACGGTGCTGCGATACGCGAAGGAGATCGGGCTGGATATGAACCGGTTCACAGCGGAGCTCGACAGCCACAAGTACAGGGCCAGAGTCCTGAGTGAAGAGCACGAAGGCGAAGATGCCGGGGTGGGCGGCACGCCTACGTTCTTCTTCAACGGGAAGAAGTACAACGGCGTTTTCGACCTTGCCTCGGTAACGCCGATTATCAAGAAAGAACTGCAGTAAAGAAAACACCGGCGTTACATTTCACTTCGAGCGCACCGTGCGTTTCAGCCGGTCGAGCTGCTTCCGCGCCGCGCTGGCCCAGGAACTGGTGGAATCCAGCTTCAAATACGTCTGCCAGTAGCCAATAGCCTGCAGCAAATCGTTATTGCGCTCGCACAAAAGCGCCAGATTGAAATGCGCGTCGGCATAGCGCGGGCTCAGTCGAATGGCTTTCAGGTAGTGCGTGCGGGCGACTTCGAAATTCCCGAGCTCGTCGTACAGATTTCCCAGATTGAAGTGCGCCAGGGGATACTCCGGGTCCGCTTCGGTGGCACGCGCGTAATAGTCCGCGGCCTCTTTCATCCTGCGCATGCGGAACGCAATCGTGCCGAGGTTCACCAGTGCGCCCGACGCACTCGGGTTGGACTCGATGGCTTTCCGGTAAGCCGCGATGGCCTCTTCGACCGGCGCGCCGGTTTCCTCGAGCGCCAGGCCCCGCTGAAACCAGTGTTCCGCCAGCCGCTCCCTGGCCTCGCTCTCCGCCCCCGGTTTCGCGGGAGAAGCCGCCGGGAACGACTTCAGTTTTTCGATCGCCTTCGCGTCGAAGTCGAGCAGCAGTTGTCCGCTGATCGGCTCCATCATGTTTCCCCCGACGTACACCGTGATCTTTCGGCCTTCGGCAGTGATGCGGAGTTGCGCGAGCGGGTGCTCGACGTCTTCGAGCCGCGATTTCAACGACGTGATGGCGCGCTGGATCTGCTTCGGCGTGATGTGAAGCTCCCGAAGTTTCTTGAGCGTTTTGAGCGCGAGAAGATCGGAGAAGCCAAAATTTTCCTGAGGCTCAACCAGGCCCTGTTTTTCCCACGAACGCAACTGGCGCTCGGTGACGTCGGCGATGCGGCGCACGTCCTCCCGGCGATATGCCCCGCCTGCCGGCGTATCCTGATTGATCCCCTTGTCGATCTGCGTTGCGCTCACCGTCAAGCCGAAAGTGTACCAGCTTCCGCGCTAAAATCGGTCGATTGCTTATTCGATGCCTTTTGGTCCTCGCCGGCGGCGGCTTCGGCTCTCTGGTACGCTATCTCGCCGCGCTCGCAATCAACGAACATTACGACGGACGATTTCCCCTGGCGACGTTTCTGATTAATGTTACAGGCTCGTTTATCATCGGGCTGCTGCTGGTGCTGCTCGACCGGGAAGACCTGCTGCACCCCAATCTGCGGCCGCTGCTTGTGACCGGATTCCTCGGCGGCTATACCACGTTTTCCACCTTCGAATGGGAGGTTCTCGCCCTGGGACGTTCGGCGCCGCCGATGGCGTTGTTTTACGGAATTTCCAGCGTTCTGATTGGACTGGCGGCATGCTGGGCGGGCGCATCGATTGGCCGCCGGGCTTAAATTTAATCGACCGCGAGGTGTAGCGCGCAGTCATGCGGGCCGCGAGTACCGACGCTTGTCTTTGCGGTCCTGCGGTATTTGCCCCCGCATCCCGCTCCTTCCGCTGAAATAGAGTGGTCGTCGCTACGAACAGGCCGACGAGGGCGTCGGCCGCGGACCGCGGGTCCGCCCCACGAGTGGTGGCATTGGATTGTCCACTCAGCGTGAGGCCGCCGCGGCACGCTGCCCTGGCGCAAGAGCAATCAAAGTTACGCCGATGACGATGAGTACCACCACACCCGCCAGTTCTCCACGCGAAATCATGTTCCGCATGGCCTGCGTGCCCATAACGGTGGCGTGAGCGAGGCTCGACCATGCGGTAAAAGCGATCAGGGTGCGATTCGCGTATGGGTGGCGTATTGCCAGAAGCAGAAAGACGCCGAGCGTGACGTAAAGGCTGAACATCATCGACAACGCGGGGTCCTGCCGTGCAAACAGCACCAGGGGATAAGCCAAGGCCAAAAAGAGCAACCCTACCACCGCCAAAACAATCTTCAGAGCCACTTCTCGATTCATTGACGCCCTCCCGCATACTGTGCAACGCGCCGGTGGCCGGTTTTGTTCCTGAAGCACCGATCCTCAGCGCCGGTTTTTTGTGACACTATAGAATCCATCGGAGCCTGTCATGAGCAAGCCCAAACACAATAAAAAGATTTCGCGCCGCGGATTCATCGGCGGAACCAGCGCCGCGCTCGTCGCTGCCACCGCCCCTCTGATCCCCGCCCAGTCCGCCAAAGGCGGCGCCGGCAACGTTCCGCGATCCACCATTCGCCTCACCATCAACGGCAAGGCGCAATCGATCGAGGTCGAAGACCGTTGGACGCTCGCCGAAGCTCTCCGCGATCACCTCAGTCTCACCGGCACCAAGATCGGCTGCGACCGCGGCGAGTGCGGCGCCTGTACCGTGCTGCTCGAAGGCAAGCCCGTATACTCCTGCAGCCATCTGGCCGCGTGGATGGATGGCAAATCCATCCAAACCGTGGAAGGCCTTGAAAACAACGGCAAGCTCGATCCGCTGCAGAAGTCTTTCATGGATCACGACGCCCCGCAGTGCGGATATTGCACCTCCGGCCAGTTAATGAGCGCCAAAGCCTGCCTGAATCAGCACCCCCATCCGACGCCCGACGAAGTGCGCGCCTCCATGACCGGCAACATCTGCCGCTGTTCCAACTACAACCGTTACGTAGAAGCCACGCTCGCTGCCGCCGGAACGTCCGATATCGGGAAAAACATCGCCAAGGTCATCCTCGTCGACGCTGCCGGCGAAAAGCCGCTCAAGACTCTCAACACTGTCGGGCATGCCACCACCCGCATCGACGCCCGCCAGCGCGTGACTGGAAGGGCCACCTACACGCGCGATGTGATCCTGCCCGGCATGCTCTACGCCAGCGTGCTCCGCAGCCCTCACCCGCACGCGCGCATTCGCTCCATCGATGCATCGAAAGCTCTCGCCATGCCCGGTGTCAAAACGGTGGTCACGCACGAAAACTGCCAGTTCGTTTGGGGCGCGGGCTCCATCGCCGGCGGCCGCCAGTACTCCGACGACATGAAGAAGATCACCAAACAGCGCCGCTACGCCTTCAATAATCCCGTCCGCTATGCGGGCGAGCCTGTTGCCGCCGTGGCCGCCGTCGATCGCCACACGGCCGAGGAAGCGCTCCGGCACATCACCGTCGACTACGAAGTTCTGCCTTTCGTGCTCGATCAGGAAGACGCGCTCAAGCCCGATGCCGTAAAGATCTGGCCCGAAGGCAACATTTCGCTCGACACTCAAAATGAAGCGAAGCCGATGACCCAGCGCCGGGGCAATATCGAGGAAGGTTTCCGCGCCTCCGAGCACGTTTTCGAAGACCGCTACACTACGACCTTCGTGCACAACTCCCAGATGGAGCCGCGCTCCGCCGTCGCGCTGTGGGAAGGCGAAAAATTAACCATTTACACGCCCACCGGAGGCATCGCCAACTGCCGCACCGATATGGCCCGCGATCTCGGCATCCCGCTCGAGAACGTGCGCGTCGTCTGCCAGTACATGGGCGGGAACTTCGGCAACAAGAACCAGAATCAGGATGCCGACCTGATCGCGGCGACCCTGGCCAAGCAAGCCGGCGCGCCCGTGAAACTGGAGTTTTCGAGAAAAGAAGATTTCATCGGCGTGCACGGCCGCTGGCCGACCACCCAGTATTACAAGGTGGGCGTCGACAAGGATGGCGCGCTTCAGGCCCTCCAGTTGCGCGGCTACAGCGGCATGGGGCCTTATCGGAAGAACTCGGGCGCCATCGGCGGCATCGAGATTTACCAGGTCCCGCATCTCGATTACACCGTTTATCCCGTCTACACCAACAAGACCACTTCCGCCAATTTCCGCGGACCCGAATTTCCGCAGGGCCACTTCGGCATCCAGTCCATGATGGATGAAGTCGCATACAAGGTCGGCATGGACCCGGTCGATTTCGCGCTCAAGAACATGTCGCGCAAAGCCAACGATCAGAATCCGTACACGAACTACACGATTGAAGAGTGCATTCGCCGCGGTGCGGAGGCCTTCGATTGGAAGAAGCGCTGGAAGCCCAAGCCCGGGTCTAATACAGGTGCCCCGGACACGGGCCCACTTAAACGCGGCGCCGGTTTCTCGTTCCTGGTTTTTCGCTCCGGCCTCGGCCGCAGCAGCGCCGTCATTGACGTGGATGAACACGGCAAATACCTCGTGCATGTCGGCGTCACAGATGTCGGCGGCGGTGCCAAAACCACCATGGGTCTCATTGCCGCCGAGGCGCTCGACGTGCCTCTCTCGCAGGTCGAAGTGATCTGGGGCGATACCGCCCGCTGCCCCTATTCGGTCGGTGAGTCCGGCAGCCGCACCACCATGCTCACCGGCTACGCGGTCACCGAAGCCGCCCGTGACATCAGGAAGCAGATCGCGGACAAAGGGCTTCCCAAAGCGGGCAGCGTCCACACCGCCATGGCGAACACCAATCCCACCGTCGCCGACGGCAAGGTGCGCTCCTCGTTCGGCGCGCATTTCGTCGAAGTCGAAGTCGATGTTTCAATGGGACGCGTTCGCGTTCTCAAGTATGTTGCAGTGCATGACAGCGGCCGGATCATTAATCCGCTCTCGGCGTCCGGCCAGATCAAAGGCGCGGTGCAGATGGGGATCGGGATGGCGCTGCACGAGGAGTTGCTCTATGACCCGCGCAGCGGAATCGCGCTCACGCCCGGTTACTACGGCCATCGCGTTTCGACCCACATGGATGCACCCGAAGTCGAAGTCATCTTTGTGCAGAGCGACGATGGCTACGCCGCTTACGGATCGAAAAGCATCGGCGAGGCGGGCAAGATTCCGGCCGTGCCCGCCATCGGTAACGCCATCTTCAACGCCACCGGCGTCAGGATGAAAGAACTGCCCATCCGCCGCGACAAACTGGTAGGAGCATTCGCATGAGGACCTTTTCCAATTCCAATCCCCGCGATCTCAAGCAAGCGGTGATGCTGGCGTCGAGCGCCCGCCGCGACGGGAAGTCCGTCTCGTTCGCGGGCGGCGGCAGCGATCTGCTCGGCCTCGTGAAGGAGCGCATTGTCAACCCCGACGTTCTGATTCACCTGAGCGGAATCAAGGGACTCGATCAGGTCGAATCCAAAGGCGGGACCGTGCGCATCGGCGGACAGATCACGCTCGATACGCTCTCCCGCCACCCTCTCATTTCGAGCCGGTACGCGGTACTTGCCGAAGCCGCCGCCAGCGTCGCGACGCCACAGATCCGCAATGCGGGTACCTTGGCCGGCAACGTCTGCCAGCGCCCATGGTGCTGGTATTTCCGCAACGGATTCCCGTGCTACAAAGCCGGCGGCAACCAGTGTTTCTCGGTTACCGGAGAGAACCAGTTCCACGCCATTTTCGGCGGCGGGCCGAGTTTCATCGTGCACCCGTCGGATACCGCCCCTGCTCTGGTCGCGCTCGACGCGAAATTCCGCATCGTCGGGCCGTCGGGTGAGCGCTTGCTCGCGGCGGCGGATTTTTTCACGCTCCCCAACAAGAACGCCGCTCGCGAAAACGCGTTGAATGACGATGAGGTGCTGGCCTCGGTAGAGTTTCCGGCGGCTTCCCAAAGTGCTCGCAGCACGTATCACAAAGTGCTCGATCGCGAAGCCTGGACCCACGCCGTAGTCAGCGCCGCTATCGTTCTCGACATGGACAAGGACGTCTGCCGCTCCGCCCGTATCGTCCTCGGCGGAGTCGCGCCCATTCCGTGGCGCGTGCCCGAAGCCGAGCGCCTGCTTGCCGGCCAGCGCGTGACCCCGGAACTCACAGCCAAGGTGGCCGAAGCCGCTGTAGCGGGTGCAAATCCGCTGGCTAAAAACAAGTACAAAGTCCCGCTCACCCGCGAGATCGTGCAGCGAACGGTTCTGTCGTTGTCCAAGCCAAGCTAGCTGGCCCACGCCCAGGCCGTCTCGACAATCCGGTGTAAATCCGAGTATTGCGGTTTCCACCCGAGTTCCTGCTGCAGCCGCGTCGAATCGGCTACCAGCGTCGGTGGGTCCCCTTCACGCCTCGGTCCCATCGCGAAGGGGACTTTTCTCCCCGTGACTTTCTCCACCGCGCTCAGCACTTCCTTTACCGAGTATCCGTGCCCTGTTCCCACGTTGTATTTCTTCGACTCGCCGCCCGCGCACAGCGCCTCCACCGCCGCGATGTGCGCTTGGGCCAGATCCGTCACGTGGATGTAATCGCGAATGCAGGTGCCATCCGGGGTTGCATAATCGTCGCCGAAAAGCGTGATTGGTTTGGCCGTCTGAATGGCCCGGAACATCAGGGGAATCAGATGCGTCTCCGGCTCATGATCCTCTCCCGCCCGGCCATTCGGGTCCGCCCCAGAGGCGTTGAAGTAGCGCAGGCACACGCTCCGCATGCCATGGATCTGGTCGAACCATTCCAGCAGCCTTTCCACCATGACCTTTGTTTCGCCATACGCATTCACGGGCGCGCGGGGTTCCGATTCCGGAATCGGCACGTGCTCCGGCATCCCATAAACCGCGGCCGTCGACGAGAACACGATTTTCCCGACGCCCACCCGCAGCATCGCGGTTAACAGCGAAAGCGATCCCGCTGTATTGTTCTTGAAGTAGACCTCGGGAACCTGCATCGATTCGCCCACGGCGATGTAAGCGGCGAAGTGGATCACCGCATCGCACGGCTTCTCCTGCATAACCCGAACCAGGCCTTCGGTGTCGAGCACATCGATCTCGCGCAGCCGTGCCGGATCGACCACCTCGCGATGGCCCCGCGAAAGGTTATCGACCACCACCACGTCGTATCCCGCGTCGAGGAGTTGGAGAGTTGTATGGGAGCCGATGTACCCGGCTCCACCGGTCACCAGGATTCTCTTACTCACCGTCCGATTGTAGCCGTATAGATGATCGAGCCTTTGGTCCGGGCCACCTCACGATATCCTTTCAGCCACGCGCGCAGTTCCGGATATCGATCCATCGACAGCGCCGGATTATAGAGGCTCAGCCCGTCGATCAGCACATCGGGGTGCGACCGTGCCAGCTCTTCGCGCGCTTCGTGCGTCCCTGAAGTCAACACGATTTCGGAACTCCCCAAATGCCGGTCCGCGGGCACGCCGGTCATGGCTTGGGATTCCAGAAACCGGGTCGCCGGACGCAGCCCGGTATACACATACATCTCGGGCCGGTATCCCCACACGTAAAGCGACCCGCCCGGTGGGGCGTCTCCGAGCGCGATCCGCGACGCTTCCCGGCTGTCGCGGTCAAGCGCCAGATCGTTCGAGTTCGCGAGGGTTGCGTACCGGGGGCCGAACCGCATCAGCGGAACCAGCATCGTGAGCAGCACGATCGCGACCACAACCCGGCTGCGGATGACTGTTAGTCCACGCGCCGCCGGGATCGCCAGAGCAGGGAGCAACAGGAAATAGTAACGCGGAAAGAAGCGCCATCCCAAAGCCACACCCACCAGGCAAATCGCCGCCCAAGCGATGAACTTCCACCGTTTCCCAAAGAACCAGAACACCGCCGCGCCGGCCACAAGCACTGCGTGGAAGCCCAGCCAGTTTCCGGTCCGGACGACGCCATTCCATACGGGATCCGCCACGATCGGCCTTCCGGTATATTGCGCGGGCCATCGCCAGACCTGGTCGATATAAGGTCCGAACGCGCCCATTCCCAGAAGCCATCCGGCCGCCGCCAGATTCGGAACTGCAAACCCGGCGAGCAGCGGAATCACGGTCGGCCACGCGAAGACGGCGCAGGCCGCCAATACGAAAACGGCCTTGGCATTGAAGAGAAATCCGATCCCCACCGCGACACCGCCCAGGAAATATTGCTTGCGGGCGGTCAACAGCAGCGCTGCAAGATGAGGCACCAGCAGCAGCAGATCGGCCGCCAGAGGCAGAACCGCCGAGTGCGTATCGAATGTCAGAAAGAAACCGAGCAGCGCCGCCGCGGCGTAACCCTCGCGCCTCGACCAGAGCCTGGCCGCCAACGCATACGCCAGCACGCAAGCCAGCCACCCGTATAGAGCGCCGGCTATGCGCAGCACCGGGCCGATCCGCACTCCCCAAAGCAGATAGATTGCAGGCACCAGCGGCGGCTTGTCGAACCAGATGTCGCGGTAGAGCGCGCCGCCATGCAGCATGCGCAGCGCCACCGCAAGCGGCAGGTCCTCTTCCGCCCACAACACCCCGGAGTGGCATAGGTGCGCGGCCAGCAATAGCGTGAACAATCCGGAGAAGAACAATACTCTGCGCAGAATGTTCTAGTATGGAACAAGGCGGGGCGAATAAAAGACGAATGACGATTACAGAACAGCTCGCCCAGCTTCGCCAAACCGTCGCCACCATCGACCGGAAATACGCCGGACTTCCCAAGCCTCCCCCCGCTCCGCGCACTTCCGGATTCGTCGAAGAGCTCCTCTCCGGCCAAACCATTGAAACCGCTTTCGGGAAGCACTTCGAAACCGAAAAGCTCTACCCGCGCCACCAGCGTTACGGCAGTTACGAAATTTCCGATCTGATCGATTTACCCCACGACCTGCTCGACTCGCTTTCCGACGGGGCCATCCCGAGCGCTCTTCCCACCACCTGGGCCTTCCTCGATACCGAGACCACCGGGCTGGCGGGAGGCTCCGGCACATGCGCCTTTCTCATCGGCGTCGGCAGCATCGACGGCGAAGGTTTCCGTGTCCGCCAGTTCTTCATGCGGGATTACTGCGAAGAGCCGTCGGTACTGCATTCGCTGGGGGCTTATCTCGCCCGCTTCGACGTGCTGATCACTTACAACGGCAAGAGCTTCGACCAGCCACTGCTGGAAACGCGATATACGATGTGCCGGGCCAGGCATCCCTTTGCTTCCATGGAGCACCTCGATCTGCTCTACGGCGCGCGCCGATTATTCAAGCTGCGTCTGGAAAGCTGCCGGCTGGTGAATCTCGAATACCAGATTCTCGGTCTGGAGCGGGATGCCGACGTGCCGGGCGAATTGATCCCGTATTACTATTTTGAATACCTGCGCACGCGCCAGGCTTTTCGGCTCATTCCTCTCTTCCATCACAACGTGCTCGACATTGTGTCGCTGGCGTGTCTCACGGGCCTGATCCCGGCCGCTTTTCGCGATCCGGAAAACATGAAAGCTCATCATGGCGCGGATCTGCTCGGCGTTGCGCGCTGGCTTCAGGTTTCCGGGCGTCTGGAAGAAGCACTGCGTCTGATGCGGCGAGCCGTCGACATGGGCCTGCCCGATCAGCACCTCTTCCGCGCTCTTTTCGATGCGGGAAATCTGGAAAAGAAACTGGGGCTCGGGCACGCCGCGCTCGCGACCTTCACCGATCTTTCGCTTTCGCCCAATCCGTTCCGGGCGCGGGCGTATGAAGAGCTGGCCAAGCATTACGAGCATCGCGAGAGAAATTTCCGCATGGCGCTCGAATGCGTCCGCGCCGCCCGCTCAGTGGAAGATTCCGAACCGCTCGCCGCGCGTCAGCGCCGCCTCGAAACGAAATTCTCTCGCCATGGCGCAAAGGCGCCCAAAAAACAAATGACTATGTCATTGCCTGGTCGATATCCCAGATAATGTCGGCGATGTCTTCGAGGCCTACTGACAGTCTTACGAGATCGGGCGTGATTCCGGCGTCCGCTTGTTCGGTGTCCGACAACTGCTGGTGCGTGGTGGACGCCGGATGGATCACAAGGCTCTTGGCGTCGCCGATGTTGGCGAGGTGTGACAGGAGCTTGAGGCGGTCGACAAAGTTCCGGCCGGCTTCTCTTCCACCACGAAGGCCGAAGGTCAGAACTGCGCCGCTTCCGAGCGGCAGATACTGCCTGGCGAGCGAGTTATAGGGGCTGGACGCGAGGCCCGGATACTTTACCCATGTGACGCGCGGATCTTTTTCCAGCCATTGCGCCACGGCCAGCGTGTTTTCGCTGTGCAGCTTCATGCGGAGGCCCAGCGTTTCAATCCCCTGGATGAACAGGAACGCGTTAAACGGGCTGAGGCAGGGACCGAAGTCGCGCAGTCCGTCCACGCGCGCTTTGATGATGAACGCGATGTTTCCGAAGACTTCGCTGAAGCGCATTCCGTGATAGCCGGGACTGGGGTCGTTGATCTGCGGGAAGTGTCCCTTCTTCCAGTCGAACTTTCCGCTGTCGACGATGATGCCGCCGATGGAATTGCCGTGGCCGCCAAGAAATTTCGTCGCGGAATGGACCACAATATCGGCGCCGTGCTCAATGGGCCGGCAGAGATAGGGCGACGCGAGCGTGTTGTCGATCACCAGCGGCAGATTGTGCTCGTGGGCGATGGCGGCAACTTTCGCTATATCGAGGATGTTCATACGGGGATTGGCGATCGTCTCGCCGTAGAGCGCACGGGTATTGGGGCGGATGGCTTTGCGGAAGTTCTCGGGATCGTCCGGCTCGACGAAGGTGGTCTCGATTCCGAGGCGATGAAAAGAGACGGCGAACTGCGTGTACGTGCCGCCGTAGAGTGTGGCCGACGTGACCAGGTGGTCGCCGGTCTGCATCAGGCTGGTGAGAGCGAGGAACTGGGCCGCTTGTCCGCTCGAAACGCCGAGCCCGGCCACGCCGCCTTCGAGCGCGGCCATGCGTTCCTCAAACACCGCGGTGGTGGGATTCATGATGCGCGAGTAGATATTGCCGAACTGCTGCAGCCCGAACAGGGCGGCGGCATGGTCGGAGTTTTCGAAGACGAACGACGTCGTCTGGTAGATCGGCACCGCGCGCGCGCCGGTGGCCGGGTCGGGCTTTTGTCCGGCATGGAGCGAGCGGGTGGCAAAACCCATCGAACGCTCTACTGGCTTGGCTTCGTCGTTATCGACAGGCATTTCCCGAGTATACTTGGTCAAACCGCCGACAATTCATGCGCTTCGAGTGCCAATCCGGCTGCACGAAATGCTGCGAACAGCAGGGCTTCGTCTATCTGACCGAGGACGATATTCCGCGCCTGGCCGCGTTCCTCAAATTGAGCGTGGCGGCGTTCGAGAAGCGCTATGTTTACCGGACGCGGAACCTTCGCAGGCTGCGCGTGCCGAGACATGCGCAGTGCGGGTTTCTGAAGGACGGCGGGTGTTCGGTGCATGCGGCGAAACCGCTTCAGTGCGCGGCGTTTCCCTTCTGGCCGGAACTGGTGGGGAATACACGGAACTGGCGAAAAGCGGGGGAGTGGTGCCCGGGGATTGGAAAGGGAGAGTTGGTGCGGATTAATGTCGCGCGGGCGGTATCGCGGGACATGCGGGAGGCTCATCCGGCGCTTTACGGGGATTGAGGAAACGAGCGCGCCCCGCCTGGCAGGCGCAGGCTGCGTTCTCTCTTGCCCATAGCCAACCGACGCCGGGCCGGCATGCCCCGAAACGACAGGGCTCAGGAAGGATAACTTCCAAAGAACCCGACCTGACGATGAATAATATTGAGGCTGTCGGGCCTGAATCGGCGAACGTGTGACAATGGGTTCTTGCCTGTGTTCCGCGGGTTTGGAACGGTAGCTTGGCCGCCGCCGTAACGTCGGGCATACACGGACGCACTTATTCATAACGGGCGATTCTACGATCGGGAGGAGTTATCGGCATCTATGAGTAACCAGACTTTGGCGGATGTGCTGCAGAGCGCCGGAAATCCGGTTGATCTGCTCCGCAATTCGCAGATAGGGCCGTACGCGTTTCCCGTCGTGCGCCACGAGTTCACCAATTGGCGAGATGAGCAGCGCTCCTGGCGCGAAACCTGCGCTCTGTTCGATCAGTCCCACCATATGACCGATCTGTACGTCAAGGGCCCCGACGCTCTCAAACTATTCTCCGATCTCGGAATCAATACCTTTAAGAATTTTAAAGTCAATCAGGCCAAGCAATTTGTCGCCTGTTCTCATGATGGATACGTGATCGGCGACGCCATCCTTTTTTATCTTGGTGAAGACAGCTTCAATCTCGTTGGCCGCCCTCCCGCCGCGAATTGGGTTCAATACAACGTGGAGACGGGCGGATACAAAGCGATGGCGGAGCGCGACGAGAGGTCCGCCGTCAACCAGGGCCGGCGCAAGGCTTACAGATACCAGGTGCAGGGCCCCAACGCCCTCCAGGTTATGGAGAAGGCGACCGGTAAGCCGGCGCCGGACATCCGGTTTTTCAACATTGGCGTATTCACCATCGCTGGCCGCGAAGTTCGCGCTTTGCGTCACGGCATGGTTGGACGTCCTGGATGGGAGTTGTTCGGTCCCTGGGAAGACGGCGACGTAGTGCGTGATGGCATCGTTGCCGCGGGAAAAGATTTTGGACTCCGGCAGGTGGGAGCCAGAACCTACCCAACCTCCTGCCTCGAATCCGGCTGGATCCCTTCCCCCCTCCCGGCGATTTATACCGGCGAAAAGCTGAAGCCTTACAGGCAGTGGCTGACTTCAAAGAGCTATGAAGCCATGGCTTCGCTCGGAGGCAGTTTCTACTCCGACAATATCGCCGATTATTACCTGACTCCCTGGGACCTTGGTTACGGGCCTTTTGTAAAATTCGACCATGAATTTGTCGGCCGTGAAGCCCTGGCGAAAATGGCCGATCGCCAGAATCGAAAGAAGGTGACCCTCGTCTGGAATGGCGACGATGTGGCGCGCGCCTTCAAGTCCTTGTCGGATGAAGATGGGGATATCGTCAAGTACATCGATATGCCCTTAGCCAACTATGCAAGCTTGCCGTATGACAAGGTCCTGGAATCCGGCAAAATCGTCGGCATATCCACGTATACCGGCTACACCTATAACGAACGCGCGATGATCTCGCTGGCCATGATCGCGACCGAGTTCAGCGAACCCGGCACCGAGGTCACATTGGTCTGGGGCGAGGAGAAAGGCGGGTCGTCGAAGCCGACCGTCGAACGTCACAGGCAAACGGAAATTCGCGCTACGGTTGCGCCCGCGCCGTTCGCCGAGGTGGCGCGCCTCGCGTACCGGCCGGCCGCCAGAGTATAAAAGGACTTCAATATGGCATATATATTTCACGAAGACCAGCTGCCGAAGCTCATTTCGGCCGTACCGGGCCGCGAACGGACCTTCTTCGTCAACAAGGAATTGACTAAGATCGACGACATGCTGGCGGGAATCATGC